>Ga0247832_1000202_pt1 | contig 122183 bp, 122 predicted proteins | sample LaCruzMarch2015__10_FD_192407 | JGI IMG/M metagenome (GOLD analysis project Ga0247832, IMG submission 192407) | Freshwater microbial communities from meromictic Lake La Cruz, Castile-La Mancha, Spain - LaCruzMarch2015_4m | ecosystem: Environmental > Aquatic > Freshwater > Lake | place: Spain... | reverse complement strand
AGAGCGACCAGAGCAGTGAAAGGTGCGCGCTGAGAGGCTGAGCAAATGAGCTGTGCATCAATCATGAAGTGGTGACTGCCTACGTCATGTCAAGCTCAGGCCGGCACACCCCGTGAACGGTTACCTTGTGGAGATGATCCGCATGTTCAAAGTGGCCAAGGATTCGGCCACCGCGAACCGCACCGCGGCTCTCAATCAGCTGCACGCCATCGTGGTGACGGCGCCGGCAGCGTTGCGGGAACGGCTGCAGCGGCTCAAGAAAAAGGAGCTGGTCGAAAGCTGCGCAGGCCTGCGTTCTGGCGAGATCACCACCCCTCTGGCGGCCGCCAAAATGACCCTGCGCACCCTCGCCCGTCGCATCCAGCAGCTGGATCAGGAGCTCAAGGAAACCATCGCGCAGCTGGATCAGCTGACGATGCAGCTGTGCCCCGAGCTGCGCAACACCTACGGCATCGGTGTGGACATCAGCGCCACCCTGGTCGTGGCCGTCGGCGACAACCAGGAACGGATGAAATCCGAGGCCTCATTCGCTGCTCTCTGTGGCGTCAATCCCCTGCCGGCCAGCTCCGGCAAGGTGGTGAGGCACCGGCTGAACCGCAGCGGTAACCGCCAGGCCAACTGCGCTCTGCACCGCATCGTCGTCTGCCGGTTGCAGCGGCACCAGCAGACCAAGGAATACGTGGAGCGACGGACGGCAGAGGGCCGCTCAATGAAGGAGATCATTCGCTGCCTCAAGCGGTTTGTCGCCCGCGAGGTGTTCGGCATCCTGCGTGGGGGGCCCGCAGTGCGTACAGCAGCGGCCTGATGCGTAGAGGCTGCAGCAGCCCAGGCTCCCGCCAGATCCGTTGCCTGCCGCTCCACGGCGGGCAACGGATCTGGCGGAACGAGAGCCGGTCGGCGGTTCAGCTGTCAACGGGGATCAGCACGTCGAGTAGCTCGGTCCGCCGCGACTGGCCTGGCTGCTCTGGCACGACCAGAACGACGGCCTTGGCCTCGATCAGATCGCTGTCGTCAGCCGTGGCCTCGCCATCGGCCTCCCAGCTCTCCAGCGCCGCATCCAGCCAGCGGGTCTTTGTTTCCAGGAAGGCGATTGCCTCGTCGGGGCTCCAGCGGGCCTCGCTGCCGCGACAGGGATAGCGCTGCAGAAGCTCCAGGATCCCGATCTCCTGCAGCTCAGGGGTGCCGGTGGGATCGCGCACCAGAACGGTGTCGGCATCGGTGGCGTTGTCGATCAGCTTCTGGATGTCGCTGCGATCGTCGTCATCTTCCAGCTCCTGCCAGTCCAGGAGATTCAGCGCCCTCTCCTGAACGGCCTGCACATCGACCACAGGAATCTGCCGAGCGGCGCTCCCTTGGCTGGGATCGTCGGCCAGGTGCAGCAAGCCATCAGCCGCTCTGCAGATCTGCTGCAGCGACAGCGATGAACCGAGAGCGGCCATCACACACTCAGCCAGCTCATCCAGAGAGAGATCAGCACCGTCTTCTGCCCCACGGACTTGGTCGATGGCCTCCCAGAGCGGCAGCTCAGTGGAGGTGGTGACGTGTTCCACGGCGTGGCCAGCGCTGGTTCACGGCCATCGTGCCCGAGCTGGTCAGATCCGGCTTCTCCTGACCCATCAGACGAAGGGCACCCAGGGCTTGACAGTCCATAGGAGTGTCATCGGCATGGGCCAGCTGTTTTTCGGTCACCACCCTGGGAATCTTGAGCTGCTCGATGCAGTTGGTCTGCCCGAAGCCCCTGAATCCATGGGGTGTCTGCCGCCCCTGGAAGCCCATGCGCCGCAGCAGCATCGAGAGGCAGCCATTGCTCATCACCCGCAGTCCTCCATTGCCGCGGTGGTTGGGGGTGTGAAAGACCAGATCGGTGTGGCCACTGATCGGCCGCTGTAGGTCAAACAACAACCGCGCCTGCGAGGAGAGCGGCACGATGTAACGAACGCGGGTCTTCATGCGTTCAGCGGGAATGATCCACTGACGACCTTCGATATCAACTTCGCTCCAACGGGCTTCCCGGAGTTCACTGGGCCGCACCAGGGTGAGCATCATCAGGCGCAGGGCGATGAAGCTGCTGCGCTCGGCCAGGCGTTGACGCTCAAAGCGATCGATCACCTCCAAGAGCTCGGGCAGCTCCACCCAGCTGATGCGGTGGTAGTGGGTGACGCGGGTGGCGGCGATGACCTTGCGGGCTTTGACGGCGGGGTTGTCCTGCCGAAGTTCAAGATCGACGGCGTGCTCGATCACGCAACGGGTGACGTCGTTGCAGCGACGGGCCTGTTCATGGGCGCTCCTGGCGAGGATGGGTGCAAGTAGGCGGGTTTCAATGTCGCTGCGGGTGATCGCCTCGATTTCCAGTTGACCCAGTGCCGGGATCACGAAGTGATCAAGTTTCTCCCGCATGTCCCTGCAATAGCGGGGGCTCCAGCTGGCGCTGTGATGCTCAAACAAGGCCTGGGCGATCTGGACGAAAGGTCGACTGCTGATTTCGACCTGCTTGCGCTGCTGAGTTGGTGCCTGGGTGCGTGGATCGACGCCGGCTTTGATCCAGGTGTTCAGCTCTAGGGCCTGCTTGCGGGCATCGGCGAGCCGCATGGCCGGGTAAGCGCCAATGGTGAAGGTGCGGCGTGCTCCCTGCCAGCGGTAGTTCTTGCGCCAGGTCTTGGAGCCGGAGCGTGCCACCCAGAGGTAGAGGTCGTCCCGGTCGTGGTGCTTGGTGCCCGGGCGTTCCGGGTCGGGCCGCAGGGCCTAGATTGACTTGTCACTGAGCATGGCGGACAGCGCCGGAACGCTGGCGCGGGAGGGGATGTCGGCGGTTGGGCAAGCCAGGTGACGGTATAGACCCGGCCCCGGCTGGCTATACCGTCAAAAATACCGTCATCCGCAGCGGCTGTAGCGGGCTCTAAGCGGATCAGCCCGGACGACCCAAAAGCGCGGATCGACTGCACAGCAAGGGTTTAAGGATTTCCGCGGATCCCTTCGGATCCTATGAAAACGGAGGGGGCGGGATTCGAACCCGCGGAATCTTTCGATTCGCCGGTTTTCAAGACCGGAGCCATCAACCACTCGACCACCCCTCCAGGCTGGACGGCCCGACCCTACAGCCGGTTGGGCAGCCCCTTGCAACCTCCAGGCAGGGTCTGGCGGGAACGGGCGCCTGACCAGGCCGCCAGGTAGGCGCGATTGTCCGGATCCAGCTGGCGCACACCGCTGAGATTGACGTTCTCCACCTGGGCCCCGGTGCCGGCGCCTACGGCGTGGTCCGACTCCATCTGGGCCTGGTGCGGGGTGGCCTCCAGGGCGTCGCCATAGAAGAACCGAGCGGCCTGCAGACAGGCGCCCTGGAGATTGGCACCAGCCAGATTCACCGCCGCCAGATTGGCCTCGGCCAGGTCGGCGCCGGAGAGATCGGCGCCGGAGAGATCAGCGCCGTTGAAGTCGATGGCGCGCAGGTCGGTGCCGGCAAGGTCGGCGCCCCGCAGCATGCTCTGCAGGCGGATCACAGGAACTCCCCGCAAGCGGTCCTCCTCGTAGCTGCCTTCGCCGTCGAGGATGGCGCGCCCCAGGCGCTGGTCACGCCGCAGGGGGGTGAGCAACCTGGCGTGGGAAAGAAAGCGCAGGATCCTGGCCTTGCCGTCAGCATCGATGCTGCTCAGAACGGCGGCCAGGCGGCCCTCCGCCAGCATCCGCTCCAGGGGCCAGTCCTCCAGCAAGCCCTCCTCGTCACTGATCAGCTCGGAGATGCCATGGATGAAGCTGTCGATGGTCTGGGCCTGGGTGATGCGGTTCTGCTGGGTGGTGAGACGCTGATCCACCATCACCTGGCGCCAGGCGATCATCAGAGCGACCAGGGCCACCAGGATCTGGCCGACGGCACCGATGACCCCCTCCCCGAAGGCGCCGATCGCCTCCCAGTCCCCATTGCGGTAGATCGCCAGCAGCGGGTCGAGCCAGCCAAGGGCCAGGGGGATCGACAGCAGGGCCAGGACCAGGGACAGGGCCGCCACCAGCCGAACGGTGGGGGGGTCCTCAAGGTGCCGAACCAGAACCTGCCAGAGGGGTGGGAGCAACTGTCGCAGGGCCAGGGCCACGGTCAGCAGGGCCGCCGGCAGGGCCAGCCAGGCCAGTCCCAGCAGCAGGGCCGCCTGCAGGATCAGGAGCGTCAGCAGCAGCTGCAGACCGGCCCCATGGCGCAGACGCGTCCAGGGACCTCCAGCCCGCAGGGCCAGGGGCGGGGAAGCCGCCGCGGCGAAGGAGCGATCGTCCGGTTTCGTGGTCATGGCAGGGGGCTGGTCTGGAAGAAAAAGCCAGCCGCGAGGATGGCGTAGGCCGCCAGCAGGAGCACGCCCTCGAGCCAGTCGGAGCGTCCATCGAGGCTGACCAGATTGCTCACCAGAACGGCCGTGGCCACCGCGACCACCTCATAGACGTTGAAGCTGAGATCGAGGGGATGGCCGAGCAGGGGAGCCACCAGCAGCAGCACCGGCACCACCAGCAGACCCACCAGCAGGGTGGAGCCGAGGGCCACCGACACGGCCAGGTCCATCTTGTCCTTTCGCGCCATGCTCACCGCTGTGAGGTACTCGGCGACACCGCCCAGCAGGGGCAGCAGCACCACGCCAGTGAACAGGGCCGAGAAACCGAGGGATTCGGTGACGGTCTCCACGACGCCGACGAAGAGCTCGGAGGCATAGGCCAGCCCCACGGTGGCCGCCAGCAGCACGGCGACCCAGGGAAGCAGGGGCGGCCGGTGGGCACGTTCGGCGCCTTGGCCGGGATCCTCAGCATCGACGGTCAGGTCCGCTTCAGCCACCGCGTAAAGCGTGCGATGGGTTTTCAGAGAGAACAGCAGCGTGAGGCCATAGACAGCTAGCAGCACCCAGGCCACAAACAGCGAAAAGGACTCGGCGGCGGCCGCGTCCAGCCCCCCGGCCTCTCCCCCCACCATCCCCCGCAGGCTCGGGATCAGAATCGCCAGAACGGCCAGGGTCATGGCCGAGCCGTTGACCCGTGCCACCACGGGCTGGAAACGTTGCTCACTGCGCCCGAGGCCCCCCACCAGCATCGACAGACCCAGCGCCAGCAGCAGGTTGGCCATGACCGTGCCGGTGATGCTGGCCTTGACGATGTCCACCAGGCCGGCCCGCAGGGCCGCGATGGCAATGATCAGCTCGGTGGCGTTGCCGAACAGGGCATTGAGCAGGGCCCCGATCGAGGGACCGAGGGTGAGGGACAGCTCCTCGGTGGCGGTGCTCAGCAGGATCGCCAAGGGGACGATCGAAAGGATCGAGGTGACGAAGACGATCCCATCGCCCCACTGAAACCGGTCAGCGGCCGCTGCGACCGGCAGCATCGCCAGCAGGCCGATGGCGATACGCAAGCGAGCGGACATGGAGCAGCGCCAACAGCGTGACTCATTGTGACCGACTGTTGACCAGCGGGGCCATGGCCAGGGGCGCCATCAACGTGAACACACCAGAAATGGGTGGTGCCAACTCCCTGCACCGTCGTGCTGTAGACGGCACATCAGGACCTTTCGTCCCAGAATGTCTGCAGCAGCATTCTTCTGTTTGCCCGACACCCTGCAGGCCTCCATGGGCCCAAAGAATCCCCAGGCAATGACGCTCCAAGTCCTGCCACCTGATGCCGGGGAGTCCGAACCCAACACCAACATCGAGAACAAGCCACACAGACAGCATCCGCCATCGAGAAGAACGGTGGCCTCCATTCAGCGCGTCTTCACTCTCATTGCCATTGTCAATGGGCTCGTTTTGCTGTATTTGGTCGTTGCGGCTATCCAGCTGCTGATGGTTTCTGGTGCCCGATCAGCGGAGATCTATGTCTCACTGATTCTCACCCTGCTACTGGTCATCCTGGCGGTCATCTCTTATCAGATCATCACCAGGAGGATCGTCCGTCCGATCGCTCGACTGGTCCGCGAAGCCAGTGAGATCGAGAGCGGTGACAGGACCAGCCTGCTGACGATCAGAAGCAACGATGAAATCTCGAAGCTTGCCCAGACCTTCAACATGGTGCTCGTCAAGATGCGGCAGGCACTCATGGATGGAGAAGCCAGCAATCAGCAATTGCTGGAAGCTAATCGACAGATCGAAGCTTCCATCAACTACGCCGGGCTGCTGCAGAAATCGATCCTTCCGGATCGCCAGCTCCAGGACACCTTCGGCAGCAATCACTTCATCCTCTGGCTGCCCCGCGACACGGTGGGAGGTGACTACTACATCTTCCACTCGGAAGGCGGGCACTGCCTCGCTGGGGTGGCCGACTGCGCTGGGCACGGGGTGGCAGGGGCCATGATGACCATGCTCGCCAGGGCGGGAATTGATCGTTCGATCATGGAGGTGGGGATCACCTCCCCAGCCGCCATCCTGAGCTGCACCGATACGGCCATGCGGACCCTGCTGCATGGGGCCAAGACGAGCAAGTCCATCGCGACCAGCATGGACATTGGACTCGCGCGCCTTGATCTTGAATCCAGAACACTTAGATTTGCTGGCGCAAAAATCAGTCTCTATTGGACTGATGGGCAAACCATGCACATGCTCAGGGGAGACCATCGGGCGATCTGTGATCAACGCGTCGGCGCCTACACGGACCACGACATACCGTTGTTGCCGGACTTCACCTACTACCTGACCACCGATGGTCTGCTCGATCAATCAGGAGGCGAAGATGGTTTCTCCCTGGGCACCCAGCAATTCAAGGAGTGGCTGATTCAGCTGGCGCGCCAACCCCTGGAACACCAGCGTCAAGCCTTGGCCGATGCGCTGGAAGAGTTTCGTGGACGTCACCCGCAGCGGGACGACATCACGATCCTTTCCTTCCGCTTCTCCTAGGAGGTTCCTAGATGTCCCATCTGATCAACAACGCCCCCATGGCTGCTTTGACCATGACAACTCAAGTGGCCGCCTCGGACTTGAAGCGATGATCATCAGCACCACCAGCCTGATTTCGCTGAGAGAGTTTTTCAGCAATCATCAGATCCTCATCTGCTTCAACGGGCCCATCTCCACCAACGTGATTGGGGAAATCGGATCCGCTCTTAAGAAACACATTGAATCCAACCATGCTCCTGAACTGGAGGTGATGGATGTGTTCAGCGTCTATATCGAGATGAGTCAGAATATCAGGAATTATGCAACAAGCAACGGCTTCAGCGATTCCGAGTCCTCGGCCACGGTCGTCATTGCAGCCGTCGAGGCTGGCCATTACGCCGTGTGTGCAGGTAACCTCGTTGAGATGGAAGATGGTAAAGCCCTGCTGAAACGGATCCACGAACTCGCAGACTGCGACAAGGCCCAGCTGAAGCTGCTCTACAAACAGCAGTTGCGCCAGCCCCACACCCAGACCCCTGGCCAGGGAGCCGGCCTAGGACTGATCGAAATCGCCAGGCGCTCGAGCCAACCCTTGGAGGCCTCCCTTGATCCCCTTGGACCAGGGCGTGCCTTCTTCAGCCTTCGGGCCATCATCTGATCCCATGAGCAGCAGCGAAGAACTCAATCTCTCTGTGCCAGGCTCTCAGTCCAGCCCATCGATTCAGGCGGATTGGAAAGCAGGAGTCGTCGTCATGAGTGGCGAGTCGTATCCGGAGAATTCATTTGAGCTTTACGATCAGTTGATTCAATGGATTGAAGCCTACCTTTCAAGTGCCGAACATTCCCTTAGGTTGGAACTGCATTTGAATTATCTCAATACCAGCAGCATTCGATTCATGATCGATATTTTTGACTCGCTGCAAACAGCCTTTGAAAATGGGAAAGAAGTTTTGGTTCAGTGGATGTTTGACGACAGAAACCCACGCTCCGCCGAACTGGGCTCTGAGTTCAAGGAAGATTATACCTTTCCATTCTTGATTCTCTCTATCAACGCCTGAGATGGTTGAGCCTTCCCTCCCAAAGCCTGACGATCAATTGGAACAGGAGGTGATGGCAATTCTAGCCGATCATCGGTATGACAATGATCCCATACGTCATCTACTTTCTCGCTTGTGGCATCGCATCGAAGAACAGGTTGATCGGCTGGAGAGGGTGGCTGACATCTCTGATCTTTACCAGTCGCATGTTCTCGAAAACAACCGCAGTCTAGCGAATCGCTACGAGAAACAATTGCGACAGATCAAACGTGTAGTTAGAATTTCAGACCTGTATCAGTCTTCGCTGAAGGAACTGAATCTGTCGCTCTTTGAGGCCTCTACCCATGATTCACTGACGGGGGTTTCCAACCGACGTTTCATGGCAGAACGCTGCCTTGAGGAAGACCAGCGAGCCTCAAGACATGGCTCCACCTACTCGATGATCATTCTGGATGTGGATCATTTCAAATTGATCAACGACGAGTATGGCCATGCCACCGGAGATCTGATGCTGGTGGACCTCGTCAAGGCCCTCTCCAGCAGCTTGCGTCACTACGACATCATTGCCCGATGGGGAGGCGAAGAATTCATGGCCTTGCTGATTGATGCCGATCTTTCCACTGCCGAAATCGTGGCCAAGCGTATGTTGAGCAATATTCGTGATATGCGCGTTTCTATCGACGACATGGAATTGAATCTCACGGCCAGTTTGGGGCTTACCGAGCACAAGTCCGATGAAAATTACGACACCACTTTCCGTCGAGCTGACAAAGCCCTGCTCATGGCCAAGAACGGTGGCCGCGACAGGCTGGTGGTCATCGACCCAGCCGACCCCCTCAGCCATCGGGAAATCAGCGCCTTGGCGGCTGGAACTGATTGAGTCTTTTTTGGGCTGATCCATCCAGGGACTGCGCCTGAAACCTGAGCTAACCGCGCCGCTGGCCTGAGGAAAGGATTCCGTGCATCAAGATCGCTGCAGCCGCCAAGACCGCCGCTCAACTTTCTGGTTTGGCCAGAGGTAGGAGGCACTTATCAGAATCGCAACCGGCAGGACCGGCTTCAACCAGCTCACCTCCGTCATACTTCTGCAAAGCAAGGAAGAAATCGCCGCACTTACGACGCTGCTCAACGTCACGGACCATCTGGTGATAGGTGGCCTGATCGATCGGCTCAAAGGGCAATCGGGGGAACGTGGCATTGGCATCAAACCGAGCCAGAAGAGCAGCGGAGATGTATCCCTCACCATTCTCGATGGTCTGGTGGATCTTGGCGGCCAGTGCCTCGATTTCATGCTCACGAAACTCAACAGTGGCCGAGGTGTTGTGGGTGGTGAAGTGGCGTTGCACCTGCATGTAGAAATCAAACTGGGCCAGGGCGGAGAAGTTGTTGATCTCCACCTGATCGGCACCAGGCAGGTTGGCCCAGCTGACCTCGGTGGGGATCTCCACCAGCCACTCGGTGCAGCGCGGATCAAACGGATCGTTCAGCAGACATCCCTGCTCGTCCTTATCCGACTGGGACGGAACGATCGCGTAGCCATAGTCCATGCAGGCGAGGGCCACCGGATCGTTCTTGCGGAAAGTGATGCGCCGGATGAATCGCTGGGCCTTGGGAGGATGCCAGCCAGGGCTGGCGCCGGTGAGCAAGCTCTTGGTGCCAGCCGGTTGGACGGTGGTGCAGCGGTTGGGGCGACGCATGTCGTGGCGATCGCAGTAGTCCCACACCGCGTCGTGAACGCACTGCTTCCAGCGCGACAGATAGGCCGCTTCCTCGGCCCGGAAGGCACGCCCCTCTTCAGAGTCAGGACGGCCGGCTTCCCACCACTGCAGCCAAGGGGTGCCGAAGGCATGCACAAAGAAATCGAACAGACCGGTGAAGCTGACACCCACGATCGGATCCCAGGCCCGGCTCTGGCGGTAACGCTCGACCTCGAAGCGGTGATTCAGCAAGCAGGCCACGGCCAGGCCTCCGGCCTTGAAGGCATCCGCCTGGGCCTGGTGGTCGTGCGGATCGATCCGATTGAGGTGGATCTCGGCCAGGTTGCAGTGGAAGTCGGCCCCGAGAATCTCACCGCAAGGGTTGAGCCCGTAGCGGCCAAGCCGATGTTCGAGCTCGGCGTCGCTGATCTGGGGATGGTGCAGCTGCAGCCAGCGGCCGGCCTCCTGCTTGCCCTGGTCGCAGTAGAGGCCGATGAACTCGGTGCGCAACTCGGGGGTGGTGAGCAGGTCGGCATTGGAGCGGGCAATCGCCTCGGGGGCGAACTGGATGGCTCCCTCCCCCGACTGGAACTGCTTGTTGACCGCCTCTAACACCACCTCGCGGCTGGGCCGGACATGGAACACCCGGGTGTGGTTGGCCATGCGCAGGGCATCGCGCTCAGGGTCGATGCGCCAATTGCCCTGGGCATCCTGTTGCCAGAGGTTCTCCTTGGCACCGAGGGCGGAATCATCGTCGGCGCAGAACTGGCGCATGCCGGCGCTGCGGCGGATGTTGCCGGCCACGATGGTCACTGCCGCTTCATCGATCAGCAGACAGCACTCCACCGAGGTGAGCTGGCGGCCCCTGGCCTTGTTGAGGATCTGGGCGACACGGCCGTAGAGATCCCTCAACTTGACGGGGTTGGCCATGCCGCCAAAGCCCTTGAGGGTTTCACCCACGGGACGCACATCGGAGAGATCCACCGACACATGGACGGGGCCGTCAAAGCGCTCATCGCTGCAGAGTTTGAGCAGCAGCCGGTAGCTTTCCACCCAGCCGGCTCGGGTGTCGCCCACCCGCACGCTGACCTGCTGGCCCTCAATCCGGTGGCTGGTCTGCTGCTGACGAGAACCGATCGGCGTCACGCCGATGTCGGTGACCCCATCGATGACGAGGGTGTTGCGCACCTTCGGCAGACGGGCGATCAGGTGGGGCTCGATGATGGCCCCGGTGCCACAGCCCATCATCGCCAGATCCATCATCAGGGCGAAGGCTTCCCAGTCCACCAGATTGGTGGACGTGCAGTTGTAGGCACCGGAGAAGTTTTCGGGTTGCTCGATCCACTCGGTGCCGCCGATCCACAGCCAGCGGCCGGACGGCAGCGCCATCTGATGGCGCTGCATGCGTCGGATCAGTTCCACCTCGTCGGGTGCGAGGGAGCCGAGCACCCGCAGGCCTTCGAGGTTGCGCTCGGCCACCTCATGCCAACTCTCCCGACCGCCGCTGGCGGTCTTGCGGCTGTAAGTGCGATAGAAGACCGGATAGGCCGCCGGGGCGGTGAGCGGAAAATCAGCCGACGGCGTGATGATCCCTTCGCTTCCAGAGGATGTCGCCGCCGTGGCGGGCGTGGCTGGACGGGCGGCGGACAGGGTCACGGTGGGTACGGCCGAGGCGTGCTGGAAACCATAACGCCACCTGTAGGGTCTGCAACGGCACCCTCCCACCAGCCACGGTGCCTACAGAGGCGAACTGGGAGGGTGGCCAGATGGAGCGACGCTGCGAACCGGAGCTGATGGAGGACGCGCTGCAGGCCGAGGCCTATGCAGCGGCGGATTTCTCCCGTAGCGACCAGGCGGTCCTAGGCAGGATCGAAACCCTGCTGGGATCTCGGGGGGAAGGGGACGGGGAAGGTCTGCATGTGGTGGATCTGGGCTGCGGGCCCGGCAACATCGCCTTGCTTCTGGCCCGACGCTGGCCCGAGGCCAACGTGATGGGGATCGATGGCTCCGCCGCGATGCTGGCCATCGCCGAGCGGCGGCGACGCGCCGATCCCGCCGGCACGGGCCGCCTGCAGTTCCGCCAACTGGTCCTGCCCAGCCCACAGCTGGAGGGACCCGTCAGTGCCGTTGTCAGCAACAGCCTGCTGCACCATCTCCATGACCCCGGCGTGTTCTGGCAGAGCGTGCGGCAGCTCTCAGCACCGGGCACGAGCCTCTACGTGAGGGATTTGCGACGGCCCGCGAGCGACACCGAACTGGACGCCCTGGTGCACCGCCATGCCGCTTCGGCACCGGAGGTCTTGCGGCGGGACTATGCCCATTCCCTGCGGGCCGCCTTCACCTGCGCCGAGGTGGTGGGCCAACTTGAGGCCGCCGGGCTCGAAGGCCTGCAGGTGCTGGAGGTGGACGACCGCTATCTGGAGATCCAGGGCCCCAGCCTGCCTGGCAGGCTGGCTTGATGGTCACCAGCTCCTCGTCTGCCCCTGTTCCTGATTTCGACGCCGCGGCCCTGGCGGCGGCGGTGAGTCGGCGGCGCAATTTCGCGATCATTTCCCACCCCGATGCGGGCAAGACCACCCTCACCGAGAAGCTGCTCCTCTACGGCGGTGCCATCCAGCAGGCCGGGGCGGTGAAAGCCAAGGGGGAACAGCGCAAGGTGACCTCCGACTGGATGGAACTGGAGAAGCAGCGCGGCATCTCGATCACCTCGACCGTGCTCCAGTTTGATTACGCCGGCAGCACGATCAACCTGCTCGACACCCCCGGCCACCAGGACTTCTCCGAGGACACCTACCGGACCCTGGCCGCCGCTGACAACGCCGTGATGCTGGTGGATGCGGCCAAGGGTCTCGAACCGCAGACCCGCAAACTGTTCGAGGTCTGCCGAATGCGGCGGATCCCGATCTTTACCTTCATCAACAAGATGGACCGGCCGGGGCGTGACCCCCTAGAGCTGATCGATGAGATCGAGCAGGAGCTGGGCCTGGCCTGCTGGCCGGTCAACTGGCCGATCGGCAGCGGCGACCGTTTCCGGGGCGTGATCGACAGGCGCTCCCAGGATCTGCTGCTGTTCGAACGGGCTGAACGCGGCCGGCAGAGCCTGGAGCGGCGCCTGGCTCCCGGGGATCCCGACCGCGCTCAGCGGGTGGAAGCGGAGTTGCTGGAGCAGGCCCTGGAGGAACTGGAGCTGGTGGAGGGCGCCGGAGCGGCCCTGGATCTGGAGCAGGTGCACGCCGGTGAGCTGAGTCCGGTGTTCTTCGGTTCGGCGATGACCAATTTCGGGGTGCGTCCCTTCCTTGATGCCTTCCTGGGGCTGGCCCAGCCCCCGGTGGCCCGCGAGAGCGACCAGGGGCCGGTGGATCCGCTGCGGCCGGAGTTCAGCGGCTTCGTCTTCAAGCTGCAAGCCAACATGGACCCCCGCCACCGGGACCGGGTGGCCTTCGTTCGGGTCTGCAGTGGCCGCTTCGAAAAGGACATGAACGTGCGCCACGCCCGCAGTGGGCGCACCATCCGCCTGTCGCGGCCCCAGAAGCTGTTTGGCCAGGACCGCGAGGTGGTGGACGACGCCTACCCCGGCGATGTGATCGGCCTCAACAACCCCGGCATGTTCGCCATCGGCGACACCCTCTACACTGGTTCCCGGGTGGAATACGAGGGCATTCCCTGCTTCTCGCCCGAGATCTTCGCCTGGCTGCGCAATCCCAATCCCTCGGCCTTCAAGAGCTTCCGCAAGGGGGTGAACGAGCTGCGCGAGGAGGGGGCCGTTCAGGTGCTCTACGACATCGACCCCAGCAAGCGGGATCCGATCCTGGCGGCGGTGGGCCAGCTGCAGCTTGAAGTGGTCCAGTATCGTCTCGAGAACGAATATGGCGTCACCAGCCGGCTGGAACCGCTGGAATTCAGCGTTGCCCGCTGGGTGAGCGGCGGTTGGCCGGCCCTCGAGAGCGTCGGCCGTCTGTTCAACTGCAAGACGGTTCGCGATGCCTGGGACCGGCCGGTGCTGCTGTTCCGCAACGACTGGAATCTGCACCAACTGCAGGAGGACCATCCGCAGCTGGAGCTGCACGGGGTGGCGCCTGTGGTGAGTGGCGTGGAACCCATCGCCCTCTGAGCCAGGGTCCCGACGGCGCCACGGGAGGAGACCCTCCCTCGCGCCAGGCGATCGGAGAGGGCAGAATGAAGCAACAATTTGTCACGCCGCAGCGGACGGTCACAGCGATGCCTCGATCCGTGACGCCATCCCAGCTCTGGCTGGTGCGTCCCCGCAGCGACGGGGGCAGTGATTACGTCAGTTTCCAGCCCTCGCAAGGGGCCGTGGAGATGCGTGAGGGCAGCCACCTGCCGCCCCAGATGCCTCTGCTCAAACGGCGCCGTTCGCTGGCCATCGAGGAAGCCGAGGCCTGCACCCGCCGACTGCAACAGGAAGCGGGATATCACCGCAGTGAACCGCTTTTTTAGTCCTGGCTCGATACGATCGGTGGTATGAACCAAGGATCTGACCTGGCCCAGCCGTCCCCTGACGCCTCCGATCCGTATGAGCGGCTCGGCGTTGCTCCTGATGCTTCCTTCGACACTGTCCAGGAGGCCAAGCTGGCGCGGCTGGATGAGGCCGGTGACGACCCCATGGTTCGCTCTCGCATCGAGGCCGCCTACGACGCGGTGTTGATGGATCGCTTGAAGGAACGCCAGCAGGGCCGGGTCAGCAGCGCCGCCCGCTCCGCCTCCCAGAGGGAACAGGCCTCACCGCCACCGAGCCGTCCGGCCCTGTCCGCCCTGCCGAGCCTGCCCCAGCTCCCCCCATCCCGGCTTCCCCGTCCCAGCTTCTCCCTGCCCCAGCTGCAGTTGGCCACCGGCCGGGAACTCTGGTTTCCCCTGGCGGCCGATGGGGTGCTGCTGGTGTTGCTCGTGCTGATGCCCGGAGCCGCCCCCGAACTGCTGACGGCGCTGGCCACCGGGGTCACCCTGCTCAACCTGCAGCGGCGCCGTGGCAAGTTCCTGGCAGCGGTGGGCTGGTCCTTCGCCCTGCTTTGCCTGGGTCTGATCCTGGGCGGTCTGCTGGCGAGCGGATTCGGCCCCAGCCTCAGCCAATCCCTGCCGGTGACCAGCCTGCAGCTGCAGAGCATCCCGGCCATCCTGCTGCTGCTGCTCGGCGCCCTGCTGATCGCCTAACTCACAGGGGCCAGCTCATCGATCAGTTCCTGCAACTCGGCGGCCTCCACCCGGTACACCGCATTGCAGAAATGGCAGGTCAGCTCCGCTTGGCCGTCCTGATGGAGCATGTCGGTGAGTTCATCGCGGCCCAGCAGCTTCAGGGCGCTGACGCTGCGGTGGCGGCTGCAGGGACAGTGGAACTGGACGGTCTGCTCGATCGAACCTGCCTCGAGGGGCTGGGGATCGAGGTCCGGAAAGATGTCCTCGAACAGGGCATGGAGCTGGTCGGCATTGGCGGCGAGCCGCTCGCTGAAGCCACTGATTTCCCGGCAGCGCTCCTCCAACAGGGCCACCAGGGCCGGTTCCCGCGCCGCTTTCGGCAGCACCTGCACCAGCACACCCCCGGCGCAACGGACGCCGGTGCTGTCGATCGTCTCGCCGACGAACAGGGCCGAAGGGGTCTGCTCGGAGTGGAGCAGGTAGGAGGCCACGTCCTCGCCGATGCCGCCGCTCACCAGCTCCACGGTGCTGCTGAAGGGTTCCCCCTGGCCCCGGTCCCGCACCACGTGCAGGTAACCGGTGCCGGTGGCGCGGCGGAAGTCGAACTGGTGGCCCCCGGCCGCATCGCTCAGCAGATCCAGCTCCAGCTCGGGCCGGCCCACGTAGCCGCGCACCGTGCCATCCCGGCCCGCATCCACCATCAGACCGCGCAGGGGACCATCGGACTGAATGCGCAGGTTGACCCGACCATGGGCCACCTTCATCGAGCTGGCCAGCAGCAGGCCCGCGCTCATGGCCCTGCCCAGCAGGGCCGTTGTGAGGAAGGAGAGACCATGGCGTTGGCTGGCCTGGCGGCTGGCGGACGTGGTGGTGACCGCCACCATGCGAATGCCACCACCGGCACCGGTGGCCCTCAGCAAGCGATCCCCCATCAAGCCGTTCCCTGTGATCCGGTCGTCATCGTAAGGAGCCGGACTGCAGCGCCTCCAGGGGCCTCAGGGTTCCCTGCTCCAGACGCCAACCTCGCTCGATGACGCCCCGGAACAGTTCGGGTTCGTGGGTGACCACCAGCAGGGCCCGTTCTTTGGCCAGATCCCCCAGCAACTGGAGCACCTCTTCCCGCACGGTCCAGTCGAGGCCGGCGGTGGGTTCATCCAGCAACAACACCCTGGCCTCACGCACCAGCTGGACCGCCAGGGCCAGGCGGCGCTGCTGGCCGCCGCTGAGGCGTTCCGGCGCCTGCTGCAGGGAGAGCCTGCCGAGGCCCACCTGCTCCAGGACAGCCTCGGCCTTCTCGGCGGTGAGGCGGCGCTGGCCCAGCTTCAATTCCTGACCCACCGTCAGGCCGAGGAAATGGCGTTCCGGGAACTGGAACACCAGCCCGCACAGCCAGCGCCGCTGACGGCTGCTGAGGACCTCGCCCTGCCAGAGGAAGCGACCGGCGTCGGCGTCGGCCAAGCCGCAGATCACCTCCAGCAACGTCGTCTTGCCGCTACCGCTGCGGCCGGCCACCAGGGCCGGAGATCCCACCGTCAGCTGCAGCGACACGTCCGCCAGCACCGGCGCCGGCGCCGTGGCGGGGTGGTACCGCAGACCGATGACATCGAGCATGGCACCAGCATGCCGCCCGGCCCTGCGGCGGGGGAGCGTGTTGGATGGGAGGACGTGCGCGCCGTTCGCCCCTTTCCCCATGGATGTCCGATTTCGCGAGGTGGATCCGTTCAACTGCTGGATCTGGCTGCACTTCTCCGACCAGCCCGGTGGCGCCGAGCGGGGCTACGTGGAAACGGCCCTCGACAGCTGGTTCTTCCTGGGCAAGCTGGGCGCCTTCAACGCCGAGAACCTGCAGACCCATGAAGGGGGTGTGGATCTCGGTTGGCTCCCTTACGACACCGAGGCCGCCGAGCGCAGTCTGCCGGCCCTGATGCACAACATGGGGCCGATGGAATACCAGGACGACTGGGCGCGCTGCTGGGTCGACCTGGGCACCAGCGATGCCCTGGCCCTCGATGTGCTGATCAACGCCCTGCGTCAGCTCGACAATGACGTGCTGGAGATCACCGAGCTGGTGATCGGCGGGCTGAACGAGGACTGGCCGATCGAGGAGGAACCCGACAGCCCCTTCTCCAGGGACTGATGGGGCGGGAGTTACGGCGGCTGCTGATCGCCCAGGAGCGAATCGCCGCCCTGGCGGGCGATCGGCAGGAGCTGCCTTGGCTGGACCTGGAGCCCCAGGAAGGCCATTACCTGGAACGGGTGCTGCGCTATCACCCGGGCGATCGGCTGGCGCTGGTTGACGGCGTCGGCCAGCTCTGGACGGCGGTGCTCGAACCGGAGCGGCGGCTGCGGCTGGAGCAGCCGCCAGAGGCGCCCCTGCTGCGGGAGCCGGCCGTCACTCCGCCCCTGGTGCTGGCGATGGCCGTGCCCAAGCGGGAGGCGGATCTGGTCTGGCGCATGGCCACCGAACTGGGCGCCAACCAGCTCCAGCCCCTGCTGGCCCAGCGCAGCGCCCCTGGTGAGCGCTGCCCCCTGGACCGCTGGCGGGGGATCGTGCGGGAGGCCACCGAGCAGTGCGAACGGCTGTGGCATCCGCAGCTGGAATCCCCCTGTGAGACCAGGGCCTGGCTGGCGCGGCCGGCCCCTGGGATCTCCCTGCTGGCGACGACCCGCCGGGACGGCCTACCGCTCTGCAGTCAGCGCCTGCGGCAACTGGCCGAGGGGTCAAGCGACCGCGATCTCGCCGCCGGCATCCGGCTGGCGATCGGTCCGGAAGGGGGCTGGAGCCCCGAGGAAGAGGAACGGGCTGAATCAGCAGGCTGGCACCCCGTGAGCCTGGGGGGATCGATCCTGCGCACGGCCACCGCCGCGGTGGGCGGCTTGGCCTTGCTGGCTGACTGGCGCGCGCTCAGGAGCGCATCATGCCGGCCGCCATCTCCTTGAACACACCCAGATTGGCCCCGGGGGTGCGGCGCTTCATCGGCGTAGCCCCGCCCGCTGTGACGCAGTCGGGGGCGAAGGTGGCCAGCGACGGGGCCGGCCGAAGCGCCTCGGCAGCAGCCAGCTCGGCGGCAATCGCTTCCGCCGTGGTGAAGCCGGGAACGGGCTGGGGGGTTCCCTCGGCGACCGCAGCCATGGCGGTGGGCGCGGCGGTGGACGCAGCGGTCTGGGGAGCGGACGTCGCTTCGGGCTTGGGCTCGGCCTTGGGAGGTGCCACCACCACCGGGGGGGCGTTGCCTTCGCCGCCACCCAGATCGAGGAAGAACTTGGGTCGTTTGAAGACCATTCGCAGCACCACCGGATGCAGGGATTATCCGCCGAGGCCGGCACCCGGGAGCGAGTCGCTTAGATCTGTGCAACACATTCGGGTCCCCGCCATGGTGTCGTTGCCGCCCCAGGACCCTCTGCACTGGCTGGCGGCCCTGGCGATCAACGCTCTGCTGATCGCCGTCGCCCAGCGCCTGCCCCTGCTGACCCGGGCAGGCTGGGTGCACGCCGGCGTGCTTGGCACCCTGCTGTGGGGAAGCCTCGGCTGGCGTGGCTGGCTGGCGGTGGTGGCCTATCTGGCCCTGGGCAGCCTGGTGACCAAGCTGGGCTTCCGCCGCAAGCGGGAGCTGGGCCTGGCGGAGGCCCGCGACGGCAGGCGCGGCCCGGAGAACGTCTGGGGCTCGGCCCTGGTGGGAACCCTGCTGGCCCTGCTGGCCTGCCGGGCGCCAGCGGCCGCGTTGCCCCTGCTGCTGGCCGGCTTTGCCGCCAGCTTCGCCGCCAAGCTCGCTGACACCTTTGGCAGCGAGATCGGCAAACGCTGGGGCCGCCACACCGTGCTGATCACCAGCCTGCGGCCGGTGCCGCCCGGCACCGAGGGGGCCATCAGCCTGGAGGGCACCGCCGCCAGCCTGGCGGGCAGCGTCCTGATGACCCTGACCCTGCTGGCCCTTGGCCTGATCCGTGGCTGGCCCCTGGCGCTTCTGGTCAGCGGCGTCGGGCTGGTGGCCACCCTGGCGGAGAGCGTCGTGGGAGCCAGCCTGCAGCAACGCTGGGGCTGGCTCAGCAACGAGGTGGTCAACGGGCTGCAGACGCTGCTGGCGGCCCTGCTGGCCATGGGCCTGGTGCACTGGCTGGCGCCTGGGGCGGGCTGAGTCCCTGCTCCCGCCAGGCGAGGGCGGCACGGCGCAGGCGATCGAGGGCGGCATCGCAGCGGCGCTGGGCCTGGCGGGCAGGGATCCCAAGCTGCCGGCCCAGCTCCACCCAGGTGCAACCCACATCGATCCGGCCCACCAGCAGCTCCCGTTCCCGGGGGTCGAGATCCGCCAGCTGCTGGCGCAACCATTGTCGCTCGGCGCTGCGGGCTTCGCTGGTGCCCAGCGGCTCTTCCTCCCCACCGGGAGCCGCGGGGGAGGCCAACAGGTCCAGCAGGCAGCCGGCCGCGTCGACCTCGCCCCCACCCTGGCCAAGGGGGGCATCCAGACTGCGCACCCTGCCGGCACTGCGGAGCTGCAGGGCTTCCTCGAGCCTCTCCGGTTCGCAGGCCAGCCGATCGGAGAGGGCGGCCGTAGGCAAGGGATCCAGCCCCTGGCGGCGGCGAGCCTCCTGGAGACTGAGCACCTGCTGGTGCAGATCCCACAGGGGTCGGGGCGGACGTACCAATGCCTGGCGATCCCGCCGCTCCCGCCGCATCGCCCCCTGCACGTATGGCACCGCGAAGCTGCTGAGGCTGACGTTGCGATTGGGGTCGAAGGCCTCGACCGCCCGGATCAGGCCGAGGCTGCCCACCTGGGCCAGGTCCTCGAAAGCCAGGCCGGCTTCGCTGCTCTGGCGTCCGGCGATGGCGTACACCAGCGGCAGGTTGTCCTCCACGAGAAGATTGCGCCAGCGCAGCCGACTGAGGGGATCGGTGGCGGCAGCGAAGGCCTTGAGCCGGCGACGGTTGCGGGTGCGGCGATCCACGATCGCCTCGGGGATCTCGCGGCAGCCCAGGCAGAGATCCGGCTGCGGCGCCCGGCGGCTCGCCAGCAGCGCAGGGGCCGGAGGAGGGAGTGGCGGAGGTCGATCCATGGCAGTGGTTCCAACAGGGTCGGTTTCTTCAGAGTCGCGGCAGGCAGGCGGCACGGGTTCACCGGATGGGGGGAGTTCCCTTCCTCCGATCGGGTGATGCCATCAGAGCCAACTAGGTGCAGCGAACCAGGATCAGTGCGCAGGGATCACTGCGCCGCGATCACGACGCCGCTGTCACGCTGCTGTGGGGATCCAGCTCGGCCCAGTGCAACAGAGCGCCCCAGGCGCGCAGACGTCGGTAGAGCTGGCCGTGGCCGTCGCCATTGAGATGCAGGCCGTCGCTGCACAACCATTGCAACCAGTGAGGGTCGGCCAGCAGGCCATCGAGCAGGGGCAGGAACGGCACATCCGCCTCCATGCAGGCTTCCTCCAGCAGGCCTTCGTAGAGCCGCACGCTGGCCAGGTCGTACCAGAGCATCTCGGCGAAGGGCATCACGGCCTCGTCCACCGGTGTGAGGCCCAGCACGAACACCGGCGCGATCGCCTGCAACCGGGGCAACAACTGCTGCAGGCCGAACAGGAAGGCTTCAGGCGCCAGCTGGAAGCGGCCGTCGGGTCGCCCCACCCGGGCCGTGTCGTTGAGGCCGATCGACAGCAGGATCCCCTGGGGGCGCTGGCGGCGCAGCTCGCCCCGGTGGCTCACTTCCACCTCGGCGCGGGCGGCCAACCGCTCCAGGCCGTCGCCGCGCACCCCCAGGCCGTAGAGGACAGGCCCCTGGGGCAGGTCCATCCAATGGCGGCGCAGACGCTCGCACCAGCCCCCCTGCTCCGGATCACCCCAGCCATACACCCCGCTGTCACCCAGAACCACCAGCTTCCTGGGGACCTGCAGCGATGGGCCCGTCATGGAGCGAACATCCAGCGGGGCGCTCAGAGGCTCTCGCCGAAGCGCCGCAGCCGCTCCAGACCATCGTCGATCGTGGCAGGGGACGCGGCACAGGAGAGCCGGATGCAGCGGTCGTCGCCGAAGGCGGCCCCGGGCACCACTGCCAGGCCCACCTCCTCCAGCAGCCGGCCGCAGAGGCTCATCGAATCAAGGCCCCAGGCGCTCACATCAGGGAAGGCGTAGAAGGCCCCCTCGGGGGATAGCAGGTTCAGGCCCTGAATCGCCATCAGGCCATCGCTGAGCCTGGCGCGCCGCCGACTGAACTCGGCCGCCATCTCCTGGACACAGTCCCGCGAGCCGCTGATGGCGGCCAGGGCGCCGTACTGGGCGAAGGTGCAGACGTTGCTGGTGCTCTGGCTCTGCAGGGCGCTGGCGACGGCCACCACGTGGCGGGCCCCCGCCAGCCAGCCGATGCGCCAGCCCGTCATGGCCCAACCCTTGGCGAAGCCATTAACGATGAAAATGCGCTCGGCCAGGTCGGGGGCCACCGCCGCCAGGCTGTGGTGCACGTGTCCGGGCGACAGCAACATCTCGTAGATCTCGTCGCACACCACCGCCAGGCCGGGATGGCGGCGCAGCACGGAGGCGATCGCCTCCAGCTCAAGGCGGCTGAGCACCATGCCGGTGGGGTTGGAGGGGCTGTTGAGCACCAGCAGACGGCTGGCGGGTGTGATCGCCGCCTCCAGTTGCTCAGGGCTGAAACGAAAGCCGCCGCTGGCATCGGTGCTGAGGCAGCGAACGCTGGCACCGGCCAGCCGAGCCATTTCCGGGTAGCTCAGCCAATAGGGCGCCGGCAGCAGCACCTCGTCGCCGGGATCGAGCAGAACCTGGAACAGGTTGTACAGGGCCTGCTTGCCGCCGTTGGTCACCAACACCTGGTCGGCCCGGGTGGGGACAGCGTTCTCCTGGCTCAGCTTGGCGGCGATCGCCTGGCGCAGCTGCGGTTCGCCGGCTACAGGGCCGTAGCGGGTGTGGCCGGCTTCGAGGGCCTCGGCCGCCGCCTGGCGGATGAAGGCAGGGGTGTCGAAGTCGGGCTCACCGGCACTGAGGCTGCAGATGTCCTTGCCATCGGCGCGCAGCTCACGGGCCTTGGCGGTGATGGCGAGGGTGAGCGATGGCTGCAACGCCTGCGCCCGGGCGGAGAGCGACAACGGGGCCGGCATGGCGGTGGGCGGCGTCTGGAGGGCGCGATTCGGCAATCCGGCCATCTTGCCCTACGCCCCGCGGCCATGGCCAAGAATGGCGCGATGCCCGGCGACCCCCTGCAACCGTCCCTCCTGGGTGAGGCCGTCGCCGCCGGAGACGCGCCCGGCCTCGAGGGACTGCCGCGGAGCTGCCAGGACTGCCGCCGCTGCGGCCTGGCCGCAGGCCGCCAGCAGGTGGTGATCAGCCGGGGCGATCCGTCGGCACGGCTGATGGTGATCGGCGAAGGCCCCGGGGCCCAGGAGGATGCCAGTGGCCGACCGTTCGTTGGACGGGCCGGCCAGTTGCTCGACCAGATGCTGGCCAGCGTGGGGCTGGACAGCGAGCGCGACGCCTACGTCTGCAACGTGGTGAAGTGCCGCCCCCCCGACAACCGCAAACCGACGGCCCAGGAGATGGCGGCCTGCGCCCCCTGGCTCGCCGTTCAGATCGCCGAGGTGGATCCCGCCGTGGTGCTGCTCACCGGTGCCACGGCCCTGGAGGGGGTGCTCGGTATCAAGGGGGGCATCTCCAGGCTCCGCGGCCAGTGGCACCCCTGGCAGGGCCGCTGGGTGATGCCGGTGTTCCATCCCTCCTATCTGCTTCGCAATCCCTCACGGGAGCAGGGTTCGCCCAAATGGCTCACCTGGCAGGACCTCAAGCAGGTGCAGCGGCAGCTGGAGCAGGAGCAGGACCAGCCGCCGTCACCGACTTTGTGACAGGCTTTGGCCACCACCGGCCCACGCGCGATGACCGGCAGCCTGGCCACACCCACCACCACCGCCCCGGGGACCGCCCCCCTCCCGGCCGACTGGGCCCGTGATCCCCGCTTCGAGACGGTGATCCGTCGCCGGCCCACCCGCAGCGTCCGGGTCGGCGCCATGTGGGTGGGCAGCGACCACCCCGTGGTGGTGCAGTCGATGATCAACGAGGACACCCTCGATGTGGAGGGGGCCACCGCCGGCATCCGCCGGCTGCACGAGGCGGGCTGCGAGATCGTGCGCCTCACCGTGCCGAGCCTCGCCCACGCCAAGGCGGTGAAGGAGATCCGCCAGCGGCTGGAGGACAGCTACCAGCCGGTGCCCCTGGTGGCGGACGTGCACCACAACGGCATGAAGATCGCCCTGGAGGTGGCCCAGCACGTCGACAAGGTGCGCATCAATCCGGGCCTGTACGTGTTCGACAAGCCCGATCGCCACCGCACGGAGTTCACCCCGGAGGAGGTGGCGGCGATCGGGGCGCGCATCCAGACCACCCTCGAACCGCTGGTGAGCCTGCTCAAGGAGCAGGACAAGGCCCTGCGCATCGGCGTCAACCACGGCTCCCTGGCCGAGCGGATGCTGTTCACCTACGGCGACACCCCCCTGGGGATGGTGGAGAGCGCCATGGAGTTCATCCGCCTCTGCGACCGGCTCGCGTTTCACAACATCGTCGTGTCGATGAAGGCCTCGCGGGCCCCGGTGATGCTGGCGGCCTACCGGATGATGGCGTTCCGCATGGACGCCGAGGGTTTCCACTACCCCCTGCACCTGGGGGTCACCGAGGCGGGCGACGGGGACTACGGCCGCATCAAGAGCACCGCCGGCATCGCCACCCTGCTGGCCGAGGGCCTGGGCGACACGATCAGGGTGTCGCTCACCGAGGCACCGGAGAAGGAGATCCCCGTCTGCTATTCGATCCTGCAGGCCATGGGGCTGCGCAAGACGATGGTGGAGTACGTGGCTTGCCCCAGCTGCGGCCGCACCCTGTTCAACCTGGAGGAGGTGCTGCATGTGGTGCGCAACGCCACCGCCCACCTGACAGGGCTGGATATCGCCGTGATGGGTTGCATCGTCAACGGCCCCGGCGAGATGGCCGATGCCGACTACGGCTATGTGGGCAAGACCCCCGGCACCATTTCCCTGTATCGCGGGCGGGAGGAGATTCGCCGGGTGCCGGAGGCCGAGGGGGTGGAGGCGCTGATCGCCCTGATCAAGGAGGACGGTCGCTGGGTCGACCCCTGAACGGGGGGCCCTGCCCCGGCAGCGGCGCTACGTTAGATCTACATTTCTGCCCTCTTGAGGATCCCCACCATGGGAAGAGCTCGCGCCACCGTCGTGGTGCTGGTTGGTCTCGGTGCCTGCGCCGCCACCGCGGTGATGGCCCGGGAGATGGTGCTGGCCCCCACCGGAACCGTGTCGATCAGCGACAGCCCCAAGGAGGTGATGGACCAGGCCTGGCAGATCGTCTTCCGCGACTACCTGGACACCACGGGCAAGTACACACCAGAACAGTGGCGCAAGCTGCGGCGCAGCCTGCTGTCCAAGAGCTACAGCACCCCCAAGGATGCCTATGAGGGCATCCGCGGCATGCTCGGCACTCTCGATGATCCCTACACCCGCTTCCTGGATCCGCGGGAATTCAAGGAGATGCAGATCGACACCTCCGGGGAGCTCTCCGGAGTGGGCATCCAGTTGAGCGTCGACAAGGAGACCAAGGAATTGGTGGTGATCTCGCCGATCGAGGGCTCACCCGCCTCCCGGGCCGGCGTGCAACCCAAGGATGTGATCGTCTCGATCGACGGCAAGAGCACCAAGGGGATGAGCACCGAGGATGCGGTGAAGCTGATCCGCGGCAAGGCCGGCACGACAGTCAATCTGGTGCTGCGCCGCAAGGGCCAGAACCTCGACACCCCCCTCACCCGGGAGCTGATCGAGATTCATGCGGTCAACCACCAGGTCAACACCGCCCCCGACGGCAGCAAGATCGGCTACATCCGCCTCAAGCAGTTCAGCGCCACCGCCACCAAGGACATGCGGGCGGCGGTGCGGGACCTGGAGGCCCAGGGGGTGCAGGGCTACGTGCTCGACCTGCGCAGCAACCCCGGTGGTCTGCTGGTGGCGAGCGTCGAAATCGCCCGCCAGTGGATCAATGAAGGAATCATCGTCTCCACCAAGACCCGCGACGGCATCCAGGACATCAAGCGGGCCACCGGCCAGGCCCTGACGACCAAGCCGATGGTGGTGCTGGTCAACGAGGGTTCAGCCAGCGCCAGCGAGATCCTCTCCGGCGCCCTGCAGGACAACAGCCGCGCCGTTCTGGTGGGTCAGAAGACCTTCGGCAAGGGTCTGGTGCAGTCGGTGCGCGGCCTTTCCGATGGCTCCGGCATGACCGTGACCATCGCCAAGTATCTGACACCCCGCAACCGGGATATCCACAAACACGGCATCAACCCGGACGTGCCGGTGAAGATGACTGAGCAGGAGGTGCAGCGGCTCAAGCTGGAAGACATCGGCACCAACCGGGACAGCCAGTACCGGGCGGCCGAATCCACCCTGCGTAAACAGTTGCAGGCCAGCACGGTGGTTGAGAAGGCCTTCCAGCCCGGTAGTGTCAATTTGCCGGCGGCCCTTGCCAAACCCTGATCTGGACGGGCCGGGCGCCTTGCCGGACTCTGTCTGGGACCTCAAGCCTTGGTGGTGTCAGCCCTGGAGCATCCTGCTCACGGGTGTGGCCATCGTGGCCGGCAGCTGGCTTGTGCTGCACCTCTGGTGGCTCACCACTGGGGTCTCGGTGGTGATCGGCGCTTGGTGGCTGTTGTTCCTGGTGCTGATGCCGGCAGCCTGGAAACGGTCGCAGGGCAGCGGCGGCGGTAGCTGAGCCCCCGGGCTCAGGCGACGGGCTGCATCAGCCCGCCACCGGGGGAGGAGTCATCGTCGTCGTTGTTGTTGCCGGCGTCGGACTGGAAGAGGGCGAAGAAACCAAGGCCGAGGACCCCCAGGAAGGCCGGCAGCAGCAGGGGATTCTGGGTGGCGCCCGCGACCTCGATCAACTCACCCATGGGGCCACGTAACGAAAGATGTCGCCATCTTAACGTTCCTTCTCATTCCCGTGGCCGGTTCAGTCAAAGACGTGGCCGTGCTCGTAGCGCTCGGCGTGGCCCGCGGCCTCGGTGAGGGCCGCCACGTTCTCCCGGGTGAAGAAACCGTCGTAGCCGAGGCAGCGCTCCACGTACTCGGTGATCAGCAGGGAGTAGGCGGAGCTGCGCGAGAAGATCTGGCGCAGGTTCGGCTCGTCGCCGCCTTCCCCCACCATGTCGGCAAGGAAGGGGATGCCCAGGTCGCGAAGGGTACGCACCACCACGTCCACGTTCTTTTCACCGTTGCGCTCGCCATCGGCCACCTCGTAGGCGATGTGGTGCGTGCGCCGCCCGAAATTGCGCACGAAATCCTCGGTGGACATGGGCAGGTTGGCCAGGTGCTCGATGCCCAGGATCTTGCCCTCCAGCCCGTGCTCCCGGTGGCAGCGGGCGGCGTCGGTGAGGGGCGCCAGGCCATCGAGGGGCCGGTCGACATCGCCAACCCGGTTGCAGGTGTAGTCGGAAAGAAACGTGAAGCAGAGGTGCCTGAAGGCATCGAAAGGGTTAGCGGTCTCCCCTGGGTAGGCAAAGCGGATGTTCTGGGGTTCGAGGATGGCGCGCAACTCAGAGCAGGAGGACACCTGGAAGATCTCGCCGATGTAGCGGGCGTTGGGCTTGTCCACCTCATACATCGCGTTCCAGCGCGTCACCTCATCCTCGAAATCGTCAAGCAGCGGCTCCAGCACGATCAGGCGCGGAAAGGCTGCGCCCCCCTTGAGCAGGTAGAGGCGGTGGGTGGCGTTGATCCAGCACTCCTAGTCGCGGTAGGGACCGGTGAGCGCCAGCTCCGCCAGGTAGGGCAAGCCGTTGCCGTGGTCCATCTGGATCACCAGGGCCGCCATCGGCCCCACCACCTGCTCCAGCCCTGAATCGGCCCGCCGGGCATAGACGCGAGGCCGAAACTCCTCGAAGAAGGTGGTGTTCCGCTTCTCCCCCTTGGACCGCTAGCTGGCGAGATCGATCATCGGCTTGGGGGACAGACCATCTGCCAGAAAAAAGCGGGCCCGGCCCCAAGCCTCAGCGTTCCCCCTCACACCACCAGCACCGCCGCGTTCGTCGTCGCCTGCTCCGCTTCGCGCTGCTCCGGCGTGAGCCCATCGGCGTCCGGAATCTGGCCTGCCATGGCGGCGAGCCACTCCATCAGCTGCTCCAGCTGCTGGGCGGGGGACAGGGCCCCCAGGCCCCGGGCCAGCACCTTGGCGGTGCTGCCGGCACCGCCCTGATACACCAGCCGGCCATGCAGATGCTGGGGCAGGGCCTGGCGCAGGCGGCGGAAGGCGGGTTCCTCCATCGGCGTTTCCAGGGCGATGTTGGGCTTCTCCGGCTTGATGCGGGAGAAGCCGCAGCGGCGCGCCAACAGCTTCAGTTCCATCAGCTGCAGCAAGCTCTGCACCGGCGCCGGGATGGGTCCGTAGCGGTCGGTCCAGCCGGCGGCCAGCTCAATGAGGGCCGCCTTGCCGCCACACTCGGCGGCGGCCCGGTAGGCGGCCATCTTCTCGTCGGCTTCGGTGATCCAGTCGGCCGGGATGAAGGCCGTCACCGGCAGGTCGATCTGGGTCTCGTCCACCGCCGGGATGTCCTGCCCCTGGATCTCGGCCAGACAGTCCTGCAGCATCTCCATGTAGAGATCGAAGCCGATCGCCTCCATCTGGCCGCTCTGCTCCACCCCCAGCAGGTTGCCGACGCCGCGGATCTCCATGTCGCGCATGGCCAGCTGGTAGCCGGAGCCCAGCTGGGCGAACTCCTGGATCGCCCGCAGGCGCTGGCGGGCCGCCTCACTCAGGGAGGCATCGCCCGGATAGAACAGCCAGGCGTGGGCCTGGATGCCGCTGCGGCCCACCCGCCCCCGCAGCTGGTACAGCTGGGCCAGGCCGAACTTGTGGGCGTCCTCCACCAGGATCGTGTTTACCCGGGGGATGTCGAGGCCCGATTCGATGATCGTGGTGCAGAGCATCACGTCGGCCTCGCCGGCGTTGAAGGCCACCATGGCGCTCTCCAGCTCCCCCTCCGGCATCTGGCCGTGGGCCACCTGGAGCCGCAACCCCGGCAGCATCGTCCGCAGCTGGCCCGCCACCTCCTCGATACCCTCCACCCGCGGCACCACATAGAACACCTGGCCGCCGCGGTCGAGCTCCTGGCGGATGGCGCTGCGCACCGCCTCCTCATCCAGGCTGGCCAGGTGGGTCTTGATCGGGCGTCGCAGCGGTGGCGGCGTGGTGATCAGGCTCATCTCCCGCACCCCCGACAGGCTCATGTAAAGGGTGCGCGGGATCGGCGTGGCGCTCAAGGTGAGCACGTCCACATCCTTTCTGAGCGCCTTGATCTTTTCCTTCTGATTGACCCCGAAGCGCTGCTCCTCGTCCACCACCAGCAGCCCCAGCGCTCGGAAGCCCGTGCCCTTGCCCAGCAGCTGGTGGGTGCCCACCACCACGTCGGTGGCGCCACTGGCCAGGCTCTCGAGGATCGTCTTGCGCTCGGCGGCGGTGCGGAAGCGGTTGAGCAGGGCCACCTTGAGCGGGTAGGGGGCGAAGCGCTCACTCAGGGTGCGCCAGTGCTGCTGGGCCAGCACGGTGGTGGGGGCCAGCAGGGCGCACTGCTTGCCGGCGGTGACCGCCTTGAAGATCGCCCGGATCGCGACTTCCGTCTTGCCGAAGCCCACATCCCCGCAGACCAGCCGGTCCATCGGCTGCACCCGCTCCATGTCGCGCTTGACGTCCACGATCGCCTTGAGCTGGTCGGGGGTGGGGTCGTAGGGGAAGGAATCCTCCAGTTCGCTCTGCCAGGGGCCATCGGCGGGGAAAGCGAAGCCCGGCGCCTGGTGGCGCTCGGCGTAGAGCTTGACCAGATCCATCGCCACCTTGGCCACCGCCTTGCGGGCCCGCTCCTTGGCCTTGGTCCAGGCCGTGCCGCCCATGCGGTTGAGCTCCGGCGGGCTGTCGCTGCTGGCCCGGTAGCGGCCGAGGCTGCCCAGCTGGTCGGCGGCCACCCGCAGCAAGCCATCGGCGTACTGCACCACCAGGTAATCGCGGGCCTCGCCGCCGATGGCCAGCTTCTCCAGCTTCAGGAAGCGGCCGATGCCGTGGTTGCGGTGCACGACGAAGTCGCCGGGGAGCATCTTGCCCGGATCCACCGTGCGGCTGGCGGCCTTGCGGCGCCGGCGCACGTAGCCGCCGCCAGCCAGGCTGTGCTGGCCGAAGATCTCCCGGTCGGTGAACAGCACCAGCTTCCAGGCCGGCAGCTGGAACCCCTCCAGTTCGGCGGTGCCGCGCAGCTTGAGCGCCACCGGGGTGGCCTGCTCCACCAGCCGCTCGATGGCCGGGAAGTCGCGGGCATTGGGCACGAAACGGGTGACGCACTCGTGCTCCTCCAGCAAGGCCACGGCACGGGAGGGCTGGGCGGAGACGATCCAGAGCCGGGCCTTGTCGCGCAGGTGCCCCTTGATCTGCTCAGCCAGGCGGCCGAACTGGTTGGGATGGGCCGGCAGCGGCCGGCTGGCCAGATCGAGATCGTTGGGATGGCGGTCGCTCTCGTGCAGCTCCGCCAGATCGAAGCCCGGGAAGGCCTCCGCCTCCGCCAGGGCCGCCGCGATCGGCCGGTGCAGCAGGCCGGGCAGGGGCAGGGGGGGCTCGCCGCCACCGTCGCCGTCCCCTGTGGCTTTCACCACCTCCCCGTGGTGGTCGGCGGCATGGTCGAACCACTGCTGGCCATGGGCCAGGCACTGGCGCCGCTCATCGATCGCCACCAGGGTGCCGGCCGGCAAATAGTCGAGCAGCGACGCCGGCTGCTGCCAGGCCAGGCCCATCAGCCGCCGCATCCCCTCCGGCGTGCCGCCCTCCAGCAGCTGGTCGAGGGCGGCGGGATCCAGCAGTCGCTCCAGGCCCTCGGGCATCTGATCCCGCAGGGCCTCGGCGATCAGGGGGGCATAGCTGGTGGGGGTGAGGCGCACCCGCTCAATCACATCGAGGGAACGCTGGGTGGCGGGATCAAACTCCCGCAGCTTCTCGAGGTCTTCACCAAAGAGCTCCAGTCGCACCGGCAACTCGGCGCTGACCGGGAACACATCGACAATGTCGCCGCGGCGGCTCCAGGTGCCCTCCTGCTCGATCGTGGGCACCTTCTCGTAGCCCAGGCCGGCCAGGCTGAGGGCCAGCTGCTCGAGATCGAGGCGGTCGCCCCGGCGCAGGGTGAGGCAGCGGGCCGCCAGCAGCGGTGGCGGCGGAAGGTGGGGCTGGAGGGCCCGCTCGGTGGCCACCACGGCGAAGCGGCCACCGCTGGCCGCTGGGGCGCCGTCCCCGTCGCCCAGCAGTTCGGCGAGCACCTGCAACTGGCCCCAGGTGATCTCGCTGGTGGGGTCGAAGGGCTCGTAGGGGGAGCCCTCGCTGGTGGGATAGAGCTGACACAGGGGCCAGCCCATCAGCTCCAGCAGGGAGGCCCAGCGCCCCGCCTCCTCCAGGCTGGGCACGATCACCAGCAGGGGGGCGTCATCGCAGCCCGCCAGGGCACTGGCCACCAGCGCCCGCGCCGCCCGTCCCGCCCCGCTCAGCCGCAGCCGCTCGGGCCGCTCGCAGCGCGCCCTCACCTCAGCGGTGAGGGTGGCGGCCTGCAGCTGGCGCACGAGGGCGTGGAGGGGCATCGCAAGGCGGGATCAAACCAAAGCTGATCTTGGCAACCCGTTTGCGTCCATGCTGGGAGTCGGTTCGCCCTGAGATGGCCCGCTTCCGCTGTCCCACCTGCCGTAGCCTGCCCCTGAGGCGGCAGCATCCCTTCACCGGGATCCCCCGTTGCGGGCGCTGCGGCGACCTGCTGGAGCCGAAGCCCCGCCACGGGCGCGCCTGGGGCCTGGCCCTGGGGGTGGCGGCCCTGGTTTTGGGGGGGGCTGCCTTCCCCGCCTTGCTGGAGCAGGTCGGCAGCCTGCCCGAGCAGGCCCCTGAGGTCACCACACGCCTGCTGGAGCGGTTCGAGCCGGCTCCAGATCCACGTCTGCGGCCGCGGGCCCTGCTCGAGGGCGGGCTGCTGGCCAGCCTCCAGGAGGCCGATCGGCAGTGGATTCCCACCGCCGAGCCCCTGGCGGGCGGTGGCACCCGCTTTCTCTACCGGCGTCGGGCCGGCGAACCCGAGCTGTCCGTGGACGAGCTGCAGGCCCTGATCGACTCCCCCCCCGACCACGGCGAGAAACTCCGGGCGATCGCCGACATGCTCAGCGTGCTGGAGCAGGTGGGGGTGCAGGTGCAGCTGGTGGAGCCCAGAAAGACCGGGGCCGCCGGGGAATGGGATCACGCCGCCCGCACCCTGCGGATCAAGCCCGCCGTGGTGGAGAAGGGAACGGTGGACTTCGCCCAGGTGCTCAACCACGAGGCGATCCACGTGGCCCAGAGCTGTGCGGCCGGCGGCCTGCGCGCCGTTCCCAGAACCCTCGGCCTGGGCCAGGAGGTCCCGCCGGAGCTGCAGGTCCATCTTGATGATCCCCTCTATGCCGGCGCCTCCGACTGGGAGAAGGCCCTGGAGAGGGAGGCCTACGCCAACCAGCGGCGGCTGGAGATCGGCGCCAGCCTGGTCCGCACCCATTGCCGAGCCCGCGCGGCGGGCTGACGGCAGATCCAGGCTCTGGAGTTCAGCCGGAGATGTGGGCGATGAGGTCGAGGCACTTGCTCGAATAGCCCCATTCGTTGTCGTACCAGGCCACCACCTTCACGAAGGTGTCGGTGAGGGCGATGCCGGCCGAAGCATCGAAGATCGAGGTGCAGGTCTCACCGATGAAGTCGGTGGAGACCACCGCATCCTCCGTATAGCCGAGGACGCCGGCCATCGGCCCGTCTGCGGCGGCCCGCATGGCGGCCTTGATGGCGTCATAGCTGGCCCCCCGCTCCAGATTCACGGTCAGATCCACCACGGACACGTTGGGGGTGGGGACCCGGAAGGCCATGCCGGTGAGCTTGCCACTCAAGGCCGGGATCACCTTGCCCACCGCCCTGGCCGCACCAGTGGACGAGGGAATGATGTTCTGGCCAGCACCGCGGCCGCCACGCCAGTCCTTGACCGAGGGGGCATCCACGGTCTTCTGCGTGGCCGTGGTGGCATGCACGGTGGTCATCAGGCCGTCGCGGATGCCGAAGTTGTCGTTGAGCACCTTGGCGATCGGCGCCAGGCAGTTGGTGGTGCAGGAGGCGTTGGAGACGATGGCCTGCCCCGCATAGGTGGTGTGGTTCACCCCCATCACGAACATCGGCGTGTCGTCCTTGGAGGGGGCCGACATCACCACCTTGGTGGCCCCGGCGCTGATGTGGGCCCTGGCCCGCTCGTCGGTGAGGAACAGGCCGGTGGATTCGAGCACCACGTCGGCACCGACGTCCCCCCAGTGCAGGGCGCCGGGATCCCGCTCCGCGGAGATGCGGATGCGACGGCCATTCACCACCAAGGCACCGTCAGCGACGGCCACCTCACCGGCGAAGCGGCCATGGGTGGAGTCGTAACGGAGCATGTAAGCGATGTAATCGACGTCGATCAGATCGTTGATGCCCACCACTTCGATGTCATCGCGTCCGCAGGCGATGCGGAAGACGAGGCGTCCGATGCGTCCAAAACCGTTGATGCCGATCCTGATGGTCACCGGTGCGTCTCCCGAGTCAGAACAGGAACTTCAGCGTGGCACAGGGCTGGTAACGGCAGCCTGACGACGGCTGACCATTGTCGCCAGATGAAACGGGCTCAGCTCTCGGCGGGCTGCTGGGTTTCACACCCCACCCCGATGAACCTTCATGCCCCGAACCATGGCCTACGGGGTGACGGTGCTGAACACAATTGGGACGCCGGCTGTCCTGCCACCGGCCTGGCTAGTCACCCTGATCAGCCCCCCCCTCGCCCTGGAATCCAGGTCTCTTGGCGATCGCGCAGCGCACTCCCCGCCGACATGGCCTATTTCCACCAGCTCAGTGAGGAAAGGGAGCAGACGCAGGCGCTGGAACCTTTCTTGAACCTGCGCTTGGGATTAGTCAGGGGCCCCGGAGTCCGCTGGCCCGTTGGCGCCGCCCAGCAGGGTTTCCTCCTCCAGGAGCATGTTGAAGCGCAGCAGATCAGCATCCTTGAGCTGCTGCCGGCTGCTCACGCCCAGATGCTTCTCCAGAAAGCCGCGACCCCTGCTGCCATCCCAGCCCAGCTGCTGCAGGAGCAGATTGCACTGGTCGAGCAGGTCGGCCCGGCGCAACGGCACGGCCGCCGTGGCCGGATCGCATCCGGGCTCAAGGACCTCGATCGCCTGCAGGTAGGCGATCAGATCGGCGTAAACGGTGATGCGGTCCCGGCTGGGGTGGCCGAAGGATCGCTGCAGATAGAGGGCTTCCCGGTCCCTGTCCCATCCCAACCGCCGCATCTGCAGATCCAGGTGGGTCAGTTCAGCACTCCAGTCCTGGGGATCCTCCGGTGCGGGCTGGGGCTCTGGAGAGGGCTGGGGCTCTGAAGGGGGTTCTGGCTGCAGCGATGTCTCCTGTTGTGGCAAGGGCTGGGGCTCTGGCGGAGCAGCCGGCGTTGCGGGCTCAGGGGCCGGCGGTGGCGACGGCCTGGAGGGCTGGGCCGGAGCCTGCCGCGGCGGACGCGGGGGGCTGGTGCTCTGCAGGCTGGCCAGAAGGCGTGCCCTGGCCCGGTCCTCCGCTTCCTCGGCATCGCCCGCCTCCCCCAGGGCGCTGCCCAGGAAGCGCTCCCCTTCCCGGGCCGAGACCAGCACGACCCGGCGCCCGCCCTCGCAGCGCAGCAACTGAACCTGAAGTTGCATGGGAAGTGTGAGGAGGGGCCGGCGGTCTTTCTAGAGTGCTTCTTTGAAGGCGCCAGGGCCGAGAGAACGCCAGGAATGGAAGTGGAAACGGTGGAGAGCCTCACGCCCCTGCTGCAGCAGGCGGACCAATGGGGGGAAGTGCTGCTGCTGTTGCCGCTGCTGGTCGGGCTCGAAGCGGTGCTCTCCGCCGACAACGCCATTGCCCTGGCCGCCATCTCCCGGCGGCTGCACGATCCGGCACGCCAACGCCAGGCCCTGAACCTCGGCCTGGTGCTGGCCCTGGTTTTTCGGCTGGCTCTGATCGCCCTGGCCAGCTATGTGCTCAATTTCTGGCCCCTGCAGCTGCTGGCTTCCGCCTATCTGCTCTGGCTCTGCGGCCGCCATCTGCTGGGTCAGGACGAGGCCAAGGACGACGTGGTGGAGACGAGCCTCTCCGCCCAGGCCCCGGGCTCCCAACCCCACGATCCCGGCCATCCCCACCACGGCGCCTCCCTGAGTTCGATCGTGGCCACCCTGGCCCTCACCGATCTGGCCTTCTCCCTCGACAGCGTCTCCGCGGCGGTGGCAGTCACCGACCGGCTCCCCCTGGTGATGGCGGGAGGCGTGATCGGCATCATCGCCCTGCGGCTAACCGCCGAATTGTTCCTGCGCTGGCTGGAAATCTTCCCCCATCTGGAAACCGCCGGCTACCTGGCGGTGGGTCTGGTGGGCCTGCGGCTGCTGCTGCGCCTGCTGCTGCCGGCGGTGGAGGTGCCGGAATGGGCCCTGCTGCTGGTGGTGGCGGCCCTGTTCGCCTGGGGTTTCTCGCTGCGCACAGCGGCCTCCCCCCTGCCCGAGCAGGGCAGCGGCGAGGCTTGAGGGTCAGCGAACGATGCGGATTGAACTGCGCCAGATCGACTCGGACAAGTTGATCACCAGCATCGAGATCGACAACCTCGGCGATGTCCCCCATCCCGGTCGCTGGCTGACCACGGGCGATCGGAGTTTTCTGGTGCTGCAGCGACGCCACCGTTACCGGCTGCGGCAGGGCCGCTACGAACTGGCGGCCGTGGCGCTGCAGGTCAAGTCCCAGCAGCAACCGGCCGATGCCCTCTGGTGGGACGGACGCTGGGTGATCGGCGATCCCCACTGCCGCTTCAACGCCCGCAGCCCGCTGCTGCGTTGTGCCGTCTTGCCTGAGGGACCCTGCGAGCGCTGCAGCCACCGCAGCCCACGCTGAGGCGGCCGCAGCACCCACCGGTCCTAGGCTGGTCCCAAGTCCGTTTCAGCGCCCGATCACCGCCCCTTCTTCCAGGCCCGAGGCCAAGGTCACCCGCAGCCGATCCAGCGGCAACGGCTCCGCCCCCGCCCCTGAACCGCTCACCCCCAGCCACACCGCCACCGGCCTGAATCCGCCGGTGGCCGGCCTGGCGACGGATTTTGCTGTGCTGGGCCTGTCGGAGCCGATCCTCAAGGCCGTGGCCGCCAAGGGCTACAGCAGCCCCTCGCCGATCCAGCTGCAGTGCATCCCGGCGGTGCTGGAGGGCCACGACGTGATGGCCGCCGCCCAGACGGGCACCGGCAAGACGGCCGGATTCACCCTGCCGATGCTGGAGCGGCTGCGCCACGGCCCCCACGCCCGGGCGGGTGTGGTGCGGGCCCTGGTGCTGACCCCTACCCGGGAGCTGGCCGCCCAGGTGGCCGAAAGCGTCACCGCCTACGGCCGCTACCTGGATCTGCGCTCCGATGTCGTCTTCGGCGGAGTCAGCGCCAACCCCCAGATGCAGCGGCTGCGCAAAGGCGCCGACGTGCTGGTGGCCACCCCCGGCCGGCTGATGGACCTGCATCAGCAGAACGCCCTGCGGCTCGACCGGGTCGAGATTCTGGTGCTGGATGAGGCCGACCGGATGCTCGACATGGGCTTCATCCGTGACATCCGCCGGATCCTGTCCCTGCTGCCGCCGAAGCGCCAGAACCTGCTGTTCTCCGCCACCTTCTCCAGCGAGATCCGCCGCCTGGCGACCGGCCTGCTGCACCAGCCGGTGCAGCTGCAGGCCAGCCCGGAGAACCAGGCCACCCCCCTGGTCGACCAGGTGATCCATCCCTGTGACATGGACCGCAAGGGGGATCTGCTCAGCCATCTGATTCGCAGCAATGACTGGCGCCAGGTGCTGGTGTTCTCGCGAACGAAACACGGCGCCAACCGACTGGCGGAGCGGCTCGAGAAGGAGGGCCTGGGGGCGGCAGCGATCCACGGCAACAAGAGCCAGGGGGCACGCACCCGGGCGCTGGCGGAGTTCAAGAGCGGCGAGGTGCGGGTGTTGGTCGCCACCGACATCGCTGCCCGCGGCATCGACATCCACCAACTGCCCCACGTGGTCAACCTCGACCTGCCCAACGTGGCCGAGGACTACGTGCACCGCATCGGCCGCACCGGCCGGGCGGGCCAGAACGGCCATGCCATTTCCCTGGTGGCAGCCGAGGAGCACGAGCTGCTGCGGGCCATCGAGCGCCTGGTCGGCTCCCCCCTGCCCCGCCAGGAGGTGTCGGGCTTCGAGCCCACCGTGCTCTCCGCCCCACCGCTGGATCTCAGCGGCGGCCGGGGCCGCAGGAGCCAGGGGCCGCGCCAGGGCCAGGGCCACGACCGGGGCCGGCGTCGCACCGGACCCCGCTGAACAGAGTCCAAGCCCCTGTCGCGGGAATGGCAGTGGTTGTGACAACCTCCGCTGCCGCCCTACGGTGAACTGAGGATCCGCCTCTTTCCCTCATGCCCTACGAACCCGGATCCACCCAGTGCCGCGTACTGATTGACTGCAAGGCCCAGATTGAGGCCATGCTCCTCTCCCTGGAGCGCATCGAGAACAGCCGCCACATCCGCGATCAGCTGGTCGCTGTCCACAACCAACTGGAAGGCCTGCACGAACTGCATCGCAGCCAGCCCGAAGAGCTCAGCTCCAACAGCGGGACTGCAGGCTGAGCTCGCCGTTCGGGCCGCTGTCCCATCCGCCCCTGTCTCATCCAACTCGGCTTGCCGCCTCCGACTGGGAGCGGGACTCCCATCCCTGGCAGGCCGCATAGGCGCCGGCCAGGGTCGGGCGCATCGCCCGCTCGCCGGGGCGGAGCTCGTGGCTCACCACATAGCACCCCAGCCGGTCCCGGAAGATCTGGCACCCCGAGCCGGTGCTGTTGACGAAGGAAAGTTCCGTGGCCATGACATCCGCACCCGTTCACTGGTTTTGGTCTAATGCCTGCATCACAGGTCCAACACTGAGACGTCCCTAAGGGAACAAAACGTCAACAATCCTTGCCGAAAGGGAGGCTCAGGGGGTATTTACACCGATTCGTTGGCCCGGAACCAATCCGAGCTGCTGGATCAGGGCCTGACCCTCGCTGGCTCGACGGCCCGGCAACTGGGCCTGACGCAGCAGCACAGGGCAGCCGCCGCTGGCCAGCACCAGTCCTTCTCCCTCCACCAGCTCAAGCACGGTGCCCGGGTCCACGGCTGGCGTGGCCTCCCCGCCCCAGCGGGCCGCCAGGGCCGCGCCCACCGGCGTGAGCTGGTCGGCCAGGCGGCTCACCAGGGGTTCGGTGGCGAGCAGCTTCAGGCGCTCGGCCCCCCAGGGACAGGACGCCTGAGGGAAGAGCCCCATCACCCGGCGATGAATGGACAGGGCGGGGGCGTCCCAGAGCACCAGGGTGTCCTCCTTGGTCAGTTGACGGGCATAGGTGGCGTCCTCGTCCTGCGGGCGGACCCCCAGACGGGCCAGGCGCTCCGCCTCCGGTCCGGGGCCCGCCGCCTGGATCCGCGGCAGGACCTCCACCAGCAGGTTGGCGGTGAGCTGGGCCAGCCGCTCGCCCAGCTGGCTGGCGTTCTGCAGCAGGGGGATGGGTAGGCGCCGCTCCAGCAGCACCGGGCCGGTGTCGAGGCCCTCCTCCATGGCCATGATGCCGACGCCGGTGTCGGCGTCCCCCTCCAGCAGGGCCCACTGGATCGGTGCGGCACCCCGCCAGCGGGGCAGAAGGGAACCATGGCCGTTCCAGCAGCCCAAGGGAGGCTGGGCCAGCACGGCCGGCGGCAGGATCTGGCCGAAGGCCACCACCACCGAAACATCGGCCCCCAGGGCCGCCAGCTCCTGCTGGCAGGCCAGATCACGGCGGATCCGCTCGGGGGTGAACACCGGCAGGCCCAGTTCCAGGGCCCGCTGCTTGACGGGCGAGGCCAGCAGGGACTTGCCCCGGCCGCGGCGGCGGTCGGGTTGGCTGACCACCCCGACCAGCTCATGGCCGGCCCGCTGCAGGGCGTCGAGGCTGGCCACGGCGTAGGCCGGGGTGCCCCAGAACAGGATCCTCAAGCGTCGCCAGTGATCGAGAGCCCCTCCACCCAGACGTGGGGGCAGAGGCCATCGGGGGTCACCTTGGCCGGACCCTCGAAGCCGAGGATGGCGTTGAGCAGGGTGCGGACGTCACCGGCCACCGTGGCCGCCTCGATCGAGCGGGGGACACCGTCCTGCACCAGCCAGCCGTCGAAGGGGAGGGAGAAAGAGCCCTGGCTGGCCTTGACCCCGGCATGGAGGGCCGAGAGGGAATCGATCACCACCAGTCCGCGATCATCGCCGCTGGCGCCGGGCGCGAAGCGATCCAGACCGGGGGCACCGCCGCCGCTGCCAGGGGTGGGGCCGATCTCGAACCAGTCGGGGCCCACCGAGACCTTGGCCCCGAGGCCCGCATGGCCGGTGGGGGACACTCCGAAGGCCCGAGCCGTGGCCTCGGAATGGAGGAAATGGCGCAGCACCCCGCCCTCAAGCAGCGCCAGACGACGGGTGGGGGTGCCCTCCCCGTCGAAGGCGGCCGCGCCCACGTTGGCCGGGTTCAGGCCGTTGTCGTGCAGGGACAGGAAGGGCACGGCCAGCTGCTCGCCGAGGGACTCGCGCCGGCTGAGGCTGACGCCATCGAGCACGGCACGGGCGTTGAACAGACTGCTGAAGGCGCCGATCAGATCGAGGAAGGCCTCGGGGCTGAAGACGCAGGTGTAGCGGCCGGTGGCGATGGGGGCGTAATCGAGGTGGGCGATGGTGCGCTCCGCCGCCTCCTGGATGCAGCCGGCCACGTCGAGGCCAGAGGCGCCGTAGGCCAGTCGCACCGCGCCGCTGCTGCGGGGCTTGCGGCCCGCCTGCTCGGCCCGGGCATAGAGGTAGAGGGAGGCGGTGCTGAGGCGCTGCTGGCGGCAGGCCCCGTCACTGTTGATGTAGAGCCGGTCGCTGCTGCGTTGGGCCAGGCCGTTGTAAGGAACCGTGCCGATGGCGGGATGGCGGCCAAGCAGGTCGCGCTCCGCGTCCCGCAAAGTGTCGAGCAGGGTGAGGATGCTCAGCGGGGTGCTGAGGGGCTGCTCCAGGACCGGCAGCGGGGCGGTGGCCAGGGGGGAGAAGTCGGGAATCTCATCGACGTTGCCGTAGGCACTGGCGTCGCGGGCGCCGGCCAGGGCCCGGGCCAGGCCGGCATCGGAGAGGTCGGAGGTGCTGGTGATGCCCACCAGACCGTCATCGTTCCAGACCCGCAGGGTGATGGCGCTGCGCTGGGCGCCCTTCATCTGCTTGGCCACGCCGCGGTCGACCTGCACGGAGGTGTCGGTGCTGCAGGAGGCGCCCAGGTCCCAGCGACGGACACCCTCGGCAAGGGCCAGGCTGGCGAGCCGTTGGCGCAGCACCTCGGCATCGAGGCTGGTGGTGAGAGATTCGTTGCTTGCCATGCTCAGCGTCCTCCCACGGTGATGGTGTCGACCTTGATGTGGGGCTGGCCCACGGTGACGAAGATGCTGCCGCTGACCGAGCCGCAGAAGCCAGCGGCCAGTTCGAGATCGTTGGCACACATCGAGATTCTGGGCATCACCTCCTTGGCGTCACCGATCAGGGTGGCGCCCTTCACCGGCCGGGTGAGGCTGCCGTTTTCGATCAGGTAGCCCTCCTCAACGGCGAAGTTGAACTGGCCCGTGGGGCCGACACTGCCACCGCCCATCGACTTGCAGTAGAGCCCCCGGTCGACGGAGGCGATCAGCTGCTCCGGGGTGTGGGGGCCAGCGGCGATGAAGGTGTTGCGCATGCGGCTGGCGGCGGCGAAGGCATGGCTCTGGCGGCGGCCACTGCCGGTGCGGGGATGGCCGGTACGGCGTTCGCCGGCCCGGTCGCTGAGGAAGCGCTGCAGGATGCCGTTCTCGATCAGCACCGTGCGCTGGGGTTCCATGCCCTCATCGTCCATCGCCAGGGAGCCGAAGGCGCCAGCGGTGAGGCCCTCGTCGATGGCGGTGAGGGAGGGGTGGGCGATGGGCTGGCCCACCATCTCGGCGAAGGGGGTGGTGGCCCGCTCCACCTGGGTGGTTTCCAGCAGGTGGCCGCAGGCTTCGTGGAAGATCACACCGCCGAAACGGTTGGCCAGCACAACCGGAAACTGGCCGGCCTCGACGTAGTCGGCCCGCAGCATGGTACCGGCGCTGGAGCAGACATCGACGGCGGCGGCTTCCGCATCCCACTGGCGCAGGTCGTCGGGGCTGTCGGAGGTGCCGTAGCGCCTTCCCAGGCTGGCCCTGTGGTCACCGTCGGCGGCCAGCACATTCAGGCCCACCGACTGGTGCAGGCGCACGTCGCGGGCGAAGGTGCCATCACTGGCCGCCACCAGCACCTCCTGCCAGTCGCGGGCATAACTGCCCCGGCGCACCTGCAGATGCTGGCCGTGGGCCTGGAGCCGGTCGGTGCCTTCCAGCAGCCGGCCCGTGGCTTCAGCCAGGGAAGGGCAGGACGGTAGCCAGCCCTCCTTGGTGACGCCGAAGTCCCGCAGTTGCGGCAGGCCATCGAAACTGCCACCGGCCTGTCGTGGCAACACCAGCCCCAGCATGCCGAGCGCCTGCTCCAGGGCGGCCCGCAGGCCGGCGGCGCTCAGATCATTGGTGGATACAAAGCCGTCCCGATCACCCAGAAACACCCGCAGGCCCGCCCCGGCGCCAAAGGCGGGGCTGACACTGGTGATGGCATCCTGCTCGGCGAGCAGGCCGAGGTGGTCGGAACGCTCCAGGAACACCTCGACAAGATCGGCGCCCGCCGATCGGCCACAGGCCAGCAGGGGTTCCAGAACGGAACGCCAGGCTGGATCCCCGAGGGCCGCCGGAGAAGCGGACCGCTCGGTGGCGGCAACGGCGCCGGTGGGAGGGGAGACGACCAAGCGGCAAAAAGAAGAACTGGGCCGATTCTGGCGGGTCGGCTCAGCGCACGGCGGGCTGGAAGCGCTCGCTGCGGATCGGCGCCATCAGGAACAGGCGGGCCATCTGGACGCCGTTGCCGATCCAATGGGGAAGCTTGCGCAGGGCCCGCACCGGCGCCGGGCCGCCAGAACGGTCGGCCCGATCCAGGGCGGCGTTGTTCTGCACAAGCTTCTCCAGCCGTTCGTAGAACTCGGGGTGCTCGACGTTGAGCACCACGGGAAACACCCGGGCGGAGGTTTCGTTGGTCTTGGCGATCACGTACTTGTCGTAGGTGCGGGCATCGAGCCCGAGGGCCTCGTAGAACTCCTTGCGGGCCACGTCGCGCACATACATGGTGGCGAACACGGCCAGCAGGAAAAAGCGGCACCAGAGGCGGGCCGTGAAGCCGCGCACTGTGGCCGGCTGGGCTTTCATCAGGGCATCGAAGAAATCGCCGTGGCGGTTCTCGTCCTGACACCAGTTCTCGAAGAAGTTGAAGATCGGGAAGATCTTGCTTTCGGGGTGCTGCTCCAGATGGCGGTAGATGGCGATGTAGCGCCAGTAACCGATCTTCTCGGAGAGGTAGGTGGCGTAGAAGATGAACTTGGGCTGGAAGTGGGTGTAGGCCTTGCTGGCCGTCAGGAAGCCCAGATCAAGCTGGAGGCCGAAGTCGGCCATGGACTTGTTGAGAAAGCCAGCGTGGCGGGCCTCATCGCGGGCCATGTGGGCGAAGCATTCCGCCAGCAGGGGGTTGCGCTCCTTGATGCGACGGCTGAGTTCCTTGTAGAGCAGGAAACCGGAGAATTCCGAGGTGCAGCTCTGCTCCAGGAACTCGACGAACACCCGGCGCGTCTCCGGGTCGAGCTTGTCGGCGGCGCCTTCGAACTGGGCGTCACGGACGAAGTGGTGGCGGTTGTAGTCCTTGCGGAACTCCTCGCAGATGGCCTCCAGTTCCACTTCGTTGGGCCGCAGATCCATCGCCGCCATGGCGTCGAAATCCGTGGTGTAGAAGCGAGGGGTAAGGATTGTGTCCTTGACCGGGTCCTTGATGGCCGGGGCATCAGGGCTGCCCACCCGGGGGGCGGTGGGGGCTTGGGTGGTGGGAGGCACCATCGCGCTGGACGTTCAGAGAGCTCGGCCGTCATCGTAGGCATCGATCCCGGCCATCGGCCCGGTTGTGAAGCCATGGATGCGAAGCCGTGGATGTGAAGCCAGCGGGGGTTCGGAAGCTCAGTTGGGGCCGAGCCACTTCTGGCCATTGAGGCGTTGCACGACCCGGGACACCAGCAGCTGGAGCGTCATCTTCTTCTCGTCGATCAGGAACGACTCCAGCAGGCTGGGGCTCCCCCCCCCCTCCGTCAGGGCGATGGTCTTGGCGGAGCTGATGTCCGGCTGGGTGAAACAGAGCCAGAAACGCCGCTCGCCGGGAAGCCGGCCGCGGACCATCCAGCAGTCCGCCCCCACCACGGGCATGGCGCCCTGCTCAAAGACCAGCTCGGGGGAGGGTCCGCCGTAGGCCTCGATCTCCTTGGTCAGGGCCGGCAACAGCCATTCCGGCACGAAGGCATCGAAGGGCTTGTCTTCAGGGGCGGGGGGCTTCGGCTTCGGCTGTGTGGCCTTCGCTTCCGGTTGGGCGCTCTTCGCCTCCGGCGGGGTAGCGACAGGGTCGGGTGTGTTGCTGGGGGTCTCGGTCACCGGAGCGATCCCTGGGCGCGATGGTGCGGGAACTTTAGGCAGCGTCCTCAGGCCTCAGGTGTGCGCGCAAACGGGACTCACCACTCCTCGCCATCGCTCTCCCCCCAGTCCTCCTCAGTGGTGGCCACGGCCGCAGGCCGCGACGCCGCCGCGGCGGGTTCAGGACGGAAGGGCCTGGGAGCGCCGCCCTCGGGGCGGTGCAGCACGCGGTAGGGCACCGAAACCGTTGGGGCAGGCTCGCCGGGGGCACGGCTGGGGCCGGCAGGAGTCTGGGAGGCAGGGGCGACGGTGGTTGCAGCTGCGGGCGTGGATGGCGTTTCGGCGCTGTCGCCACCCCACGGGGGCGTCCAGGCGTGGCGCGGCCGCTCCCCCTGGCGCAGGGCCAGGGCCGTGGCGCTGGCGCTGAGGGCCGCGCCACCCCCGGCGGCGATCGCCATCCACAGGCCGATGGGGAGGGAAGGGGTCTGCCAGGTGAGCAACCGCAGGGCCACCGAAGGGCTCGGGTTGAGGGCCGCCACCAGGACCGTCACCAGCAGGGGGGACAGCAGGGGCAGCAGCAACAGGCGGTGCAACACGGTCCAGCGTCAGGGGATGGAGGCTTCGTCCGCTGGAGAGCGGGCCACAGGCCCCTGCCAGCGCTGCAGGGAACCCAGCTGGAGGCCGAGGGTGTCGAAGACGCGGATCACCAGGAAATCCACCATCTCACCGATCGTGGTGGGCTGGTGGTACCAGGCAGGCACGGGGGGGGCAATGCGGGCACCGGCCTCGGCCAGGCTGGTGAGGTTGCGGAGGTGGACCAGGTTCCAGGGCAGTTCCCGCGGCGCGATCACCAGGGGACGGGCTTCCTTGAGGTGGACATCAGCCGCCCGCTCAATCAGATCCAGGGCCACCCCGGAGGCGATCCGCCCCACCGTTCCCATGCTGGCCGGCAGGATCACCATGCCACGGGTGAGGTAGCTGCCACTGGCGATGGCGGCGGCCTGGTCGTTCCAGCGATGGCAGTGCAGCTGGCCGCTGTTGCAGCCGGTGCGATCGCGCCAGAAATGCTCCTGGGCCTCGGGCTCCGATGGCACCCGCAGGCCCATCTCCGCCTGCCAGACGCCGATGGCGCCCCGGCTGGTCACCATTTCCACCGACTGGTTGTCCTCAAGGAGCAATTGCAGGGCCCTCTCGGCCAGGGGCTGGGCGGAGGCGCCGGACACCGCCAGCACCACGGGAAGCGAGGACGGCAGCATCCGTGGCTCAGCCCTCGCTCTCGGGACGTACCGGGTCGCCGTCGACATCAGCGTCGGTGGCGTTGGTGGCCTCGGAGCCGTCCTGATCGAATCTCTCCGGCTGGAGCACGGCCAGATCGATCTGATGGCGCAGGGGATCGACCTTCTGGATCTCCACATCCACCCCATCCCCCACCATGTAGGTGCGACGGAATTTGCGTCCCACCAGACGGTTCTGGCGGGAGCGGTATTCGTACCAGTCGTCCTTGAGGGAGCTGACATGCACCAGGCCCTCCACCTGGGAGGGGGGGACCTCCACGAAGAAGCCGTAGCTCTGCACGCCGCTGATCACCCCCGGCAGGGTCTGACCCACCAGGGGCTCGGTGTGGCGGGCCTGGGCCAGGGCCAGGGCATCGGACTGCAGTTCCTGCAGAAAGCGGCTGCGGCCGTTGAGGCGCTGGGCCAGACCATGGGCCAGGCCCTGCTGGTAAGGGGCCAGCTGGGTTTGGGTCAGCAAGGGCCAGTCGGTGCTGCCATGGCAGGTGTCGCTGGCCAGGTCGGTGCTGATCTTGTGGCGCACGCTGGGCCGGTCCTTGCCATCCACCAGCAGGGTCACCAACACCTGTTGGTTCCAGAGGTCGGTGTAGTGCAGGCCAGGGCAGCACCAGGGCGCCAGGGCGATCTCCTCACCGGCCACCGCGTGGGCGCCGGCTTCGGCCGCCAGCTGCACCGGCCTCAGGGCATCACGCAGCTGCTGCTGCAGGGGGCGGCCCCGGTCGGTGGCGGCGAAAACGGCGGCCAACTCGGCGGCGCTGGCATTGCCATCGGCGCTGAGCTCCATCGGGATGTCCAGGGCCAGGGCTGCCTTGGCGACGTCATTGATCTCGGTGGCTTCCGGGGCCGGGTTAAGGGCGAACAGGCCGGGCAGCTCGAGGGCCAGCAGGTGGCGGCCCAGGGCCCGGTGCGCCACCAGGACGGCTTCTCGAAGGATCGCCACCGGATCCTCAGCGGGCAGCTCCACCAGCCAGCCCTGGTGGGCCGCATCCGGGGCGGGCACCTGCAGGTCGCCCAGGCTGTCGATCGCGGGCATGGGCAGATCGAGATCGATCGAGCCCGCCGCCAGCCGCCGCTGGCGCAGCAGGCCGCTCAGCTGGACCAGGTTCTCCAGCAGGGGGAGGTGGTCCTTGAGGGCCTTGAGGGGCGCCGGGGTGGAGCGGGCCTTGGGCTTGCGCTCGGCCAGGGCCTGCAGAGCAGCCCGGTCGACCCGGGCCGCAGGCGTGATCTGGCTCAGGCTGAAGCGGAAATGCTCGAGGTTCCCTTGCCCATCCAGCTCCAGGGCCACCGAGACGGCCGCCTGGCTTTCACCGGGGCTGAAGCCGCTGGCCTTGGCCAGAGCCGGGGGCAGCAGGGGAAGCCAGCGGCGTCCCACACAGATCGCCTCACCCTGGTCCCGCAACCAGGAGTCGAGGCTGTTGCCCAGGCCGATCCGCTCGGCGATCGCTGGGCTGTGCACCCACAGCCGCCAGCCCCCCTCCCGTTCCTCCAGGGACACGGCCGGCAGGCCGGGGGCCTCAGCGCCGTCCCAGGCCTCCAGGAGCAAGGTCGGTAACGCCGTCAGATCGGCACGGCCCTTGGCGACGGGCTGCTTCAGGGTCGTACGGGGGCAGGCCGGCCGTTCCTGCAGGCGGTGCTTGGCCAGGAGCAGATCGGTGTCAGCGGCCTCACCGCCATGCACCGGCAGGCTTCGGGCAACATGGCCAGCCGGACCGAACTGGGCCACGGGGAAGCGGTCGATCTTCACTTCCACCACCGCGTCCTCGGCCGGGTCGAGGTGGACCGCATCGTCCTCCGGCAAGGCCACGGAGGTCAGCAGCCTGTCGTCGAGGGGAACGGCGACCAGCTGCCCATCCTGACGTTCGACCTGGGCCAGCAGGCTGGGGGTGTGGCGCTCGAGGATGCACTGCACTCCCCCTTCCGGAGATCGGCGCCGGCCCCCCTCACGGGTGATCTTGACCAGAACCCGGTCCCCGTTCCAGGCATGGTTGAGCTGGTGGTCACGGATGTAGATGTCCTCGCCGCCGTCTTCCCTCAGGGCGAAGCAGAAGCCCTTGCTGGAGCAACGCAGGCGGGCCGGAATCAGCTCGGGGGTCTCGCGAGAGCGCAGGCCTTCGCTGTCCTCTTCCACCAGCCCCAGACGCTGCAGGGCCTCCAGGCCGATGCGCAACTGCTGCTTGCAGGACTTGGTGGTCAAACCCAGCGACTTCTCCAGCTTGGCGAGGGCCACCGCATCGGTCGTCGAGAGATGGTCGAGCAGATCGGCGACCGTGAACTTCATCGGATGGGGGGTTACGCAGGGGATGGCGCTGCCTGGGCAGCGCGGTGGCCAGGGTGGTCCGGAGCGCGACGGGGTTCGGCGGCCCCGCTGATGGCTGGATGGCCCGAGGCGGCGCACGCCATCGCGGCGGACGTCATACGCCGACTCTAAGGAGCGGAGGTGTCGGAGTCTTCGCTGGTCTCGGCGCCGGATCGGACGATGAGGCGGGTGCCGATGATCAGGAAGCCGGCGGCGGCGGCAAGCTGCAGGCCATCGGTGGGGATGACGCTGGAGAGAGAACCACCCGCCGCCGCCCCCACCAGACTGGCCAGCACCAAAGCCGCGGCACTGCCAGCAAAGACGGCCCCGGGCCGGTTGGAGGTGCCGCTGATGCTGACGATGGCCAGCTGGGTTTTGTCGCCGAGCTCAGCCAGAAAGACGGTGGCGAAGGTGGAAGCGAGCAGGGCGAACGGCATGGCGTGCTTCGGGGTGACGATCTCAGGAGTTGAGCAGGTGCAAGGGCGCCAGGTGCAGCACCGCCTGGCGGCCAAGCCACAGGCCCAGGGCCACCATCAGCACCCCCGCCGCCCGCTCGAGCTGGTGGGCGGGCATGACGGTGGAGAGCCAGCGACCCAGCAGCACCCCCACCAGACTGGAGCAGATCAGGGCCAGCGAGGCCCCCACAAACACCGTGAATGGGCGGCCGGACTCGGCCGACAGCAACAGGGCGGCCAGCTGGGTCTTGTCGCCCAGTTCCGCCAGGAACACGGTGGTGGCGGTGCTCAGGAACACGCTGATCCAGGTGGAGGCGGCCGGGGTGTCCGGGTTGCTGCTCATGACGGCTGAGCGATGGTCCGCAGAAAACGGTGCATGACAGTGTGACGGCCCCCCAGCTCGGCGCGGATCTGCTGCTTGCAGGAGGCGATCGCCAAGGCCTCGGGGTCATCACCGGGCTGGCCGAACAGGGCGACCAACTGATCCACCCGGCAGAAGTCGGGTCGCTCCGCGTAGATGCGGCAACGGCGGGAGCCGGTGTCGAAGTGGCGGCACCAGCCGTCCTCACCCACCATCGAAAGATAAAGCTGTTGCTGCTCGGGATTGAGGGCCTCGATCGCGTCGCCCCTGAGGGCCGGGTCGAGACGGCAGCAGGAGCCACAGCCACTGATGCATTGCCAGTGCTCGGATCGGGGCAATGGAGCGGTACGGGGAGTTCCATTCACTCACACCCCCGGCACCGCGCCAGCCATCACAACCGATCACGGCAGCCGGCAGCAGGCTCGGAAGACCCCCGCAGGCGACCTACACTCCATGGCGATCGTCCCCTTCGCCAGCTGTCGCCCCATGGGTATCGACTTTCATCTCATCTCCAACTTTGGTGCTCTTGCCCTGATCACCCTGGCCGGTCCGGCCGTGATCTTCATCCTTTACTACCGCCGCGGCGCCCTCTGAGCCCTCCGGCATCAGCAAATCGGCCAAGGCGTGATACACCGGCCTGCCTTGCATGAAATGGCCGGTGTAGGCCGCGATCGCAGCGGCCGCCACCAGTCCTGGCATCAGCTGCTGATCGCCCGCCATGCGGATGGCGAAGGCGATCGTCATCACGGGCAGCTGGGTGGCACCCGCCAGCCCAGCCGCCATGCCCAGGGCCAGGCCCAGGTGCGGATCGCCGGCCAGGGCTCGCACGACCCCCGCTCCGAACACCCCCCCCAGGGCAAAGGCCGGGTCGATCAGGCCTCCAGGAATCCCTGTTGACAGCGCCAGAACGGGTCCGAGCAGCCGTGCGGCCAGCAGGGCCCCCCAATGCCAGTCGAGCGTCGTGTCGGCGTCCTGGTCGAGAACCAGGCGCATCAAGGCTTCCCCGTCTCCGCCACTGGCGCCGCCGGTAAGCAGGGCCAGCAGGGCCAGCGCCAGTCCCGCCGCCAGGCCGAGGCCCAGGGGCCGTAGGCGGGCGATCGGGGTGATCAAGGCCGTGGCCCGCACCAACAACCAGGCGAAGCCGCCGCCGAGCAGGCCGCCGCCCAGGCCGATCGGGACCGCCCACAGCAGCTGGTCGAGCTCCGACACCGGGCTGGCGTTGATGCCAAGGGCGAACATCGGCTGACCGCCCAGGTTGCTCACCAGCGCCGCCGCGCTGGCCAGCACCAACGCCGGCCACACCAGCCGCTGCTGGAAGCTGCCGGTGAGCTCCTCGACCACGAAGATCACCCCCATCAGCGGTGTGTTGAAGCCGCCGGCCAGGCCGGCACCGGCCGCACCCGCCAGCAGATGGCCCCGACTGGCCCGGTGCAGCAGCCCCGGCCAACGCCGCAGCAGGGCCTGGCCCAGCGAAGCGCCCACCTCCACCACGGGGCCCTCCCGGCCCAGCGGCAGCAGGGCCAGGCTGGCCAGGGTCCAGAGCCCCAGCCGTTCCCCCGTGGGGGCGACGCTGAGCAGCTGGGCGCCCCGGTGGGGATCTTCCAGACAAAGCATCACCTGGGGGATGCCCGAGCCGGCACCGCGGCGCCAGGGGCCCTGCTGGAACCAGAGCAACAGCGGCACCAAAGGGATCGGCGCCAGGGCCAGCAGCCACCCGGCGGTGCTCCAGGTGCCGCCACTGAACGCCGGCAGGGCGGAGAGCAGCCGGTCCTGCAGCACGTCGATGCGATTGAGGGGCCAGCAGGCCAGTCCCACCAGGCCCCCCAACAGAGCCAGCTGGGCCAGGGAGCGAAGCAGGCGGAAGCGATGGCGGCTGTGGTGACGGCTCATCCTTCCGCCATCCCCAGGGCCATGGCCGCCTCCCGCAGCAGGCCCTGCACGTAGGGGTGGGGCGAAACCGCTGCATCGGCGAGTGCGCCGGAATCCTGGTGGATGGCTGAGCGCAACTCCTCGCCGGCGGCATTGGTGATCACCAGGGTGTCGCCCTGGCGCCGGCACCAGTAGGTGCGATCCCGCCGCTGCAGGACCACCCCGTCGCCGCCGCTGCAGCGGATCGCCTCCAGCTCGAGCTGGAACCGTTCCACCCCCTGCCAGTCATCGCGGCGCAGCCGGAAGGCCACATCCACCGGCCCGGCCCACTGGCTGGGTCCCTGCCAGCGCCAGCCGATCGCCCGCAGCCGCACGTCCCCCTGGGCCAGCTGCAGTTGAAGGTGGCCGCCACGCAGCACCTTCTGCTCCACCACCTGGCAGCGACTGGTCCAGAACAGGGGTGTGGGGTTACCAATGCCGAAGGGGGCCAGCCGTTGCAGCTGATGCCAGAACTCACGGTCGATGCGCCCCAACCGCAACAGGGCCTCGGGTTCCACGGTGCGACCATCCCCCGCCGCCTCCAGCCAGGCGCCGGCCAGGGCATCGAGCCGTTCCTGCAAGGCGGCGACGTTCTCGGCCCGCACCGTGAAGCCACCGGCGGCCGGATGGCCGCCGTGGCGCTCCAGCAGCTCGGCGCAGGCCATCAGGGCCGCATCCACGGCAAAGCCCTTGGGAGCCCGCACCGAAGCCCGCAGTCGACCGCCCCCCTCCGCCGCCAGCAGGGCCACCGGACGGCCGAAACGCTCCACCAGCCGGGAGGCGACGATGCCGATGACGCCATGGTGCCAGTGGCCCTGGGCGAGCAGCAGGAAGGCGGGCCGCTGGGGTCCGTCGGCCTCCAGCAGGGCCAGGGCCTCCGCCTCGATCGCACCGCAGAGCTCCCGCCGCTGGCGGTTGAGGGCTTCACAGGAGCGGGCCAGCTCCAAGGCCCGCTCCGGATCCTCCGTGGTGAGCAGGTCGACCACCAGCTGGGGATCCCCCAGCCGGCCCACGGCATTGATGCGGGGGGCCAACTGGAAGCCCACCGCCTCCGCATCGACCCGGTGCTTCTCCAGGCCCGCCAGTTGCCGCAGGGCCTGCAGACCCGGCAGGGGGCTGCTGCCCAGCAAGGGCAGGCCATCGAGCAACCAGCGGCGGTTCACCCCCTGCAGTGGTGCCATGTCGGCGATGGTGCCGATGCAGAACAGGTTGAGGGCGATCTCCAGCCCCTGGCGGTTCTTCAGCCGCCGGCAAAGGGCGGTGGCCAGCACGTGGGCCAGCCCCACGCCCGCCAGGCCCCGGTAGGGGGAGCCCACGGGGGTGACGGCCGGATGCAGCAGGGCCAGGTGCGGCGGTAGCTGGGGCGGCAGGGTGTGGTGATCGGTGAGGATCACCCCCACCTCAAGGGCGGCGGCGCGCTCCAAGGCCTCGATGGCGGCCACCCCGTTATCCACGGTGATCAGCAGCCGCACCCCCTCGGCCGCCAGCCGCTCCACCATGGCGACGTTGAGGCCGTAGCCGTCCTCCATGCGGCTGGGAATGGCGGCCCGGGGCCGGGCGCCGAGGCGCTGCAGCACCCCAACCAGCAGGGCGGTGCTGGTCATGCCGTCGGCGTCGTAGTCACCGCAGATGGCCACCGCCTCGCCCGCCTGGCAGCAGCGCACCAGCCGCTCGACAGCCACCGCCAGGCCGGGGAAATGGGCCTGGGGGTCGGGGGCGACCTCGGGTTCGAGCAGCCGGCGCACCGCCGCCGCCGTCCGCAGGCCACGACGCCGCAGGATCGTCAGCAATTCATCGGGCAGCGCGCCAGCAGAATCTGCGGCGCCCTCTGCCGGGTCATCGCCGCCCAGCGGAGTGGGCAGCAGCCAACGTCGCTCGTCGATGGCAGGGAGCAACGATGGGCGGGCGGGGCCTCCGCATTGTGGGAGGCGGGGTTGCGTGACGCACCCCTTAGCCTTGCGATGGCAACACGTGTGGCATCCGATGGCCCCGGCCCTGACGGCCCTGCTCTGGGACGTGGATGGCACCCTGGCCGAAACGGAGTTCGAGGGCCACAGGGTGGCGTTCAACCACAGCTTCGCGGCCGCGGGTCTGCCCTGGCGATGGGATCGCCCCACCTACGCCCGGCTGCTGGCGGTGAGTGGCGGCCACGAAAGGATCACCCATTTTCTGGAGCAGGCAGAAGGCCGCGCCCCCGAGCCGGAGCGGGTGGCGGAGCTGCAGCGCCACAAGCAGACCCTCTACACGGCTCTGGTGCGCCAGGGCGGGCTGGCCCTCAGGCCGGGGGTGGCCCGCCTGGTGCAGGCCGCCGCTGCCGCAGGCCTGCGGCAGGCGATCGTCACCACCAGCGGCCGCAGCGCCGTGACCTCCCTGCTCGAAGGGGCGCCGCCAGGGGTAGCTGGGGCCTTCGACTTCTGGATCTGCGGCGAGGACGTGGCAGCCAAAAAACCCGATCCGGAGGCCTACCGGCTGGCCCTGCAGCGCCTGGAGGCGAGTGATCAGGGCGTTTTGGTGCTGGAGGACTCCCCGGCCGGCCTGGCGGCCGCCAGCGGCGCCGGCCTGCCCTGTCTGGTCTGCAGAAGTGTGGCGACCCGGGAGCAACCGGCCAGCGCCTTCAGCGCCGCCCGGGCCGTGGTCGAGAACCTGGAGGAAGCTGAGGGCACAATCGTCGTGCGAAAGGGGCCGGCTTGCCCCGGCCCCCAGGTGACGCTGTCGTGGCTGCAGCGCCTGCTCGATCCGCCATGACCCGCCTCCCCGTGCAGCGGACCCGCTTTCAGGGACTGATCAGCCGGCTGGGGGGGCGGACGGTTGGCCTGGTGCGACGCAGCTGGCGGAGTGCCAGCCTGGCCGCCCTGGCCCTGCTGCTGGGTTTCTTCGCCGGTCAGAATCTCACAAGTTTGCTTCTGATCGCCTCTCCAGGGGGGAGGCCGGCCGTGGTGCTCGCCCTGCTACTGGTGATGGAAACGCTGGTGCGGCTGCGCAGCCGGTTGGTGCAGGCCGAGCCCTCCCTGACCTGGGTGATCGTCGACAACCTCCGCATCGGCGCCACCTACTCCATCGTGCTGGAGGCCTTCAAGCTTGGAACCTGAGCCGGCGGCGGATACCTGGGGGCGGCGGCTGGAGCAGGCTGGCGACCTCGGCCCGGTGCACCCCACCCTGCTGCGGCACCTGGCCCTGCCGCTGCTGCGGCGGCTGGAGAACAGCCTGGTCAGTGGAGCGGCCCAGCGGCGACCGGTCCTGGCCCTGAATGGGCCGGTGGGTGCCGGCAAAACCAGCATCGGCCGCGCCCTCGAGCGCCTTGCCGCCCAGGGCGGCCTGAAGCTCGTGGTGGCCTCGATCGACGACCTCTACTTACCCGCCGACCGACGGCGCCAGGTGCTGGCGGACAATCCCTTCGGTGTCAACCGGGTACCGCCCGGATGCCACGACCTGCCGCTGCTGCTGAGGGCGCTGAAGGCCTGGCGGGCTGGGGGGCCGCTGCGGCTGCCCCGCTTCGACAAGACCCTGGCCGGAGGCGAAGGGGAGCGGGCCGGCTGGCGTGAGCAGCCCGCGGACGCCCTGGTGATCGAAGGCTGGCTGATGGGCTGCCGTTCGCTTGGGCCGCTCGTCTTGGGCACGTGCCTGAAGAACGGTGCCGGACTCGAGGCCCTGACGGCCGCGGAGCGCGACTGGTTGCCCCTCTGGGACCACCATCTGGCGGCCTATGGGGAACTCTGGGACGCCTGTGACGGCCTCTGGCTGCTGCGTCCCGAGCGGTGGAGCCTGCCCCGACGCTGGCGCTTCCAGGCGGAGGCCCGACAGCGGCGTTCGGGTGGGGGCTGGCTCAAGGCTGACCAACTCGATGGTCTGGTGCGAGCCACACTCCATTCGCTGCCCCCCGCCCTCTATCAGGACCCCTTGCTCAAGCAGGACCCGTGTCTGGCGCTGAAGGGCGGCGTGTTCCTTGATGGCAGAAGGCGTTGCCGCCCCCTGCAGGCTCAGCTCTCTTCGCTGGCTTCGGCGTCTTCAGCGATCGGGTAGACGAAGCCCTGGGCGCGACCGCTGAGAACGGCTTTGCCCAGCGACATGGCCTTCTGGGCCGCTACACCGGCTTTGGCCTTCCAATGGGCATGGCGTTGATTGCGCTTGCCCTTGGAGGTTTTCTTCTTGGGTACAGCCATCCTGCTATCTCGTTGCCAAACGTTGATCCTGCGTCGCCGACTCGCCTTTCGTCAAATCGCTACAGTCAACTCCTGTCAAGGACGCCAGGCCTGTGAGCAGCAGTTCTCCTCCGGAGCCGGCCAAACCAGCCCCGCCGGTCCAACCGGGTTTCAGCCTGGGGGGCCAGTCCTCCGCGGCACCCTCCTACAGCCAGCTGTTGCGGGACATTGAAGCCGGCAAGGTGAAGAGCCTGGAGCTCTCCCCCGCCCAGCGGGTGGTGACCGCCACCTTCGCCGACGGCCGCAGCCGCCAGGTGGCGGTCTTCAGCGACAACCAGCAGCTGTTGCGCACCGCCGAACAGGCCAGGGTGCCCCTGGCGGTGCGGGATGAGCGGCGCGATGACGCCATGGCCGGGCTGGTCACCAACGGCCTGCTGGTGGTGCTGCTGATCGCCGGCCTGGTGCTGCTGGTGCGGCGCTCCGCCCAGGTGGCCAACAAGGCGATGGGATTCGGCCGCAGCCAGCCCCGTCTGCAGGAGGAAGGGGCGATCACGACGCGCTTCGAGGACGTGGCCGGCATCGCTGAGGCCAAGGAGGAACTGCAGGAGGTGGTGACCTTCCTCAAGACCCCGGAACGGTTCACCGCCATCGGCGCCCGCATCCCCAAAGGGGTGCTGCTGGTCGGCCCCCCCGGCACCGGCAAGACGCTGCTGGCCCGGGCCATCGCCGGTGAAGCCGGTGTGCCCTTCTTCTCCATGGCCGCCACCGAGTTCGTCGAGATGTTCGTGGGCGTGGGTGCCAGCCGGGTACGCGATCTGTTCCGTCAGGCGAAGGCCAAGGCCCCTTGCATCATTTTCATCGACGAGATCGATGCCGTGGGACGCCAGCGGGGGGCGGGGATCGGCGGCGGCAACGACGAACGGGAGCAGACCCTCAACCAGCTGCTGACCGAGATGGATGGCTTCGAGGACAACTCGGGGGTGATCCTGCTGGCCGCCACCAACCGCCTCGATGTGCTGGATACGGCCCTGCTGCGTCCCGGCCGTTTCGATCGCCGCATCAGCGTCGACCTGCCGGACCGCTCGGGTCGCGAAGAGATCCTCTCGGTTCACGCCCGCACCCGGCCCCTGGCCGAAGAGGTGTCCCTGGCCGACTGGGCGCGCCGCACCCCCGGTTTCTCCGGTGCCGACCTGGCCAACCTGCTCAACGAGGCGGCCATCCTCACGGCCCGGCGCCAGAAGAGCCAGGTGGACGACGAGGCCATCGGTGACGCCCTCGAACGCATCACCATGGGGCTGACCGCCGCCCCGCTGCAGGACAGCGCCAAGAAGCGGCTGATCGCCTATCACGAGATCGGCCACGCCCTGCTGACCACTCTGGTCCCCCCAGCCGACAAGCTCGACAAGGTGACGCTGTTGCCCCGGGCCGGTGGCGTGGGCGGTTTCGCCCGCACCATGCCCGATGAAGACATCCTCGATTCCGGCCTGATCAGCAAGGCCTACCTGCGGGCCCGGCTGGTGGTGGCCCTCGGCGGCCGTGCCGCCGAACTGGTGGTGTTCGGCCCCAGCGAGGTGACCCAGGGGGCCAGCAGCGACCTGCAACTGGTGCGGCGCATCTGCCGCGACATGGTGATGCGCTACGGCTTCTCCAGCCTCGGCCACTTCGCCCTCGAGGAAGAGGGGGAGGAGGTGTTTTTAGGCCGCGACTGGATCCGCTCCAGTCCCCACACCTCCGTACGCACTGGCAATCGCATCGACGAGCAGGTGCGCCAGCTGGCCAACGAGGCCCTGGAAAGGGCTGTGGCGGTGCTGACGCCCCGCCGCGAGCTGCTCGATGAGCTGGTCAACCGGCTGATCGAGATGGAAACCATCGATGGCGACAGCTTCCGCGCCTTGGTGGACGCCCACGAGGCCTCTGGCGGCTCAGCCCTCGCCGCCCAGGCCGGAGGCAAAGCGGATGTCGAGGCTGCGCAGGTGGGTGTGTAGGCCGGCGTCCTGAATCGGCAGCAGCCGTGCCATCCGGCCGCTCTCGTTGCCGTGGGCATGCCAGTGGCCCGGAGGGGTGATGAAAGCTCCCCCCGGCTCCCAATCGATCCGGGTGGGGTTGAGGATGGCACCATCGGCGCCAAGCTCACTGCCCACCAGGCTGTAGCAGCCAGGGTCGCAGTCGATGATCAGGTCGAGGGCCACCGACTGATGCCGGTGCGGCGGCTGAATGGCGCCATCGGGCACCACACCGAGCATCGCCCAGAGGGTATGGGTCACGGTGCGGGTGGCGGGCAGATCGGCGTGGGCCAGCAGGATGCTCAGCCGGTTGGAGCGGGCGGCGCTGGGGTCGGCCAACAGCTGCTGCAGGGCCTCCTCCTGGCGGGCGGCCGGGTAATGGATGGCACTGAAGCGGGGGCTGGCGGGCCGCACCCCCAGGTAGCGCAGCAGGGGGGCGTCATGCACCCAGTACAGAACGCTCTCCTCTGTGGCGTGAAGGAGGGGGTCGGCACCGGCGGGCAGCACGAACAGATCACCCTCGGCCCAGCTGAGACTGAGCGCTGGGCCGAGGGCGTCACCCGGGCGCTCCAGCCGGCCGGCGCCGCGCAGCACGTAAAACAGAGAGCTGGTGGCGGCCGCCGCCGCCTTGAGCCCCTCACCCGGCAGCAGGCGCAGGAAGTGGGCCGCCAGGCCCGGGCTGGTGGCGGGCCCGTCGCAACCCAGGGCGCCGCTGAGATCGAGGGGCAACACCGCCGTGGGCCCCTGGCCATGGAGCTCAGCGCCCCACTGGTGATAGCGGATCGGCTCGGTCAGCCCAGGCCGCACCGGATTGGCGGCCTGGCGGTAGTCGTAATAGAGGCCGGCCGACAGCCAGTCGTGGACAGCGCCGTTGCTTTCGGCAGGAACCGTGGGGCTGGGGGCCTGGATCGGTTCCATGGGAGGAAAGCGGATGGGTGGAAAAGCCTATGGAATCCACGGCGGCACCGCCGAACCCGCGGCGGCGGGCGCTGTGAGGCCATCCGGACTCAGCCGCCTGCGACCGCCGGCACGATGCTCACCTCATCCCCATCGCTGAGGACGGTGGCCTGGTTGTCCAGGAAGCGAATGTCCTCGCTGTTCACGTAGAGATTGAGGAAGCGACGCAGCTTGCCGTTCTCATCACACAGGCGGGCCTGGATGCCGGGATAACGACCTTCCAGAGCCTGGAGCAGGCCGTCGATGCTGGCGGCCTCGAGGCTGACGCTGGCCTCGTCGTTGGTGAATTTCTGCAGAGGGGTGGGGATCAGAACCTGGATGGCCATGGAGAACGTCGGTGGGACTGGAAACGATGGAAGGGGGCAGCTCAGGCCGGCGTGGCCTTGCTGCCGTGGGAGGCCTGGGACTGCGCCCAGGCGGCATTGAAACTGGCCAGCTGGGGCTCGATGGTGTAGGGGGCGCCGATGCAGGAAGCGATCGCTTCGGTGGTCTTGAGTCCGTTGCCGGTGATGTAGGCGACGGTGGTTTCCGAGGGGTCGATCTTGCCCTGTTCCACCAGCTTCTTGAGCACGGCGATGGTGGTGCCACCGGCGGTTTCGGTGAACACGCCCTCCATCTCGGCCAGCAGCTTGATGCCGTCGATGATCTCCTCATCGCTGACCGCCGCGATGGTGCCACCGGTGCGGTTGGCGATGTCGATGGCGTAGGGGCCGTCGGCGGGGTTGCCGATGGCGATCGACTTGGCGATGGTGTTCGGCTTCACCGGGGTGATGAAGTCGCGGCCGGCGGCGAAGGCCTGGGCGATCGGGGAGCAGCCCTCGGCCTGGGCGCCGCTGAAGCGCACCGGCTTCTCGTCGACGAGGCCCACCTTGATGAACTCGTCGAAGCCCTTGCGGATCTTGGTGAACAGGGAGCCGGAGGCCAGCGGAGCGACGATGTGGTCGGGAAGCTGCCAGCCGAGCTGCTCAATCACCTCGTAGCCGAGGGTCTTGGAGCCTTCGGAGTAGTAGGGGCGCAGGTTGATGTTGACGAAACCCCAGCCGTAGGTGTTGGCCACCTCGGAGCAGAGCCGGTTGACCTGGTCGTAATTGCCCTTCACCGCCATCAGGGTGGGGTTGTAGACGAGGGTGCCCAGCACCTTGCCCAGTTCGAGATCGCTGGGGATGAAGACGCAGCACTCCAGGCCGGCGTGGGCGGCGATGGCGGCGGTGGAGTTGGCCAGGTTGCCGGTGGAGGCGCAGCTGACGGTGGTGAAGCCCAGCTCACGGGCGCGGGTGAGGGCCACCGAGACGACGCGGTCCTTGAAGGACAGCGTCGGCATGTTGACGCCGTCGTTCTTGATGTAGAGCGAGGAGAGGCCGAGGCGCCTGGCCAGGCGATCGGCCTTGAGCAGGGGGGTGAAGCCGGTGCCCACGTCGATGGGGTCGCCTTCGACGGGCAGAAATTCCCGGTACCGCCAGATGGAGGTGGGGCCAGCCTCAATCGTGGCGCGGCTGACCCGGCTGCGGATGGCGTCGTAGTCGTAGACCACCTCAAGGGGGCCGAAGCAGACGTCTTCACAGACATGGCGAGCTCCGGCCTCATAGGGATGACCGCATTCCTTGCAGCGCAGGCCCGTGAAGGTGGAGCGGGAAAGGGTGGCGGTCAAAGCGATCCCGGACACTTTTCAGAAAGCTAACAGCGGTGGCCGGCGCCTGCCTTTAAAGCCGATCTCTGGGATCGGGTAATGAGTCTGCCGTCGTAATGCGGTGACCGAGGCGGTGGCAGTCGCTGGCCTGGAGCCGGCACCTTGTCGCCCGCAGGGTTCTGCCTACGCTCCGCTTGTGCCCGATTCCTCCCCCCAGCCGGCCCGCCTGGGGCCACGGCTTGCCGTCGGCCTCGCCATCGCCTTCGGGCTGCTGCTCGCCCTGTGGGCGGCGGCCCGGCTGGGCATCGAATGGCTCTGGTTCGCCCAGTTCGATTTCCAGGGAATCCTGGTGCGGCGCTGGATGTTGCAGATCTCGGCCTTCGGGTTGGTCTTCGGTCTGGGCTCGGCGCTGCAGCTGGCCCAGCTGCAGCGCTGCTGGCGTCTGCGGAAGCAGAACGCCGAGGCTCCCCGGCCCAGCGAACCCCTACTACGGCTGGGGAACGGCGCCCTGGTGGTGGTGCTGATCGGCCTGGTGCTGCTGCTGGCGGGAGGCCTGAGCTACCTGATGGTGCAGGCCCGGGGACTGATCGCGAACCCCTTCAACGGCGATGTGATCACCGGCTTCTCCGTGCTCCGGGATCTGCCGCCCCTGCTGGTGGCGGGCCTGGCGGGGGGGCTGTTGCTGCCGCTGCTGCTCTGGCCCCTCACCACCCTGCGCATCACCCTGGCGGCCTCCCTGGCGGGCTCGGCCACGGCGGTGGCGCGGGGCTGGAGCCTTTGGCTGCCGGCCCTGCTGGCGACGCCCTTCGGCGAAGGCGATCCCCTCACCGGTCTTGATCTGTCCTTCACCGTGCTGCGCCTGCCGGCCCTGCGGCTGGTGCTCAGCGTGATCCTTGCCCAGGGGCTGGTGGGGCTGGCGGCCTGCCTGCTGCTCACCATGGGCAAGAGCCGCATCCTGTCGGATCTGCGCTTCGATGGCCTCAGCAAGGCCCAGCAGCGGGTGCTGCAGCCCCAGGTGGCGGCGCTGGCAGTCGTGTTGGCCCTGAGCAACGCCCTGGCGCCCTTCGATCTGATGGTGCAGGGCAGCGGCGTGGCCTCGGGGGCGGGCTTCGTGGATCTGCATGTGCGGCTGCCGCTGCGGCTGCTGTTCGCCGTGCTGCTGCTGCTGACGGCCTTCGCCCTGCTGGTGCCCCTGCCCCGGGGCTGGCTGCGGCGCGGCGCCCTGCTGCCCCTGGCCGGCACGGCCCTGCTGGTGCCCATCAGTGAGTGGGTGCTGTCGCCCCTGGCCCAGCGCTTCTGGGTGCAGCCGAGGGAGCTGGTGGTGGAGGCCCCCTACCTGGAGCGCAGCATCAAAGCCACCCGCCGCGCCTTCGGCCTGGAGCACGTGCGCAACCTGCGGCTCGAACCCCGCCAGGGGCTCACGGCCGCGGATCTGGCCAAGGCCCCCGGCACCCTCGACAACATCCGCCTCTGGGACAGCCAGCCCCTGCTGGCCGCGAACCGGCAGCTGCAGCAGTTGCGCCTCTTCTACTACTTTCCTTCGGCGGATGTCGATCGCTATCCGCTCCAGGGCAAGACCGCCCGCGACGGCTCCCAGCAGGTGCTGATCTCGGCCCGGGAGCTGGACAGCAGCGCCCTTCCCCCCGGCTCGCGCACCTGGCTGAACCGCCATCTGGTGTTCACCAACGGCCACGGCTTCACTGTTTCGCCGGTGAATGCCTTCGGCGCTGACGGCCTGCCCCTGTTCTTCGTCAAGGACCTGGGCAGCAGCGGCCGGGTGCAGGGCCTTCCGGAGCTGGGCGTCACCGACCAGGAAGCCCAGGCGGCCCTGCCGGTGGGCAGCCCGAGCCTCTACTTCGCCTCCGGCCCCTCCCCTTACGCCATTGCGCCCACCAAGGTGAAGGAGTTCTCCTATCCGGAAGGCGAACTCAACGTCTACACCCACTACAACGGCACGATTGGCATCTCCCTCGCCCATCCACTGCAGCGGCTTGCCGCCTCGGTCTATCTGCGGGAACCACGGCTGCTGTTCACCGGCTCCTTCACCGACCGGTCGCTGCTGTTGCTGCGGCGGCAGGTGAACCAGCGCCTGACGGCCCTGGCGCCGTTCCTGCGCTTCGAAAGCCAGCCCTACCTGGTCACGGCCCGGGTGGCCGGCAGCAAGGGCTACCGGCCGGAGCAATACCAGTACTGGCTCCTGGATGGCTTCACCACCAGCCGCTCCTACCCCTACAGCGATCCCAATCCCCAGGGCCTGCGCTACTTCCGCAATCCGGTGAAGGCGGTAGTGGATGCCCACGACGGCCGGCTCTGGCTTTACGTGAACGACGCCAGAGATCCGGTGCTGCGCACCTGGGTGCGCGCCTTTCCGGAACTGTTCCGGCCCCTCGCGGCCATGCCTCCGGGGCTGCTGGCCCACATCCGGGTGCCCAAGAGCCAGTTCGACATCCAGGCGGAACGGCTGCTGAGATATCACGTCACCGACGTGCGCACCTTCTACAACGGTGACGACGTCTGGGCGGTGCCTAACGAGATCTACGGCGAAAGCAGCATGCCGGTGTCGCCCTATCACCTGACCCTGCAACTGCCCGGCGAGCAGCGCTCCGAGTTCGTGCTGCTGCTGCCCTTCACCCCGCTGAAGCGCTCCAACCTGGTGGGCTGGCTGGCGGCCCGCAACGATCCGCCCCACTACGGGGAGCTGATGCTGGTGCGCTTCCCCCAGCAGCGGCTGCTGCTCGGCCCCCAGCAGGTCACGGCCTTGATCGATCAGGACCCGACGATCAGCTTCCAGTTCGGCCTCTGGAACCGGCTCGGCTCGCGCCTGTTCCGCGGCAATTTGCTGGTGCTGCCGGTGGGCGAAGGCCTGCTCTACGTGGAGCCGATCTACCTGCAGTCGAAGAGCAACGATCTGCCCACCCTGGTGCGGGTGGTGGTCACCGACGGCAGGCGCTTCGTGATGGAGCGCAGCCTGCGCCGGGCCTTGGAGCGGCTGGTGGACGAGGAGACCAGCGGCAAGGAGGCGGGCAGCGCCAGCCCACCCCTGCCCCTGCCCGCAGGAACACCGGTGCCGCTGCCACTGCCTTGAGCGCCATGAAAAAGGGGGCCCAAGGCCCCCCGGAGGATCACTGGATGGACGCTGTTCAGGCGGCCACGGCGGTCTTGGGATCCAGGGCGCCCTTGGCGTAGAGGGCGGCGTAGTAGTTGATGTCGCGCTGCTTGATCTTGCTGGCGTTGCCGGCGCACCAGAACTGCTGGTAACGGTCGAGGCAGACCTTCTTCATGTAGGCCCGGGCGGGCTTGTTGAAGTGGCGGGGATCGAAGTTGGCGGGATCCTTGGCGGCGGCTTCCCGCACGGCGGCGGTGAAGGCGAGGCGGTTGTCGGTGTCGATGTTGACCTTGCGGACGCCATTGCGGATGCCTTCCTGGATCTCTTCGACGGGAACGCCGTAGGTCTCGGGGATGGCACCGCCGTACTTGTTGATCATGTCCAGCCATTCCTGGGGAACAGAGCTGGAACCGTGCATCACCAGGTGGGTGTTGGGGATGGCCTTGTGGATCTCAGCGATCCGGGAGATGGCCAGCACCTCACCGGTGGGCTTGCGGGTGAACTTGTAGGCGCCATGGCTGGTGCCGATGGCGATGGCCAGGGCGTCGACCTTGGTCTTGGCGACGAAGTCGGCCGCCTCGGCGGGGTCGGTGAGCAGCTGGGAATGGTCGAGGGAGCCCTCGAAACCATGGCCGTCCTCGGCTTCACCCTTGCCGGTTTCCAAAGAACCCAGGCAACCCAGTTCGCCTTCCACACTCACGCCGATGGCGTGGGCCACATCCACCACTTCCTTGGTGACGGCCACGTTGTAGTCGTAGCTGGCGGGGGTCTTGGCGTCGGCCTCAAGGGAGCCGTCCATCATCACCGAGGTGAAACCGTTGGCGGCGGCGCCGTAGCAGGTGGCAGGGCTGTTGCCGTGGTCCTGGTGCATCACCACCGGGATGTCGGGATAGGTTTCCACCGCGGCCAGGATCAGGTGGCGCAGGAAACTTTCGCCGGCGTACTGACGGGCGCCACGGGAGGCCTGCAGGATCACCGGGCTGTCGGTTTCATAGGCAGCCTCCATGATCGACTGCACCTGCTCCAGGTTATTGACGTTGAAGGCAGGAATGCCGTAGCCGTTTTCTGCGGCGTGATCGAGCAGCAGACGAAGCGGTACGAGCGCCATGGGAAATCTCGCGGTTTTGGGTGGGTACGGTTGGGGAGAACCGTGGTCGAAGGACGGCTGGCGGGATCCTCCCGCCGGGTCTGACGGGGAGTCTAGGGGATGCCCTACGGGCCTCCTGTGCCCAGGCGAGCCCAGTCGCAGCAGCGCTGGCTGGTCACCGCCTCGGCGAGCCCCGGCAGCATCGGCCGGCGCTCCCGCACCGCCTGCGACCACCAGCCCAGCAGCCGTCGCACCGGGGCGATGCGGCCGTCCTCCCAGGTGCGGCCATAGGCGAGGGTCGGATCGGCCTGGATGGGCCTCAGGGCCTCACCCGGCCGGGCCATCCACAGCTGCATGCCGTGCACGTAGTCAGCCTGGTTGCTGGAGCCCAGCACCAGGGTGGCCTCGCTGCCGTAGAGCTCGATCCAGTAGCCCCGTCCCGCCCGAGCCACCGAGGAGAGGGTCAGCTGGGCGGGGACGGCCCGGCCCCGATGGTCTTCGAGGTCGAGCTGGATCAGGGCGCTGTCCTCGGCATCCACCGTTGCCATGACGCTGGAGCCGGGGAGGGGCCGCTCGCCGATGGCGGTGCTCAGCCGGGCCCTGAGGCCGCGACTGGGGCCGACCAGCCAGTGCAGGGTGTCGAAGGCATGGGTACCGAGGGCACCGAGCACGCCGCCGCCGGCGGCCGCCTGGGAGTACCAGGTGTGGGGGCGGCGCGGATCGGCGCGACTGCTCATCAGCCAGTCAAATTTCACCAGCCAAAGATCCCCCAGCACCCCCTGGGCGACCAGGGCCGCCAGCTGCTGGACATGGGGCACGGCCCGGTACTCGAAGTCCACCGCCACCCCCAGGCCCCGTTCGATGGCGAGGCGCTGCAGCTCCTCCACCTGCTCGGCGTTCAGCGCCACCGGCTTCTCCAGCAGCAGGTGCTTGCCGGCCTCCAGGGCCGCCCTGGCCAGGGCGAAACGGGGCTCAGGGGGGGTGGCGATCACCACCGCCTCCACGGCCGGATCGGCCAGCAGGGCGGCGAAATCGTCAAAAGCGGGCAGTTCCGCCGCCTCTCCGGCGGCGGCGGCCCGCTCAGGGCGTGGATGCCAGAGGGCCACCGGGTCGGTGCCCGGGCAATCGCGCAGGGCCGGCAGGATCACTTTCTCGCCGAAGCCAAGGCCAGCGACGGCAACCCGCAGGGGAGCGTCAGGCCGTCGCATCGCTCTCCTGGGACAGGCGGGCGGCCGCGCAGGCGGCGTGCAAGACCCGGATTGTGAGGTTGTCGCCGGCGGCGGCTTCCCAGGTGGCGCCCCAGCGGGGCAGGCCGTTGACCGACGTGTCGCGGTAGAGCTCCTCATCGCAGTCGAGCTGCATCACATACAGCTGCCCGACAGGGGCGCGATCGTCCTCGGCCGCATCGGGGGCGGCGGCGGGCTGGAAGCGGCTGAGCACCGAGAGGCGACCCTCGCGATCGAAGCGCAGGCTGCCGGAGTCCCACCACTGGCGGCCCTCAGGGCTGGCCTCCACCTCCTGCCAGTCGACCGGACCGGCCCAGACGGCAGCGGGAGCGGCGAACCAGAGGCCGAGCACCAGCAGGGCAGCGAACAGCCGGCCTGCGCCGCTTTTCATGGCGCCCCTCACGGTGCGACGGGCAGGGCCAGCCGCACGCTGCCGTGCAGGCGCAGCAGGGTGGCCAGGGTGACGCGCAGCTGGGGCCGGGGCACGATCGTGTCCACGAAGCCGTGGTCCTGGAGGTACTCGGCGGTCTGGAAACCGTCGGGCAGCTTTTCGCCCAGGGTCTGCTCGATCACGCGCCTGCCGGCGAAGGCGATCATGGCCTTGGGCTCAGCCAGAATCAGATCGCCCAGCATGGCGAAGCTGGCCGTGACCCCACCAGTGGTGGGATGGGTGAGCAGGGGCAGGTAGAGCAGCTCGGCGCTGCGGTGGCGCTGCAAGGCGCCGGACACCTTGGCCATCTGCATCAGGCTCAGCATCCCCTCCTGCATGCGGGCGCCGCCGGAGGCGCAGACGATCAGCAACGGGTAGCGGCGGGCTGTGGCCAGTTCCACCAGGCGGGTGAGCTTCTCGCCCACCACCGAGCCCATGGAGCCGCCCATGAAACGGAAATCCATCACCCCCAGGGCCAGGGGCATACCTTCCAGCCGGCAGAGGCCGGTGACCACCGCATCGCGCAGGCCCGTGGCCCGCTGGGTGTCCCGCAGCCGGTCGGCATAGCTGCGCCGGTCCTTGAAGGCGAGGGGATCGGTGGGGGCCAGATCGGCATCGATGGGCTCGAAGCTGCCCTCATCGGCGATCAGGCGGATGCGCTCGCTGCTATCGATGCGGTGATGGTGGCCGCAGCCCTTGCAGACGCTGGCGTTGGCGATCAGATCCTTGCGATAGACCACCAGGCCGCATTCGGCGCACTTGCTCCAGAGGCCATCCCCCTCGTCGGCTTCAGGCCCCTTGCTGGCCCGCACGGCCGGGGCGTTCTTGCGGCGATCGGCGAACCAGTCGAACAGAGACATGGGGCGACGGAAGCAAGGGTGACGGCAGATCAGTCATTAAAGACCCAGACCCCACAAGCGCAGCCAGGGGGCGTGGCCGCCGATCCAGACGGCCAGGGCACCGGCGGCGAGAAAGGGGCCGAAGGGGAAGGGCTGCTGGCGGCCGAGCCGACCGGTGAGGCGGGCCAGGCCGCCGATGATGGCGCCACCGAGCACAGACAGGCTGACGGCCAGGCCCAGGCCCAGCGGTCCGAGCCAGGCCCCCATCAGGGCCGCGAGCTTGGCGTCCCCCAGGCCCAGGGCCGGCCGGCCCATCGCCTTCTCGGCCAGGGCGCTGAGGGCCTCGAAGCCGAGCAGACCGACGGCCACAGCCAGCAGGTGGGAGAACAGCAGGGTGCGTCCGACCACGGCCCCCTGCTGGAAGCCGACGGCGGCGGTGAGCGCCAGGCCGAGCAGCACCCCCCAGCGGCAGAGGGGTTCCGGCAGCCAGAGGCTGTCGAGGTCGATCAGGGCCAGGGGCAGCAGCCAGCTGGCCAGCAGCCAACCCGCCGCCAGCAGCAGCCAGGGGCTGGGATCGGGGCCCATCGCCGCGGGGCGGGCGAAGAGCATCGCCACCCAGAGGCCGGCGGTGAGCAACTCCACCAGGGGATAGCGGACGGCGATGGCCGCCTGGCAGTGGCGGCAGCGGCCGCGCAGCAGCAGCCAGCTGAGCAGCGGCAGGTTCTCGAACCAGGCCAGCGAGGCACCGCAGCGGGGGCAGTGGCTGCCGGGGAACACCAGCGATTCCTCCCGCGGCAGCCGCCAGACCACCACGTTCAGGAAACTGCCGATGCAGGCGCCGGCCAGGGCCACGACGGGGGCCAGCAGGAAGAGTGGCAGAGCCGAAGACAGGGACGGGGCTGGGGTCATGGCAGCGGGCGGCTGCCCCCCCCTCGGGCGCTGCGGCCACGGGCAGAGCGGGGACGCAGCAAGTCCAACGGCACGAACTGCTCATCCGGCAGGAGGATCGGCGCTTCGAACACCACCCGTCCCTGGGGACCGGCGCCGAGAAGGACCACGCCCAGTGGCTCAGGCGCCGTGGGGCAGGACTCCAGGAAGCGGAAATAGACCCGGCGGGCGTGGCGCAGGAGCTCAGCGCTGTTGATGCGATCGAAGCGCAGGGAGCCCAGGGACGCTGTCGCCGAGGACTCCCCGCCACGGATCTGGAAGGAGGGACTGCCGGATCCGGAGGAGGTGATGGTGGGGGGCTGGGCGGTGATGGGATTCACCGATTCCTTTCCGGCGATCTTAGGGCCGAAAGGAAGATCAAGAGGTTGATCTTCAGCCGAGTTTCTTCTGCTCCTCGATCATCTTGTGGATGATCGGAGTGAGGATGATCTCCATCGCGAAGCCCATCTTGCCGCCGTTCACCACAATGCTGGTGGGGCTCGACATGAAGGAGTCGTGGATCATGCTCAGCAGGTAGGAGAAGTCGATGCCCCACTTCTCCCGGGCACCCTTGCGGAAGTGAATGATGACGAAGCTCTCGTCAGGAGTGGGGATGTTGCGGCAAATGAACGGGTTGGAGGTGTCCACCGTGGGCACCCGCTGGAAGTTGATGTCAGTGAGGCTGAACTGGGGGCAGATGTGGTTGATGTAGTCGGGCATGCGACGCAGGATCGTGTCGACGATCGCTTCGGCCGAGTAGCCGCGCTCGGCGTTGTCGCGGGAGATCTTCTGGATCCACTCCAGGTTGGCGATCGGCACCACACCGATCAGCAGATCCACCATCGAGGCCACGTCGTAACCTTCGCCCACCACGCCGCCGTGGAGGCCTTCATAGAAAAGAAGGTGGGTGTCGGAGGGGATGGATTCCCAGGGAGTGAATTGGCCGGGCTCCAGGCTGGTGCCCAGGCGAGCGTTGTGCTCTGCCGCCTCCTCCACCGAGTGGAGGTAGTAACGGCGGTCGCCGCTGCCGGTCTGGCTGTAGGTGCGGAACAGCTCTTCGAGCTTGTCGAAGATGTTGGCCTCGGGGCCGAAGTGGGAGAAGTTCTCCCCGCGGGACTGGGCTTCGGCCATCGCCTGCTTCATCGGGCCGCGCTCGAAGCGGTGGAAGCTGTCGCCTTCCACGACCGCCGGGACGATGCCCTCGCGGGAGAAGATGTGCTCGAAGGCCCGTTTGACGGTGCTGGTCCCCGCTCCCGAGGAACCGGTGACTGCCACGACCGGGTGACGCTTCGACATCGACTCAGGGGGGTTCAGAGGGTGTGAGTTTGGCAGGTCGCCGGTCCGTACCCCCCACAGCCGTTACCTGGCAGGGGACTTCAGGCGGCCAGGGCCGCCAGCAGCTGTTCGCCCATGGCCTGACAGCCCACCCGGGTGCAGCCTTCGCCCATCAGCAGGTCGCCGGTGCGGTAACCGGCGGCCAGGACTCGGTCGACGGCGGTCTCGAGGTCGGCGGCGGCGGCCTCCTGCTGCAGGCCCACCCGCAGCAGCATGGCGGCCGACAGCACCATGGCGATCGGGTTGGCCAGGTCCTGGCCGGCGATGTCGGGGGCGGAGCCGTGTACCGGCTCGAACAGGCCGGGGCCCTCAGAGCCGAGGGAGGCCGACGGCAGCATGCCGATCGAGCCGGTGAGCATGGCGGCCTCATCCGAGAGGATGTCGCCGAAGAGGTTGCCGGTGAGCAGCACGTCGAACTGACGGGGGTTGCGCACCAGCTGCATGGCGGCGTTGTCGACGTACATGTGGCTGAGCGCGACCGCGGGGAACTCGGCGTGGATGGCCTCCACCCGGTCACGCCACAGCTGGCTCACATCGAGCACGTTGGCCTTGTCGACCGAACAGAGCCGTCCGCGGCGGCCCGCCGCCAGACGGAAGCCCACCCGGGCGATCCGGTCCACTTCGTGGTCGGTGTAGACCATGGTGTTGAAGGCCCGCACGCCGCCATCCACCGCGATGCGCCCCTTGGGGGTGCCGAAGTAGATGCCGCCGATGAGTTCGCGCACCACCAGCAGATCCACCCCTTCGATCACCTCGGGCCGCAGGCTGCTGGCACCGGCCAGGGCCGGGATGATCTTCACGGGCCGCAGGTTGGCGAACAGCCCCAGGCCCGAGCGCAGGGCCAGCAGGCCGCTCTCAGGGCGCTGCTCCCGCGGCAGGGCATCGAAGCGGGGGGCACCGATGGCGGCGAGCAGCACCGCATCGGCGGCCCGGCAGGCGGCCAGGGTGCTCGCCGGCAGGGGCTCACCGGTGGCGTCAATGGCGGCGCCGCCGACGGGCTGGGGATCGAACGTGAGGCTGAAGCCGTGGCGGCCGCTCACCACCTCCAGCAGGGTGCGGGCCACTGCGGTGATCTCCGGACCGATGCCGTCCCCCGCGAGCAGGGTGATCCTGTAACTGGTCATCGCGAGGGGGGCCGCTCAGGAGGCGAGGCTACTTCTGCAACTGCCGCAGGGTACGGGCCATGTCGGGCAGCTTGTTGAAGACGGCGGAGCAGCGCAGCCAGAGGCGGTTGGGGATGGCGGGGTAGCCGCTGACCACCTCGCCGGCGGCGATCTCGCCGTGGATGCCGGACTTGGAGGAGGCGATGGCCCGGTCGCCGATCACGGCCCGGTTGGCCACGCCCACCTGGCCGGCGAGGATCACACCGTTGCCGAGCACGGCACCGCCGGCGATGCCCACCTGGGCGGCCAGGGCACAGCCCTGGCCCGTGATGACGCCATGGCCGACATGAACGAGGTTGTCAATCTTGGTGCCGGCGCCGATGCGGGTCTCTCCCACGGAGGGACGATCGATGGTGGAGCCGCAGCCCACCTCGACGCCGTCCTCGAGCACCACCTGGCCGGTCTGGGGCATCTTCACCCACCCCGAAGCGGTGGGCACGAAACCGAAGCCCTCGGCGCCGATCACCGCCTGCGACTGCACCACGCACCCCGCCCCGAGGCGGCTGCCGGGGTGGAGCACCGCCTGGGCATGGATTTCGCAGCCTTCGCCGAGCTGCACATCCTCATAAAGGACGACCCCGGGATGGAGCACGCAGCCGCTTGCCACAACGCAATCGGTACCGACCACCACGTGGGCACCCACATGCACCTCGGCAGCCACAGCAGCGCTGGGGTCGACCACGGCGCTCGGGTGGATCCCCGGGGGCTTCGGGGTGGCCGGATGCAGGGCGGTGAGGGCCTCAGCGAAGCCGAGACGCGGATTGGCGAGCGCCACCCAGGCCAGGCCACGCTCGCTGGCCAGCTGCTGCAGCTCCCCGTCGAGGGGCAGCAGCAGGGCGGCGGCACCGCTGGCGGAAAGGGCCGCCGCCAGAGCGTTGCCGGGCTCGAGGAAGGCCAGCTGGCCGGGGCCGGCGCGATCCAGCGCTTCGGCGCCCGAGATCTCTGGATCCCCTGCCAGGTGCCGGGGGCTGCCGTCCTGCACGGCGCCGATCCGGGTGAGCAGGCTGCTGAAGCGCATTCCCCAGGGGGCGGACGTCCCGGATCGTAGGCCCCACTCAGGGAGACGGATCGAGCAGCTCCTGCAGCGGAACGAAGCGGTAGCCGCGCTGACGCAGCTCAGGAACGATCTGGCGCAGGGTTTCCAGGGTGCGGCTGCTGAGGGCCGGGGTGTCGTGCAGCACCAGGATGCCGCCGGGGTGGGCATTGAGGCGCACGAACAGGCGCACGAACCAGAGGGGCGGTCGCAGGGTGTCCCAGGGGAAGATCGAGCCCAGCACCAGGCGATAGGAGCGGTCCGACAGCCAGCCGAGCATGGCCCGGTGGAACCAGCCGCCACCGGGGCGGAACCAGCGCCACTGAAGTTGGTCTGGGGCGGCGCCCCGGCCGATCGCCCGTTCGGTGTCGCTGAGCTGCTTCTTGAAGGCGGCCGGCGCCAGGGCGGCGGAGCGTTCGTCGCGCCAGAGGTGGTTGCCGAGGTCGTGGCCCTGCTGCAGGGCCCGGCGCGGGAAACGGTGGTCGCGCTGCAGGTGGGAACCAATCAGAAAGAAGGTGGCCGGCACCTCCAGCTCCCGCAGCAGGGCCAGCAGGGCCTCCGAACCGGGGCCGCTGGGGCCGTCGTCGATGGTGAGAGCGAGCCGCTTCTGCCGCCCCCGGCCGCCGCAGAAGACCACACCGGGAAACAAGGGCGCCAGCAGGCCGCGAATCAGCAGAGAAGGCAGCAGCACCACGACCACCACCAGATCCACTAACAGGATCAGGGCCAGGAAGGCGAGCAACAGGGTCATGGCGGGACCTAGCTGAAGAACGATGACACCGGCGGCGCGCCAGGGTCCAGCGGCGGCTGGGCTGGCTAGGGCGGGAGTGGGTTCCCTTCTTCTCCGCGCCACCATGACCGCCCCGAAGAAAGCCGCCACCGCCGGCAGCGCCAGCGCCCCGATCGCGCGGGGTCAGTCCCGCACGGTGATCTACTGCCACGGCATCTCCAACATGCCCCCCGAGGGGGTACTGCGCTCGGAGTGGGACCGGGCCCTGTTCGGCGCCGACCAGGGGGAGCGCACCCGCATGGCCTACTGGGTCGATCGGGAGCGCTATCCCGAGACAGCGGGCTTCTCCACCCGGGCGATCGGTGACGACCGGGCGACGCTGCAGCCGGAGGCGGAGGTGCTGCTGGCCGCCTCGATCCAGGACAGCGATTCGCCGGAAGAGTCGCAGGCGTTCGTGGACGCGCTGACGGCGCAGCTGGACGCGGCCGCCCAGACGGCGGCCCATCGGGGTGCACCGATGGGGGGGCCGGCGGCGCTTTCGGTGGAAGCCAAGGGGCTGTGGAGTCCGGTGACGGCGATGTTCACCAAGGCGTTCCTGGCGGATGTGAACGACTTCCTGTTCAACAAGAAGAAGCGTGAGCGGATGGTGCAGACGGTGAAGGATCGGATCAGCACCGGCGGCGGGCCGTTCGTGGTGATCGGCCACAGCCAGGGGAGCATGGTCACTTACCAGGCGTTGATGGAGTTGGGCACCGCCCTTGAGGTGGATCTGTACGTCACCATCGGCTCGCCCCTGGGGCTGCCCCAGGTGACCGACGTTCTGCACAAGTGGCACGGCAAAAAGCTTCCGATCCCGCCCGGCGTCAAGCGCTGGGTCAACATCGCCCAGGACGGCGACATCGTCTGCCTGGACCAGACCCTGGCCGACGAGTACAGCGCCACCGGCAAACCGCCCATCGTTGATGAACGGGTGGAAGGGGTGGTGTGGCCGCCCAGCAAGGCCCATTCCGCCAGCCGCTATCTCTCGCGCCACGCCACCCAGGAAACGGTGATGGCGGCGGTGGATCGCTCCCGTTTCCAGCCGGTGAGTCCGATGACGGTGGCCCGCAGTCTGGCCGATGCGCTGGATGTGGAGGCCAGCGCGCGGCAGCCGGTGCTGATCGAACTGGTGGACCGCTCCACGGCGGCGGGCGAGGAGGGCGATTCATTGCAGGACGCCCGCGACACGGTGCTGCGCTGGATCCGCACCAACGTGCTCAAGGAGCCGATCACCGCTGAGACGGTGTTTCTGGAGGACCAACTCGATCGCTACGTGGCGGTGAACCTGACCCGCACCGAGGTGGAAACCCTGGCGGGTGCCATGGGCGAGCAATACGGCGCCGCCACGCCAGCGGTGTATCGGATGTTCTGCAACAGCAGGAAGAAAGCGCTGATGCACGATTCCATCCACACGGTGCAGGCCCGAACAGCCCAGCTGGGCTACAACGCCTGCGGCCAGGGGATCACCTGGGCGGTGCTGGACACGGGCATCGACAGCCGCCATCCCCATTTCCACAACGCCAACTTCGCGCCGAAAGGAACGATCGCCGCCGACTGGGATTGCACCACCAGGGGCCCGGTTCAGTCTGGCAGCGGCAACGATGCCAATGGCCACGGCACCCATGTGGCCGGCGTGATCGCCGGCGGATTGCAGGCGTTGGGTGGTGACGACGGCCCCGACATGCTGGCGATGGCGCCCCGGGCCCGGATCGTCAGTTACAAGGTGCTGGCCGACAACGGCAGTGGCTACGACGCCTGGATCATCAAGGCGATCGACCACATCTGGAAACAGAACCAGGACGGACGGCGCCTGACGATCCAGGGGGTGAACCTGAGCCTGGGGGGACCGTTCGATCCGGCCAGCTTCGGTTGCGGCGATTCACCGCTGTGCGCCTCGTTGCTGCGACTGGTGCGCCAGGGGGTGCTGGCAGCGGGAAACGAGGGCAGCGGCGACATTGTGGTGGACGGATTCAATGCCACCCGCTCCTTTGATCTCTCCATCGGCGATCCCGCCAACCTGGACGAGGCGATCGCCGTGGGCTCGGTGCATCCCACCCTGCCACACCGCTACGGCACCTCTTACTTCTCCTCGCGGGGCCCGACCGCCGATGGCCGCCTGAAGCCCGACGTGGTGGGTCCGGGGGAGCGGATCCTCTCCTGCCGCAGCAGCAGCGACCCCAAGCGCACCCCAGAGCGCGACAAGGGCAAGAGCCTCGAAGATCTTTACATCGCCCTGTCCGGCACCAGCATGGCGGCACCGCATATCTCCGGCCTGCTGGCCGCCTTCCTGTCGGTACGTACCGAGTTCATCGGCTATCCCGACCGGGTGAAGCGGATCCTGCTGGAGCACTGCACCGACCTCAAGCGCGACCCGTATCACCAGGGGGCAGGCCTGCCGAATCTGGCGAAGATGCTGCTGGAGACATGAGATGGAATGGAGACGCCGTTACAGATCACTGGCTTGGGGAGACCTGACATCCAATCGACGGACTCAGCGGTATCCCTTTGACCGGCGAGCGTTCCGCTCCGTCGGCCCCGCGTGATCCTCCGTTTTCTATCCCCAATCCGATGAACACTCCTCAGACACCCCGCGCAGTGGTTAACACCGCCATCACCGGCCTTCTGGCCCTCGGTCTGGTGGCAGCAACCAGCTCCGAAGCCCTGGCCGGCATGAACGACTGCGGCACCAGCAAGCACTCCTGCGCCGGCAAGGCCACGGTGTCCGGTGCCCCCGAAGAGTGGGTCTACGTTCCCCAAGGCACCTGCAACAAGATCGTGGGAGGAACGCTGAAGAAGTCGTGAGCCTGCGGTGATTCGGGGGGCTGGTGTTGTGGCTGATTCCAACATCCAGGGCGTGGGCCTAGGCCTGCGTCCGCCCCACTACGCCGACATCCTCAGCAGCTGGCCGGCCATTCCATGGTTCGAAGCCCTCTCCGACAACTACCTCGGGGGTGGATTGCCCCTGCATCACCTCACGCGCATCCGCGAGCGCTATCCGATCACCCTGCATGGGGTGGGTCTCTCGTTCGGTTCGGTGGATCCGCTCAATCAGGCCTATCTCAAGCGCTTGAATGCATTGGTGGATCGGGTCGAGCCCAGCTTCGTGTCGGATCATCTGGCCTGGGTGTCCCAGGGAGGCCGCTATTTCCATGAACTCGCTCCACTTCCTTACACCGAGGAGGCGTTGGAGCACGTGGCAGAGCGAATTCAGCGCGTGCAGGACGTGCTGGGGCGTCAGATCCTGATCGAGAATCTCTCGCCCTATGTACGCTTCGCCGGAAGCGACTACCTCGAATGGGAGTTTCTGAGCGAGCTGGCCAGGAGGGCCGATTGTTTCCTGCTGCTGGATGTGAATAATGTGTTTGTCAATGCCTTCAATCACGACTTCGACCCCCTGGCCTATCTCGATGCCCTGCCCGCCGAGAGGGTGAAGGAGCTGCATCTCGCCGGCCATGAAGAGGAGGGCAGCTTCCTCTTCGATATCCATGGCCGTGCCGTGCAGGATGGGGTCTGGGCGTTGTACCGGCAGGCCTTGCAGCGTTTCGAGCAGGTACCGGCGCTGATCGAGTGGGACACCGACATCCCGGCTCTCGAGGTGCTGATGACCGAGGCCGCCAAGGCGGAGGCGCTGCGATCGGGTCGACCCGTGCCATGAAGCTTGCCGCGCTCCAACAGCTGTTCGCGGCGGCGGCCTTGGGCACGGCCAGCGCCTAGAGCAGGCCCACCTGGAAGCGCAGCTGCAAGCCAGCCGGGTGCTGCCGGCCCGGCAGAGAATCGGGGCCTACCACACCAGTGTGGACGGCAAACTGGGGCGCAGTCTTGAGCAGATCTATCCGGTCCGCCACAGGCTGGTGGGCGAGAATTTCGTCCAGGCCATGGCGTCCGCCATCCTGGAACATGGCGTCTCCCGCTCTCCCGGCCTCGGAGACTACGGCGCCGCGTTCCCCGCTTTCCTGTCTACTTTCAGACCTGTCCAGAGTCTTGCATACCTCACGGATGTGGCACGGCTGGAATGGCTCTGGCACCGGGCCTTCAATGCCCCTGATCAGCCCAGGTTGAATCTGGAGGCCCTGGCCCGGGTGCCTCCCGAGCACTGGGATCGACTCGTGTTTCGGTTGCCCGCCGGGGCCGCCCTGATCGCCTCCGACTACCCCATCCACCGAATCTGGGAGATCAACACCATCCCCACGCCAAGCCATGACGTGATCGATCTCGACCAGGGAGGGATCAGAATCCTGGTATGGGGAGATGGCCACAGCACCCGACTGGATCTTCCCAGCGAGACTGGGTGGCAGCTTCTCCAGGCCTTCGCCTCGGGGGTGCCCTTCGGCGAACTCTGCCGCCAGGACTTTGACCACTCCGGCACCACGATGGCCGAGCTACTTCCGGTCTGGGTGCAGTGCGGCTGGCTGCGCGACTTCGTTCTGCAGGAGGAGGTAGACCCCTGAGACTCCAGGTGACGTGGACCCCAGAAACCAAACCAGTCCTTACGAGAGCTTCCCTACCGGCCACACGCCGTTCAGTGTCAGATGCCTTTCCAGAGACCATCGCTTACCTTCTGCACCCTTAGCCTTTCGTCCTGGTTTGATTCGATAACAATGATCCACATGCAACTGAGGATCTGGCTGACCGGCTTGTTGGTGATACCAGGCTCAGTCATGTTTGGGCTGCAGGCGCTGGCGCAGCCCAATGATCCTGCTGCGGGGCTGGAACTCAATCCGGCCCCTTACCACGCTGTGATCGGCAACCCACCAGCTCCAGCGAGCCGCCAAGACCTTGACGACCTGGCCATCCTGCGCTGGAACCAACGCACCCGCACCCCTGAGGGAGTCCTGCACAGCTGGCGCTTCCTGAACAGGAACCTGAGTGTCTTTGATGCCGCCATCGGCACCGACCTAGCCAAGACCGCACCCACCCTGTACGAAGGCCTGCCTGCCTTCCTGGTGCGCGTGGATGCCCTCAAGGACCAGCTCAAGAACGCTGTGGCAAGACCACGTCCCTTTGTGAGCCATCAGGATCTGCAGCCCTGCCTGCCCTTGGAAACGACCTGGTCCTATCCCAGTGGCCACGCCACCTGGTTTGCTGCCGCGGCCTTGCTGCTGGCCGATCTGGTGCCGGAACGTCGTGACCGGCTTATGCCAGTGGGCCTGCAGGGGGGCTATGTCCGTGCCTACTGCGGCGCGCACTACCCCAGTGATGTGGAGGCCAGTCAGCGCCTTGCCCAGGCCATCAGCAAGGAGCTGATCGCTTCTCCCCAATGGCGCACGTTCAAGCAGCAGCTGGCCGGAGAGCGCAGCAAGTTGGTGGTGCCGCCTCCGGCCGGGATCCCCCTGCTGACGGATTGATGGTGGGTGGTGCGGTCTCAGCGGCGATGCGGCTGGCAGGGCTTGCTGGTCTGGCGGCTTCTGCCTTGCTGCCTGCAGCGGCGCGGGCCGTCCCTGAGCTTGTGGTGCTCGTTCGCCATGGGCACAAGGATGTGCCGGTGGACGGTGGGGACAACTACAACCTTTCCGAAACGGGGCTTCTGCAGGCCTTGCGCCTGAGTCACCTGTTGCCTGCCTGCCTGGTGCCGCGGCAGCGGTTGCATCTGGCCAGTTATGGCTTCGATCGCACCACGGGCAAGAACGCACGCAGCTATCAGACCTTGATTCCCCTGGCCGTGGCCACAGGGGTCAACATTCAACTGTTTCAGGAGGCCGACCATCGCTCCGAGCAGATCGGCCGCCAGCTGCTCGCCGATCCCCAGTTGAACGGCGGCGTGCTGGTGGTGGCCTGGGAGCATCGACGCCTGCCGCTGCTCGCCCGGGGGCTTGGCTGGACGCAAATGCCCAGGATCGATGACGACGACTTCGATCGGGTCTGGCTTCTGCGCTATCGCCCGTCCGTCCCTACCCCTGAGGTCACTCTGCTCTCCCAGGCCAGCCTGTTGCAGCAGGACTGCTACCGAACGGTGACGGCCGAAGGCCATCCCCTGCAGCGCCTGGCTGAGCAGCTGCTGGAATCCCTGCACCAGGGGCCTCGCTGAGGCCGCTCATCGCGTTGGTTGAGCCCGGTGTCGCTGGTACGTTCGTGCGCCTTGCGGCGGCTACGGGCCATGACCCGAAAACCCCGTCCCTGGCGCAACGACAAATTCTGCCTGAACTGCGCCTGGTTCCGTCAGCACGGCTGGAGCACAACACCCCGCAGCCGACTCAGGCCGGCAGGCAGGTGAGCACCAGCTGGTCGCGGTGCACCACCGCATCGCCCACCGGCCCCAGCCGGCGGCGCACCTCCTCGCTGCTGAGGCCCATGATGCGGCGCAGCTCCTCGCTGCTCAGGGTGCTCAGGCCCCGTCCCAGTTCGCGGCCATCGCTGGCCAGCACCCGCACGGCGTCACGGCGGGAGAAGTGGCCCTCCACCGCGCGGATGCCCACCGCCAGCAGGGAGGCCCCCTGCTGCAACAGGGCTCGCTCGGCGCCTGCGTCCACCTGCACGCTGCCCTTCACCAGCAGGGCATGGGCCAGCCAGCTCTTGCGGTCGGCCAGGGGGGTGGCGCTGGGCTGGAACACCGTGCCCACCTTCTCGCCGGCGAACAGGGCCTCGAGCACCGCCGGATCGCGGCCATCGGCCAGGCGCACCCGGATGCCGCTGGAGGTGGCGATACGGGCCGCCGCCAGCTTGGTGGTCATGCCACCGGTGCCCCACTGCCCGCCCCCCTCGGCCACGTGGCTGAGGCGCTCCAGTTCGGCCAGGTCGCGCACCTCCTCGATCGGGCTGGCGTCGGCATCGGTGCGGGGGTTGCCGGAGTAGAGGCGGTCGACATCGGTGAGCAGCACCAGTTCATCGGCGCCGATCGCCACCGCCACCAGGGCCGAGAGGGTGTCGTTGTCACCGAAGCGCAGTTCGTCGGTGGCCAGGGTGTCGTTCTCGTTCACCACCGGCAGCACGCCCCAGGCCAGCAGCTGCTCCAGGGTGCGGCAGGCATTCTGGTAACGGCGCCGGGAGGCCAGATCGCTGCGGGTGAGCAGCACCTGGGCCACCGCCAGCCCCCGCACGGCGAAGGCCTCCTGGTACAGGCCCATCAGCCGGCCCTGGCCCACGGCGGCGGCGGCCTGCAGGGCCACCACCTCGGTTGGGCGCCGACTGAAGCGGAGCGCCTCGCAGCCCAGGCCCACCGCCCCACTGGTCACCAGGGCCAGGCGGTCGCCCCGGCGCTGCTGCCGGCCGAAGCTGGCCGCCAGATCGGCGATCACCGCCGCCGTGGGCCGCTCAGGGGAGCCCCGCAGCAGACTGGTTCCCACCTTGATCACGCGCCGCAGTCCCCCGCCGGCGCTCGCAAACGTGCTGGAGCTTGCCATCAGCCGGGAACCGAACCCATCCAGCGGGCCATGCGCAGCTCCAGGTTCTGCAGTCGGTCCTGGCGGCAGGGCTCGCCGTCGGGGTCGATGGGCTTGACCAGCACGGTGAACAGACCCATGCGGTTGCCCACCAGCACATCGGTGAACAGCCGATCTCCCACCAGGGCCACCTGGCCGGGGGCGAGGTCGAGTTCCAAGAGCACCTTGCGCAGGGCCGCCCGCCGCGGCTTGCCCGCTGAAGTGGTGTAGGGAAGACCCATCGTGTCGGCCACCGCACCGATGCGGCGCCGGGAGGGGTTGTTGCTGAGCAGATGCAGGGGCATACGCTCGCGGGCATGGCGCAGCCACAGCTCAGCCTGGACGGGCATGGTGGCCTGGCGGCGGGGCAACAGGGTGCGGTCCACGTCCAGAACCAGGGCGCGAATGCCACGGTCGACCAGCTCCTGCAGGGGCAGGTGGGCCAGGGATGTCCCCGGCAGCCAGTCGGGCGTGAGCAGGTCGCGCAACATCAGTCGTCGCTCTCCCGTTCGTCGAGCTCGGCCTCGATGCGGGGCTGGACCCGCTCGAATTCCTCTCCTTCCACCATCACCGCGTCGGCCCCCTCCATGCGGGCCACCACGAAGAACGGATCCAGGGGGATGTAGAGGCCGTACTCCTCATCGCCGGCCATGAAGCTCACCAGCAGTTCGTAGGTCTCGCTGTCGTCGTCACCCTCCTCATCCTCGAGTTCATCGGGATCGGGTTCTTCCAGTTCTCCGCTGACGGTGAGGGTGACGGCGGAACGGACCAGGATCAGGTCGTGTTCCTGCAGCACCACATCCGCCACTGACAGGATCGGCTCGGTGGCCGCGAGGGTCTCGATCAATTCGGGGTCATCCTCCTCCCGCAGCCGAAACAGGCAGACCGGGGTGTCCACCGGCGTCAGCAGGGCGTAATCGTGGCCATCAAGGGGAATCAGCTGCTCCAGGAAACACAGCAGCTGCCGGCCGCTGCCGTCCCGCACCTGCACGGTGGGCACGTCGCCGGAGCCCGTCATCGCAGGGGGATCGGAGGCCATCAAGAACAAGCGGGTGCACTCAGGATGAATCAGCACCGGCCCAAGTGCCTACAGCAATGGCCGCCGGGGCGACCGGATCGTCCGTGAGCGCCGTCAGGTTGAGCGGTTCAGGGCCCTCCCGCAGCCATTGCTCCAGCAGCAGCAACGCCGCGGCGCTGTCGAGTCGGCCGCTGCGGTCGCCGTGCAGCCCGAAGCGCTCGCCCGCCGCCCAGCTGCTGGCGTGCTCATCCACCCAGGCCAGGGGCAGGGGCTGTCCAAGGGCCTGCAGGGCCCGGGCGAGCCGCAGGCCGTAGCGGCGGCAATGGATCCCCTGCGGGGTGGGCCGCTGGCTGGCATCCAGGGGCAGCCCCACCACCAGCGCCTCGACCCGCCGCTGGCGCAGCAGGGCCAGCAGTTGGGTGAGGTCGGCCTGGAACTCACCCCGGGCCAGGGCCGGCAGCGGCGTCACCGTGACCCCCAGCGGATCGCAGCCGGCCAGGCCGATGCGGCGGCGCCCCACATCAAGGGCCAGCACCGATCGCGGCCGGGGCGGGGCCATTCAGCGCGGCAGCAGGGGCGCCGTGGGCAGGCTGCCGAGGGGACCGCTGGGGGTGGGCATGGGCCGCCGCCGAGGCTGAAGTTGCTCCAGAACCGCTTCGAGGCGCCGGGCCGCTCGCTTGGCCGGCTGGCCCTCCTGGCGCCGCCAGACGCTGCGAGCCATCAACACCTCCTCGCCATGGGCCTCGGCCCCGAGGGCCTGCAGCCAGCTCTGGCGGTCGCCGTCGCTCACCTCGCAGCGCAGCCAGAGGCTCGTGCCCCCCTTGGCGAGGCTGTGCAGCAACGATTCGGCCGCCGCCCCGAGCAGGTGGCCCCAGCCGGGGTGGATGCTCAGCTCCACCGCCTGGCCGCCGCCGGGGTGCTCATCGAGCCAGCGCACGCCCGCCACCGCCTCATTGCGCACGGCATCCACCAGCATCCAGCCATGGCTGCGGCTCTGGTCGAGCAGGTCTTCGATGCGCCGGTCCTGGAGCTGGCGCAGATGGGCCGGGCAGGTGGCCTGCTCCAGGTGCCACAGCAACGGGGCCGTGCGGCGGTTGAGTTGACGCAGCTGCAGATCGGCAGGGGGAAGCGGGACGGCGCGATCCACCCCTGGCTGCCAGCGCCAGAGGCGATCGGTGCGCTGGGGCTGGAAGCCCTGCTCCCGCAGGGTCGCCAGCCGGGACGTGTCGAGGCTGGAGGCGGTGGCGATCCAGCTGGCGGCGCCCTTCACCCGACCGATGGCCTGGCGCAGCAGATCCCCAGCCAGGGCCGCCCTGCCGGGGGCGGAGAAGTCTGGAGACGCCCCTTGCGTGGCAGCCAAGGCCAGGCGCAGATGCTGTACCTGCCAGCAGCTGCCGCTGCGGTTGAGCCGCCGGGAGACGATCAACCCCAAGGCTTGCTGGCGGGTGAGCCCCTGGCGTTGCAGCGCCACCAGCACCTGGGCAGCCAGGGGGCGGCGGCTGGTGAGCGCCTTCAGCAACTGCTCCGGCAGGGCCAGCAGCAGCGAGCGCTGCAACAGCGGCTGCAGGGGCAGGAAGCCCGGATCATCCAGCAAGGGAAGGTGCCAGCCCTGCAGGGGCTCCACCGTCCAGCTCGGGGAGGGTCTGCCCTGGGCAGGCACTGGCACGGCAGGCACTGGCACGGCAGACGACGAAGGGGTGGGGGGCGGCGCGGGAACGCGAAACGTGACGTGGGCGTTGAACGCACCATGGTCATGGACACTCTACGCGGGACGCACCAAAACGAGGGGCGTGCGCTCGTTGGCATTGCCGGCAGGGTTGGGACGCAGGGCCCGCATCAGCAGGGCCTCGTCGGTGCCGCCGCTGGCGGCCAGCACCTTCACCCGTCCCAGGTCGTTCACGTCCACCACCGCCACGGCCACCCCGAGGGCCGCCGCCATCCGCTCGCACCAGGCCGCCGGCTGGTCCGGGCCCAGCACGATCGTCTGGTCGTAGGGGGGAGTGGTGCCGGTGATGTCATCGATCAGGCGGGCCTGCTCCCCGGCCAGGCGATAGAACCAGCCCTTGCTGCCCACCAGCTTCAGGGCGGTGCCCACCAACCAGGCCCCCAGCACCCGGACCGGACCCGACACATCGATCAAGCTCTGCAGCCCGCAGGCCGTGGCCAGGGAGCTGGTGGGGTGAAACGCCCGGCACAGCAAGCGGGCCAGGCAGGAGGGCTCCACCGTCGACGGATGGTGGTACCGCCCCTGGATCACCGCCAGGGGGGTCTCGCCGATGGTGAGCACGTCACCGGGCTGCAGCAGGCCATCGGTGTAGCGCCGCAGCACGTCGAGGGAGTCGTCGAGCACGCCCAGGAGATGGGTACGCACCGGCAGCACCCGGCAGCCCTCCCCCTGGCGCCAGCCGGGGGCGGCCGGGTCGCCCGGTTCTGGCTTTTGCAGGGGCATCAGGATCCCCTGGCGCCGCTGCAACCGGCCGAAGGGTCCGTAGTTCACCCAGTGGATGTCCATCCAGAGGGTGTCGAGCACGCTTTCGAGATCCACGCCGGCGGGTCCGGTGAGGTTGAGGCGGATATGGGCGGCGGTGGTCTTGCGGCCCTTGACGATGTAAGCGGCCCAGTAACCGTCGGGGCGGGCTTCCTCATCCGGATGCTGAGGCGTGATGCGCAGCTCGTGGCGCACCTGGCTCGCATCACTGCGGCCCAGCACGGTGGGCACCAGCGTGATCTCCGGCACCATCACCTCCATGCGGGGATGGGGGTTGCGGATGCGGATCTCCCCGGTGATCTCCAGGCCCTGGGCCCGGCGGCGCACCTGGAAGGCGCCGGGCAGCAGCTGCAGCGGGGAGGCCGGCCGCAGGCGGTGGCGCAGTTCGAGCACCACCAGCCCCAGGCCGAGGAGCAGCAGCAGAACCAGCAGGAAAGAAACGGGGAACGGCAAGCCGATACGTCAGGGAATGTCCGGCCGGAGCGTAGATGCACCCGTGGACCTAGTTTCGGCCCCATGCAACCGGCAGGGCCCTGGCATGCGCAAGACCTTCGTGCTCGACACCAATGTGCTGCTGCATGACCCCCAGGCCCTGAACCGCTTCGAAGACAACCAGGTGGTGATCCCGATCGAGGTGGTCGAGGAGATCGACCGCTTCAAGCGGGACCCTTCCGAGAAGGGCCGCAACGCCCGTCAGGTGTCCCGCCTGCTCGACCAGCTGCGCGAGAAGGGAAACCTGGCCGAGGGCGTGCCGATCAATGACAACAGCGGCGGCACCTTGAAGGTGGTGTTCTGCCGCAGCGAGACCCTGCGCCAGCTGCCCCCCGAGCTGAAGGCGGGCAACGGCGACAACAACATCCTGGCGGTGGCGCTGGAGCAGCGGCTGCAGGAGGTGGTGGGCGGCCAGGCGCCGGTGGTGCTCGTCACCAAGGACACCAACCTGCGCATCAAGGCCGATGCGGTGGGCTTGATCGCCCAGGACTACACCACCGACAAGGTGGACATGGCCGACCTCTATCCCGGCTTCAGCGAGCGCTGGGTGGATGCCGAGCTGATGGACCAGGTGAAGGCCGGCGACGGCCTGCCGGCGGACGCCATCCCCGAACAGTCCGTTCCCGTCTCACCGCTGCAGGCCAACGAAGGGGTGACCCTCGTCGACCTGGCCCAGCCGGCGCACACCCTGCTGGCCCGCTACAACGGCCGCACCGGAACCCTGCAACCGCTGCAGAAGTCAGCCAAGGCCAAGATGGGGCGCATCCAGCCCCGCAACCGGGAGCAGGCCTTCGCCCTCGATCTGCTGCTCGATCCGGCGGTGGCCCTGGTGACGCTGGTGGGCAAGGCCGGCACCGGCAAGACCCTGCTCGCCCTGGCGGCGGGCCTGCATCAGGTGGCCGATGAGCACCTCTACGAACGCCTGCTGGTGACCCGCCCGGTGATCTCCCTGGGTAAGGAGATGGGCTTCCTGCCCGGGGATCTCGAGGAGAAGATGGCCCCCTGGATGCAACCGATCGTCGACAATCTCGACTTCCTCCTCGGTGGCGAGGACGCCCAGCCCGCCCGGGGCAGCCACCGGCCGGCGCGCAGCAACTGGAGCGACCTCAAGGGCATGGGCCTGCTGGAAGTGGAGGCGATCAGCTACATCCGTGGCCGCTCGATCCCCCGGCAGTTCATGGTGGTGGATGAGGCCCAGAACCTCACCCCCCATGAAGTCAAGACGATCGTCACCAGGGTGGGCGAAGGCACCAAGATCGTGCTCACCGGCGACCCCTACCAGATCGACAATCCCTACGTGGATGCGGAGAGCAATGGGCTCACCTGGCTGGTGGAACGCTTCAAGGGCCAGCTGCTTTCGGGCCACATCACCCTGATGCGGGGGGAACGCTCCGAGCTGGCGGAACTGGCGGCCAATCTGCTCTGAGACCCCTCACGGCTGGAGTCACGGAGAGCGGCAACGCCACGCGGTGACAGCAATTGAGAAAGGTGCAGGTGATGGCGCCTGTCACGGCGACATGCATCCTGGCCTGGCGGTGAGTCTGGCCTGCTGGCAATCCCATGCAGAGGACTCCTGTGGCGTCTCCCGACCAGCGACGACTGTCAATCTGTCTGGTTAAAACACCATTACAGAACTGGCTCGCCCCGCCGGAGGGTTGCGCAACCATGACCGGCAGCTGCACGAGTGAGAACCCAGAAGATCAGGAAAAGTGGAAGCAGGAGATCTCAGGCAGGCCCCAGTCCTGTCCAACCATCGGCCGTAACGCCGACTACCGCAGCATCGATCGCCTGAGCAGGGAACCCACTGGAGACGTTACCCCCGGTGGGTGCATCATTTCAAAGTCCTGCACAATTCACGGTTGATCCAGGGGAAATCAAGGCAGGCCGTCCTCAGACCATCTGCTCGGGCCTGACCCAGCGATCGAACTCCTCGCCACTGATCTCCCCCAGCACCAGGGCCGCCTCCCGCAGGCTGAGCCGGTGCTGGTGGGCATGGCGGGCGATGGCGCAGGCGCGGTCATAGCCGATGGCCGGGGTCAGGGCGGTCACCAGCATCAGGCTGCGGTCGCGTTGGGCTTCGATGTGCTCCACATCCGCCCGCAATCCCTCGATGCAGAGTTCCCGGAACGTGCCACAACTCCCCGCCAGCAGGTCAATGCTCTCCAGCAGGTTGTGGGCGATCAGGGGCTTGAACACATTCAGTTCGAAGTTCCCCTGACTGGCGGCCATCTGGACGGCGGTGTTGTTGCCCATCACCTGCACGGCCACCATGGTGAGGCTCTCACATTGGGTGGGATTCACCTTGCCGGGCATGATGCTGGAGCCTGGTTCGTTTTCAGGCAGCACCAGCTCCCCAAGGCCGCAGCGAGGCCCGCTGGCCAGCCAGCGGATGTCATTGGCGATCTTCATCAAGCTGCCCGCCAGCACCGTCAGGGCCCCATGGGCCGCCGCCAGCCCCTCCTGGCCGGCGAGGGCCTGGAACTTGTCGGGGGCACTGGTGAACGGCAGGCCGATACGCTCCGCCAGCTGGGCCGCCACGGCTTCGCCGAAGCCGGCCGGAGCATTCAGCCCGGTGCCCACCGCCGTACCCCCGATGGCCAGTTGCAGCACCTGGGGCAGGGTGGCCCGCAGACTGGCCAGTCCCAGCTCCAGCTGGGAGGCGTAGCCACCGAATTCCTGGCCAAGGCTGAGGGGGACCGCGTCCTGGAGGTGGGTGCGCCCGATCTTGACCAGGCCAGCGTAGGCCGTCGCCTTGGTCCGCAGGGCGGCGATCAGGGCCTCCAGGCTGGGGATCAGGCGCTGGTGCAGCGCTAGCGCCACGGCGATGTGCATCGCCGTGGGAAAGGTGTCGTTGCTCGACTGGCTCAGGTTGACGTGGTCGTTCGGGTGGACCGGCAGCTTGCTGCCAAGAACGCCGCCAGTGGCGGCGATCGCCCGGTTGGCGATCACCTCGTTGACGTTCATGTTGGTCTGGGTGCCCGATCCGGTTTGCCAGACCCGCAACGGGAACTCAGCATCAAGCCGGCCACCGCTCACCTCGTCAGCTGCCGCCACGATCAGCGCCGCCAGGAGATCGGGGAGCACGCCTTTTGCGGCGTTCACCTCAGCGCAGGCGGCCTTGAGCTGGCCAAAGGCGTGGACCACCGCGATCGGCATCGGCGCGCCGAAGGGGAAGTTGCGCAACGAACGCTGGGTCTGGGCCCCCCAGTAGTGGTCGGCCGGCACCTCCACCGGGCCGAGGCTATCGGTTTCGGTGCGGGTGGCCGGCATCAGCGGGAGGCCACCACTTCGCTGTTGAGTTCGTTGAAGCTCATGGTGGCGCTGTTGCCCGAGCCAGGCGCCATCGGGAGGCCGGTGGCCTCGCTGACGGCGGCGTTGATGGCATCGACACTCACCTGACCGTGGCGATCGAAGACCACCCGGCCATCGCTGCCGATCACCACCACCTGGGGAATCAACCCGTCCCAGTAATGGGCCGGATCCGCAGCGCCGCCATCGGGCCGATTCTGGAGCGGATCGGTGACCAGGGGGATCAGGTCGATGCCGTTGCCCCAGAGGCGCTGCAGCTCCGACACCACCGGGGCGAACTGCTTACTGACGCTGCTGTCGTCGAGGTAGTAGACGACCACTGCCACCCGATGGTCCGCCAGGGACCGGGCCAGGCTGCTGCGGGGCGGCACCAGGGAGCCGTTGCCGGCGTAGAGGGCGAAAATATTGCCGTCGTAGTGGTCGTTCTCGAGGCTGGCCGCCGCCGGGCCAGGGGACCAGACCAGGCCCATCGCCACGATCAGCAGCAGGGCCAAGAGGCTGGCGAAGGGCCGGGACAGCAAACGGGGCAAGGGGAAGCGGGCGTCTGGGGTCATTGTGCCCTGCACACAGGCCGCCTCAGTTGCGGTTGAGGCTCCGGCCCATGCCCTGGACGATGCCGCGACCCACCAGGCCGATCGCCTTGCCCAGCACCTGGGTCAGCAGCACCACCAGCAGATCACCCAGGCGCTTCAACAGGCTCTGGAGCTGGGGACCCAGGGCATCGCGGGCTTCCAGGGCCAGCGTGACCGCCTGCTGCACCCAGCCAAGCTGACGCAGTTCGGCGTCGCGGGGCTCGGTGAGATCGACAGAATCGATCGCGCCGGCCCCGAGGCGGAACAGGGGGCGCCGGCTCTCATAGAGGTGGACCGGCCGGTCGAACCAGCTGGTCCAACGCTGCTGGGCATTGAGCTGGTTGCGCAGCCGCTCCAGGTTGCGGGTGGCCAGCAGCTCAGGACGCAACAGATAGCGGCGCAGTTCCGGCCATTCGGCACAGGCCGCCAGCACCTCGGCGCTGATCAGCTCGGCACTGCGCACCAGCCAATTGCTGAGCAGCAGTTCCAGGTAAAGAACGGCCTGGGGTTCATCCGGGGCCAGCAACTGGCCATCCACCAGCAGCGGACGGGCCTGCAGCAGAGGCGTCAGCATGGCCAGCGGATCGGGCAGCTCCAGGTCCTCGGCGGCAAACTCGCTGCGATGCAGAAGCGTCTCCGCCACGGGGCAGAGCTGGCCGGCCATGGGCAGCTGCACGTAAGAGCCGGCCATGTGGCGCAGGGCCTGCTGGCGCAGCTCCGGTTGCAACTCCTTCCAGAGCCGCTCCAACTGCTCGCCGCGGGGATCGTCCTGCAGCAGTCGGCGGCGCAGCCGGTCGAACTGCTCCAGCAGTCCCAGCAGCAGATCGCTGCGACGGGAGGCGTGGAGACCGTCAAGGGCCAGGAGCTGGCCGCTGTTGTTGCTGGGGCCGGCGGCAGCGGCCTGCGTCAGCCGTTCCCGCAGGGCCTCCCAGAGTCCCTCGGCCGTGCGCTGGCGCAGGGTGATCGCCACTGCATGGCCTGAGCCCGAAGCCTGGCTGCCCGTCGTGGTGGGGGAAACGGGCTCCTCGACAATGGGCTGGCTCCAGGCCAGGCTGACCGGCCCCCAAAGCCACTGCAACAATCGACGGGCCTGCCGTAGTTCCCGCACCCGGCCCTCCAGCAGCAGCAGCGGCAGCAGCTGGGCCGGCGGTGGATCAAGCAGGCGCAGACAGAGGCGAAGCTCAGCATCGATCTGCTGCAGGCCACTCAGAAGCAACCACTGACCCAGGCCCATGGGCATGGCATGGGTGGCGTCAGAAGTCTGGTGGGCAGCACCGATGGCCAGCACCCGTCCGCCGGCCAGCACGGTGCTGACGGCCTCCCGCAGGCTGTCGGCGTCGGCCTGCTCGATCAGGCCCTGGGCCGGCAGCTGCAGCAGAACATCGCTGGCATAGGGATGGTGATCCGGCAGCAGCAGCAGCAGCGGCGCCGGATGCCAGCGTTCCAGCAGGCGGCGGCTCTCGGCGTCGAGCGCCTGGGGTTCAGGGAGGACGCCGAGGCACCAGACGATGAGCTGGGGTGAGCCCTGCAACGCGTCAGCGTCCACCACCCGACAACCGCTCCATCCGCTGGCCTCGCCGCCGGTGGCGGGGGCCTCAAGCCAGCTGGTCAGGCCCGCCCGCTGCAGGGGTTCGGCGAACAGCAGCAGCTGGGGGAGGGGCTGTGCCGGACGTCGAGGCACGTTGTCAGGGGAAGAATGGGCCGACCTTAACCAAGCCGGCCGCTTTTCTCCAGTGCTGGCCGGGGATGGCCGGAGAGGTGCAAGGTGTACGACTCGATCGCGAACCCGGTCTGCGCTTCGATCTGCTGCAGGAGGTTGGCGGGAAGCAGCACATCCAGGTCAAGAATCTCACCCGATTGGGTGCAGGTGAGATGGCTGTGGGGGTCGGCGCGATAGCCATAAAGTCGGCCATTGGCCCGCTCGAGGCATTCGATCACGCCGGCCGATTGCAAGGCTTCAAGATTCTGATAAACAGAGGTGTGGCCGATGTGGCGCCCCTGATCGTTGAGCTTCTCGAAAATATCCCGGGCGGAAAGATGGCTTTTATCGGCCCACAACAGATCGAGCACCATGCGCCGCTGGCGGCTCAGGCGCATGCCCAGATCGCGGCAGCGCCGGTAGGCCTCCTCCACGTGGCTCGGAGCTGGCGGCACCAATGGACGATCACCAGCCTCGCCACGGCGGTTGCCGCCCGTGGAGGAGGAGGTGGTCGTGGTGGGATGCAACCGCTGCCTCCGTAAATGCTTGGTCTGTTATAGGGCAGATGCACCAACACCTGCTTAGGCCACGCCTACTGCCGGCGGCTCTGCCAGCGACCGCTTTCAGGCGATCGGCAGCTGCAAGGGATCCTGGAGCCGCTGCTCCCCGATGGCCTGCAGGGCCTCGGCCAGATCCACCCGGCCGTCGTACAGAGCCCGTCCCACGATCACCCCCGTCACACCGTGGGGTTCCAGGCTCAGCAGGCTGAGCAGATCGGTGAGACAGCCCACGCCCCCTGAAGCGATCACCGGCAGGGAGGAGGCCTGGGCCATGGCCCGCAGGGCCGCCAGGTTGGGGCCCTCGAGGGTGCCGTCGGTGGCGATGTCGGTGCTGATGATCGCCGCCACGCCCGTGCCCTCAAGGCTGGCGGCCAGCACGGTGGCTTCCATCGTGCTCTGCTCGATCCAGCCGCGGGTGGCCACCATGCCCTCCTTGGCATCGATTCCCACCACGATCCGGCCGGGATGGCGGCCGGCCAGGCGGCGCACCAGCTCCGGATCCTCCACGGCGACCGTGCCGAGGATCACCCGGTCCAGACCCCAGCCCAGAAGCTGCTCGACCCGTTCCGCCGAGCGCACGCCTCCCCCCAGCTGCACCGGAATCGAGAGGGCCGCGGCGATGGCCTGCACGGCGCCGTCGTTCCCGGCGGTTCCGCTCCTGGCCCCATCGAGATCCACCAGGTGCAGCCGCGTGGCCCCCTGGCGCTGCCACTCCAGGGCCTGGGCCACGGGGTCGTCGTTGAAGCGGGTGACACGGTCGTAGTCGCCCTGATGCAAACGCACGCAATGCCCGTCGAGCAGATCAATGGCAGGAATGACTTGCATGACCAGGGGACAGGGCCGCTCGTGGATCCATCCTGTGCCATGACGCTGCCCAAGCGCCCTGACCCGATGACGCTCTCCGCTCCCGCGCTCGCAGCTGATGACTGGCGCCGCCTCAGGGATGCGCTCCGCTACCAGGGCAGAGATCTGCATCACCGCTCCTATGCGGTGACATCCCGGCGACGGGAGCTGCTCTGGGAGGAAATGGACCGCTGCCTGGCGCTGGCCGATCGCATCGAGGCCCACCTGGAGCAGCTCAGCACGACCGGAGCCGATCCGCAGCCGGAAACGACGTAACTTGCCCCCATCCGCGGGCGACCTCACTCGCCAGGCCCCCATCCCTCCCCGATGTCGCCGCTGCGGCTGCTCGCTGTCCTGCTGCTGATCGCCTGCTGCCGGCCGGCCCGGGCCCAGCCCCTGGCGCCCCCTCCGCTGGCGCCACCGGCGCCGCCGCCGCGCTCCCTGCTGGGTCCCGACGGTCCCGATCCCCGCGACCGGCCGCCCCCTCTGGCGCCCCCCAGTTCGGTGATTGCACCGATCAACCGTCCCGATGCCCGTCTGGAGGCGGCGCTGCGGGCTCGCTTGTTTGCCGGCCCGGTGGCAGCCAGCCCGGCGGCGTCCGGCGATCCCGATCAGACCGAGTGGGAGCAGGCCCGAGCCACGGCCCAGCGCCCCGCCTGCGCCGATGTGGGGCCCCTGCGCTACCTGCACAACCGCATCGATCTCGACGGCGACGGCCGGCTGGAGACCGTGGCGGTGGTGGTGGGCTCCTTCGCCTGTGCCAGCGGCGGCTGCAGCCTGCTGGTGTTCCGTGACGTCGACGGCGCGCTGGAACTGGTGGCGGAGAGCGGCCTGTTCCAGTCGCCCCTGAAGGTGATCAGCAACCGCCACCGCGGCTGGCTGGATCTCACCCTGCCCGCCAGCCTGCACGGCGCCCCCGACGGGGTGATGGAGCTGCGCTTCGATGGCCGCACCTACCAGCCCGTGCCGCTGCCAGGGACAGAAGGCCCCGCCTCCGGGCCACCGGGAACGGTGGTGCTGGAACTGCTGCCCCTGCCCTTCGAGCGACTGGGCCACCCCCTCCCCTGCGGACCCTGATCCCGGCCGGCCGCTTGAATGGCGCTCACCGATGCGGCTTGGCGATGAGGATCCTGGTGATGGGCGGTACCCGCTTCGTGGGTCGCCCCCTGGTCGGCCGCCTGCTGGCCGCCGGCCACCAGCTCAGCCTGTTCACCCGCGGGCGCCAGCCCGTACCGGAAGGGATTGAACACCTGCAGGGCGACCGCAGCAGCGCCGAGGGCCTGGAGGTTCTGCAGGATCGCCCCTTCGATGTGATCATCGACAGCTCCGGCCGCGCCCTGGAGGACACCCGCCAGGTGATCGCGCGCACCGGCCCCCCTGCCCACCGGCTGGTGTACGTGAGCTCGGCCGGTGTGTACGCCGACAGCGAGCTCTGGCCCCTCGACGAGGAATCGCCCACCGATCCCCAGAGCCGCCACGCCGGCAAGCTGGACACGGAAGCCTGGCTGCGCCTGGAGGGCATCCCCTTCACCAGCTTCCGGCCCACCTACATCGTGGGGCCGGGCAACTACAACCCGGTGGAGAGCTGGTTCTTCGATCGGATCGTGCACGGCCGGCCGGTGCCCCTCCCCGGTGACGGCAGCACCATCACCCAGCTGGGCCATGTGGCCGACCTGGCCGCCGCCATGGCCCGCTGCATTGAGGTGGAGGCCGCCACCAATCGGATCTACAACTGCACCGGCTCCCAGGGCATCAGCTTTCGGGGCTTGGTGGCCGCCGCCGCCCGGGCCTGCGGCACCGATCCGCAGAGGGTGGAGATCCGCAGCTTCGATCCCGCCGGCCTCGACAAGAAGGCCCGCAAGGCGTTCCCGCTGCGCCTGGCCCATTTCCTCACCGACACGCACCGGGTGCGGCGGGAGCTGGCCTGGGAGCCGGCCTTCGACCTGGAGGCCACCCTCGCCGACAGCTACACCAACGACTACGCCCTGCGCCCCGCCGCCAGCCCCGATTTCAGCGCTGATGCGGCGTTTCTGGGGTGAAGGTCTGACGGGCCCGCAGGTACCCCAGGGCCGAGCTGAGCGCCAGCAGCAGCGACGGCCAGAACAGCCACCAGCCGGCGTTATGCAGCAGGCGCACCAGTGGAGCGCCCTGGCCCAGGCCCCAGGCGGGCGGCCAGAGCAGAAGCAGCAGGGAGAGGAACTGCAGGATCGTCTTGGCCTTGCCCCCCAGCGAGGCGGGGCCGCCGCTGCCCTGGCCGGCCCTCCAGCCGGAGATCAGCAGCTCCCGGGCCAGCAGCAGCCACACCGCCCACAGGGGCAGGCCGCCCGTGTGCGCCAGCCACAGCAGCGGGGCGCTGATCAGGATCTTGTCGGTGAGCGGATCAAGCCGGGCCCCCCACACCGACCCACCGCCGGCCCGACGGGCCAGGGCGCCATCGGCCCAGTCGCTGAGGCCGCCCAGCAGCAGCAGCACCCAGGCCAGGGCGGGCCGGCCGCCGGCCAGGGCCAGCAGCAGGGGCAACCCCAGCACGGCCCGGGCAAGCGTCAGCAGGTCGGCGAGGCGTCGCAGGGGAGGGTCCCGTTCACCAGCAGAATGCCATCACCGAGGAGATCCGCATGGTCGTCGAGCGCAGCGTGGCCGAAGTGATGACCAGCCCCGTGCTGAGTGTCGCCACCACCACGCCCCTGCAGGAGGCCGTGCAGCTGATGAGCGACCACCACATCAGCGGCCTGCCGGTGCTCGATGAGCTCGGAGCGCTGGTGGGGGAACTCAGCGAGCAGGACCTGATGGTGCGCGAGAGCGGCTTCGATGCCGGGCCCTACGTGATGCTGCTCGATGCCGTGATCTACCTGCGCAACCCGCTCGACTGGGACAAGCAGGTGCACCAGGTGCTGGGCAGCACCGTGGGCGACGTGATGGGCTCCAAGCCGCACAGCTGCCCCGCCAGCACCTCCCTGCCCCAGGCCGCCCGCCAGCTGCACGACCGCGGCACCCAGCGGCTGTTCGTGGTCGATGAGCAGGAGGGCCTGGTGGGGGTGCTCACCCGCGGCGACGTGGTGCGGGCGCTGGCCGCCGAAAGCTGAGGCCACTCCGTCGGGGGGTGGGGCCCCAGGGCACCACCGTGCCCTCGGCCACCAGCCAGAGCACCTCGCCCTCCGGGCAGGGGTGGCCGCCGGTGAGCTGGCCGAAGGCCGGCAGCACCAGCTGCTCGGCCGTTGGGTCGTAGGCGAAGCAGGGAAGACGCAGTCGGTCGGATCCGCCACCGATCAGAGCGACCGGGTGGCGATGGCCGCAGAGATTCAGGTGGCCGGCCCGGGGCTCGGGGGCATGGCTCAGCCACAGGGGTCCCAGGGCCAGCGACGGCTCCTGCTCCAGACCCTCGAGCCAGCAACCCCGCTCGTGGTTGCCACCGATCAGCCGCAGGGGGCAGCCCAGCAGCTCAGGCAGGGCCCGCAGCTTCTGGCGCAGGTCGGCCGTCAGGCCCAGCCGGCTGTGGATCAGATCCCCCAGCACCAGCACCTGGGCGGGCCCGTGGGTGTGGGCCAGCGCCAGCAGGGCGTTGAAAGTGGCCCCGTCGCCATCGCTGGGGAGCGGGATGCCCTGGCTCTGGAAGCTCTCCGCCTTGCCCAGGTGCAGATCCGCCACCAGCAGGACCCCTAGCTGCGGATCCCACACGGCCCGTTCAGCCAGCAGCTGCAGCCGGTGACCCCGCCAGAGAAACTCGGCCGAACCTGACGCGTTCATGGTGAATCCGTCAACGTGCCGATGGGACCGGGCAAGGAGAGAGCCCCCCCATCGTCTCCGACGACAATCAACACAGCGCGTGGTCTCCGATGACGTCAAGCCAGCCGGAGGCCAGCACCGACCCGAGGGCCTGCCTGCTGCGGCTGGCCCCCTACCTGCTGGGCCGCACCCGCCGCGGGGTGGTCGGCAGCAGCCGCTATGCCCAGAAGCTGCGGGACGCCATCCGCGCCGCCTCCGCCGATGCCAGCGGGCGGGCCGTGCTGATCAGCGGCGAGCCTGGCCTCGAGAAGGACAACCTGGTCGCCCTGATCCACTTCGGCTCAAAGGCGCGCAAGCAATTGCTGGTGCGCCTCAACTGCGCCCTGCTCCGCCCCGATGGTGCCGAACTGTTCGCGGCCCCCGCCGGCGGCGTCGCCCTGATCGACTGCATCGGCGCTGGCGGGCTGCTGCTGGATCAGGTCGACCGTGCCGCCCCGGCCCTGCGGCCCGCCCTGCTGGAGCTGGCCCGCAGCGGCCGCTGGCGCTCCCCGGATGGGGACCACGCCGAGCATGTCTTCGCCGGCCGCGTGTTCCTCACCGCCGAGACGAGCGCACCTGATTTCGATGCCCTCGGCTGCCAGATCCGCGTGCCGCCTTTGCGGGTGCGGCGCCAGGACCTGGGTGAATGGCTCCGCTACGGCGTACGCCAGAAGGCCCTCAGCCTCGGCTGGAGCCAACCGCCGGCCGTGGGGGAGGGGCTGGTGAAGCGCCTTCAGACCTACGACTTCCCGGGCAACGTGCGGGAGCTGCTGGAGCTGATCGAACGGGCCCTGCGCCAGTGCAGCGGCGACCACCCGGAAGAGCTGCCCGAGGACGTGTTCTGGACCCTGCGGCGGCCCCAGCGGGCCCGCTTCGATCTCTGGCGCTGGAAACCCTGGTTGCGCAACGCCATGCGCTCACCCCTGCTCTGGAACGCCGTGCTGTTCGGGGTGGTGAGCTGGGTGTTCGTCCTGGTGAACCTGTGGCTCTGGTGGGGGCCCCAGGACCGCGGCCACAACCTCTTCTGGGCCTGGTGGTGGCCCCTGATCCTGCTGGGCTATCCCGTGGTGGGCCGCCTTTGGTGCTCCTTCTGCCCGTTCATGGTCTGGGGTGAGATCAGCCAGCGGCTGGCCAAGCGGTTGGGCTGGCAGCCGGCCCGCTGGCCGCGGGGCGACACCGACCGCTGGGCGGCGCCCCTGCTGGCGGCCGGCTTCGCGGCGATCCTGCTGTGGGAGGAACTGGGCGACTTGCGCAACAGCGCCCGGCAGAGCAGCGCCCTGCTGCTGCTGATCACCGCCGGGGCCGTGGTCGGCTCGCTGCGCTTCGAGAAGCGTTTCTGGTGCCGTTACCTCTGTCCGGTGGGGGGCATGAACGGCCTGTTCGCCAAGCTGGCGATCAGCGAGCTGCGGGCGGAGGCGGGCACCTGCAGCGGCAGTTGCAGCAGCTACGCCTGCTTCAAGGGGGGCCCGGCGGAAGGGGAAGGACTGGCTACCGCCGGCTGCCCCCTGGCCACCCATCCGGCCCACCTCACGGACAACCGCAACTGTGTGTTGTGCCTCACCTGTGCCCAGGCCTGCCCGCACCGCTCGGTGCAGCTGCGCCTGCGCCCCCCCGCCGCCGATCTGCAGCGGGACATGGCGCCACCGGCCGGGGAGGCCGGGCTGATCCTGGTGCTGGCGGGCGGTGTCTGCCTGCGGCACTTGCAGCGGTTGCTGGGCTGGCTGCCCCTGGCGCCGGATCTGCTGGAGCAGGGTCCGCTGCTGGCTCGTCTGGCCTTCGCCGCCCTGGCACTGACCCTGCCGGCGGGGCTGTGGCTGCTGCTGCGGCCCCTGCTAGGGCGGCTGCGCCCGGCCAGCTCCAGCTGGCTGCTGCTCTACGCCCTGCTGCCGTTGCTGTGGGCCCTGCTGCTGGCCCAGCATCTGCCGATGGGAATGGCGGAAGGCGGCCAGTTGCTGCCGGTGAGCGCCGTAACCCTCTGGCCCGCCCTGGCCGCCCGGTTGCCCGCCTGGAGCGCCGATGGGCATGTGATCGCCTTCTGCCAGAGCCTGGCGGTGCTCCTGGGAGTGGGCGGCTCCTTGCTGCTGCTGCGCCGCCTGCTGCAGCTGGCCTTCTGGAGTGGCCCCTCCTTTGCCCTGTCAGGCCTGGTGATCGTCCTGGGCACGGGGGGGCGCTGGCTGGTGGCAGGGGGCTGACGCCCGCAGAGCCGCGACGGTACCGCGCTAGGGATTCCGTTTGACAAGGGGGGCAAGGCCCATCTGGCTGCGGCGCACCGCGGCTCCCGGCGCTGGCCCCCGCCAGCAACCATCGGTGATGGCGGGCACATAACGCACCTGGTGCGGTCGGCCCAGGTACACCCAGGCGTGGCGGCCATCGGCCAGAGGCAACCGCCGACGGTCGTAGAGGCGCGGATAACCCTCGAGGCGATCGAGGCGGGCCAGGCCTCCGGCCTCCACGGCATACACCTCACCCCGCACCGACCCCTCTCCAGGCACGGCCATCGGAAAGGGGCCCAGGTCGTGGAGCACCACATCCGGCAGAACCGCCTCCCCCAGGAAGCTCGCATCGCTGAGCCAGTGGTGGTTGCCGTGCCCGCGCTTGAGCGTGCCGTAGACAAAGACCAGGGCGGGATGGCTTTGCACGGCTAGGGCCAGGGCAGCGGGGCCAGTGGTCATAATGCGACGGAAATGCACCCGGTTCCATGACGATCGCCCTACTTGCGGCGCTGCTGGGTTCGCTGGTGTTGATGGGCTGGATCGTCAAGCGGCTCGAAAAGGCCTCCTGATTCAGGCCTCCAGGGGGCGCACCTGGCCCGCCACCCGGATTGAGCCCCCCGGCTGCGCCGGAATCTCAGCGAGCAGCCGGGAGCGGCAACCCATGTCCTCCCCCTGCACCACAGCGATCCTGCCGCCGTGGGGCCAGCCGAGGCTCTGCAGGTAGCCGGCCAGCGCCGCGGTGGCCGAACCGGTGGCCGGATCCTCGTAGACGCCGCCGATGGCGAAGGCATTGCGGCTATGGAACGACTGGGGCCCTTCCGCCCAGACCAACAGGAGCGTCAGCAGCCCCGCCGCAGCCATCAGCCGGGCCCCGTCTTCCATCGAATAGCGCATGGCCGCCAGGTCCTCGCGGCGGCGCAGAGCCAGCAGCAGATGGTCGGCGCCGCCATGGACGATGGCCGGTGGCAGGGAGGGATCCAGGTCCCGGGGGCCGTAGCCGAACAGCTCCAGGCCGGCCGTGAGCAGGTCCGGCGCCACGGGGCGCTGCTGGGTGGGGGGCGACTGCAGGGCGGCACTCCAGCGCTGTCCCTGCCGCTGGCCCTCCACGCTGATCTCGGCCCCGTTGAGCACCAGGGGGAACACCCCATCGCCGCAGTGTTCGGCCAAGGCAGCCCCGAGGGCGACGGTGGCGTGGCCGCAGAAGGGCACCTCGGCGGCCGGGGAAAAGTAGCGCACCCGCCAGCCGTTCCCCTGGGGAGCGGCGAACGCCGTTTCCGAATCGCCCACCTCGGCGGCGATCCGCTGCATCTGGGCGGCGTCAGGCAACTGCTCGCCGATGAAGACGCCGGCGGGATTGCCGCCGTGATCGCCATCGCAGAAGGCCGCCAGGCGCCGCAGAGTCATGGCCGGTTCAGGGTTCAGAGGTCCTCCCGGGCCCGCACATAGACGATCGTGCGGTTGCCGCTGGGGGCCTCCCGCTCCTCCATCACGAACAGGGAGGGACAGCCCCGCACCAGATCGGAGAGCTTCTTGAAGCCATAGAGACGGGTGTCGAAGTCGGGCTGGATTTTCTGCAGGTAGCTGCCGAAGGTGCCCAGCTGGGTCCAGCCCGATTCCTCCACCGAGCGATCCAGCGCCTCCATCAGAAAATCGGCCGGGATGACGGGATGGCCGCTGGCAGTGGGATCACTCTCCTGGGGCCGGCGGGCACTGTCCGCGGCAGCGGCCTCTTCCCCGTGACGGGCGGCGGTCCGCAGCACCTCGGTGAACAGGAACTTGTGGCAGGCGTTGCGGAAGGCCGCCGGGGTCTTCTCCTCACCGAAGCCGTACACCAGCAGGCCCTCCTCCCGCAGCCGCACGGCCAGGCCGGTGAAATCACTGTCGCTGGTCACCAGGCAGAAGCCATCGAAGCGGCGGGTGTACAGCAGATCCATCGCATCGATGATCATCGTGCTGTCGGTGGCGTTCTTGCCCACGGTGTAGGCGAACTGCTGCATCGGCTTGATCGAGAACTTGTTGAGCAACTTCTTCCAGGACGCGCTCTCCGGTGAGGTGAAGTCGCCGTAGATGCGCCGCACGATCGCCTCCCCGAAACGGGCCACCTCCTCCAGCACCGCCTCGATCACCGCCGCCCGGGCGTTGTCGGCGTCAATGAGCACCGCCAGGCGCTTACCGCTGTCCTCTCCCAGGCCGCCGGCCGGGGGCTGGGCTCCCGATGGGGATCGCATCACACATCCCCTGATCCTCCCTTGACCCTACCCGCCCCGTACCCGGGTGTCCCCGGATGCCGCCGCCGCCCCCCGGCGGCGGGAGAATTCCGTCCATGGTTGTGCCCCTGATCGCTGTCTCGCCGCCGCCCCTGCTGCCCTGCCCGGCCGAGGCGGGCTGGGATCTGGTCGCCCGGGGGCGCCTGCCGCGGAGGGACGCGAACGGGCAGCCGTCGGGAGGCTTCTCCGCCGCCAGCTACCGGAGCGACACCGATGCGCTGCTGCTGCTCAGCGATGCCCCCCGGGGCCGACTGGGCGCCTGGGGCGGTGTGCGCCAGCTGGGGCGCGTGCCGCTCCAGCCCCTGTTCCAGCTCGACCTGACGGGATCCCCCGCGGCGCCGCTGCCGGCGGAGATTGATGGCGAGGGGATGGTGGTGCTGGGCGAGCGGCTCTGGCTGGCCAGCGAAGGCCGGCGCCGCCCCGAGCGACCGGCCCAGCTGCTGAGCTTCAATCCGGCCAGCGGCCAGCTGGTGCGCGCCTACCCCCTGCCCGCCGACTGGCAGCCGGCCCCGGGGAAAGGCCTGGGTGCCAACCAGGGTCCGGAATCCCTGGCCCTGCTGCGCCGGCCCGGCCAGGCGGACACGCTGCTGATGGCCTCGGAATCACCCCTGCAGCAGGATCCCCCGGCCCAGGTGCGGCTGCTGGGCTGGAGCCTCGGTCCATCCGGAGCCACCGCCCGGCCCCTGGCCCGCCTGGCCATCCCCGCGGGCGAGGGCTGGGGACTGACCGACCTGCTGGTGATCGACGCGGGCACCCCGCAGCCCGGATTGCTGGCCCTGCTGCGGCGCTTCCAGGCCCCATGGCACTGGCAGGTGCTCCTGGCCCACTACCCCCTGCCCGATGGCCAGGCCGACCCGGACAGCGTGCTGCAGCCGATCCGCCAGTGGGACCTGATCGAAGCCGGCCTGCCACCCGACAACTGGGAGGCCCTGACGCCGGGGCCGATCCAGGCCGATGGCCGCCCCAGCCTGCTGCTGGCCTCGGACGACAACTTCAGCGCCTTGCAGGACAACCACCTGGCCCTGCTGGTGCCGCGCCGCAGCGAACCCTGCCCCCCGAACCGATGAACCGCCGCGACCTGCTCTCCCTGCTCGGCATCGGTGCCTGCTCCTTCGCCCATGCGGCCCTGCCCTCGGCGGCAGCGGGTTCGGCGGCGGCGGGGCGGTCAGCAGGTCCCAGACAGGGTGAAAGCCCCTTCCCGACGGTTCCCACCCCCCTGCCGGTGCCCAGCGACGGGCTCGACGCGGCCGAGCAGCGGCGCCGCTATGCCCGCATCGAACTGGAGGACCGGCTGGTGCTCCCCGACGGCTTCCGGGCCGATCTGATCGCGGTCTGGGGGGATCCGCTGGCCGACGGTCGCTTCGGCTTCAACAACGACCATCTGTCGTTCCTGGCCCTGGCGCCGGATCGGGCCCTGCTCACGGTGAACTTCGAGTACATCAGCGCCCGGGCCTGGCGGCAGGGCTACGCCGAAGCGGTGGGGGGGGGGCTGCCGTTCGACGCCGTGATCGACTCCCTGGCCGCCCGGGCCGGCCGGGTGGATGCCGCCAGCCTGGCGGCGGACGACCCGCTGCTGGCGAGCATCCGCCAGCTGGCGGAAGCGGCGATGGCCGATCTGGGTGTGGGCGTGATCGAACTGGAGCGGGAGGAGGGCGGCCCCTGGCGGCGCCGGCCCGGCCGCTTCGATCGGCGCATCACCGGCCTGAGCGGCTGGCGCGACCCCGCCCGGCGCCTGCGCAGCTCGGGGCCCGCGGCGGCCGTGTTCCGGCGCCGCGGGCGGCTCGGCTACGACGACGGACTCGGGGACGCGATCATCGGCAGCTTCGCCAACTGCGCCGGCGGCGAGACCCCCTGGGGCACGGTGCTGAGCGCCGAGGAGAACATGCAGAGCCAGGTGCCCGAGGCCGTCCACGCCGACGGCTCCTCCGTCTCGCCCGCCGCCCGCCCCTTCGCCTACGACGGCCAGCGCCTCGACGGCCTCGGCAACCCCTTCGGCCTGGCGGGCAACAAGTACGGCTGGATGGTGGAGCTCGACCCGCGCCGGCCCGAACGCCCCGCCGTCAAGCACAGCTGGCTGGGCCGCTTCCGCCACGAGGCGGTGGCCGTGAAGGCCGTCGCCGGCCAGCCCCTGGTGGTCTATTCCGGCTGCGACCGCCACGGCGGCCACCTCTACCGCTTCGTCAGCGACGCGCTGATCCGCGATCCGGCCGACCCGGCCAATTCGGAGCTGTTCAGCGCCGGCCGGCTCGAGGTGGCCCGCTTCGATCCGCCCGGCCCGGACGGCATCGAGGGCCGGGGCCGCTGGCTGCCCCTGGAGCCCACCACCCCGGTGGAGCCGCTGGGGCCCGGCCACTTCGCCCGCCACGGCGTGGAGCAGGCGGTTCTGCTGCCCCACAGCGACCGCCGCAGGCCCGGCGCCGAAGCCTTCAGCAGCGACGCGGCCGTGGCGGCCTACCGGCGCCGGTTCGCCACCCTGGCCGACCTCTATCCCGGCGAGGGGCAGGAGCGGATGGGGGCGATCCTGATCGATGCCCATCTGGCCGCCTGCGCCATCGGCGCCACCCCCGCAGCCCGGCCCGAGGACACGGTGATCGATCCGCTCAGCGGCGACCTGCTGATCGCCTTCACCGCCGGCGGCGGCAGCGACGACGGCCGGGCCGACCCGGCCATCTTTCGCGGGCCCAAAGGGCAGGCCAGCTGGCCCTACGGCTGGATCATGCGCCTGGTCGACGACGAACCGACCCGGGCCGGCTCCTTCCGCTGGCGGCTGGTGGCCACCGGCGGGGCTCCTTGGCAGGGGGGCCTGGGCTTCGCCAATCCCGACAACCTCGCCATCGACAGGCTCGGGACCATCTGGATGGTGACCGACCGCTCGACCAAATCAGCCGATCTCGATCTGTTCGGCAACAACAGCTGCTGGGTGCTGCCATCCCGTGGCCCGGCCGCCGGTGAGGCCTTCTGCTTCGCCACCGGGCCGATGGAGTGCGAGCTCACCGGTCCCTGCTTCGACGGCGGCGAATCCACCCTGTTCCTGGCGGTGCAGCACCCGGGCGAGGACCATGGCACCCGCCCATCGGCGGAGGCCCGTGAGGCCCAGGCCCACCGGCTGGTGGATCGCTCCGGGCGGCCCTTCGAGCAGCTTCGCTGGGTGCCCCTGGGCTCCAACTGGCCCTCCGGCGTCCCCGGCCGGGCCCCCCGCCCCGGGGTGGTGGCGATCCGGCGCCTGGCGGGCGGGCCCCTGCTGGGGCCTCAGGCGGTGCCGGCGTCGAGGGAACGCTCGATCTGATCGAGGGCCTCATCGAGCGGCTCGATCGCCGACGCCATGGCGGCATCGCTGGCTTCGGTGCTGGGCCACTGGTGGTCGACCTGGCGGCGCAGCTGCTGCAAGCCGCCGTCGATGGCCTCCAGCCGGTGGGCCAGGGCCAGCAGCCGGGCCTCCCGTTCATCCATCCCCTGGTGCGCCGCATGCAGGTTGCGGCGCAGCTGGTCCACCAGCCGCCGCCGTTCCTGGCGCAGGGGACCCTCCGCCTCCCGTTGCAGGGCCTTCTCTTCCCGGGTCAGGCGGCGGGCCAGGTCGTCGGGATCGAGGCGCCGCCCGCCGCCCGACTCCAGCAGGGGCCACCGTTCCCGCAGCCGCTCCGGCAGCTGCTGCAGCCGCTCGCAGCAGAGCTGGACGCTGCCCAGGGCCTCCAGATGGCCCGGGTCCGTGAACCGGGCCACGGCCTGCTCCCGCAACGCCAGCGCCGTCACAGCCAGGCCGCCGGCCCGCTCCAAGGCCTCCTCCAGGCCCGCATCGAGGCGCTGGTCATGGAGCCGCTGGCTGCGGCTGCGGCGCCCGGCCGCTCCCTCCCGGGCCAGCAGTGCCGCGCCGGCCACGCTGAGGCCAACGGCCGGCAGGAGCGCCAGGGGCAGGGCCACTCCGGCGCCACGCACCAGCAGCACCAGGCAGATGCCGCCGGCGGCGACCGCCAGGGGATGGTCGAGGGGGTTGGTCCAGCCCGGTGCCGCCATGAGAACGCCATCTGCAGATCTTCCATGCGGCGCCGGATGCTGTCCGCGGTGCCGGTGGTGAAATCGCCGCCGTTGCTCTCGGCGATGCGGCGCAGCACGTCGGCGTCGAAATCCCCCTGGTTGCCGTAGCCCAGCGTGAACACGCCGATGCGCTCATCACTGGCGAAGCCGCTGCGCTTGAGCTCACCGCCGAGAGCCTCCAGGGAGAGGCGCGAGCCGTTGTCCTGGCCATCGGTGAGCACCACCACCGCCAGGATCTCGCCGGGGCGCCGGGTGGAGCGCAGCCAGTCACGGCCCTGGCGGATGGCGTCGTAGAGGACGGTGCCACCCTCCGCCTCCAGCGAAGCGATGAAACGGCCGGCAAGGTCCGCCCCAGCGCCACCACCGCTCACCACCACCGGCGGCCGCAGCCGGTTGTCGCAGTCGAACAGGCCCACGGTGTCCCGCGGACCGATCTGGGCCAGGTAAGCCTGCAGGCTGCGCTGGGCCGCCGGCAGCTTCTCCCCCTTCATCGACCCGGAGCTGTCCACCACCAGGGCCACCCGGGAGGGCTTCTTGGCCTGGTTGCGCCAGAGGACGATGATCGCCTCCACCACCTCCGGCTTCGGCGCCCGCAGGGAGTCGTACACCACCCGGGGGTCGGCGCCGTAGGCCGCCGTGACGCGGCTGGGCGGCACCGCCGGGTTGGCCGGCCGCAGCCCCTGGTCGGCCGCCAGGCGCTGGATATCCTCGCGCTGGAGGCGCTCGATGAGCAGCAGGGCCGCCTGCTTCTCCTTCGGCGACACCCAGGGGGCCTGCGGCAGGATCGCCCGCATCGTGCTGGCGTAAGTGGCCCTGGGGTACACCGCCTTGAGGGGGTCCTGGTCGCCCTGGCGGGAGGCGTTGACCGCCACCACCGACGACTCGTAGACCGAACCCACCGAGGCCCAGAAGGTGCCGTTGCGCTGCATGGCCCGGGCGAGTTCATCGGTGGAGCTGCCATAGCGGGTCACATGGCGCTGGATCGCCGCCACCTGGTCGGCATGGGCCTGCACATCCGCCAGGGTCAGCGCTTCGGGTCGCTGGCCGGCCACCTCGGCCACCATCGCCACCAGGGTCTGCAGGCCCGAGTTGGAGCGGGTCGGGGCGGTGTGGACGAAGCGGATCGGCTGGGAGGGGCCGGCCGGATCGAGCTGGCGGTGGTCGCTGCTGCGCGCCAGGGCGGTGAAGGGATCGGGGCGGTCGAGTCCCCTGGCGAGGGCCGGGGTGGTCATGAACACCATCGGACTGGAGGCCAGGGCCGGCGCATCGGCCGGTGGCGGAATCAGCTCCCGGGTGGGGGCCAGGCGCTGCAGCCGGTGCCGCAGCAGGTCGAGATAGATCTCGCCGTCCACGGAAACCAGGGTGGGGATGCGGGGATCCTCGGCCGCCTGGCCGCCCTGGAGCACCCCCCGGGCATGGGTTTCCATCTCACTGACCACATCCCCACTGCCGGCGGCGCGGCAGCGCAGCAGCACCGGGGTGCGATCGGCCAGCCGTGGCGGCGACTGGGCGATGACCTTGGCCGCCTCCTGGCAGAAGCCCCTCAGGGCACTGCCCACCAGCATCTCCAGCTCCAGGGGTGGCGGGGCCAGGAGCTGGCAGCCGCTGATCGGCAGGCCGAGGGCCAGGCGCTGAGGCCGGCCAGCCGCAGGGGCCGTGCCATGGAGAGGTACGGAATGATGCGCTCATTCTGCTGGCCTGAGCCGGTGGCCCCGGGGAGGCCGGTGGCGGCAGCCGGTGCCGCGGTCAGACTGCAGGGCACCGTGACGGCCCCCCTTGGAAGCGACCCTGAGCCGCAGGCGCCTGCTGTCGCTCCTGATCGCTTCTGTTTCCTTGGCCCTGGCGATGGCGCCCCTGCCCGGGCTGCGGCGGCCGCTGCTGGTGGCGGTGGGGTCGGAGCTGGCCGGTGCCATGGGCGAACTCGAACCCATCTTCGAGCGCCACCAGGGCGGCATCGACCTGACCTGGAAGGTGCAGGGCTCCCAGGACATGGTCAACCTTGCCAGGGAGGAGGGGCCGGAGCGTCCGCGGGTGCTGATCCCCGCCAACCGGGACCTGCTCAACCAGTTGGCCGGTGAGCTCCAGGCCCAGGGGGCGCCAGCTCCGTTCCTGCAACCCCCCGTTCCCGTCGCCCGCACCCTGCTGGTGGCTGTGGCCTGGCCGGAGCGGGCCCAGCGGCTGTTCCCGGACGGCCGCTTCTCCTGGCCCCAGCTGCGGCGCGCCACGGCGGCGGGCCAATGGGGGGCCCTGGGCGCCCCGGCCAGCTGGGGCAGCGTCGATCTGCGCAGCGCTGATCCGATGCGCTCCAATTCCGGCCAGCTGACCCTGGCCCTCTGGTGCCGGGGCCAGAACGGTGCCGACTGTGCCGCCGACCTGCGCCGCGCCGTCTACCGGCCGGCCCGCTCCACCGACATCCTGCTGCAGGAATTCATCAGCGGCGGCCCCAACGAAGGCGACCTGGCGCTGGTCTAAGAAGCTTCGGCCCTGACGCGGCAGCCGGAGGCCGGCGGGCAGCAGGATGGCGAGCGATTCGTGGCGTTCCTGCTCTCCCCGGACGGCCAGGCTGTGCTCCGGCGCCAAGGGTTCCGCGGCGCCGACGGCGGCGGCGGCAGCCCGGCCGCCAGCGGCGTAAAGCGCCTGCAGCCTCCCTCGCCCGAGGAACGGGACGAGCTGCTGCGGCTCTGGCAACAGGCTGGCTGACCATGGGGCGGTATTGCTGCTCACCAGAGCTGGTGCGGCAGACAACGGACGGGGGCGAGGAGACGGCCGACGCCGCAACGAAGCCCAGAAAACGGGATTCGACATCTATTTCTGATGCTGACTCCGCCGTGATCCGTGCCGGGATCGTGTCACCATGGCGGAGCCAAAGGCCAGAGCGCGCCCTGCCTCCGGGCGCCGATCCACCTGCCGGAAGGTTGTGCTCAGCTGCGACGCCCTGTTCATCTCGGATCTGCATCTGGGCTCCAATCAGTGCGAAGCCAGCCACCTGGCGGCGTTCCTGGAGTGCATCCGGCCCAGGCAGCTGTTTCTCGTTGGCGACATCATCGATCTGCAGGCGATTCGCTTCAACGCCAACGTCGATGCCGACTTTCTCACCGACCTGATCGATTCCCTCCTCCTGGCCCGGGAGGATGGGGACCCCCTCACCAGCGAGACCCTGCTCAAGGCCCAGCTGCTGCGGGCCTCGCACCGGCGCGTGCTGGAGCGGTTCCAGGCCCTGCACCGGGACGGGGTGGCGATCACCTACATCCCCGGCAACCACGACGCCTACCTGCGCCGCCACGCCGGCCTGGAGCGGCCCGGCTTCGCCATCCGCCGTCAGGATGTGTACGGCACGCCCTCCGGCCAGAGGCTGCTGGTGCGCCACGGCGACGAGTACGACCGGCTGATCCGCTTCCACGCCGGTGCGGCCGAGGGGCTCGCCCGGCTGCAGGAGCACTACAGCGCCGGCATCAATGGCCTGCTGTCCCCGTTCACACGGCCGGCCAACGGGCCACTGCCGGCCGGCTGGAATGCGGAGGGAATCCTGCAGAGCGCCGTCGATCTGCTGGCCAGCCACCGGGAATGGCCGATCCCGATCAGCCGTGGTCTCAACTCCTCAGGAGGGTTCTCCCTGGCCTTCGTGCTCGAGAGCGCCCTCAAGAGCCGCACCGGGCACGACCGGCTGATCAAGCGCGGGATTGTCCAGCACCTGCAGCGGGAGGGACGGGGCCCTCAGGCCTTTGACGGGCTGATCAACGGCCACACCCACATCCCCGAAGCCACGCCCCTGGCCCTGCCGGAACCCTCCGGTGACGATCAGGGCCCCTGCCACATCACCTACTACAACACCGGCAGCTGGGCCCGCAGCCAGCGCCGGCTGGGGCGCACGGCGCTGGTGGTGGCCCACAGCGGCAGTATCGGCATGGTGCGCTTCGACCGGCGCCGGGGCATCGAGCCCTTCCAGCCCCCCCGCTTCCCCTTCAACACCTATCCGATGCGACCCTGCCGGGGCTGCGGCCTGGGGGTGGCGCACCTGCAGGGGGAGTGAACCTTCACCTGCATCAAACTGAACCACGGCCGGGCACAAACGGCCCGTCCAGCAGGGAGTTCTCCGATCGGAGATCGCGTGAATCTCTCCTACAGTCTTGCATTGGAGACCAGGGATTTGATGTCTCTCAGCCAGGTTCCGGAGGGTGCACGTGTATGGCTCCGCAGTTTGCCCCTGCATCCGGAACTGCAACGGCGTCTGCTGGCGATGGGGATCAGGCCGGGGGTGGAGATTGAGGTGCTGCGCCGGGGGAAACCCGGCGGCCTACTGCACCTTTCCAGTGGCCTGATGGAATTCATGCTTCGGGGCGAACAGGCGGCCGAGATGGAGGTGACCTTGATCCCCCCTGGTTGAGCGATCGCCACCAGTGCGCCGGCGTTGGTCGATCAGCGCAGGGACAGGATCCAGCCACCCCCCTGAAACACCACAAGGGCCATTACCCAGGCAAGCGACAACGACCAGCCCAGGGACAGCAAGGCGAAGGTGCGACTCCGGGATTCCTGCAGCTGGGCCGCCACGGTTCCCAGGCACGGGGTGTACAGAAGGACGAAGGTCATGAAGCTGAGCGACTGCAGCGGTGTGATGGCGGTCTGGATCGCCCCACCGAGGCCGGAGGCGGTGGTGCCATAGATCACCGCCATCGCCCCCAGCAGGATTTCCTTGGCAATGAAGCCGAAGAAGAGAGAAACGCTGAGCTCGGGGTTCATGCCGATCGGCCCCAGCAGCGGCTGGAAGAATCGGCCGATCCCCGCCGCCAGCGACAGGCCGGAGGCCTCCGTTGCCCCCGGGGGCAGGTTGGTGAGCAGCCAGATCGCCGCCACACCCACGAGGATGAACACCCGCGTGGTCACCATGAAATTCAGCATCGACGTCCAGCCACGGCGCAGGATGGTGATCAGGCTGGGGGCCCGATAGGGCGGAAGTTCCAGCACGAAAGCCCCATCGCTGGGGTAGGCCCGCTTGAACACCAGGCCCGTGATCACGGCGGCTGCAAAACTCATCACATAGAAGCCGAACAGCACCAGTCCGGGCGCCCACCAGGGCCTGGGGAAGAACACCCCGGCCATGAAGATGAACACGGTGAGCCGAGCCTGACAGAGGGCAAAGGGAATGCACAGCATCGCCAGCAGGCGCATGCCCCGATCCCGGATCACCCGGGTACCCAGAATTGAGGGAACGTTGCAGCCGAAGCCCATCACCTGCAGCACGAAGGCCCGCCCATCCAGCCCCAGCCAGTGCATGAACCCATCCATCAGAAAGGCGGCCCGTGGCAGATAGCCGGAGTCTTCGATGATGCCGATGAGCACGTAGAACACGAAGATCAGCGGCAGGAACGTGGCCACCGTGCCCACGCCCAGCCAGAGGCCATCCACCAGGAAGTGCCGCAGCCCGTCCGGACAGCCCAGACTCTGCAGACCCGGCACCAACCAGCTCGTCTGGATCCAGTCGAGAGCGGCTCCCAGCAGATCCTGCAGGGGCGTGGTCACCGCGTAGAGAAGCTGGAACACCGCCAGCACCATCACCAGGAAGAGCCCAACTCCCAGCAGCGGATGCAGCAGGAAGCGGTCAACCAGGCGAGTGCGGTGATTGAGCAATCCCTCCGGAAGGGTCACGTAGCGGGCCACCAACTCCTGCTGCCACCCATCCGGCACCGGAACCTGCGGCTGGGGGGAGCCTTGGAGGGCCACCTCGGCAGGCTTGGGCGCTTCCCCCCACTGGTGCAGCTGGTCGAGCAGTTCGGCGATTCCCTGGTTGCGCTTGGCACTCACCGGCAGCACCGGCAGGCCGAGGGCCAGGGACAACCCCTGATGGTCAACCGTGATGCCGAATCGCCCGGCCTCATCGCTCATGTTGAGTGCCGCCAGCATCGGCAGGCCCAGCTGCCGCACCTGCAGCAGCAGCCGCAACTGGCTGCTGATCTGGCTGGCATTCAGAACCACAACCAGCAGATCGGGCGGGGTGTCGCGCAGGAAGCGTTGCACCACGGCCTCGTCCTCACTGCTGCCGCTGAGGTCGTGGATCCCCGGCAGGTCCACCAGCTCGTAGGTGCTGCCGTGGCCGTCGTCCGGCAGCGGACCCCGTTGCAGCTCCACCGTCAGGCCAGGCCAGTTGGCGATCTGCGCATGGCCGCCGGTGAGTCGGTTGAAGAGCGTCGACTTGCCGGTGTTGGGCATCCCCACCAGGGCCAGCTGAAAGCCCGGGCCATGGCTTTGGCCACTCTGCACCTGGGAGCCGTGGCAGGACGGGGAAAGGGATGACGGCATCGAGGCCTCAGGCCCCCCTGGTGCCACTGAGACCGCCCTTGACATGGGTCAGGGCGGTCCCCTCCAGGAACTGCTGGTCAAGCAGCAACAAGGCGGCGCTGTTGTCGCCAGCCAGGCGCAGGCGCTTGCGCACGAAGCGGGCTTCGGCCTCCTCCTGGAGCTGCTCGGCCACAAACCAATCGAGCATGGCGGTGGCGCTGCGTTCGCCAACGGTTTCGGCCATGGCATAGAGCCGGTTGATCGAGGCGGTGACCCCCTTTTCCATGTCATACACCTGGTCGAACAGGGTCTGCACCGACGGCCAGCTGCGTTCCGGCGCTTCGATGGTGGGCAATTCCACCTGTTCGTCACTGTCCACCAGATAGGTAATCATGCGGGCCGCGTGGTCGCGCTCCTCCTGGCTCTTGCCGTGCATATAGGTGGAGAAACCGGCCAGATCCTTCTCCCGCAGCCAGATCGACATGGCGAGATAGGTGTGGCCGGCCTGGAACTCAGCGGCCAGGTGTTGGTTGATGGCGCTGGTGAGCTCTTTCACGTGGACGGCAGGGAACACACACCTATCCATAGCCAGGGCCGGATGGCATGGCCGTTCCATTCCCACGACCCGATGAAAGCCGCTGACACCTGGAAGAAGCCCGGTCCATCAAGACTGGGCGCTGGACCATCTGGTGGACGTTGTGGTGGGCCCTCCACACCCAGGGCGGATCCCACAGGAGACGATCAAGGAGGGTCAGAACAGGAGCGGCCGAGCCGACCGATGGGCGGCTTCGACGGCGACCTGGCCAGGGGCTGGGCCACGGGGCGAGTCAGGCCGCCAACCACCCGACTGGAGGTTTCACCACCGCTGGAGGGCCTCGCCAGGACCCGCCGGCAACGGTGGCAGAACCCTGTACACGCGCAGATTTTTCCTTCCAGACGCACCAAGGGCCCAGTCCAGAGCAATCCTTGAAGACCCGTTAACCTGCCCATAACACGATTGGGCTGAGCGGGTTGCTATTCATAACTTGCTCCACAATTGGCATTTCTGATGACCTTCGCGAAGAAGGCCCTGATTCTCTCCGCCGCCGGTGCTGTCACCGCTGGACTGGCGGTTCCGGTGATCGCCCAGAGCAATTCCATCAGTGGCGCCGGGGCCACCTTCCCCGCTCCGGCCTACCAGCGCTGGGCCGTGGAGTTCGCCAAGGAAACCAAGAGGCAGGTGAATTACCAGTCGGTGGGATCCGGCGCCGGTGTTCGCCAGTTCCACGCCGGCAGTGTCGACTTTGGGGCCACCGATGAAGAGCTGAACGCCTCCAAGGGTGAGTTCACCAAGGGCGTGACCGCCCAGCGCGGTGCCCTGCAGATCCCGATGATGGGCGGCACCGTCACCCCCGCCTACAACAATCCCAGCTGCAAGAACCTCAAGCTCACGCAGACCCAGGTCGCCGACATCTTCCTCGGCAAGATCAAGACCTGGGATCAGCTGAAGTGCGGCAAGGGCCCGATCACGGTGGCCCACCGTTCCGATGGTTCCGGCACCACCTTCGTGTTCACCAACTCCCTCTCCTGCTTCTCGCCGGAATGGAAATCCAAGGTGGGCACCGGCAAGGCCGTCAAGTGGCCGGTTGGTGTGGGTGGCAAGGGTAACGAAGGCGTGGCCGGCGTGATCCAGAACACCCCCGGCTCGATCGGCTACCTCAACCAGGCCTACGTGAAAGGCAAAATCGTCGCTGCTGCCGTACAGAACAAGGCCGGCAAGTTTGTGATGGCCAACGACGTCAGCGGTGCTGCCGCTCTCAACAGCGTCAAGCTGGATGCGCGCCTCGGTGGTGAGGACTGCAACCCGGCCGGCGCCAACTCCTTCCCGATCGCGGCCTTCACCTGGATCCTGGCCTACCAGAAGGGCAATGGCGACAAGGCTTCCACCGTCCGGCAGTTCCTGACCTGGGGCCTCTCTCCCAAAGGTCAGGCGATCGCCAAGCAGCTGGATTACGTGCCCCTCACCGGTGCCGTTCTGGCCCGTGCCCGTGCCGAAGTGGCCAAGATCGGTAAGTGATTCCGATCAACTCACTCACCCCTTAGGGGTGAATCGGGGGGCTTAGGCCCCCCTTTTTTGGGCACATCGTTCCACTCGCGCAACACAGGCAGAGAGGCCTCTGCCATGGCCCCAGGCCCGCTTGAGGAAAAAGCCTGGGAGTGAATGAACGACTCCCCGGCATGGCCTTGGCAACGGATGATTAGGTGCTACTTAGTCCGTTGGCGATCAATCGGCCTGGCACGGGATGGCTGGCACTCATCAGGATCTTGCTGGCCCTTGTCGCCGGTGATGGAGCCGACGGCGGACTGGATTTTGCCTTCAGCATCTTTGGCTGCGGCGTCGATTTTGGTGGACATGGTTCTCAGGGGGTTAGGGAGTGGAGCCGGGGGTGATCGTCCATGCCATTGCCGGTGGCTGCGATGGGTTGAGCCTGCCGATCAACTCTCACGGTTCTTTTCCCGTGCAATGGCATGGCTCAGTCCTACGCAGGAATCGGAGCAGCAGACGGCTGATCCCCAACCTGCGGGGGCTGCAGCCATCGCCATGGCGGCAAACCTCAGCGCCCACGGCCCCTGCGGGAGCGGTGAAGCGTTGTATTCATAGTCCCTTATCACTTCTTGGTACAGCGCATCTGCTGTTTCCAGCTGCGGGATAAACGACGGTTCACGACAGCCGACGCGTCCTCCTTTCGCCAGGTGCAGGCAGCCATCAGCCTCCCAGGAGCTACTGCCGCCGATTGCATCCCCATGGGTCGACGGCCGAAGCAGGGGCGAAAGGACCACCGGCCCCTGGCCCGTGGCGCAGATGGATCAGGCCTCCTTTGTCACCCCCTCGATCCGGTCCTCAATCTCCTGATAGATCTCCTGCAGCTGGGCGATGTTCTCGTCTGAAGTCTGCCAGTAACCGCGGCCGTTCACCTCCAGCAGGGTGCCGACAATGCGGCGGAAGCTGTGGGGGTTGAGGTCCATCAGCCGCTGGCGCATCTCCGGGTCATTGATGAAGGTGTCGTTGGCCTCCTCGTACACAAAGTTGTCGACGGCGCCGCTGGTGGCACTCCAGCCCAAGGTGAAGTTGAGCCGCTTGGCCACCTCCCGCACCCCCTCGTAGCCGGAATTCAGCATGCCCTCATACCACTTGGGGTTGAGCAGCTTGGTGCGGGAATCGAGGCGGATCGTTTCGCTCAAGGAACGCACCTGGGCGTTGGCCGTGGTGGTGTCGGCGATGTAGCTGGTGGGGGCCTTACCGTCGTCGCGCAGACCGGCGATCAGCTTGGTGGGGTCGGAATCGAAGTAGTGGCTCACATCGGTGAGCGAGATCTCGGCCGAATCCAGGTTCTGGAAGGTGACATCGGCCGTCTTCATCGCCGATTCGAACACCTCACGGTTCTGGTTCATCTCGCCGGGGTTGTCGGCGTTGAAGGCAAACGTCTTGCGGCTGAGGTACATCTCCTGCAGCTCGCCCTCCTCCTCCCAGGTGCTGTTCTCCACCGCCAGGTTGACGTTGGAGCTGTAGCTGCCGCTGGCATTGGAGAACACCCGGGTGGCGGCGTCCCGCAGGGAAATGCCCTGTTCGGCAGCCTGCTCCTGACTGTGCTTGCGCACGAAGTTCATCTCCAGGGGCTCATCGGCCTCGGCGGCCATCTTGACGCCCTGGTCGATCAGGCCCATCTGGTTGATGAACAGGTCGCGGAACACGCCCGAGCAGTTCACCACCACATCGATGCGGGGCCGGCCCAGCTCTTCGAGCGACAGCAATTCCAGTTTGTTGACCCGGCCGAGGGAATCGGCCACGGGACGCACGCCGATGAACCAGAGGATCTGGGCGAGGGATTCGCCGTAGGTCTTGATGTTGTCGGTGCCCCAGAGGACGCAGGCGATGGTTTCCGGCCAGGTGCCCTGCTCGGCCTTCTGGCGCTCGATCAGCCGGTCGACCACCACCTTGGCCGCCGCGATGGCCGCCCGGGTGGGGATGGCCTGGGGATCGAGGGCATGGATGTTCTTGCCGCTGGGCAGCACCCCGGGGTTGCGGATCGGATCCCCACCGGGTCCGGGCAGCACGTACTCGCCATCGAGGGCCCGCAGCAGGCTCTCCATCTCCATGTCGGCGCAGATCTGCTCGAGGCAGAAACGCAGGTAGGCGAACTGGCGATCCAGCTCGGTGATGTCCACATCGGGGAACCCGGCCTGCCGGCAGGCGCTCAGCCAGGGGGAGGGGAGGCGGTAGCCGACGCGCTCCAGCAGGTCGAAGAACCAGACGAAGCGGCGCTGCAGGCTCACCCGCCCATCGCTGCCGGTGACCTGGCGCACCATGGCCCCCACGGCCGAACGGCAGGCCTCGGTGATCACCCGGTTGAGCTCCACATCCGCCAGCACACCCGCGTCGTTGCCGCTATATACCTCGGCGATGGTGCGGCCGCGGCTCTCGGCCAGCAGAGCCGGCAGGGAACGCAGGCCTTCCTCCTCCCGTTCCAGGGCGGAGATGCTCACCAGGGTGGCGATCGCCTCCTCGGCGGTGGGCGGCTTGCCGATGGTGTGCAGGCCGCAGGGCAGCAGCCGGCTCTCGATCTCCATCAGCTGGCGGTACACCGCCCCCACCACGCCGTCACGCCCGTCAAGGTCGAGCGCCGCCGCATCGGCATCGCCCTCGGGCAACACCACATCTTTATCGAGGTTGCACTGGCGGGCCGTTTCGATGATCGCGTTGACGATCTGCACACCCCTGGAGCTCTCGCGCAGCTGCTGGTAGGACCCCACCAGCTCACCCAGCTCCTTGAGGCCCTTGTAGAGGCCGGCGTTCTCGGCCGGCGGGGTGAGGTAGCTGATCGTGGAGGCATAGCCCCGCCGCTTGGCGATGGTGGCCTCCGAGGGGTTGTTGGCGGCGTAGTAATAGAGGTTGGGCAGGGCGCCGATGAGCGAATCGGGGTAGCAGGTTTCGCTCATGCCCATCTGCTTGCCGGGCATGAACTCGAGCGAGCCATGGGTGCCGAAATGGAGCACCGCATCGGCGCCCCAGACCTTCTCCAGGTAGGTGTAATAGGCGGCGAAGCCGTGGTGGGGGCTGGCGCTGCGCGAGTAGAGCAGGCGCATCGGATCGCCCTCGTAGCCGAAGGTGGGCTGCACCCCCACGAACACATTGCCGAAGTGGCGGCCGTAGATCAGCAGGTTGGTGCCATCGCTGTTGAGGCTGCCCGGGGGTTTGCCCCAGTTCTCTTCCAGGCGTTCGGAGTAGGGGGTGAGCCGTTCGTACTCCTCGACACTCATGCGGTGGGCGATCGCCAGCTCGGGGGCGCCTTCGAGGGCCTCCGGATCGCTGAGCACCGCCTGCATCAGCTCCTTGGGGGTCCGGGGCATGGCGTCAACCACGTAGCCCTTCAACTTCATCTCCTCCAGCACGCGGAAGATCGAGCCGAACACATCGAGGTAGGCGGCGGTGCCCACGTTGCCCTTGTCGGGGGGGAAGCTGAACACGGTGATCGCCAGCTTCTTCTCGGCCCGGGGCTTGATCCGCAGCGAGGCCCAGCGGATGGCCCGCTCGGCGATGGCATCCACCCGGTCCTGCAGGGTGTGGGCCTTGCCGGTGGCGTCATCGCGCCCCGACAGCACGATCGGTTCGATGGCACCGTCGAGTTCGGGGATGGCGATCTGCAGGGCCACCTGCACCGGGTGCAGGCCCAGGTCGCTCTCCTCCCACTCCTGGGTGGTCTGGAAGACCAGGGGCAGGGCCACCATGTAAGGCCGGTTGAGCCGCTTGAGGGTTTCGATCGCCTTGGGATGGTCCTGGCGGGCCGGGCCGCCCACCAGGGCAAAACCGGTGAGGCTCACCACCCCATCCACCAGGGGCTGCTCCGGCTGGAGGGGGTCGTAGAAGAAGGCGGAGACGGGTCGGGAAAAATCGAGGCCGCCGCAGAACACGGGAATCACCGTGGCGCCCCGGTATTCCAATTCCTGAATGATCGCCACGTAGTGGGCGTCATCCCCGGTGACGATGTGGCTGCGCTGCAACACCAGGCCGATCACCGGGCCCTGGCGGGCCTTTTCGCTCAGGTCGGCGCGGCTGGCGCTCCAATTGAGGTACTCCTTGAGGTCCTCGAACATCCCCGGCGCCATCGGGTGCCAGATGCCGAGATCGGGGAACACCACCGGGTCGGCCACGGTGAGCTGGGGCCGGCCCAGCTCGGCTTTGCCGAACACGTAGCGGTCGGCCAGCATCAGCAGGAAGTTGCGCAGGTTGTCCGGCGTTCCCCCCAGCCAATACTGGAAGCTGAGCATGAAGGAACGGGCGTCCTGGGCCTTCTCCACCGGCAGGTACTTGAGCACCGTGGGCAGGGTGTTCAGCAGCTTGAGCATGGCGTCCTGGAAGCCGGCCCCATTGGCTTCCTTGCGCTTGCGCATGAACTGGGCGATGGCGCTCTTGCTCTGGCCCAGCTGGGCCATCGAGAAGGTGCCCAGTTTGTTGAGGCGCATCACCTCCGGCATCGACGGGAACACCACCACCGCCTTGAGCCGGTCGCGGTGGGGCGCCACGGCGTCCACCACCTTCTGGGCCAGGTCCTCGATGAAGATCAGCGAGGCGATGAAGACATCGGCCGCGGCCACGTCGGCGCAGAAGTCGGCGTAGTTGGCCGGATCGCGCAGCTCCTCGATCAGGTAGCCGCTGAGCTCCACCGCCAGGGGACCGTTCTGGTCGTTGAGGCCGGTGGCGGCGGTGGTGAGGGCGTTCTGGTACTGGGGTTCGAGCACCACATAGACGGCCTTCATCACCACCCGGTCGTTGGCACCATCGGTGGGGGCAGGGCTGACCCGGCGGCTGGCGGAACGGACCTGCGTGAACATGCGGCGGCAGCGTTGAGCAATGTGAAGCAGCCTACGAAGCTCGCGCCAGGGACGCGATCGGTTGCAGCGCAGCGTTACAGGCCGGCACCCTGCCGGAGGGCCAGGCCACATAGGCTCGCTCGGAACGCCAGCTCCCCATGACCGCGACCTCCCCGTCCCCAGCAGAGCCGGCGCCGATTCCGGTGGTGGTGGCCGGGGCCCTGGGCCGCATGGGCGTCGAGGTGATCAAGGCGGTGCTCGCAGCCCCCGATTGCACCCTGGTGGGAGCCATCGACACCACCCCCGGCCACGAAGGGGAAGATGTGGGACTGGTTCTGGGTCTCGGGGAGCTGGAGGTGGCGCTGAGCGCCGATTTCGAGGGCACCCTCTGCCAGGCGAGTCAGGCGGTGCGGCAGGCCGGACCGGGCGGCGGGGCGGTGCTGGTCGACTTCACCCACCCCAGCGTCGTCTTCGAGCACTGCCGCGGCGCCTTCGCCTACGGCGTCCATCCGGTGATCGGCACCACCGGCCTGCGTCCCGACCAGCTGGCGAACCTGGCCACCTTTGCCGACAAGGCCTCGATGGGGGGCGCCGTGGTGCCTAATTTCTGCGTGGGCATGGTGCTGCTGCAGCAGGCGGCGGCCGCAGCGGCGCGCTTCTATGACTACGCCGAGCTCACCGAGCTGCACCACAACCGCAAGGCCGATGCCCCCAGCGGCACCTGCCTCAAGACCGCCGAACTGATGGAAGAACTCGGCAAGCCGTTCAACCCCTCCCAGGTGGAGGAGCACGAGAGCCTGGTCGGCTGTAGGGGCGGGCTGCGGGACAGCGGCCTGCGACTGCATTCGGTGCGGCTGCCCGGGCTGGTGGCCCACCAGGAGGTGATGTTCGGCTCCCCCGGCGAGACCTACACCCTGCGCCACGACACGATCGACCGCAGCGCCTACATGCCCGGGGTCTTGCTCACGGTCCGCAAGGTGCGCAGCCTGGGGGGCCTGGTCTATGGCCTGGAGAGGCTGCTGTGAGCCGCACGCCAGAGAAGCGATGCTGATCCCCCTCAAGCCCGGCGAACTGGTCCGCCTGATCCCGGCGGTGGCCACCGGCTCCCAGTTCAGCGCCAGCAGCGGCGATCCGCGCAAACTGCTGCAGCGGGTGCTGATTTCGGTCATCGGCGGGGTGATCGCGCTGCTGATCAGCCAGGTACTCCTGTTTCGCAGCCAGGCCGGTCCGGTGTTCCTGGTGGTGGGCTTCGTGTTTCTTCTTTATGTGCTGTGGGGACCGATCCTGGAAGCGGGCCGCCGCAACGCGCTGCTGCGACGCTACCCGGCGGCCGCCATCTTCGAGGGGGTGGTGGCCGACCTGTTCCGGCGTGAGGTGGTGGAGAACCGGCGCGAGCAGGCCAATCGCGACGGGCGGCTTGAGCTGGTCGAAAACCGGCGCACCTGGCTGTGCCTGGAGCTGGAGGACGAGGAGGGCTACCTGGGCCAGATCCGCTTCCCGCTGGAAAAGAAGCATGCGTTGATCCGGCCAGGCATGCTGATCCGCTGCCTGGTGCTGAGTGAACACAAGGACTTCTCCCGCATCGGTGCCCTCTCCGATGGCTGGCTGCCGCAGCTGAAGCAGTGGGTGGGGGAGTACCCCTACCTGCTGCGGCCGGCCTTCGAAGAACTCTGCCTGCGGCGCCTCGGGTGAGGGAAGCTGGACAGACCCGAAACATTGCGTTACAATCCGCGTAACACTTCTCAAGGAGCTCTCCCATGACTGCCGCCACCCCCACCGCTCCCGCTGTCATCCGCGGCGCCACCGTCACCACCGAAGACGGCGGTCGCCTCAATGCCTTTGCCATGGAGCCCCGCATGGAAGTGGTGAGTGCCGAAAGCGGCTGGGGCTTCCATGAGCGCGCCGAGAAGCTCAACGGCCGTATGGCCATGCTCGGCTTCATCGCCCTGCTCGCCACCGAATTCGCCCTGGGCGGCGAAGCCTTCACCCGCGGCCTGCTCGGCATCGGTTGAGGCTGGCGGCCCCCCTCGGGCCACACCTGCCCTACGGGCAGCCGATCACGGCCGCCCCCATCGCCGCAGCAGACTTTCTGTTGCGGCTTTTTTGTGGCCATGCGCCCTTCGCTCCACGCCCGGATCCACGGAGCCGGCCCCACCGGCGCCCTGACGGCCCTGGCCCTGGCGCAGGCCGGCTGGCGCGTGAGCCTGCATGATCCCCTCTCCCCTGAGGCGCTGCAGGGCCGTGAGCGGGCCTACGCCTTCACCCATTCCAGCCGCGTCCTGCTGGAGCGCCTGGGCCTCTGGGGCGACCTGCGGCCCCAGCTGGTGTCCTTCCGCCGCCTGCGGCTCCAGGACATGGCCACGGCACGCCAGGTGAGCTTCGATCCAACCGACCTCAACAACGTCGGCGCGGTGGGCTGGATCGGCTCGCACCGGCCCCTGATGGCGTTGCTGCTGCGGCGCCTGGGCCAGCACCCCGCCATTGGCCTGGCGCTGGGGAGGGACGCGCCGATCACCAGCACCGAACCCGATCTGCTGGTGGCCGCCGACGGACCCGACTCCCCCACCCGGCGGGCGTTGGGAATCGGCCAATGGAGCCACCGCTACGCCCAGGCCTGCCTCACCGTGCAGGTGGAGATGGGCGGCGGCGCCGACGACGAGGCCTGGGAGCTGCTGCGTCCGGAAGGGCCGTTTGCGGTGCTTCCCCTCGGCGAGGGTCGCTTCCAGCTGGTCTGGAGTGCGCCCACGGCCCGCTGCCAGCAGCTCGAAGCCCTGGGCGGCCCAGCCTTCCTCGACCGGCTGGCGGGGGCCCTGCCGGACGCGCTCCAGCCCGAGGCCCTGCTGGCGCGGCCCCGCAGCTTTCCTGTGGCCCTGCAGCTGGCCCGCCGCCTGCATCGTGGCCGCACGGTGCTGGTGGGGGAAAGCGCCCACCGCTGCCATCCGGTGGGGGGCCAGGGGTTGAATCTCTGCTGGCGGGACGTGGCGGTGCTGCATCAGCTCGCCGAACGGGCCGCCCAGGGACGGCTGCATCCGCGCCGCCTCGCTGCGGCCTACGCACGGCGCCGCTGGCCCGATCTGCTGCTCACCCTGCTCACCACCGACCTGCTGGTGCGGATCTTCTCCAACCGTCAGCCCCTGTTGCTGCCCCTGCGGAGCCTGGCCTTCGGGGTCCTGTCGCGGTTCGGCTGGAGCCGGGCGCTGGCCCTGCAGGTCATGACCCAGGGGCCTTGCGGCCTGGGCCGGACGCTTCCACCATGGCGGGATGGTGATCAGCAGTTCTCCCCAGCCCCTGCCCTCTCCGGCCATGGTGCGCTTCCTGCGCCATCAGCTCGGCCTGAGTGAGAACGCCCTGCAGCTGGGCATCAAGCAGTCCCAGCTCGAGCAGGCGCCGCTTCCTGCCGTGCTCTGGCGTTTCGGCCTGATCAGCCTCGAGCAATTCGACACCGTCCTCACCTGGCAGGACCAGCAGAGCTGAGGCTCAGCTGTAGATGATCAGCGACTCAATCGGATGCTCCTGGGGCAGCCGGCTGCGGCCCTCCAGCGCGGCCAGTTCGGCCAGAAAGCCGAAGCCGCACAGCTCCCCGCCCGCCTTGCGCACCAGCTCGGTGCAGGCCGCCGCGGTACCGCCGGTGGCCAGCAGGTCATCCACGATCAGCACCCGCCGGCCATCACCGAGGGCATCGCTGTGGATCTCCAGCCGATCGGTGCCGTACTCGAGGCTGTAGTCCACCCCGATCACCTCGCCGGGGAGTTTGCCGGGCTTGCGCACCGGCACGAAGCCGACGCCGGTGACGGTGGCCAGGGCGGTGCCGACGATGAAGCCGCGGGATTCGATGCCCACGATCAGGTCCGGCTGCACCCGCTCACAGAGCAGGACCAGCAGGCGGATGGCCTCGCCCCAGCCCTCGGGATCCCGCATCAGGGGGGTGAGGTCACGGAAGAGAATCCCCGGCTGCGGAAAGTCGGGAATGTCCCGGACCCAGGCGCGCAGATCGATCGATGAAGGGCTGCTGGGCATCGTGCTGGTGAAGGGACCGGTACCGGCGACGTGACGGATGGACGGCGCCGCTGGCATCATCGCAGTCATGGCCAACGACATCTCGGAAGCGGCTAACCCTGATCGCGTCTCCCGCCCCCTGCCCCGCAGGGGACTGGAGCGGCTCGATCTGATGCTGCTCTGCATGGAGGCGCTCGACCTCAACGGCGGCGAGGCGATGGTCTGGATGAGCGAACAGCTGGGCTACGGCGGGCTCTTCCCCAACCGGGTGGAGCTGTGGAAGCGGCGCTGCCACAACCCCCTGCGGCGCACCTGCCGGCGCGGCGAGGTTCCCGTCGACGAAACCGATGCCCTGATCCGCATCCTTTGCGTCATGGCCGATCGCCTCTACCCGATGTTGCGCTCCCTGCTCTCCAGCAGCGAGCCGGAGGAGGTGGCGAGCGAACGCTGGGCCCTTTTCCAGGGGCGTCTGGAGGAACTGGTGCAGGAACGCATGAATCCCCGCCGCAGCGGCGTGCAGAAACTGCTCGATCCCAAAGACGGGGCCACCCAGCGCCTGCAGCTGGTCCAGGGCCTCAGCCTCTGTGCCGGCCACGGGGGCTTTGAGCGCATCAAGGCCAGCCTGATGGACGCGGTCGCGTGAGCCCATCCCCCTGAGACCCCCATGGTTCAGAGTTCCGTGATGAAGCAGAGCCTCGTCTTCGATCAGCTCAGCTGCCGCCTGCAGGTGGAGGGACTCCCGGACGTCTCCATCGGCCAAAGCGGTGCGGCCCTTGGCATCATCACGGGCTGGAACCTGCAATGGCTGGGCCGGCCCCTGCTGGAGGGTCGGCGTGAGCACCTGCAGGCGCTGATGCAGGTGGTGCTGCCCTACGCCCGCCATCTGATCAGCGGCATACGCCGCGAGTTCAGCGTCGCCGGCGAGCCCGTCGACATCGGCCCCCACCCCGAGGGCGGCCACCGGCTGCTGCTGCGCAGCAGTCAACCCGACACCCCCCCGCTGGAGATGCATCTTGATGATGCGGAACTGGCGGATCTGGTGCGGGTGCTGGATCTGCTGCGCCTCGATCCCCGCATCCAGCTGCCTCTGGCGATTCCAGAGCCCGAGCCGCTGGGCCCCAGGGAGCTGCTGGAGCGGATTCCCCTGCATCGCCGGCTGACAGCCCCCCTGGGCGGGGCGACGGTCCTGGCGGTATCGGCGGCCCTAGTCTTGCTGTTGCCCCCGCCTGCCGTACCGCCCGCCCCAACGCCGCCGGCCCCTGCCCCCCAGGCCAAGCCCGGTTGACTTCGGCCCCGCTCTGGTCACACTGGGGTCGACACTTTTTCTTTTCCACTGCCGTGCGATGGGCATGACCTGGTCGGAACTACGCCGCCGGGTTGCACGGCTGGGAGCGGCCCTGGATGTGGTGGTGCGCAGCGATCCGGAGGTCTGCGGCCTGAGCGGTGCCCGGTTCCACCTCACGCTCCACCACGGCGGGCAGGGCGACTGCACGGTCAACGACCTGTCCCTGATCGATTGCCCCAACGAGCTGGTGCTGATGGAATTCGAGCGGTGGATGAGAGGCGCCGGCTATCCGCTGGAGCCCTGACCCCCCAGCCATGCCCCACACCCCCTACCCGCTACATCTGCCGACACCGAGGGGACCGACGCCGGGAAAGGGCCTGCAGCTGCGCAGCCGCCGCCGCCGTCCATCCTCCCGATGGCGTCAGGCGCTGGCGGGCCTGCTGCTGATCGTGGCGGGAGCCCTGATCCTCGTTGGGCTGATGCAGCTGCCGGAACGGCTCGATGCCCTGCTCCTGGTCAGCAATGCCATCGCCAACCTGATCAGCGGGCTGAGCCGGCTCAGCATGGGGATCCTGCAGCTGGGCAGCGTGATCGTGGTGGCCCTGCTCGCCCTGATGGCCCTGCTGCTTCTGGTGGGCGGCGGTGTCCGGCTGGTGCGGGGACTCACCGCCCGCCCCCGTCGCCCCTCCTGAAGCCGCCGCAGGCTCAGTGGTGCAGCTGCTGAAACCAGAACCCGGCCAGCTGCCATGACGACAACAGGAAGATCGCCAGGATCAACCAGTTGACCCAGGCGGGCCGTTCGCGGTTCTCGAACATGGCGGCAGGAGAATGAGATCCTTTCGGCCGATCCTGCCAGTGCGCCCCCCCCGGCGGCGGCTTCGTGACGGGCGGTGGCACCGAAGGGATGTCACGTCTCCGTCCTCGCATGGCTCCCGGCACCGCTTCCGGACCAGCTTCCGGCGCCCTTCTCTCCTGCCTGGGCTTTCCCGGCTGGGGAGGACTGCATCTGATCCTCCCCAGCCGGGGCGATCCACCCGCCCTGGCCAGGCGCCTGGACGGCTGCGGCCAGGCGCTGCCTGCCGGGCACCTGTTGCCGGCCCTGCTGCGCCGCCATCGCGATCTCGAGCCGCTGGATCCTGGCCTCTGGCGCTGGGTCCGGGAGGCCCCCATGGGCTGCCCCCAGGCCTGGGGACATCGCTACTTGCTGGTCTGCCGCTGGGGTGCCGCCAACCCATTGCGGATCTCCGCCTGGGGACGGCGAAGGGGGACCGGGGACTGGCTCCGACTTTGTGAACCCATCCCCCTGGCCTGCTTCCGTGAGCGCTTCCTGAGCGATCAGGAGACGACCAGGGCCACGCCCAGTCCCACCACCATCAAGGCGATGGCCCCCACGGCCCAGTAGGCATGGTTCTGGGCATCCGCCCTGGTCTCACCGATCACCATCGTGCCTTCGTCGGCGTAGAGGTTGTCGTGGTTCTCGAGGTCGTGGGTATGCATGGGGCCTCCAGCAAGCTCGTGGGACCCTTCAAACGTAGGGGCGTCTGGCGTCCTGGTCCGCCAGAGCGACGAACCGATACCCCACGCCATCGACGGGTCCCCCGAGGCGGCCAATAATGCCGTTGTCTGCAGATGCCCGTGCCTCCCTGGCTCCTGATCCTGATCCCGCTTCTGGTGGTGAATCTGATCATCAATCCCTCGGAGCGGGATTTCACTTGGTATCGCTCCCTCAAACGGCCCGGCTGGATGGGCATCGAACCATGGGTCCCGGCCGCCTGGTTCGTGATCAGCGTCAGCTTCTATTTCTCGACGCTCGCCTTCTGGCGCGCCAACGGCAATTGGCGCTGGGTGGCCACCTATACGGCTCTGCTGGTCCTGTTGCGCAGCCATCAATGGATGATCTGCCGCCTGCGCAACCTGGCCGCCGGTCTTCCCTTCTGGCTGCTGAGCTGGACGTTGACCCTGATCCTGGCCCTGATCGTGCGGCCGGCATCGCCCCTGGCGGCATGGCTGCTCGTCCCTGTCCTGGTGTGGACCCCAGCGGAAGCCGTCGTCGACCTCCAGATGATTGGATTGAACCGTAAGCAGCACCGGAGCGGCCGTGAACCCCATGATCGCCGCCCTGCTCGATCCGGACGCCTATGACCATCCGGTCGAGCGGGTCGACTGGCTGGAAACCCACATTTCCTGGATCCTGCTTACCGGAACCTTCGCCTACAAGATCAAGAAGCCGGTGAATCTGGGCTTCGTCGATTTCTCGACGCCGGAACGGCGCCGCTGGTTCTGCCAGGAGGAGCTCAGACTCAACCGGCGCCTGGCTCCAGACCTCTACCTCGGGCTCAGTCCCATCCATGGCCCGCCTGAGCGGGCGACTTTGCGTGGCTCCGGTCCAACCCTCGAGTGGGCGGTGCGCATGCGCCAGTTTCCCCAGAGCGCCCTGCTGGGGGCCGTGCTCGAACGTCACGGCCTCAGCGACGCCCAGCTTGAGGGGCTGGCGGATGACCTGGCAGCGTTCCATGCCGCGGCCGCGGTGGCCGGCCCCGACGATCCCTATGGCGCACCGGAGCTGGTGAAGGCGCCGGCCGTGGCCAATCTGGAGGTGCTGCAGGCCTGCGGCCTGGTCCCCGAACCGGCCGTCGCCGCCCTGCGGCAATGGACCGACGGCCAGTTCGAGCAGCTGCGGCCCTGCTTCACCGGGCGCCGAAGCCAGGGCCGCATCCGCGAGTGCCACGGGGATCTGCACCTGGGCAACATGCTGCTGGAAGGGGAGCGCCTCAGGGTCTTCGACTGCCTGGAGTTCAGTCCGGAGTTGCGCTGGATCGACGTGATCAGTGACCTGGCCTTCCTGGTGATGGATCTGGAGCACCGCAACCGAGCCGATCTCGGGGCGGTACTGCTCAACCGCTGGCTGGGTCACTGCGGCGACTACGCGGGCCTGCTCACCTGGAACTGGTACCGGGTGTACCGGTCGCTGGTGCGGGCCAAGGTCTGCGCCCTGCGCCTCGGCCAGCAGAGCCTCGACGCCGATGCATCGCTTCTGCTGCAACAGGACCTGGAGCGCTATCTGCTTGGCGCCAGCCGTGCCACCGCCACCCCAGCCCCCGCCCTGGTGATCACCCACGGGGTATCAGGCAGCGGCAAAAGCCACCGGGCTCGCCAGCTCTGCCAGCGGCAGGGCTGGATCCAGGTGCGTTCCGACGTGGAGCGCAAGCGCCTCTTCGGCCTCTGGGGGCAGGGCCCAGTCCCACCGCTCCAGGGGGACCCTTACCGGCCAGAGGTGAGCGCGCTGCTCTACGACCAGCATCTGCCGCAGCAGGCGGGCCGCATCCTCGCGGCAGGGCTATCGGTGGTGGTGGATGCCACCTTCCTGCGCCGCGGTCAGCGGCAGCGGATGGCGGAACTGGCCCGCCAGCGCGGCGTCCCGTTCCTGATCCTGGCCTGCATCAGCTCCAAGGCACAGGCCCAGCGGCGCCTTGTCGAACGACAGGCCCGTGGTGGTGACCCCTCCGATGCGGACGGAGCCGTGCTGGAGGCCCAGTTCAGGACGATGGAACCGCTCGATGGGCACGAACGGAGCCGTTGCCTGGAGGTGGCGGCGACGATGACGCCCCAGAACCTGATCACCGCCGTGGCGGAGCGGTTGGGACGGCCTGCCGAGGCCCCGCCCTGAGGCCTAGAACCACTCGGCGATGGAGGCTTCCCGGCTGTTGACGTTGGCTTCCGGCGTCGAGCGGCGGAACTCCATGGTGATGCTGCGCTTCTGCTCGCCGTCGGCGGCGAGGGCCTCGATCGGATAGAGCTGCTGGCCATCGCGGAAGGGCACCTGCACCCGGAAGGTGCCATC
>Ga0247832_1000199_pt1 | contig 124155 bp, 124 predicted proteins | sample LaCruzMarch2015__10_FD_192407 | JGI IMG/M metagenome (GOLD analysis project Ga0247832, IMG submission 192407) | Freshwater microbial communities from meromictic Lake La Cruz, Castile-La Mancha, Spain - LaCruzMarch2015_4m | ecosystem: Environmental > Aquatic > Freshwater > Lake | place: Spain... | reverse complement strand
AGCGCGCCGGCAATCGCCGACATCTTCCACTTTGACCACTTCATTGCCGCCAAGTCGCACCTCTCCTGTTGATCCAGTTGCTTGTATTTCATCCCCCATTCTGTCGCACTTACCTCTTGAATCCAAGGTTCCAAACGGGGCGACGCTCGGGCGGCCCGGTATTATGGTGTCCTACGATGACCCGGAATCGGTGGACCGCGTGAAAGACCTCATCCTCGAACGGGCCCCGGAAGCGGTGCTCACACAGAATCTCATATCGGAATCTCCGGAACATTATGCCACGGCCATGCTTCTCCTCCGCGCCCACCGGAAAGCAGCCAAGGCCGGATACCCCGGACCGTTGCTGTTCTGGAACGAGTTCTGCCAGAGCACCGAGCTCGATCCCTCGTTTTTCCTCTGGGATTCCTTCATCGACATCTCCGGGTTGCGACAGAGACAGTTCGACTTCATCCGCTGCCACATCACGATGGTGCCTTTTCCAGAAAGGATGGACTACCTCGACTTCACAACTCAGACCGGGGTGAAGGACGCCGAGTTATTCAAGTTCGCAAGCCCCATTTGCGATTTCAAACCGTCCGGCGACTTCACCGAGGAGATTATGAGAAACCTGAAATGATTCCAGCTACGGATGCCGTGGAAGTTCCACTGGAAACGGACTCTGCCAAGCCGTCCACACAGCACGGAATTCTTTTTCCTGACACGAACCGTCCTATCTCCATATTTGTCCTGACCGGTCAATCAAATAGCTTAGGCACCACGGAGGATCCGCAAGAGAGCGATATCACGCCCGGCATGGATCCGCTGGATGCCAGGGTTCCTTTTTTCTGGTCCAACCGTTTCACACCAACAGCAGAAGCAGATACACCGCTTGTTGGAGATTCCGGAGGCAAAATCGTCCCACTCTGCGCTCAACAGGGACGGAAGGCCGACACCATTGTCTGGGGGCCCGAGATATCCTTTGGACGCGGGATGGCTGCGGCAGGCGCGGCCCCATTCATGATCGTCAAGGCCAGTCGAGGCGGTGGCGGGAATACGTTCTGGCTCAAGGGGACAAGCGACGACCATATGTACCGTCACGTGGTGAGCACCGTGCTCCAAGCTCTGGGAGCATTGCCGCCAACCATAAAGTTTAACATCGCAGCTTTGCTGTATGTGCAAGGAGAGAGCGATAACGAGGCCGAGGCGGCGGTGGCTGGAGTGCGCCTGCGGAAGCTGACGGAGAATCTGCGCACGGATCTCCCGCATGCGACACGAATGATGGTGATAGTGGGAGGGATTGCCGCTCCTGGCAGCAGACGTGACAATGTCCGCACCCAGCAGACAGCATTAGCTGTCACCGACCCGGCCTTCCTTTACATCGACACCATGGATCTCCAGCCACTGTTGTACGACAACCTGCATTTCAACAAGCCTGCCAAACTCGAAATCGGCCGTAGAATGTGTGCAACTTGGCTTGAGCGAAATCTGAAATAACAATGAAGGAGGGACCTCAACGTGACCGGACAAAATGAGCAATAAAAAGACCGGCCTGACGATGGCGATCGACTACTATGATATGCTTGCCTGTCTTGACGGGGTTTTCGACGAGGCACCGATAGACCGGTTGCTCGGGGAATACGCCGAAAGGGGAGTCACAGCAGTCCAGTGGCGGGTCTCAGTGCATGGCAAACTGCTTTACCGCAGCAGGCTCGGTGACATGTTCACCGCCGAGCCGTTCGGGGCCGACGATGTCCCGGGTTATGCAGCCAAAATCCGGAATGCCTTTGATAAGGCGAAGGCACTCATGGAGAGCATGGATCCCTTGGAAGTCGCCTCGCGCCTCTGCCGCAAACACGGAATCAAGTTCTATCCGTGGCTGACGATTTACGACGATGCAGGATTCCATCGCATGACTTGGAGCAATCTCATCCGTGAGCACCCGGAATACTGCTGGAAAGAGTATGATAAGGACGTGTTTTTTTCCGGCACAACTTCGTATGTCTATCCTGAGGTTGTCGAATTCCGCCTGGCGCAGATCCGGGAGCTCCTGGGCTACGGATGCGACGGGGTCTACCTCTGCACCCGCAGCCACAGCCGCCCGCCGGGATGGACGGAGGAGTTTATGAAATTCCTCCTCACCCACGAAGCTTCCGAGTGGCCGGAAACCACCACCAGCCGGAAGCTGCCCGAACTGTTCGCCGCATGTCAGGGACGATTCGGATTCGATCCACCCGCGGTGGAGGCCTACCGGCATTCAACCGGACTTGAGCCGCAGCCCGACGATCTCAACTGGTGGAAATTCCGCGGCGGTTACCTGATTGAATTTCTCAGGAAGGCCAAGACCCTCGCCGGCCAGTTCGACAAGGAATTGTGTTTTGGGCCGCATCACAATGGAGCGGTGTATCCCAAAGAATTCTTCGACTGGAAGCGCATGCTGGATGAAGGGATTGTCGATGAGTTGCACTTCGGGGCAACAGACACCTATTGCGGAAGCGCAGAGGTGGATGCGGAGTATCCATGGCTTTTCAGCAGCCCGGGTCGCAAGAGCTATTTTCACTGCGCCAAGACAAGCAAGAGCGCCGACGAGCATATCGCAGGCTTCGAAGCCACTGGAAATGCCGGCTTCCTGAACCGCTTCGACGGGATCACCATCTTCGAGGCCTATGTGTTTCAATTGCGTCCCGAACTTTGGCAATTCGTCGACCACCTCAGAAATGCCGTGAATCAATAATGCTATGAATTCGCTGAATACAAATGTCTGGGCCGAACCGGGCGGACCGCTTCTCAAAGAAGCTCTGCGGTTGGAGGCACGCAACCTTCACCAGAGGCACCAGCCGCCCGCGCGAATGAGCGACTGGCGGGCCATGCGGAAGCGCTTGATCGCCCAACTGCTTAACGCGGCGGGGACGTTTCCCGCGTCGCCGGAGCTCGATGTCCTCGAACACGGCACCATGAAAGGGGATGGCTATCGCATTGTTAAACTGAGTTACCAGAGTCGGCCCGGCCTGCGCGTCACCGCTCTCCTCTATCGTCCCGACGGTCCCGGTCCTTTCCCTGCCGTGATGAACATGCACGGGCATTGGAGCCAAGGAAAGATTGCCGCCGCTGTCGCCGGGCGCTGCCAGGTTCTTGCTAAGGAAGGCTTCGTAGTCCTGAGCCCGGACGCCATCGGGGCGGGCGAGCGGGGAACCCGGCCGGGAGAATTCGAGTATCACGGGCACCACCAGGGAACATCGCTTTTCTCGACCGGCGAAACGATCCTCGGCATGCAGCTCAATGACAACATGCGGGGACTCGATCTCCTCGAATCCCTGGATTATGTGGATGCGAATCGCCTCGGTGCGACCGGGGCGAGCGGCGGGGGAAACCAGACGCTGTGGCTCTCCGCGCTGGACCCGCGCATCAAAGCCTCGGTGCCCGTCGTTTCGATCGGCACGTTCGAATCCTACGTCACGAAATACAACTGTTGGTGCGAGACGTTGCCCGGCGGATTGGAGATCGCTGAGACATGGGGCGTGCTTGCGCTCATCGCACCTAATCCCTTGCTGATTCTGACGGCTGCGCGCGAAAAGAATGCGGCGTTTGTTTTCTCTGAGATGCTTCGCTCCTTCGGGTGCGCACAGAAGATCTACGACTTGCATGGGGCAGTGGACCGGATTTCTTATCAGGTGGTTGACGTGCCTCACAGCTACCTCCCCGAGATGCAGCGGCACATGCTCGGCTGGTTCAAATTCTGGCTCATGGCCGACGGCTCGCCGTTGCCCCGCGAGCTCCCGATGGTTCCGGAGTTTCCGGAGCGCGAGCTGATGTGCTTTCCCGGCAAGACCCGTCCGGCCGAGGTCAAATCACTACTGGCTTATTCTTCCCTCAGAACCACGGAATGCAAAAAGACGTTCCTGTCCCAGCCCCGGCTGAACCGCGGGGAGAAGCTCCGGTCGCTCCGCCAGATCCTGAGGCTAAGCGACGGGATAGACCGTTTGAAATCCAGCGAGACTTCCTGCGAGGAAATTGACGGGCTTCTCATTGAAAAATTCTCGGTCGAGTCCGATCGGGATGCTGTTCTCCCCTGCGTGCTGCTTTCGCAAGCTGGCAAGAAACCGACGACGATCACTCTTGCTGTCCATGGGGCGAGCAAAGCCGCCTGCTTGAACGAGGCCGCCGTCCAAGCGATCCTTCGCGCGAAGGGCGCGGTGTGCCTTGCCGACCTCCGGCACACCGGAGAAACCAAATGGGATTTCGAAGAATTCACCGACGACCTCCATGTCGCCCGCGCCGCATTCTGGCTTGGACATACGATGATCGGCCAGTGGGTGAAGGATCTTGTCGCCATTCGAACGGTGCTGGCCAAACGGTGGCGAGGCGCCGAAGTTGGACTCCTGGCTTATGAAGAGGCCGCCATCGCCGCGCTGGCGGCGGCGGCTTTTGAAAAGCGATTCTGTAACGTCAAGGTGGAACGACTACTTTCGAGCTATGTCATCACCGGGTCCCCTCTCACTCAGCGCTACAGCATTTACCTCCCTGGCATCTTGCAGTGGGGCGACGTCAGTCTCCTCGCTGCGATGTCAAACTGTCCCCTGGAGGCCGCGTCACTTGTCCATCCTTCCGGTGAGTCACTCAACTCGAAGGAACGCGCCGCATGGATCCGCGAAGTCCGGGAAATGGCAAAACGCATCGCTCGCCGCCGGGATCCATCCCTGGAAAAAACTTTGACAGGACCACACGATCAAAGTTGAGGCTGACTTTTCTGGTGGATCTGCGATTCGGGATCACGACGGTTATTGGGAACGGCTCTTCAAGCCCAGTTGCAGGCTTGCGCTGCCCGTCCTGACGAAACGGTGCTACCGTGGAGATGACTCCATGTGCCTTCCCATGGGTTTGACCTATAGGCACATCATCCGGTTTGTGAGGAGTTCTGCGAAGCTCTTGACCTTCCGGTCGATCTCCGACAAATGGATTTGCCTGTTTCTACGAAGCACAAGAAATCCTCGATCATGGACGGATCGGCGCCGCCGTGCGCACCGATGACCGGCGGAATCAAGCAAGGCGTGCAAACTGATTGGCTCCAACGACGGGGGCCATCTTGGCGATTTGTCCATCAGCCAGAGCGTTCTCCACCTCGGAAAGCGATTCATCCAGCGCACAGAGGAACTCGGACTGCTGCTCGTCGGTGTGAGCAAGCATCAGGTAGAGCTGCGACGAAGTCAAAAACCCCCTGCACACCATTTCGCGGATCATAAGTGCCCGCGCTGTGGCAGCATGCTCGCTCAAGCAGAATGTAAGTGATGGACAAGGCGGCATTCCTCCAACAGAGAGCTTGCAAGCTGCGTGGGAGGAGGCCAAGCGCGTGAGCTCCTTAACAAAAGCTTCTCCTTTTTCCCAAATAAGCGACGAGCCTTCCAATTGCTCGATTTTGTGGAGGCAGGCGAGCGCGGCGGTTGTTCCCATTGCTTCTGTCCAATAACTGCTTGAAATAAAACTGGATTTGGCGGCATCCATCACCGTTTCCGAACCAACCACTGCTGCGCAAGCAAAGCCGTTGCTGATGGCTTTGGCATAGACGGCGACGTCCGGTGTGATTCCAAGGCGGTTGTGGGCACCGGGAAATCCGAAGCGCATGCCACTGGTGACTTCATCCATAACAAACACCGCTCCCTTCGAGGCAGCCAAGGCCTTCACTTGGTGCAGAAAATCGTTCTCCGGAAAGCACGATCTCATCGGCTCCATCACAATTGCGGCCGGATCCCCATTAAGTTGCGACAGTGCCCTCTCGAGGGAGGCAAGGTCATTGTAGCGGAAGGGTGCCGCGGTGCCGCGGAGTTCTCGCGGCACTCCTAACGGCTGCAGCCCGGGCAGCAGATGTCCATCAAGCGACCGGTCGTCGGCCAAGTTCGCGGCAAGGTACCAATCCTGCCATCCATGGTAACCGCAAAATACAACCCCGCTTCGTCCGGTTGCCGCTCGTGCAATACGCACGGCCATGGTCATGGCCTCTCCCCCTCCTCTTGCAAAGCGCACCCGCGCCGCCCATGGGTGCAGTTCGAGAAGCTTCCGGGCGAGAGCATCCTCGTCAGGGTTCACCAGCGTGCAATACGTGCCCGAGGAGAGCCTTCGGCGCAAGGCGCGTTCGATATCCTTGTCCCCATACCCAAGCAGAATCGCACCGACACCCCCGGCAAAATCAACGAAACGTCTGCCATTCTGGTCCCAGACATGCGCTCCGTGGCAGCGCGAAAAAAAGGTCGGCCAGGAGACTTGGTCGAACTGCTCCTTGCGTTTGGACATCAGACCGGTTCCGCAAGAAATGTGGGAACTCACATCCCTCCAGTCGAGGACAGGTTCAGCGGGCTTTCGGTGCAGAAGGGTTGCCGCGTTTTTCCGGAAGATCTTTTCGAGATCCGTTGCGGTGAGTCCGGTGGATTCGGCGGCTTCGCGGAGTGCGGCCAGCGATTCGATCCCCACCAAGGTCAGGTGCTTGGATACCGGATTTTCCGAGTTATCGTAGAGCCAGTGAAAGGTTTTCCCGATCGTTGAACAGCGGCCACGAAAGTTGCTGACGGGATAGTCGGAGCCAAAAAGGATCCGCTCCGGGCCGAGGTATTCGATGGCGGTTGCCATCGCCTGACTTTCGCATACCGCAGAAGTATCCACCCACACATTGTCCAAGTCCCTGAGGCACGCAAGTCCCTCCAAAGCGTGGCGGTGGGAAAAACTGCGTGCGACGTGGGCCAGGATAAGCTTGCACCCCGGATATTTGCGGCAAAGGGTGCGAATCGATCTCTGGTTGTCGGGATCAGCCATTGCGGCATCCCTGACAATGTGCAGCATGAGAATACCCTCATGCCTGTCCAGCAATTCCCACATCCACTCGGGAGCGAATTCAATCACGCTGCAATCAAAGGAATCCGTCCGGCCCGACATCAAGTGGTAAACCTTGAATCCCGCGCAGGCATCGCGCAAAAGCTGCGCCTCCAATGCCTCAGGATCGTCGTTCGGCCCGGCAAGGGCAAGGTATCGCCAGTTTTCTTGTGACTGAACCTCTCCTTCCACCCAATCGTTGACTCGTCCGCAGTCGATTCCCTTGGCAGGCACCCCAAAGCAAAGCCCCTGCACCCGCCGGGAGGGCAAAAGGGTTTCCCAGCCCCGCTTCAAATGGTGGGCACCGAGTATCAAGCCCGGGTGTGAAAACTGTGGTCGATTGGTATCGTCAAAGTCGGAATCACGAAACAAGTGGGTGTGGAAATCGAACACTTCGTCCGGCACAAAGCCACTAATTATCTCTTCCAGGCAGGCCGTCTCCCATGGGCGGAGGTCGTGATGGATTTCCAATCGTGCGTCTGAAAGCGCAAATGCCTTTTTGTTCATAGGGATCGTTATTTTCGGTCAGGCAGGTTTGAGTGGCTAGGGCTTCAGTCTCGCAACAAAAACATCTGCGGGTTTGTCGTTGCCGCCACGGGTTTCGGGTGCTGCATCAGCCTCTCGTTGATGTTGGGAGTAGTAGCTTGCCAGAATGTTTCCATCGGGGGCCAAGGCAGTGCCGAAGTAGGCGCAGTCACCGAGGCTGGGAAGTTCGAGAACCTCATGCAAGTCGGTGCCAATGGCCTCCCAAACTTTTGATCGGGTCGCGGAAGACTGGATTGGTCGTCCAACGGCATCCGCGCCCGCAACTTCACGGGCAAAAAGAAACAGACGTCCGCCGACCTCCTGGCAATGCGGTGCCTGAATGATTTTCTGGATCACAGCATTCTTTGTCCATGATTCGTAAGGAAAGGCGGACTCCCAAATCTCAAGATAATGGCGGGCACCTTGTGTTCGGATATAGGCTCGAAGGATATCCCCAGGCATCGGCACCAGGCACGTCTCGTTTCCAGCAGCGATCACTGCACCCCGCGACCAGTCCCAGCCGTCTTCTGATCTGTAAAGCTCGACCACGCAACCCTGGCCGGGAAGTTGCCGATAACCCGCACACCAAAACCCGCCCTGCCAAAATATCGGCTTCCACAAGATCGCCCCGCTCAAAATCTCCTTAGGGTCCGACCATTCCTGCCCGACGCGAAGGACTTGAAGCGTCGATGCGGTTGGCCGGAGATAGTTGTCGTCAACGAGCGGAGCATGAACGAAGGAATAGATCCTGAGCTCGTCGCCGCATTTCAGGAACGAGTTATCCCGAAAATCCATCGTCGTGCCAGCCGGGAGATCCAGGGGCGAGGGAAACGATGTGGTCGCAGAAAATGCCCAGTTTTCCCCATCCGAACTGGTCAGACGAACTTGACGGCCTCCCGGAGCACTATGGTTTTGCGCCTGGCGGAAGGCGAGGTGGAATTTCCCGTCGAGCTCTCCCACCCCCGTAAACGCGTTGTGTTTGCCGTTTGAGCAAACCGATGAAAGGGACAGAATTTGCACTTACGCTGAATACTCATTTTGGGGGACTGTGCGATCAAGTCTGCTTCGAGTGGTCTGGTATTTTTACCAGTGAAACAGTCCGCAAGAGTGGGGAGATCGCGCCGACCGTCGTTACAGCGGTCGCCTGTCTATGCCGGCTCCCAGCCTCTGCCAATGAAGCCCGACTTGTCATCGAAACGCAATGTTGCATTTTCAGGCACCAGGTGTCGTATCGGGAGAGAACAGGTGGTGGGTTTTCTGCTGCCAGTTGGGCAGCAACCGCGCGTCCGCTTCGCCGGCGAGTTCGCCGGTCTGGGACACGGCTGAAGAATCCCCCTGTTTGCGGAATTCCCACCAACATTGCCCGCAATGGTTGTGCTCGTGCGCGATCACAAATCCCGCGTCGTCCATCACGGGCTTGATCCACTGGATGCAATGGTCGCAGTAATCGCGATGTTGCTCGAGGCCGTTGCGGATCAGGAAGCCTTTGGACGGACAGTCGTGCATGTCGATGCGCACGACATCCTTGCGACTGGACATCGTGTAGGCCTGTTCGGGGGATTCCTCGGCGAGAGTGTGCCCCCAGTATTTTGTCATGCCATTGAAACCTTCGCTCTCGATGAGCTTGCGGGCATGAGCCTGGGAATCGCGTGAGATCGCCTCCTCCATGTATTCGAGCAGGAGCGGGTGGCCGCCTTTTTTTTCGAGCCAGGCGAACGTCCACTCGTAATGCCCGCAGAAATCGTAGGTTCCAATCATTTTGCGTCTGCGATGAGTTTCATGTCTTGGGGAGGAAGTGCTTCCGATGAAAACGTTTGCCGACAGGCACCATTTCCTCCTTCGAGGCGCATGTGAAATCCGGCAAGGCGGGCCATCTCGGAATATTGGAAATAACAGTGCTGGCAGAATTCCGGAACGATGATCCGGCCGTCCTTTCGCAGGTGTTTGATGGCCGGACATTCAACGACATCGAGGACGACGGATTCCTTTTCCCTTCGGACTGCAAATACGGCGTCGGGCTCGGCCTCGAATGATTGGACAAGGTAGCGAGCCACGGCGTCGAGACCGCCCGCCTTCCATGCGTGCCAGACCGGACGATAATATTCCCTTGCCATATCGCGGAGGTATTCCCCCCATCCCTCGGTTCCGAATTTGCTGATCACGAACCGAAAGGTGGCATTGATGGCAAAAAAGAAGTCCGCGGCACCCTGCGGCTTGGTGTCGGTGTAGGGAAGAACAGACGGTGGCGAACAGGATTCGGGCGGTCTCATGAGGCATTCGTCTCGGATCCCACAAGCGAAGGATCGTATTCCCAAAATTTCCGCGCCACAAGATCCTCGATGCTTTCCTGCACGTCTTCGGTGGGCGGCATGTCGTAGTAGCTTGTCGTCGAAGTAAAGATGCCCATGCGGTGAAGGCACATCTTGAGTCCTCCCATCCAGCTCCGGATCGACTTACCGCCGAATATCGCCAACATGAAATCGCTCATGTGGTCGGAGATGGCTTTTGCGAGCCGGTGGTCTCCGGCAGAAATGGCCGCGTGCATGGCGAGTGCCCATTTGGCGTTGAGAATGGCCGTGCCCAGCAGGCCTCCATGGAAGCCGCAGATGAAGTCCTCATAGTATCCAATCTCCGTGCCCGTAAGGACCACCAGATCCGAGCGCTTCTCCGCCACGGCAAAGACCAGCTTCTGCCGTTCGGCGTCAGCGGTGCTGTCCTTGATCATCCGCAAGTTGGGGTGCATGTAGATCTCCTCGATGAAGGCTGCAGGAAGCAGGGTCTTGCGGTTGAGTTGGTAGATGCAGACGGGGAGAGGACTGAGATCGAGGACGCCGCCGTAAAAATGCCGGAGCGAGCGGTCCGTCACTCCCACCTCGAAAAGCGGCGGGGCCACCGTGACGAGGTCGACTCCCGCCTGTTGCGCTCGCCGGATGCGATCAATCACCCGGTCAATCGAGTTGTCGGTCACCTGCACCGAAACCGGCATGCGTCCTGCGGAAAATTCGACGGCCTTGCGGGCGAGTAAGTCAATGGCCGACTCGGCCAGGCAAGCACCTTCCCCGCACGTTCCGGCGACAAACAACCCTTCAATGCCGAGCGAGTGCTGCCAATCGACCGAGCGGTGCAGTGAGTCCTCGTCAATTTCGAACCCTGGCGTGAGCGGGGTTGGGCAGGCGGACCAAAGGCGGTGGCAATTAGCAGAATCGGAATTCATGGAATAGGGAGTTGAATGGGATTGGGGTCACGGGCGGAGACGTTCAATAGGGGCACCATGTCTGGCAGTAAGTTATTCACTCAGTAGTCTGTCTAGTGTGGGCTTCATCGCTTCCATCCACCGGATATACCCCGGTCCGGCCACATGAAGTTTATCGGGCATGATCTCGCTGCTGATCGAACCATCCGGCTCGACGAGTTTATGCCCCACATCGAGATAAAAAACCCGCTTATTGTCCGCCAGGGAGGCGAGCTTCGCATTTGTCTGCCGGATCGTCTCGTTGACGGAGTCTTCGATCGACTCCCCTCGCGGCAGAATCCCGAGCAGGAGGATGTTGCATGAGGGCACCTTCTCTTGAATGGCTTTCAGGAGAGAGTCGATTCCTTGGGCGATTTCGTCAGGAGTCAGTTTGGCGGAAATGTTGTTCGTGCCAATAAGGAGAACAAGAGCCTTGGGGTGGACCTTGTGCAACACGCCGTTTTCCACTCGCCAGCGAACATTCTGGAGCCAGTCTCCCCCGATGCCGAGATTCACGGGACGGAACGCCCCGAACGCTTCCTGCAAGAGTTCGGCAGGCCAGCGGGAGGTGATCGAGTCTCCAATGAATACCAGCTCGGAATCGGCAGCCAGCAGGGCCTCGCACTGCGCTTGGTGCTTCGCGGCATAAGCAGGATCGATTTTCCCATCACCGAGCTGTTGAGGATTCATCCCGTTGACCGGCGGGGTAAGAATGTTGATCGGAGGTGCGGGTTTCTCTCCTGAGGGATACTCCTCGATGGTAAAAAAGAGCCTGCCTCCTCCCTGTCGCGAGTTTTCCCCGGGGCCGACAGCGACACGGATGGCGTCGCCTTTCTTAAGCGGCCCCAGATTCTCTTGGAAGACCGCAGCGAAGCGGTCCTGTTTGAGAATCGAGTGCGACTTCAACTCATCATTCACATAGATTTCCAGTGTTGTTCCATCGGGGAAGGATCTGTTGCGAAGATTACCGTTGGTGATCCATATCTCGCCTGAGGGATCCTCACCCAGGGTGTAGGATGCGATGTAGAATCGCGGGATCCCTTCCTTGTCACGCATCGCGGAGATGTCGAAAAAGCGATCATCGCGCGAAATGGTGTGACTGGGTGCTCCGGGCTCCAGTTCCCCACTCTCGTTGATGACGCCATACGCCGTGGATTTCTCAACGTAGTTCAGCGGAGAGTAGCCATTGGAATCGCCCATCTTTCCACCGGCGTTCCAAGCAAAGCTCCAACCCGGAGGCGGAGTTTTCTGCGCAGCGGCCTGCGCATAAACAGCGAGAGTTTTTCCGTTTCCGCCAGCGTGAACGATTGTCACCGACAGGACCACCAAGGGAACAGCAAACCGCAGGATAAACGGGAAATGCATTAGGACGTCCCATGATTTAAGAGGTGAGACCTATTTCGGCAATCAAAATCATGATTCCGAATAGCGGAATAATGAGTTTGCCCTTCTCGTGAAACAACAGCAACTTTTTTGATGTCTTGACATCAAAAATATCAGATGTTACGCACAAATTCGTGAGGACGACCCTGACACTGGATGGAGATGTCGCGGAGCGGTTGCTCCAGGAGACAGCCTCCGGGAAAGTTTCCTTGAAGCAGGTCGTCAATGAGCGCTTGCGGGCCGGGTATGGCATTCGCCGCAATAAGAAGATGCCGGAATTTGTGGTGGAGCCACACCAGTCAGCCTACCGGGCGGGTATTGACCGGAGAAAAATGAATCAGCTCGCCGATGAATTGGAGGCAGAAAGCTTTGCCTCGAAGGCGGCGCCGCGATGATTGTTCCGGACATCAATCTGCTGGTTTATGCCTACAATGCGGCGGATCCGATGCATGCTGAGGCACGGTCGTGGTGGGAGAGCGCGGTGGGCGGGAGGGAGCCTGTTGGGCTACCGTGGATTGTGGCCGGCGGATTCCTCCGCCTTATGACCCACCCGCGTGTTCTGGTATCACCCATGCCGGTGGAGGATGCCACCCGGTGCGTCCGCAGTTGGCTGGACCATCCCAATGTGTTGGTTGTGCAGCCCGGGAAACGTTTCGCCGGATTGTTTTTCGGCTTTCTGGAAACGGTTGGCAGCGGAGGAAATCTTACCACCGACGCCCACCTCGCCGCGCTGGCCGTCGAGCACCAAGCGGAGCTAAATAGTTGCGATTCCGATTTTTCCAGTTTCGCGGGCCTGCGCTGGCGAAATCCGTTGTAGGCCATTCCGTTATTCTTACACCACAGATCAGCAGAACTTGGAGCGACGTAGGATTATCAGATTGGTTCGGATGGCAAATGCAGAAAAGCGGAATGATTTTCGGATTTACACCCGAGACATCGGAAATATCCGAACGTCGACTCCCGCGGAGAAGCAGGCGTGGGATGGGGTGCGTGGGCCGGTGTCGAATCCGGCTTGCGTCATCGGCGCGGTCAGTGACCCAGAATGCGATGCGGGGGCGATAGCATACGGTCGATGTGCGACGCAGCCAGTGAGGAGGGTATTTCCTTTGGCAGAGAACAAGCGGTAGCGCTCGACAAGAAACCCTTCGAGTGTGCCGGTCGATGCCGGCGCGGCGGGGCCGGTCGGCTCGTAGTGAAAGGTAGAGGACACGCTATGTCCCACACGTTGGCATTCGTAATCCACCGAGCTCCCGCGGCGCCGCGCGCGCATTCTGGCATCGAAGTATGGCAGATGGAAAAGCGTCCGCGCCACGCGCACGGCAATCGGCTGATCGCAATCCAGCGAGTAAAACCAAACGCCCGCCCGCCCGCGCTCGTCGCGAACGTAAGTCCGGATGTTCAGCTCAAGAAAATTCGAAACCCAAGGAATGGCCGGTAATCCGACCGGCCGCACGCCCCGCATAAAAAATGGCACGAACCCGATATAGGCTCGCCCGTCCCAGACATCGACGTGGAGCCCCGCCGGGAGTGTGCGCTGCACCTCCGCGGGATCCCAATCCCAGTGAAGAAAGAGCAGGTCCTCCCACCGCTGCCGCATCACAACAGGACCACTGGAACGGGGGGAGTCAGGGTGGCTGGACATTTGCTGGCCCGGATGGGGAATCAAGGTTGACCATGGGAGCACGATCGGCGGGGGTAATCACGAACATTCGGACTCTCCCATGGTGCGAATTGCCAGCTGCATATCCCGCGTCGGCTCGGGGACGACTGGAAATTTCGTGGTAATCCGCAGTAGAAACGCCTAACCTCCCGAGCCATGTCCAGCATGGTCGAGCTCCGGGAGGTCAACAAATCGTTCGGCACCTACCGTGCACTTCAGGATGTCAACTTCGAGATCCGCGAGGGGGAGTTTATGACATTTTTGGGGCCGTCCGGATGCGGGAAGACGACGTGTTTGCGCTTGATCAGTGGGTTTGACACGCCGAGCACCGGGCAGATCTTTATCGGAGGAACCGATGTGACGCTCGACCCGCCCTACCGGCGAGACGTCAATCAAGTGTTTCAGAGCTACGCCCTCTTCCCGCACCTCTCCATTTACGAGAACATCGCTTTTGGGCTGCGAATGAAAAAAGTCCCGCAGGCGGAGGTCAAGGCGCGCGTCGACCGTGTTGTCGAGATGACGTCCCTCGGGTCATTCGTTGACCGCAAGCCTGCTCAGATGTCTGGCGGCCAGCGTCAGCGCGTTGCTTTGGCGCGCGCGATTGTCTGCGAGCCGAAGGTCCTCCTTCTCGACGAGCCGCTGAGTGCGTTGGATGCCAAACTTCGCGCACAGATGAGAATCGAGCTCAAGCAACTCCAGAAGCGCCTCGGGATCACCTTTGTTTTTGTCACCCACGATCAGGAAGAGGCCCTGACAATGAGCGACCGGGTCGCTGTAATCAATGCCGGGCGAGTCGAGCAAATCGGAACGGTCAACGAAATCTACTATCAGCCTGCCACGCGGTTTGTTGCCACGTTCATTGGCGAGACCAATATCGTCGAGGCCGAGGTGGTCGCCCGCGCAGACGGCCTTGTCCGATGCCGGCTCGAGGGTGGCTTGGAGTTGCTGGTCAAAGATGGACCGCGCGCTTCCGGGGGCAAGGTCCTCCTCTCGCTCCGGCCCGAGAAGGTTCGCCTCTACCGTGCAAACCCGGGTGGCCAAAATTGCTTCCCGGGGCGGATCTCGGTGGAAATCTTCAAGGGCGCCGTCGACGATTTGACGATCGTTGTTGAAGGTGGCCTCGAACTTGGGGCGCTTCTCGCCAACGACGGACAGGAAGAACTCGAATTTCACGAGGGGGAGGCGATCTTTGCTCGCATTCAGCCGGAGGACATTAATGTCGTTGCGGCGTGACCGTTTAGGCAAGAGAGAGTAGGAGAAATTCTGCGGGAACCAGTCACATCGACAGTGAGCCCCCCAGATTCGTTCAAAATTTTTTTAAAAAAGTTTTGACGAGCCACCTCAGATGGCTATCACTTGGCACAACACGTGCTCTCACTGGCACTCAACATGCTGGTAAGAGCGTGACAACCTGAACCGGGTTTCTGGAAGCAGAGATTCGGTTCTACAAAAAAACAAAGGAGAAAAATTAAAATGAAACTCGCAACTAAAATTGTCGCAATGGCAAGCATGGCGGTCGTCCTCGCGGGCAACCCGCTTCTCGCTGGAGATGGCAAAACGTTCAAAGAAAAAGTCGTCATCGAAGAACCAACGCAATGGTATAATGCGGCACTCAGCACAGGCTGGGACAGCCTCTATATGTTCCGTGGCGTCAACGTGCTTTCGCACGGGGCCTTCGGAGACACAGATGACTACGGCTCGGGCATTTACTGGACCGATCTGAGCTTCACCTGGAACATCACGGAGAATGATTTCCTCACCGTGGGATCCTGGATGGCGTTCGGAACGCAGAACACTGCCTACAAAGAACTCGACATCTACACGAGCTATACCAAGACGATCGGCGACCTCTCGCTGAGCGCTGGGTATATCTTCTACTACGTGTTCGGTGCGTCCAACCACCTCTACTCGCATGAGTTGAACGTGAAGGCCGCCTACACGTTTGATCTCGGATTCATGAGCATCGTTCCGTCGATCGCCTACTTCTTCAACATCGGTCCCGACATCGCGGACGGTGCTGGAATCGCCCGGGCGGCTTCGAGCTACCTCCAACTCCGCGTGGACGGCAGCATTCCGATCTACAAAGACACTGTTGCTCTCGCTCCTTGGATCTCCTATGGAACGAACTTCCAATACAACACCCGGCTCAGCAGCTCGGGAACATTGGATTTCTTCAACGGTGCTAACGCATTGGAACTCGGCCTCGGCCTTCCAATCAAGCTCAACGACGTGATCAGCCTCTACGGCTATGTGGCCTACAGCTACGCGTTCGAGAACTTGAACGGAACCACCAACCCAAGCACTGTCTGGGGTGGCGCGAAAGTTACCTTCTCGTTCTAAGTCCTAAACGGGAAAACTTAACCATAAAAACCCTCCCGGTTTCGGCCGGGGGGGTTTTTTGTTGATCCGAAACCGGAAACCGGGCCCCTTTTGATCGTAGCAACCGAAGATGAACGCAGATCGTCGCAGATTGCTTTTTGGCTGGAGGTTTGTTGCGCAAGATTTATCCCATCGCCTCACCGGTGAAGAGCTTATACTGTCCCTTCCAATCGCATGCCCTTCTTTCTGCGGGGATCTTGTTAATCTGCGGTGAAAAGTCTTGCGGCTTCTAGGTTGATAAAGACTTGGGCTTCTTCCTTGTTTCACCATCGCAAATGAATATCGAACTTCCAAAAGAACTGCTGCAATGTGGTGCCGAGACGGCGATCGTCCTTGGCTCCGGGCTCGGGCCGTTTGCAGACTCCCTTGAGCACGAGATGGTTATGGAGTATTCGTCGATCCCTGGCCTGCCGGCATCCACGGTGCCGGGTCACGCAGGCCGATTTGTGGTTGCCCGCCTTGAGGGAATGCCTCTGCTCATCGCGCAAGGTCGGGTGCATTTGTATGAAGGATGGGAGGCCAGCGAGGTTGTGCGCTCGATTCAGGTGATGCATCGCATGGGCATTCGGCGGCTGATCCTCACGAACGCGGCAGGCACGGTGAACCTCTCCTTTCCACCCGGTTCTTGGATGATGCTCACAGACCACATCAATCTCACCGGGCATTCGCCACTGCGGGGCGGAGCCCATTTTGTCGATCTCTCGGAAGTCTATAGTCTCAGGCTGAGAGATTTGTTCCGCGCAGCGGCCCGGGGTAGAGGGATGGACCTCCATGAGGGCGTCTATGCGGCGATGCCGGGTCCCCAATACGAAACTCCCGCCGAGATCCGCATGCTCCAGCGACTGGGAGCCGACGCGGTCGGAATGTCCACGGTTCCTGAGGCCGTCCAAGCCCGGGCTCTCGGCATCGAGGTCGCAGCCTTTTCCTGCCTGACAAATTGGGGTGCTGGGATTTCTCCTCATCCGCTGAGCCACGAGGAAGTTTCTGCTGTCGGGAGATCCGCGGCGGACACGCTCGTCGGTCTGCTCACCGATGTGCTTCCGAGAATGTAGCGGATTTCCCTCCGCATTCCCGCCCGGATGTGATATCAGCGTCCGTTCTGCTTGAATGGAACCTCCAGAGACGCCCGATGAAGAATTGGTAGCCCGCACCCAAAGCGGGGATGCGCGGGCGTTTGACCAACTCGTTGTCCGCTTCAGCCCCCGCCTCTACGGCTTGGTCTACAATATGACCTCGAACCACGAGGACACGAACGACCTTCTCCAGGAAATCTTCGCGAAGGCGTTTCGCTCCATCAAGGGGTTTCAGGGCAAATCGAGCTTCTACACGTGGATGCACTCGATCTCGGTCAACATGACGATCAACTTCCTGAAGAAACGGAACCGCCGGGCCACAATGAGCCTCGACGATGTGGATAATGGGATCGTCAACGACCCGGATTTCATCGAAGCGACAAGCGACCACGACCCGAGGCACCATGCGAATCTCGGCGAACTTCAAAAAAAACTGAACGAAGCGATGATGAAGTTGTCTATCGAACATAGGTCAGTTGTGACCATGTTTGATATCCAAGGAATGCCACACGCCGAAATCGCAAAAATTTTGAAAATTTCAGAAGGCACCGTCCGGTCGCGGTTATTTTATGCACACCGGCAGTTGCAAAACTTCCTGCAAGAGTTTATCACCACCTAATCCCAAGTATGTCCACGAACGAATCGGTCTCGAAATTACTCAAGCTCAAGCGCCACGAGCAACCTCCTGAAGGTTACTTCGAGGACTTCCTCCGCGAGTTTCAAGACCGTCAGAGGTCGGAAATCCACCAGCGTTCCCTTTGGGAAATTATCTCGGATCGGATGGCGTCGCTGATGCCCTCCTTCGAGGTGCCGCGGATGGCTTATGCCGCGATCGCCGTCATGGCCGTCGTTGCGACCACGGCGATTGTCACGCAGCCATCGCCGGAAGCTCCTGGGATGCTCGCGAAGAACGAGTCGCTCAGTTTGTCCTCACCGCAGTCCGTCAGCATCGGCGACTCTCGAGCTGTGGCACTGACCTCCACCGGATCTCCCTCTGTGCACTATGTGCTTCCGACCCGACCGGTGAGTTATGCTTCTGCCCGCAGCTTCTAGAGGCCTGAACGGGATTTTATCGCCCGGTCTTTATGTCGCGACCTGCCTCGCGATGCTCTGCACGGGATCCCTGTTGATCGCGCAAGATCCGGAACCTGCCGGATCTGTAGCCGACACGATCTCGGCGGAAGTTCGGAAAGTTTTTGAAGAGAGAAAGGATGCAGTTGTTCGAGTCCGCGCTCGCGATGGCTTGGGAATCCGCTTTGGGAGTGGATTTTTTGTCGATCCTGCGGGGACGATTTACACTCACGCTGGCATCGTTTTGAAAGCCGATGAGGTCACGGTGATCCATGATGGACGGGAGCTTCCCGCCAAGGTTCTCGTCGCAGATCTTCGAAGCGGTATTGCGATATTGAAAGTCGATGCGAATAGTCCGTTCATTCCCGTCGGCGACTCCGGAGCGCTGTCAGTCGCCTCCCCGCTGCTAACGCTTGGTTTTCCTGAAGACATGGATATCTGTCCGAGCTTCGGAATCGTTGCGGGATTCGACCGCCAATATCTCGGGCAGTATTTTTCAACGACGCACATTCGGGCGAACCTGCCTGTGCAGCGCGGGCAGGGCGGGGCACCGGTTCTCAACATGCGCGGCGAAGCGGTCGGGGTCTTGGTTGGGCGGATCGAAGGAGGGTCCGCGTGCCACGTGCTGCCGATTCGCGCTGCGGAGAAAGTTCGACTGGATCTCGTGCGCTTTGGCGAGCTCCGCCCGGGTTGGATGGGGGTTGAGGTCGAGGACGCTGCCTCGGCATCCGAGGGGTCAACGGCAAGAGTGGAAGTCGTGGACTCCTCGACGCCTGCGGCCCAATCCGGCCTGCAGGCGGGGGACATTCTGCTCCGCATCGGGTCCACGCCTATCACGGCCAGCGAGGATGTTCTGGATGCATCCTACTTCCTGACGGCGGGCGATTCTGCGGAGATCGAGTTCCTGCGCGGGGATGAGCATCGGAAAGTCACCGTCAAACCAACCATCCATCCGCTTGCGCCCAATCGCGAAATGCAGGTCGTTGCCCCAGAGGCTGGCGAAAAAATCCGACTTGAGTAGACGCGGGATCTCGGGCTGATTTTGTCTGGATATGCACGAGCAACTGACGATCAAAAAAACCACTCGACGGGTGCTCCTCGGCCTTGTGCTCTGGCTCGGTGTTTCTCAGATATCTGTTGCTTGGGAAGTGAAGTCCATCAGCGGGCGAGACTATGTCCCGCTCAGCGAGGCCGCGGCATTTTACGATCTTGGCACGGAAGCATCGCCCGATGCGAATACGCGAAAATATAGCAGCCAGAGCCGCGAGCTTGTGGTGACGAAGAATAGCCGCGTCGTCACAATCAATGGGGTGAGTCACTGGTTGGCATTTCCAGTGGTCGAAGACGGCGGGGGATTTTTCCTCTCCCGCCTCGATTTGGGAAAAACCATCGAGCCGGCTTTCCGTCCGCAGTTATTGCCGGACCTGAAGCCAGTCCGAACCGTCGTCATCGATCCCGGTCATGGAGGGAAAGACATCGGGGCGCAAGGGCCGTATGAATCGGAAAAGAATTTCACTCTGGATGTCTCCCGTCGCGTGCGCGATCAGCTGAAGAAAGCCGGAATGAGGGTCCTCTTGACACGCAATTCCGACACATTTGTTGAGCTCCAGGATCGCGCGGCCGTTGCGAATCGGATTCCCGATTCGATTTTTGTCAGCGTTCATTTTAATGCGGCGGACTGGAACCGGTCGGCGGAAGGTTTCGAGATTTTCTGTGTTACTCCCCGAGGTGCGCCTTCGACCGCCTACGAGGATCTCCGCGTTCGAGACATGATTGCCGAGAACGGCAACGAGCACGACCTTCACAGCTTCGCGCTGGCCAACGCCGTCTTTCACTCCATGCACGGGCGGCTGACGATGTTTGATCGAGGAGTCAAACGAGCACGTTTCGCCGTGCTCCGCCTGACGACTGTTCCCTCGATATTGATCGAGGGGGGCTTTCTGACCAATCCGGAAGATGCCCGCAAGGTCGCCTCGAAGCAATGGCGGGAGGACTACGCGGCATCCATCGCCAGAGGGATCATGGAATACTCGAAGCTGGCTGCCAAAGGAATCCCGCCGCGCCAGCTTGCAGACTATCGGAGTGGAGCCGCTCCGGTCGCCAACCTTGCCGTGGCTCCAACGCCCACGCCCGCTCCGGAAGTCATGCTCCGCGACCTTCCGGCGGCGTCGACAAACTAAGCCTCGATCGGGGCTTAGATGGAGGCCAGTGACGCATCGAGGACATCGAGGAGAAAATCGACATCTTCGCTGTGGAGGCACATCGGAGGTTTGATCCTGAGCACATTTCCGTGCAACCCGCCTTTTCCGACAAGCGCCCCGAGTTCCCGACAGCGCTCGAAGACATGGATGCAGGCATCTTTCGCGGGAGTTTTCGTCTCGCGGTCCGTGACAAGCTCGCACCCGATCATCAAGCCTCGACCACGAACTTGACCGATGAGCGAATGTTTTTCCTGGAGGACCCGCAGCCCGGAGAGCAAGCGCTCGCCTTGCGCTGCGGCATTAGCTTGGATGCCTTCCCGTTCGATCACCTCGAGCACGGCGAGGCCCTGCGCGCAGGCGACGGGATTTCCACCAAATGTGTTGAAGTGAATCCGCTCGGCAAGGCAGCGTGCCATCTCGGGGGTCGTGACGACCGCAGCGAGCGGGCAGCCGTTGCCGATGCCTTTCGCCATTGTCACGATATCCGGCACGACTCCCTGAGTTTCGAAGCCCCAGAAATGAGAGCCCGTGCGTCCGAATCCCGTCTGCACCTCGTCAGCGATGCAGAGCCCGCCGGCTGCACGCACGTGCTTGTAGGCCTCGACGAGGTAGCCGTCGGGATACACCACGGTGCCGCCGACACCTTGGATGCTCTCGGCAATAAAGCCCGCGATCTTGCCGGGTGTCGCGTATTGGATGACCTGTGCGATCTCGGCGGCGTAGGCCGGGCCGGAATCTGGGGCCGTCCAGCGGCCACGGTAGAGGTCCGGAGCGACTGCGTGGTGGACGCCGAAGCTGTGTGGCGTATTGAATTTCCAAGTATGATGCGACGTGAGTGCCATCGTGGACTGGCTGCCGCCGTGGTAGCCATTGCGGAGGGCGATGACGTCGAAGTTTCCTGTGTAGGCGCGGGCCATGAGGAGCGCGAGATCGTTTGCTTCCGATCCGGAATTCACGAAGTAGCAGACCTTCAGGTCGCCGGGCAGCTTGGCGGCGAGTGATTCTCCGTAGAGCGCGATGTTCGGGTGCAAATAGATCGTGGTCGCGTGCTGGAGCGTCTCGTTCTGCCGGTGGACGGCGGCCGTCACGTGCGGGTGGCAGTGGCCGACGCTCACCGTCACGATGCCGCCAAACGCATCCAGGTAGCGTCGGCCAGATTCATCGTAGAGATACTGCCCGCGGCCCTCGACGATCATCAGCGGCTCGCGGTAGTAATGGAAAAGCGCAGGGTTAATAAACTGGCGACGCAATCGAAGGACATCGTCTTTCGACGGGCCGGAGTAAGGCGTGGGCGTGTGGTCGAAGGCGGGCAGCGGTTTCATGTTTGTTTGACGGATCCTTTTAAAAATCAAGTCGTGAGGAAATGCGATGGCAAAAGCGTTTCCGCTATTCATCAAGGCGCTTCCGATTTTCTTAAGATTCCCTATGCTTTTCTGTGAATGAGCCAAATTCCGTCTGCCAACTGGCGCCCGCTTTTTGACGCGGTGTATGAGATCAACACGGCAAGAGATCATGCTGATTTTCTGTCGGCAGCGGTGACGGGGATGAGTCGCCTGATCCCCTCCGATCTTTGTCTCGTTCATGTGCTCGACCGAAGGACGCAGAAGATTATACTTCGGACGATCCCGGAAAATCCCTACACCGATGATGAGGTCGCCTTTTACGCCGCCAACCCGTGCGGTGAGCCGCTGGTTGCTTATTTTGATAGGACCAATGACATGAAAGCCCGGCGGCGCTCCGACGTGATCTCGCAGCGGGAGTATCTCAAGACACCTCACTTCATCAACTGCCAGAAGCGCCTAGGGTTTATCCACACGCTGGTGTTACCGGTGCAAATCGATGCTCATACCGTCGGAGCACTGAGCTACGACCGTTGCAGGCCTGATTTTACCAAGCGGCACTGCGCGTTGTTGGATGCCTTTGCTCCTCATTTTTTGTTGGCTTGGAAGCGCCACCCAAATCCATGGGAAACCGCCAAACAGGGCGGGCTCTCGGTTCGTGAAGGGCTGCAAGGTCTCGGCCTGACGATGCGCGAGGCAGATGTTCTTTTTTGGATGACCGAGGGGAAGCAAAACCGCGAAATCGCCACGATCCTTGGGCGCAGCCTAGGGACAGTGCAAGAGCATGTGGCGAATATCCTCAAAAAATTAGAACAGGAGAATCGCCACGCGGCGACGGTGTTTGCGCTGCGTCGCGTTGGGGCCGCGTAGGTCCGTCCGGGAGATGCGATTCCCCCATATGTGGGGGTTGTGAATTCGAACCGGCCCGTTTATCAGTGCAGAATGAAAATCTTTCCGGGATCTGGAACCTTTGCTCCCGCCAGATTGGCCCGGTCTTGCCGACTGGTCCAATGGATGATCCTGGTCTGGACGGTTTCACTCGTTCCTGCCAAAGCCCACGCCTATACGGGTATGGTATCCTTTGGCGACAGTCTGAGTGACTTGGGTAATACGGTTGTGACGCTCTCCTCGGTTTTCGATGAGGAATTCTTGCGGAATAATACCGGATACAATTCCAACTTCTTCTTCAACGGTCGCTTTTCCAACGGCCCCGTCTGGTCCGAGCGACTGAATGACCTCCTCGGATTTGCGCCGATGCAAAGAAATGCTGGAGTGGATGTTTTTAACGGTACCAACTTCTCGTGGGCCGCAGCCCGCAGCGGGTTGGGTAGCAGCTTCGGCGTGATCCCGAATCTTCAACCTCAAGTTGGCTACTATACATCGCAATTGGTCGCTAATAACCCTGCGCTCCCCAATCCCGCCACGACCTTGTTTACGCTATGGATCGGGGGAAACGACGTGTTTGCGCACGTGGAGAACAACGACGTCATTACACCCGCGCAAATCGCAACCAATATCTCCACGGCGATAACCGAACTCTACACTGCAGGGGGCCGCTCGTTCCTGATTCCCAACCTTCCGCCGATCGGACTCAGTCCCGATTATATCAATGATGTTATCAAAGGGCCGCAAGCGACCGTGTTCACCAACGGAGTCAATTTCCAAGTCGACCTTGCCCTCGATGCCCTATCCGCCAACTTGCCCGGGATCGATATCATCAAACTCGATATCAACGGAATCTTTCTTGATGTCATCGCCAATCCCAGTGCCTACGGGCTCTCCAACGTGACGCAGAGGGCTTACACTCCGTCTGCTCAAGGTCCCCTTTATGGATCGGTGGTCGGTAATCCAGATCAATATCTGTATTGGGACTCGGCTCATGGCACGACGGCCGTCAATGCCCTCATCGCCGATGCAGCCTTCCGGGCCATCCCGGAGCCATCCAGTTTGGTGCTGCTTTTGGGCAGTGCCATTGCATTATCTTTCTTCGTCAGAAATCGTCACAATAATTCCCATCACAAACTCCAATGAACAACGCCCAAGAATTCTTCGATATCGTGAAACACTCCATGGCCGTGCCGCCGGAGATGTATATGAAATCCTACTCCGGACTCTCCACGTTTTTCCGGACCAAGTATCGTCCGGACTGGGAAACCGGTGACCCGCTCGACATCGCCTTGGTCGGAGTTCCCTCCGATCTTGGTCTCACCCAGCGCACGGGCGCGCGGCATGGCCCGCGAGAGATTCGCAATCAATCCAGCAACGTTCTCTACTACAACTACTCGATGAAGATGTCGCCCTTTGGGAAGTTGGCGATTGCCGACATCGGGGATGCTTTCATCCCGAGTGCGTTCGACCTTCAACGTGTGGCGGACGAAAGTTTGGCATTTTTTCAGAAGATCGTGGCCCGTGGGATCATCCCGATTGTAGCCGGTGGTGACCACTCGATTACCTATCCGATCATGAAGGCTCTCGGGCAAAAGGAGCCTCTGGGCCTTATCCATGTCGATTCCCACTTCGACATGGCCGAGTCCCTGAATGGCTCCAACCTGCATCATGGCAGTATGTTTGTGAACGGCATCAAGGAAGGATTTCTGGATCCGAAGCGAATTGTTCACATTGCGATCCGCGATCCGTTTGCGCCAATGGAAACCTATGGGCACAAAGTCGGGGCCACCACGATCGACATCGATCGCTTTTACGAACTTGGCGTGGATGCCGTCGCCGCCGAAGCCCGCCGCATCGTCGGTGACGGGCCGACGTATATCAGTTTTGACATCGATGCCCTGGACCCAGCCTATGCTCCCGGAACAGGAACGCCTGCGGTGGGTGGGATCACGTCTTACGAGGGGAAACGCCTCCTCCACGGATTGCGTGGGCTCAACATTGTCGGCGCCGATCTGGTCGAGGTCTCGCCCCCGTTTGACACCGGCGGCATCACCGCTCTCGCTGGCGCCCAACTCATGTTCGAGCTCCTCTGCCTCGTGGCGGAAAACCGCCTGAACGCGAAAAATTAACCGCGACAATCATGCGCCTCCTCAGCGTCAATCTTGGAAAAGCCGAACTCCTTCATAAAGCCAAAGACCCATATCTCTCCGGCATCGCCAAACGTTCCGTCGAGGGTCCGGTGAAGATTGGCGTCGAGGGATTGGAGGGGGATGTCGTTTGCGACATGCGATATCACGGCGGGCCGGATCAAGCGGTCTACCTTTACGGAGCGGCGGATTATGCTTGGTGGGAGGCCGAGTTGGGGCGGTCGTTGGCTCCGGGCTCGTTCGGCGAAAACCTGACGCTGAGCGAGTGGGAGAGTGCTGGAGTGGCGGTGGGCGACCGATTCACCATTGGCGAAGTCGTTCTCGAAGTGACCTCGCCTCGCGTTCCTTGCGCGACGCTTTCTAACCACATGGGGGATTCGGCTTTTCTAAAAAAGTTCCGTCACGCCGAGCGTCCGGGCGTGTATTGCCGTGTTCTTTGCGAGGGCGCGGTTTGTGCAGGAGAGGAAGTGCAGTATCAACCGGCCGCCGGCGAAAAACTCAGCATCATGGAACTCTACCGCGACGCTTTTGTGCCGGCGAAAGATGCCGTCACGCTGCGCCGCCATCTTGCTGCGCCGCTCGCGGTGAGGCTGCGGGGGCCGAAAGAGGAGGCGCTTGCGAAAATGGAGGCGAGCGCTTGACGGATCCTCGTCCCAAGAAATCCTGAAATCGCAGGGTTTTTTTGTAGGGCCGGTCTTTCTAGCAGTGCAAGGCCGATAGACGGCCCTTACGTTTTCCTGATCCGATGCTGGAGGTTGCCATTGGGCGTTAGCTGGATAAAGTCATCCTCACCATGAACACAAACCTTTCTCGTTTTTCACGTCGTGAGGCCTTCCGTATGGGTCTTGGGACAATGGCGGCCGCATTTGTGGGCGGGCCATGGTTAAACCGGGGGATGGCCCAAGCGCCCGGCACGCCGACTGCACCCGCCCCGACCGGTCCGTATACATTGCCGCCGCTTCCTTATCCCTACGAAGCATTGGAGCCGAATATCGACACTTGGACGATGCAGATCCATCACGACAAGCACCACAAGGCGTATGTGGATAATGCCAACAAGTTGCTGGTGGACCATCCCGAGCTGTCGAAAATGTCGCCCGAGGAACTATTGAAGAATCTCGATAAGGCCCCCGAGGCGATCCGCACCGGGCTCAGAAATAATGTCGGCGGCCATGTGAACCATTCGCTCTTCTGGCTCATGATGTCGCCGAAAGGGGGCGGGAAGCCGACCGGAAAAATTGCGGCGGCGATCGATAAGAAGTTCGGTTCGTTCGAACAATTCCAAACGAAATTTAACGAGGCAGCGACCAAGCGATTCGGAAGCGGCTGGGCGTGGCTGGTTGCCAAGGATGGCGAGATCGAAATTGTTTCAACGCCGAACCAAGATCCGCCGCTCTTGGAAGGTCAGCGAGCACTTCTTGGGCTCGATGTGTGGGAACACGCTTACTATCTCAAATACCAGAACCGCCGCGCCGACTACATCACGGCTTGGTGGAATGTGATTGATTGGGACTTCGTCAACGAGCAACTCGCCAAGGCCTAGCATCGTGGAATGCCCAACGTGGCTTCGGAAAAAACCAATGGCTCGCTGGGGGCAGATCGTGGATAATCGCCGCATGATTCGCTGGGCGATCGTTTTGATCTTCGCTGGACTGGGGGTGGCCGAGGCTGGCATGGCCGGCCCGGCGCTTGGAGTTTTCTCCGCCATTGCTACGCAGCACTACGGGGCAACGTCACAAGTCCTGGAGATTCGTGGTGAGCGAGGGGCGCCGCAACCGACCGAGTGGGTCGCTCGGCTCAGCGACCCGGGTGCTCGCGGTGGGGTGAGGGAAATTACTCTGGAAGGTGGCAAGATTACCTCTGAGCGCACCCCGTTGTATCTGTCTTCTGAGGTGGCTGGGCTTTTGCCGATTGCACGCTCGAAAGTGACTGTAGATTCTGACGAAGTCTTCCGAATTGCCAACCGGGAAGCCGTGAAAAACGAAGTGGGTTTTCATTGGATTGAATACGTGCTCCGCACCGACCCGTCTGATGGCGCGCCGGTCTGGAATGTGCGTCTATTCGACAATATGGGCGCTCTCATGGGCACACTGAAGATCTCGGCACAAGGCGGGACAGTCCTCCGCGGGTTCGTGCCGACCAATGTGGTGAGGACGTCTGCCGGGAGGGAGGAATAGTGATGGAACAAGCGATTATCGTTTTGGTTGTGATGGGATTTTTAATGATCGCCGCCGAGGTTTTTGTGCCCGGCCTCGTTTTGGGAATTCTCGGAGGTGTCTGCCTGATCACATCCGTCGTGCTCTGTTACATGGCGTTCGGGCCGCTTGCTGGGACGGCGGCTTTTGCCGGGCTCGGTGTGCTAACGATGGCAGGCTTCCTGATCTGGCTGCGAATTTTCCCCTACACGCCGATTGGGCGGAAAATCATGTTGAAGAAGTCCCTCGAGCCGGACAACGGCTCGTCGTCCGCCAGTCTGTTGGGAGAAGTCGGCGTGGCTCTGACTCCCCTGCGGCCTTCCGGGACCGCGCAAATCCTCGGACGTCGGGTCGATGTCGTGGTCGAGAGCGGTTTTGTCGAAGCGGGCGAAACGGTCTCGGTTATTTTTCAGGAAGGGCTTCGTGTTGTCGTGCGGCGACAAACAGCTTCAAGCACTCCAGAAAAACAGGGCTGAAATCGCCCGGATGGGATTCCGTCCACTCCATGATCTGCCGGAGAGGGAAAAAGGCGCCGGTCTCGACCTCCATCGGTGCCGGAGAAAATGGCCCCTCGTGCCGTGTCCGGTAAACCTCGATGAATTCCCAGCCCGTGATTTCCGACGGAGCGAGGCTTCCGATCCGAACGAGCGGCGGACAATCCACGCCCAATTCCTCCCGAAACTCGCGTTCGGCCGCCTCAAGGTAAGTCTCCCCACTGTCCACATGCCCGGCCGCAGAGGAATCCCAGAGGCCAGGGTTGCGATCTTTCCAGATCGATCGCTTTTGCAGAAACAGTTCACCCAAGCCATTTTCCGCAACCATATGCACGGCTCGGTGCCAGAAGTTATTCACATGGACAACCTCTCGGGGCTCTGAGCGAAGAACACGATCTTCCGAATCGACGACATCGAACATTTCAGCCCCGCTCTGAGCTGCGCTCGGGGCGGCTAATCCTGCCAGCGTCTCCCACTGGGCGAGAGAGAGTTCCTCGCCGCGAACGGTCAGTGGAACGCCCAGTCGTGACGTGACTTCCTCCCAGCGCGGGGCGAGATCCGGGAGGAGGTTGCGCAGTTGCTTGCGGCGCTCGGAAAAGCCTCGTCGCACGAGGGTATCGAAGATCGATTCATCGAGTGGACAAACCTCAGCGAATGGACGCCTCTCGAGCGAGAGAACGGCGGAATCGACTTTCGGTGCTGGAAAGAAAACCGAGGCCGGCATTTTTTTTAAGAAAGTTGCCTTCCAACGTCGGTTGACGCAGATCGTCATCGCGCCAAAATCCTTCGTGCCCGGGGTCGCCCCGAGTCGTCTAGCAAGCTCCCATTGGAGCGTTAGAACAAGCAATGATGCGGGTGAGAGGGCGGATGTGAATTTCTCGATAAGCGGAGTGGAGACGTAGTAGGGAAGATTCCCTACGACTTTTACCGGCCCGCGACCGAGAATTTCTCGCAAATCAAAATCCAGCGCGTCGACGTGGAACACCCGGGTTGTTCCACCCTCGAATTTCGCCCGCAGGTGAGGGATGAGCCGCGAGTCTTTTTCAATGAGGGTGAGCGAGTTACCAGTCGTTGCGAGAAACTCGGTGAGTGCCCCGAGGCCGGGGCCGACTTCCACGATGTGATCGCCGGGTTGAATATCGAGGCGGTCAACGATCCAGCGGGCGAGATTTTGGTCGTGGAGGAAATTCTGGCCGAGGCTTCGCGTCGGGCTTGTGCCGAGTTCTGCGAGCACGCGTTGGATTTCGCTCAATGTCATTCTGTTCTGATAGGACGGTTACGAGACATTCACAATCGGCATGTGAATAACAGCCGAGGGGGAGGTAGGAATTCTTCGCAAGTTATTCACATGTTGGCTTGCTGTCCGGCGGCGGGACGACCGTGTCTCTCACATCTCCACCCGCCGAAGTTTCGCCCGCGACATCGGGCGCGCATTCTACGAGTGCCTTGTGTGCCAATCGGGTGATCCAGACCGTGACGAGGATTGTGAGGGCGAGTTCGATTGTGTAGGCGATCCATGCCGAGGGCCCCTGATGAATCCCTCCCTTGGCCGCCTTCCCGATGACCGCGCCCGCATAGGCATAGGCGGCACTGATCGGGAGAAAGCCCAGCCATGAAGCAAAAAGATACCTCCAGAAGGAAATTCGAGACAAACCGAAGGCACAACTCACCAGACTGTGCGGGAGGACCGGCGAGATCCGAGTCAGGAAGACGAGCTTCGCGCCGGCCCGGGTCACGGCGTGATTGAGCGCGCGGAACTTCGGTCCGCCGCCGAGCTTGCGCTCGATCCACCCGCGGAGCAGGTAGCGCGAAGAGACGAAATTCGCAAGCGCCCCAGCGACCGACCCGAGGGAAACCAGCACCGTGGCCGGCCAAAATCCATAAATGGCACCCGCACCGAAACTTAGCACCGACCCGGGCAAGAAAAGCACGCAGGAAATCGTGTAGAGGACAATGAACCAGATCCACCCGACCCATCCACTCTGCTCGATCCAGAGCATCGACTGCTCCATCCAAGCTGACCAGGCTTCAAACATCGTGTTGAGGGACGGGAAAAGTTACCGCCGGATTCACTGCAGCTTCTTTTCCAAGATCTCGCCGGCCATCGCCGGGTTCGCTTTGCCTTTCGAGAGCTTCATGAGCTGGCCTTTGAGGAAGTTCAGGGCGCTCGTTTTTCCAGATTTGTAGTCGGCAACCGGTCCCGGGTTCGCGGCGAGGACTTCGTCGGCGAGAGCTTCGATCGCCCCGGTATCGCTTACCTGCTGGAGACCTTTTTCCTGCACGACGATGCTAGCCACTTTCCCTGTTGCGAACATTTCGGCAAAAACCTCTTTGCCCTGTTTCGAGCTGATGGTGCCGGCGTCGATGAGGTTGACGAGTTCGTCGAGGGCGTCTGGGCGCACCGGGCAATCGGTGATGCGCAGCGAGGCGGTGGAGATCGCGCTCTGGAGGTCGTTCAGGATCCAGTTGGCGACATTCTTTGGCTTTTTGGCCCCCTTGGCCGCCGATTCAAAATAGGATGCGAGATCGAGATCGTTCGCAAGGATCGCGGCGTCGTAATCGCTCACCCCGAAATCCGCCACGAAGCGCGCGCGCTTGTCCCAGGGAAGCTCAGGTTTGCGGTCGTGCGCCGCAGCGACAAGCGTCTCGGTTTTTACCGGCAGGAGGTCGGGATCGGGAAAGTAGCGGTAATCGTGAGCGCTTTCCTTGATGCGCATGAGCGTGGTTTCGCCCCGGACGTCGTCCCAGCGGCGGGTTTCCTGATCGAGCACGCCGCCGGCTCGCAGGAACTCGATCTGTCGGGGGATTTCGTAAGCCAGGCTGCGGCGAACGCCAGAGATCGAGTTGAGATTTTTCAATTCGATTTTTGTCCCAAAGGCCTCTGTGCCGACGGGCCGAACGGAAACGTTCACGTCGCACCGGAGCTGGCCCTTTTCCATGTCCGCATCGCTCACGCCGCCGTAGATCATGACTTGCTGGAGCACGGTGAGATAGGCGAAGGCCTCCTCCGGCGAGGAGATCTCCGGCTCGCTGACAATTTCCATGAGCGGTGTGCCCGCGCGGTTGAAATCGATCCCAGTCGCCGTCTCCATATGGAAACTCTTCGCAACATCTTCTTCGAGGTGGATGCGAACGAGGCGGATGTTTTTATCTTTTGTCGCAATCGTCTTCTGGGCGTCCTTTGGATACGCGAGATCGTGCAGCGGGACAGAGCCACCGAGACAGAACGGCATGTCGTATTGGCTGATCTGGTAGTTCTTCGGCATGTCCGGATAGAAATAATTCTTCCGGTCAAACTTGCACACCGGCCCGATCTCGCACCCGAGCATCAACCCAGCCAGCGCGGTGAGCCGGAGGGCCTCTTCGTTCATGACGGGGAGTGCTCCGGGAAGCCCAAGGCACACCGGGCAGACGTTTGTATTCGGCTCGCTCCCATACTCGACCGCGCAGGAACAAAACATTTTGCTGCGGGTCTTTAATTGGACGTGAACTTCGAGTCCGATGGTGGCGATGTATTCGGTCATGGCGTGGGATTTGGCGTAGGGGAAGCTTGCGCGGACGGCAGGGCGTAATCGAGCGCTTTTTGAAGATCAAGGTTCATCAAGAGCTTGGAAAACTCGGGGTCGGTCGCCGCATCGATGAGCTTTTTGTTGCGAATGAGGGTAAAAATATCCCGGTGGGAGGCGGCTTCCGCGATTTTCGGATCGTTCACCAAGGCCGCCATACGGGGATTTTGCATGATCTCTTGCATGCCCGGATAGTCGAGAAAGCGCATCATGGCGTCTTGGTCGGATGTCAGCTTTCCAACGCGCTGGATCAGGTCGTAGGTCTGCGGCGGGATGAGATCGACCGATTCCAGCGCGCGGCCGACCGGCCCGAGTTCGAGCGAGTCCTTCAAAGTCACGAGGCTGCGGTTGATGGCCGGGGTTGATTTTCCGGGCTCCGCGTTTGCAGAGGACTCGGCGATGGTCCCGAACGTTCGGACGATCGAAAGCCCGCCCCAGAGAATAAAGAGTCCGGTGAGGAGACCGAAAAATGCCCCGCCGGCCCCGAACAGAATCCGAATCGTATTAGACGGTTGCTGGGCCGTTCGTTTGAAGAGGATGGCGCCGAGGATGAGTGCTAGCGCGAGAATGAGGAGGGTGAGAATAGCGCCGAAAAACAGCCCGGCGAAGAGCCCGTAGCCGGGGAATACTTTGTCGATCACCTTCGCCACAATCTGCCCGGCTAAAAATCCAATCGTCCCCGAGAGAACGAACGCAAAAAAGTGGACGCCTCCACGAATCACCCCACGCCGCCATCCGGCCCAAAGTTCCCAGAGGAGGAACAACACCGCCAAAATGAACATGGCGGCCTGCCAAAATGGGGATCCTTGGGATACCATGGATCAATTTTCAGCGCGGGAGCGCATCGAGCACGAGCTGCCGCAGAGCGTGATCGCAGAGAACCAAGGAGGTCATTGCCTCGACCATCGGAACAGCCCGAGGTAGCACGCAGGGATCGTGGCGGCCCCGGGCGGCGAGTGTTGATTCTTCGCCGGAGGCCGTGACGGTCGACTGGGACTTCGCAATCGTGGCGGTTGGCTTGAATGCCACGCGGAAAATAATGGGCTCGCCGTTGCTGATGCCGCCTTGGACTCCCCCCGACCGGTTGGTCGGTGTGTGGACCCTGCCCTCGCGGATCTCGAAGGCGTCATTGTGTTCCGATCCCTTCGATCGAGCCCCCGCAAACCCCGAGCCAATCTCAAAGCCCTTGGTTGCTGGCAAACTCAACATCGCCTTGGCCAGGTCCGCCTCTAGGCGATCAAACACAGGCTCGCCCAGGCCAATCGGAGCCCCGCGAACGACAGCCTCGATCACTCCGCCGACACTATCCCCTTCGCTGCGGACTTCTTTGATCCGCGCAATCATGGTGTTCGCAGATGTGGAATCCGGGCACCGGACGGGATTCGCCTCGATCTCCGCCATCGAGACCGTTGCCGGATCTACTTGCGAACCGATATCGTGAATGGCCGAGACCCAAGCGAGAACCTCGATATTTGGAAATAGAAGCTGGAGAACTTTCTTTGCAACCGCCCCGGCTGCGACGCGGCCGATCGTCTCCCGCGCCGAGGAACGGCCGCCACCCTCCCAGTTCCGAATCCCATATTTTTCTTGATACGTGAAATCGGCGTGGGACGGGCGGAAATGCGTTTCCATCTCGCGATACGCTTCCGGACGGGCATCGGTATTGGGAACAAAAATCGAAATCGGTGTGCCGAGGGTAACGCCCCGGAAGACGCCGGAGAGGATTTTGCAGGCATCGGCTTCCTTGCGCGGGGTGACGATGTCGCTCTGGCCGGGGCGGCGCCGGTCGAGTTCTGGCTGGATATCAGCTTCGCTCAGGGCGAGGCGCGGAGGGCATCCGTCGATCACGACGCCGACACCTCCGCCATGGGATTCTCCCCAAGTCGAGATGCGGAACAATGTGCCGAAAGTGCTCGCCATAGATTTTTTAGTGACGAAAGTGCCGCGTGCCCGTGAAGACCATGGCGACACGACGTTCGTCCGCCGCCTTGATGACATCGGCATCACGGACCGACCCGCCTGGTTGGATTGCGGCTGTCGCGCCGGCTTCAGCCGCCGCAATCAGGCCATCGGGAAATGGGAAAAATGCATCGCTGCAAACTACGCTCCCCTTGAGAGAAAGTCCGGCCTCTTGAGCCTTCCACACGGCGATGCGCGACGAATCCACGCGCGACATCTGGCCGGCTCCAATGCCCAGGGTGCGATTTTTATCTGCATAAACAATCGCGTTGGACTTCACGTGCTTCACAACCTTCCAGCCGAATTCCATCGCCTCGATCTCGTCCTTCGTCGGCGGACGCGACGTGACGACGCGGTGCTCGATTTCGGGAACATCTGCCGAGTCGGAATCTTGCACGAGCAATCCGCCCACCACGCTCCGCACGTCGCGCCCGTGCTGTGGGACTGGCCGGAGCAGGCGCATGAGGCGAAGGTTCTTCTTCTTCTGTAAAAGCGAACGCGCGTCGGAGTCGAACTCCGGCGCAATGATCACCTCGCTGAAGATTTCTGAAATGGCCTTCGCGAGAGCCAGTGTGATCGGCTGGTTGCAGATGATAATCCCTCCAAACGGGGCCTGCTTGTCGGTGGCAAATGCTTTTTCCCACGCCTCGCGCAAATCCGGATCGCTCCCGACGCCGCAGGGGTTCGTGTGTTTGAGAATTGCGACCGTGGGCTTGGAGAATTCCGCGATGAGGTTTGCAGCGGCGCTGATATCGAGAATGTTGTTATAGGAAAGTTCCTTGCCGTGGAGCTTTTCGAACCACGATTCGAATTCCCCGTAGAGTTCCGCCTGCTGATGGGGATTTTCGCCGTAGCGGAGACGCCTCTCGACCGGAAGCTCGAGTCGGAAGGCCGAACAGGTCTCCTGCTCGCGGTTGAGAAACTCTGCAATCGCGCCGTCGTAGGTCGCGGTGGTCGAGAAGGCTTTGATTGCCAAACGCTCGCGAAGTTTACGGCTCGTGCCGCCGTCTTCTTCTTTCAGGTCCTCGATAACGGCCGCGTAGTCCGCAGGGTCAGTCACCACGCACACATGCTGGTAATTTTTCGCAGCACTCCGGATCATCGAGGGGCCGCCAATGTCAATTTGCTCGATGGCCTCGGCCAAGGTAACGCCTTCCCGCGAGATCGTTTCCCGGAACGGATAAAGATTCACGACGACCAGATCGATCGGGCGGATGCCATGCTTCTTCACTTGGCTCTCGTGCTCGGCATTTCCGCGGAGATAGAGGAGACCGCCATGGATCATCGGGTGGAGTGTCTTGACCCGACCATCGAGAATCTCTGGCGAACCAGTGAACCGGGAGACCTCGACCGTCGCGATGCCCTCCGCCTGCAAGGCCTTGGCAGTCCCTCCCGTGGAGAGGATCTCGATCCCCATCGCTGCCAATTCCCGGCAGAACTCCGTCACTCCCGTTTTGTCGGAAACCGAGACCAAAGCGCGTTGAATTTTCATGAAAGCAAACCAACAGAACTATTCCCGGGCGGCAGGGATTTCAATCCCGATTCCGCCCCGAGAGGATTTCCTCCCCCTTAGCGAGCCCCCCGCTGTTCGGCCGGTGGCGTGGTCGCAGACCGTGTCGCATCGAGCCGGAAGATCGTTTCGCCCTCTTTCATCACCCCGAGCTTGTCCCGGGCAATGACCTCGACGTATTCGGGATCGTTCTGGAGAAGGTGGACTTCGCGCGTCCTCTGCTTCTGGAGCAATTGCTCGGCGGCCAACTTGGCCTGCTCGTCCTCGAGATGGGCCGTAAGTTCATTGCGCCGCGCCCATTCCGGGTGGAATGTCAGCGCCACAAATGCCAGCACCACGAGGAGGATCGCCCCCAGAAGGAGCTTGTTCATCTGGTGCCATACCTCTGGATTCCGACGACGGCGCGGATTCATGGATTCCACAACCCGAAACCGTGACAAAAACCTGTGCTCAAGGCGAGAGCAGATTACGGCAGGTCGGGAAAATTCAGTCGCCGAGCTCGACGTTCCAATACGCGATATCGAGGAAGTGCTTCCAGCTATCGTGCGGGTGATTCGAGATCGAGATGTTGACGAACGGCCGCCACTTCGGACGCTTCGGCTTGCGAATCAAATGCATCCCTGCCTCTGGCGGAAGCCGGTTTCCCTTCTTCGTATTGCACGGGATGCAGGAACAAACGATATTTTCCCAAGTCGTCTGCCCGCCACGGTCGCGGGGCATGATGTGGTCGAGGTTCAGTCCCTCGCGATCGAAAACTTTGCCGCAATATTGACACGTATTCTGGTCGCGCTCGAAGACATTGTGCCTCGTGAACTTGACTTCCTTCTTTGGAAGGCGCTCGAAAAGCAACAGCACGATCACGCGGGGAACCCTGACGTGCATCGAGATCGTCTTCACCATCTCGGGCTCGGGATTTGTCTGAGAAAAATCATGCCAGCCCGCAAAATCATGAGTCATGAAGGCTTGGCCGCCGTCAGTCGACACGGCTTGTGCGTGGCCTTGGTAGAGAAGCGTGAACGCGCGACGTGCCGAGCAAGTGTTTACCGCCTGCCAGAGGCGGTTCAATACCAATACCGGAGTGTCGAGAACCGATTGCATAGATATTGTGTGTGAGGCCGAAGGCGGCCACCACATCTGGTGCCGCCTGCGACCTTGCGGACACTATCCACGTGGCAACTTGATTGTCAAACGCGGAAAAACAAATCCGCTGGCGAGCCTTTACTCTAGGGCTCAGACGGAGCTTCGTCCTCCCCCTTCATTCGTTGCGCACGGATCTCGGAACTACACCCAGCCCATCCATCCGATGAATCCTGCGGCGCCGACAATAATCAACGGATTGATTTTCGTGACCGTGCAGAGAACCGTGCAGATCCCGGTGAGGAGAAACCCCCGCCAATCGTGATCGGCCGCTCTGGACATGACATAGCCGCTGGCGAGAACGAGGCCGACCGTGAGTGGGGCAAAACCTTTTTCGATCGCTTGCCGGATCGGAGATTTTGCGGCCTTTTGCCAGAAACATGTAACGAGGTAAACGAGCGCGGCGGCTGGGAGCATCATGGCGATCGTGGCAAGAATCGCGCCGGGAATTCCTGCCGCTTTGTAGCCGACGAGCGTGACAATAAGAATGCTCGGCCCCGGAGCGGACTGCGAGATGGCAAAGATGTCGGCAAATTGCTTATCGGTCATCCATTGATAGTTTGTGACCGCCTTGTGGTGCATTTCGGGAATGACCGAGTTCCCCCCACCGATGGAGAGCAGCGAAAGCGAGCTGAAAAGAATCAGGATGTGGTAGAAGTTCAGGCCCTCGTCTTTCATCGAGCCCCCTTTCTTGGCCATGCCCACACCAGCGCGAGCGGGGCGATCATGGCGAGCACGGCAAAAAGCGGCCAGCGGAACACGCCGTTCAGCACGAACGTCGCCGCAAAAAGAACCAGTGGGACCGAACCTCGCAGGCATTTCTGCCCGGTTTTGATCGCCATCGAAAATGTGAGGGCCACAGCCGCAGCGACGGCACCCTTGAGCGTGCTCTGGAGAGCCGGAATGTTGTTGTAGCGGAAATACGCGTAACCGAGCGCGAGGATGATGACGACCGGGATAAATGTGAGCCCGAAGGCCGCCGCGATCGCTCCCGGAATGCCACCGAACTTTGTCCCAACAAAAACCGCCATATTGACCTGGTTCGCGCCCGGAAGGATCCGGCACATCGTCAGGGCGCTGAGGAACTCCTCATCGCTCATCCATTTCTTTTCCACCACGATGACCTCCCGGGACCAAGCGGAGAGGCCGCCCCCGAACGAGGCGAGAGCGATGTGATTAAATGTCCATGCGAGCTCGACTAGCGTCGGCCGCGCGGCCTCACTCGTGGGTGAGCTCTGGGTCATGAGGGAAGTCGTCCTCGTGGTGGAGCGAGGGGTCGAGCGGATCGGGAGCATCGTAGTGGTGCGAGGATTCCCAGTCCGAATCAAAGGTCGCTCCGAGCCTCGCCACAATCGAAGGATCGGCAACGGTCGTGCCAAGCTCGCGGCGAAGGTCGAATGCCGAGCGGTCGATATTCATCGACCCCACCAGCGCATGGCTCTTGTCGGCCAGCAAAAGCTTGGCATGAAGGCGGAGGTTTTTCTGCTTGTGGACTTTGATCCCCACCCGCCGCATGACGCGGAGCGAGGAAAATGTGTCGAGGATATCCCAGTCGCTGATCCCGTGCTTGCCGCCGCAGAGGACGCGGATGTGGACGCCGCGCCCGGCCGCGTCGGCCAAGCGGTCGAGGATCGTGGCATCAACAAATTTCGGGTGCTGGACATCGAGCGAGGTGACGGCGGCATCGATGAATTTCGACATGAGACCGCGCGAGTTGTTGTTGCTCCAGAGTAGCCCCGCATCCGACGATGGCGTCCAGTCGCGCTGTTCCCAATCGGCCTCAAAGCCTTCGACAACCTGCCCGACCTTGGCGGGATCGAGCACGACGACCCCGTAGTCGCGGGTCTGGGTGAAATATTTCGTGCAGAGATTGAAGGTGGCGATGAGGGCTGCCTTTTTGTCGACGACAATCGATTTCTCGTGGGTGACGTAGAACTTCGGGCTCGCCCAGCGGATGTCGACTCCCGCGTTTTTGAAAAATTCGAACGTCTCGTCATTCGCCCGGTCGCCGCCCGAGCGTTTCGGGTTGAGCATGATCCGGACGTCGACGCCCGCCTTTTTCCGATCCGCGACCGCCTGCATGATTTCGGGTTCGCTGAACGTGAACTGCTTCATCAAGAGGCTTTCTTTCGCGAGGCGAATCAGATCCAGAACCGGAGCGGTCCCGTCGTCGGGCTGAACAATCAAGTGGGGCACGGGTAGAAACATGGTGGGGATTTAGCAATTCCCGGAAAGCGACGCAAGGCTGGAGGCGGCGCAGATGCCCTATTCGTCGAGCACTTCGAGCTCGCTGGTAGTGACGCGGAGAACCTCCTCGATGGAGGTCACACCCGCGGCAACCTTCTGCCAACCGTCCTTGCGGAGTGGCACCATCCCCTCGCGCATCGCGACCTCGCGGAGCTCCGGCCCGGTGGCCCGGCGCTGGATCATTTCCTGCACACGGGCAGTCATCATGCAGATCTCAAACATCGCGGTGCGGCCGGCGTAGCCAGTGTGACGGCATTTTTCGCATCCGACCGGGCGGCGGATTCCATCCTTCCACTCGATAGGGAAGCCGAACTCCGCGAGCTCCTCATCCTTGAACGAGGCAGGCTGGGAGCAATGGGTGCAGAGGCGGCGGACGAGTCGCTGGGCGATGAAGGCTCGCACGGAGGACCCAACAAGGAATGGCTCGACATTCATGTCCAGCAGGCGGGTGATCCCCCCGACGGCGTCGTTGGTGTGGAGGGTGCTGAAAACAAGGTGACCCGTGAGCGCGGCGCGGATGGCGATTTCTGCCGTCTCGAAGTCGCGCATCTCACCTACCATAATGACATTCGGGTCCCCGCGAAGAATGCTGCGGAGGGCATTGGCAAAGGTGAGATTGATCTCGGGCTTCACAGCGATCTGGATCACCCCATCGAGCTTGTGCTCGACCGGATCTTCGATCGTGACGATGCGGCGCTCCTTCACGTTCAGGCTGCTAAGGAACGTATAGAGCGACGTGCTTTTCCCGCAGCCGGTCGGGCCGGTGACGAGGACGATGCCATTGGGGAGCGAGAGGAGCGTACGGATTCGCTTTTCAGACGTTCCATCCAGTCCGAGGCGCGCGAAGTCGAATGTCTCCTGACCCAGGAGCCGGAGGCTGACATTCTCGCCGTAGACGCACGGGATGGTTGCGACGCGGACGTCGATTGATTTGCCGGAATTCTCCAATGCGATACGGCCATCCTGCGGCAGGCGACGCTCTGCAATGTCGAGGCCCGACATAATTTTGAGGCGGGAAATGACCGAGTCTTGAAGAACCTTGATGCGAGGAGGAACCGGGGTTTCGTGGAGCACACCATCGATCCGGTATCGAATCCGGAGATCCTGGCCAAGCGGCTCAAAATGGATATCGGTGGCACCTTGGGTGAGGCCCTCGCGGAGAATCTGGTTCACGAATTTCATCACGGAGGCTTCGCTGTCCTCCTCATCGACGACGTGGGATTCCTCCTGGGTGCCGCCGGTTTCATTTTCCCGGCCTTCGATGAGTTCCTCGAACGTATCGGCGCCGACGCCGTAAGTTGTTTTCAACGTCTCGACAAGCCGCCGGCGGGTGGTGAGCACAAGTCGGACCGGGCCGGTCCAGTGCTGAACGACGGCCTGCCAGCCCGCATGGTCGAATGGGTCGAAGGTGAGCAGGCGGAGCTCGCCGCCGTCGGTGGCGGCTTCGGGAATGACGCCGAGGCCGAGAGCGAGGCGGGCGGGGAATTGCTCACGCACGTTCTCGATCGGGTGCACATCGGCCTCCTCACGCCAGCCCAGATCGAGGGTCTCGGCGAGTGACCGGAGGAATTCCGGCTCACGAACAAAGTCGCCATCAAGGACCGCCGCAACGAGCGAACGCTGCGCGGTGGCGGCGCGGAGGAGCGACTCGCGGCATTTCTCGGTCTCTGAACAACCGGTGCGGCGGGCGATGTCCAGCAGGTCCTCGACGAGATTAACCATCAATTGGCTTCGGCTTCTTCTTTTTCGGTGTCGGCGAGGGCTTGGGTTGCCACGGAGCAGGCTCTCGGGATTGCTCGGCGATCGGGGCTGTCATCTGCTGGGCATCCTGGCCAAGCGGGGTCCGGTCGCCCTCGTAAGCGCTGGCCTTCATCATTTCGGAATTCGAATCCACGACGACCGGCTGGATCATAACGATCAACTCGCGTTTTTCCGCCGAGTTATTGTTCCTTCCCCCGAGCAGGGCGCCGATCACAGGGATCCGGGAAATGTAGGGAAGTCCCTCCGAATTCTTTTCTTTGTCTTCGGAGATGAGGCCGCCAAGAACAATCGTGGATCCATTCGGCACTCGCACGCTTGTCGTGATCTCCTGCGTGGCAATCCGAGGGACCTGATTGCCGGAAATCGTATCCTGGCCGATGATGTTGTCGTTTGTCTGGGCGATGACGAGGTTGACCTCGCGGTCGGAATTGATCAGCGGGATGACTTCGAGTTTCAGGAGGACATCTTGGTATTGGATGTTCGACGTGACCGCCGAGCCTTGGTTGTTGATCCCGCCGCCGGTGGCGGTCGTTAGAGTCGAGGTGGGAACAGGAACTTTCTGGCCCGACAGGATGGTCGCCTTGCGGTTATTTGTCGTGTAGATGACCGGACGGGAAAGGGTTCGGAAACGGTTGGTCGACTCAAGAAAGCGCGCGTAGACATCAACCGAATCCGCAATCGTTCCAAAAACCGTCAGGCCCGAGAGTGTCGAGAGACCATTGGAAAGCGCTGCCGGACCGGTGATCGAGCGGGCATTCGGCAATGTGCCAGTAATCCCCGGGAAGAGTCCCGGAGTGAGGAGCGCGGCGGCGAGGCCGTTCCCGCTCGCACCCTGGTATCGGATCAGATAATTGATTCCAAAATCGGTATCGTTGGTGACGCGGAGCTGTCCGATCACCACGGCCAGATAGACCTGCTTCGGGCGCTGGTCGAGCAGATCGAGAATCTGCTTGGCGCGCATTTTGCTCTCGGGAGGACCGAAGACGATTATGCTGTTCGAGCTGCTGTCGGCAATGAGGCGGATCTCGCCCAGCGTGACCGATTGCGGGATGGCTTGGCTGGCCTCGTCCGAGAGGCGGTCCGGTCGGCTGACCCCGCCTGAACTTGATGACGAGCCCGATTGCGAGCCGCCTTGAGAGCCTCCGTTGTTGTTGAATGGGTTCGAGGGAGTCGCTTGTGGCTGAGCGCCTGCGCCGGTTGCCTCGCTGTCCGCATCGGTCAGCATGTCGGATAGGACCGGGAAAACATCGGATACCGGGGCGTAGTTGAGTGTGCGAACGAACGGCTCTTCGAAATCACCCGCGGCGTCAAGTTGGGCGATCACATCGCGGACATAGCGATAGTTTTCGGCACGGGTGACAACGAGAATGCGGTTCGTTCGTTTGTCGGCCAGAAATTTGGCGCGTCCGCTGATCAGGCGATTCTCATACCGTGCGCCAGTGCCGGACGCTGCCGGTTGGCCGGGCTGTCCGTCTGGGGTCGGTGGGGTGGCTTGGACGTTGGCACCGGACGCAGGCTTGGCCGGATCGTCTTTTCCAAACATTGTATCGAGAATTTCAACAATCCGTTCGGCATTGGCGCGCTGGAGGGGGATAAATTCCGTCACGACCTGTGCGGGCTCGACATCGATCAGGGCGAGCAAGGCGAGCGCTTTTTCGATGACCGGTGTCTTGTCGGTGATGACGAGGGCATTGGTATTGGGAACCTGGGCGATATTCCCGTAAGGGTTCGTCTGGATGACGCCCTGCAAGACGGTGAACGCTTCCTCCGGGGCGATAAATGCGAGTGGCTTGTAGAAGCTGACCACTCGGTCGCCGTCGCGCGGGAGGGCGGCGAGCTCGGTGTAAAGCGGAATCCCCTCGGTGCGGGGCGCACGGCTTGGGCCAAGGATCTTTGCGGTCTTTTCGTCGATGGGAACGATGCTGTAGCCGTTGAGCAAAAGGGAGCTCTCGATAAGTTTGATGGCCTCCTGCCTGGGCACTGGCTGGGAGACCATGATCGACAGCTCGGGGCCGGCGAGATTCGAATCCCGAATCAAGCGCTTGCCCGTGAGGGCTTCGTAAAGCGAGAGCACTTCAAAAACCGAGGTGCGTGGGAATTCCAGTTTCACGCTGTCGGTGGCGACGGGAGGCAGCGGGTCGGGCGTCGGTTGCTGGCCGATGGCAGCGGATGCAAAGAGTATAGCGGCGAGGAGTGAGAGCGGAATTTTCATGGTCCTGGCTGTCCGGAAATGACTCTGCGGCGGATGATCCGACGCGGTGGCTCGGAGCCGGGTTGGCCCGGACTCGGAGCGATGCCCTGCTGTTGAGGTGCCGCCGAGTTCCCGGGAACGGCGGGCATTCCCGGCGCGCCCGGAGCTTGCGGAGCGGCCATCGCTGTAGGTTGTTGCTGGCCCGGTTGCTGAGCTCCGACGGCCGGTTCGACGTAGGAAATGGTCGCCATCTCACTGCCAACACGAATCGTGGCCCGCATGCGCCGCGGATCGGGGTCGGGGAGATATTCGACGAGGCCCATGTTCTGCTCGTTTGGCTTCTTCGAGATCATGTGCCTTGTCTGTGTCGTGCGATCCAAGACGAAGACGAGCGGATTCCCATCGATCGAGACCGCTCCGGTCAAAGCATAGCGCTCAGCGAGCGGGGAACTCTCCTCGGCGGTCGGCAGCGAGAAGGGCGAGCGGTCGAGAAGGAATTGAAATTCGGATATATCCCTCGGCTTGGCCCACGCATCGAGCGTCGTAGGGTCGGGATTCCCCCACGCTCCGCTGGGCGCGAGAACGGATACGAGGAGGCATTGGCGGAAAATGGAATTCATGGACCGGATGCAGGCGCGACGCTTGCTGCAGCACGATAATACTGCCGGATTTCCATGTCCACTACGACATTTGGCGGCTCGGCCTCACTTTGGATGATCATTCTCGTAATCGAACGCCACGAAGTCGGGCTTTGCAGGGCAAAAAGAAACTTCGTCACACCGGGGACAGGCCCCGAAACTTTTGTTTGAAGGGCCGTTGCCGTGCCGGCATCAACGCCGGGTGCCGGAAGAAGATTTTCTTCAATAACCTTCAATCCCGTCTCCTCCGCTGCAGTCCGCACGACTTGCAGGAGGGAGGTGCTGGCCTGCTCGGCGGTATCTGTCGGGGGTGGGTTGGCCGAGATCCAGTCCCGTGCCGACCCGATCGCCGCCGCGCCCTCAATCCATCCTTGCGACTCCTGCAGCGAGGCTTGGCTGGCACTGGTCTGACGCAGAACATCTCCACGCTTCTGCATCCACACCCGGGCGGCAAGCAGGTTCAGCGCGATAAAAATCGCGGCTCCGAAGAGGACTGCGAGCCTTAGTTCATTGGTCGTTAGTCTTCGCATCGGGGCGGACTCCTTCCATTTCAAATCGGACTTTTGACTTTCCGGCAAGTTGGGGCTGACGGGCCGTCCAGTCGTATTGCTGGAGGGCCGGGGAAACTTTTATCTTTTCGAAGAGAGCATAGGCTTGGGCGACGTCCGCCGCCTCGCCCGCGATGAGGAGGCGTCCATTTTCCATCGCGACTTGGGTGAGGCGGACTTGCTCCCCGGGGACCTCGCGAGCGATCGCAGCGAGCTGATCAAGGGCGAATGACTCCGGGTCCACGGCGTGGCGGAACTCACGCCACTCGGTGACAGTCCGCTTTGCCTCCGTCGCTGCTGGGGCGATCTCGGCGATGTTGGATTGCAACTTCCCGAGCTCACGCGAGCGAACGACAAATTCCCCGGCCAAGGCGGCGACAATTGCCAGATAGAGCGCTGAGGCAAGCGTGGCGACCTTGGCCAGTTTGTTTCGAGTGACTCGCCGCGCCGCAGCGATTTTTGCGATCGGGGGTGCTGGATTCGAAAGAGGGTGCGGAAGCTGTGGTGGTGGGGATTCGACAACTTCCATGTCGACGAGGAGCGAGCCGGCTAGTGAAGACACCTCGTCGGGTGGGAAGCCGCCGAAGACCCGAAGCGTTGCCGGCGTGCGCGCGAGCACCCCTTCGGCTTTGAGCCTCAGGGCCGATCGGCTGAAGACCCCGCAGAATGCCGGCCCCGGGGATGTCTCGCCCGTCGCGGAAAAGAAAACGCACCGTTTGTCTCGGAAGAATGCAAAGCAAATCTCCCGGAGCTCGCGCCAGACGATGGCATCCGACTCGCCCGGATCCCACAGCCGTGCGGAAACTTCGAATGCGCGGGCCGAAGGAAAAAATGGGGCGGCCTTGGCTTCGTCGGAAGTCGCGAGAGCAAGGATGAGTGCACGTTCTCCCAGAGTCTCCAAACGGATCGCATGGACAGCCGCATGGCGTCGGAGGAGGTGGCGGCTGGAGAGCTCAAGTTCGGCCAACTCCACAGGATCGGCCTCGGCGGATATCCAAAGCGGGATGGCGACAAGATCCCGTGCGGGGAGGGCCAAGACCAGACGCTGGAAGGAGGACAGTGTTTTGGCAGAAGGGCTCGGCTCGCAAGACGGCGGACCCTTCGGCGGGAACTTCCAGAGCTCCCACTCGCTCACGCCCGGCCGCAGCAAGGCATCCGGAGAAATCGCCTTCATCGTTCCTCCCAGCTCATGATTGCCCCCCCGCCGTCCTCCGGCACAATGACAACGATGCGATGCTTCGTCCCGTAGCAGAACCCCGTGCTTTCAATCCGGCGAACAGAGCCAGAGACATCAAAAAAGTTCTCCAACGCCTCAAGCTGGACACCGCTTGCGCCGATGACTGTGGCGGTGTCATCAATGGATTCGAAGCGAACATCATCGTCGTTACCTTCGACAGCATCGGGTCCCGCGCGCAACTCGAAAAGTGCAGCGCACTGGCGCGGGGTGAGCTGTCCGAGGGCCGTGAGAACGGGCTCGTTGGCATACTGCAGGTTGATCTTTCCGTTGTGCCACGTCGTGAAGTGTTCCCTCCAATCCTCGCGGGCTGCGAGCACAGTGTCGAGCCCGAGCACGGCTTCCATTTCGCGGACGTGAACGAGTGGACGATTCGCCGGGAATCCCTGCCGGCCCATCGCGGCATACTCGGCGGACTCCGCCCCGTGCAACGTTTGAAAGTCATCCCCATCGATCCAGTCAATGAGCCCGTCGATCGCCGCCTCGCTAAGTTCCTCCTCCGTCCCCCAACCTTCGAAGAGCCGCACGAACACATCGCGGTTGTTCTGCGCGAGCCAGAAGTTGGGATTGATTTTGCCGGCCTCGTTGGAAATTTTTACTTCAAAGCCCTCGCCCTCGGGCTCGCCACTCCGGAGCAGGGGGTCGCCCGTCTTGATCGCGGGGTTCAACCCCATCGCAATCCCGCTGAGAGCAAATTGCCGCGCTTGAAATGTGCGCTCCGCCCGGGCTTCCTCCGCAGACCAATCTCCCACAACCCCGCTCACCAGCACGACAAGGCCGCCGAGAAATGCGATGCTCCACAGAACAAGTGGCAGCGCGAGCGCGCGAGGAGAGGAGGGATTCCAGCGTCTCATGGGGGAGTCGGCTTTGGTGGGGCAGGTGCGACGGCCGTGAGTGGTGGGATCCAAAATTGGGAGTCGACCATCTTTCCCGGGAGGTCGAGGTAATCCATCTGGAGCCGCACCGCTGAGGGCCGCCCGGCTCCTTCGGGCCATTCTTCCCTCCATTCTCCGTTGGTGAGAAATGTCCATTTGACCCGCTCGACACGAGGCAGCAAGGGAACCCAGCCTCCACCAGCTGCCAGCCTCTCGAGCTCGGCGCCCTGCACTCCTCTGGGCACTCGAAGGATTGACATCGTGCGCGATCCGTCAGCTCGCGGCCGCGCGGCGAGGACGAGGGATCCGCCGCCAAGGCTGGGGATTCCGAAAACCCCCGCGGCTTCCTCAAAAACAATCTCTGGCACAGGGGCGCCAGACTGCGAACGCGTGATGCGAAGCTGGATCCGGCCCTCGCGCGGGAGGTTGAGAAAAGCATCCCGTGTCACACGCACGAAGCTGCCGAGGCGCCTCACAGCTGCCTGTTGATCGAGCGTCGCTCGCGTGGCTTCCGTGGCCGCCGAGGCGATGGAGTAAACCGCGCCAGAGAGCATGGCGAGGATGCCGAGAGCGAGAATCACCTCCAGAAGCGTGAACGCCCGGCCGCCACCCGAAGCGGGAATTTTTGCCCTCATGGTTTATAGAGAACAATCTCCGCCGTTTCTTTTTTTTGATCTCCCCAATCGGCGAGGATCTTGAGCTTCCAGAGTCCGGTGACGACAAGATTGTTCGTAGTTTTCACCTCGTAAGGAATGAGGGTCTCTTCGATACGGACCCCTTGGTTGTCGCGGGCCTCGATGACGCGGCGACCGCTCACGGGTGGGTCGGCGAGGCAGGCGGAAAGGCGAGAGTCGAGTTGCATCCTCGCGAATGCCCGCTCGCGCGCTTCGAGGGCGGCTTGCACGGAGCTATCGAGGGCCATCGCGAGTCCGAGCACGGAAATCGCAAAGACACCCAGGGCAACGATTACCTCGAAAAGGGAGAAGGCGGCCGCGGGAGGTTTGCCTGAGCAATTATTCATCGGGCACAATAAGGGCGGTGAGCGGGTCGAAAGTCAGGGTGGCCGATTCCAAACCGTCGCCAATCAGAAGCGTCAGGGGTTCGCAAATCCCGGCACCGTTAAATTCCCAGAATTCGCCCTTGTTCGGTTTGCGGAATTTCGACTCGGTCATGCGTCGGACTTGAAGTTTCCAGCCCGGCGGAAGATCTGCCCTCGGAATGGTTTCGAGGTCGGCAGAGAGGCCCTTCTCGGTCAAAAATAGTCGGCGCGCTTCGCTTTTCTCGAGTGCACTCGCGCGGGCAGCAGCTGCAGTCCGCGTGAGGGATTCGGTGGCCTCGTCGACGGGCGGAGTGCCAAATCCTCCGGCCACCATCGGGATTGTTACCCCGAGAAGGATCGCCACCAAGCCCAACGCGAGGAGGATCTCGAGGAGCGTGTAGCCAGACTCGGACCCGACGTTACTCGTCGAGGTCGTCATCGCTCTCCTTGCGGTCTGGACCGAGCGAGAAAAGGTCGAAGCCTCCGGGATTATTCTTTCCCGGATTCCGATAAACGTATTCCTCTCCCCACGGATCGATGGGAATGGATTTCATGAGCTGTTTCCACTTCCGAGGTTTGGGATCGGTGGTCGGCGGCTCCACGAGCGCCTTCAGCCCCTGCTCGGTCGTGGGCTTGCGATAGTTCAGCATCTCGTAGGTTCCGAGTTGCGTGGAGATCGCTTGGACGTCGCTCTTCACTCGTTGGATCTTCGCGACGTCGATATTTCCTACGAGCAAAGTGATCGCCGAACCTACCAGGACGGCGATAATGCCCAGCACGAGCATGATCTCAAAAAGCGTGTAGGCAGATTGATGGGACGCTGGACGGCGGAAATTGGGAGAGTTCACGGCGGAGAAAACTACTCCCAAGCTCAGGAATCGGCAAGCTTTCCGGGGGAAAACGATCAGCCGAGCATTTCCGCCACCATCGCGCGCTCGTCGGTGAGTTCTTTATTCGTCGCGGCGATTTTGGATTTGGCAAACTCGTCCATCGTGTAGCCGGTGAGGACCTCGTAGCTGCCCGGCGCTGTTGTCTTAACGGGCATGCCCGCCCAGACCTCCGGATCGAATCCATAGTGCCCGCACGATTTCACGGCGATCGAATGGATGGCGCCGGGAGTCGAAAGATCCCGCACGTGATCGACCAGCGAACTGGCGGCAGAGGCGGCCGACGAGGCGCCCCGAGCTGCAATGATCGCCGCTCCGCGCTTGCCGACTGTCTCGCAAAAAGCTCCCTCCAGCCACGCTGCGTCCGCAATCACTTCCGGGGCTGGTTTGCCGCCGATCTTGGCATGAGCAAATGCCGGGAACATCGTCGGGCTGTGGTTTCCGTAGATAAAAATGTCCGTCACATCTGTCGTCTGCACGCCGGCCTTCTTCGCAAGCTGCGATTGAGCGCGGTTCTGGTCGAGACGGACCATCGCGGTGAAGCGTTCGGCTGGCAGGCGCTTGGCCTTGCTGGCAGCAATCATACAATTCGTGTTCGCGGGGTTTCCGACGACGGCCACGCGGGCGTTTTCGGCAGCGACGTCATCGATGATCTTGCCCTGAGCGGTAAAAATCTTCCCGTTGTCTTTGAGCAAGTCCGCACGCTCCATTCCGGGGCCGCGAGGCTTGGCGCCGACCAAGAGACACCAGTTGGCGTCGCAAAATCCCACCTTCGGATCATCCGTGAGGACCATGCCGCGGAGGAGAGGAAACGCGCAATCGTCGAGTTCCATGGCCACGCCTTCCAATGCCTTCATCGCTTTCTCAACCGGCACCTCGATGAGCTGAAGGATCACGGGTTGGTCCGGTCCGAACATGGATCCCGACGCGATGCGGGGAAGGAGGGCGTATCCAATTTGACCGGCGGGACCGGTCACAGCGACTCTGATAGGTGATTTCATAGACATTAGAGAAACTAATAACTCGGCAAGCCCGAGCCAAGAGAATTCTTTGCCGCGACCACGGTTTTTTGCGGAACCGCAAAGACAATCAGTTGAAATGTGCAAAACCAATGGGACGGAATGGCGGATTCTTCCCGCCTGAGGTTTCCGGTTTGCAAATTGACGGCCCTCCAATCGTGCGCCATACTTTTTCGATGCAAGTTACATACAATATTCGAGAAGCTCAGGCGCAGCTTTCGAAGCTCTGCCGCCGGGGGCGAAAGTTTGTGATAGCGAACCGCGATCAACCAGTCTTCGTTGCGCTGCCGATGGCTGATTTTGAGGCGCTGCTGGAGACCATGGATGTCCTGGCTGATCCCAAAGCCATGAGAGCCGTCAGACAAGCGGGAGACGGCAAATCAAAGTATGCGGCATTAGACCTTGAAGATGAAAATCTCGGCCTCTGAGCAGGTTCAATCTTGGCTATCCGGACTTCCTCCAGAAACCAAACATCGCGTGAGAGTCGCGCTCAGGGGACTGGCTCGCCGTCGAGGAGACATCAAAGGGCTGATGGGTCCGCTCGCAGGCTTTAATCGCCTGCGGGTCGGGGGACTGCGAATCGTTTACCGCCAGATCAGCTCGCGGGAAATCCTTCTGGAATTCGCCAGCACACGAGATGTTATCTACGAGCTTTACTGCGAAATTTTATCCGTGAGAGCACCCCGCAGATAAACATCCCCGCGGTTTTTACGGTCACGCGAGGTCACCGCGGGACGAGCGGTGCAGGGATCTTTCTTGCTATTCCCGCGAGCGGTCTCCTCAATGACATTCCACCCATGTCAAAAAAACTCGCTCTCCTCTTCTCTGGTCAAGGCGCACAATCCGTTGGGATGGGCGCAGACTTGGCCGCCGAATATCCCGCGGCGGCAGACATTTTTCGCAGCGCCGATGAGATTCTCGGCTACTCGCTCTCGGACATCGTGTTCCACGGGCCCGCCGAGGAGCTCACAAAAACATCGATCTGCCAGCCTGCGCTCTACGTTCATGGCCTCGCTTGTCTCGCGGTCGTTCGCGAGAAAATTCCAGGCTTGGCATTCCATGCGGCGGCCGGGTTGTCGCTCGGGGAATTTACCGCCCACGCGGCGGCCGGCACGTTTGATTTTGAGACCGGCCTCCGGTTGGTCGACCGGCGCGCCCGGGCCATGCAGGATGCTTGCGAACGCACCGAAGGCGGGATGGCCGCAATTATCGGAGGAGATGAGGGCCGCGTGCGCGACTTGGCGGCCGCTGCCGACGTGGATGTGGCCAACTTGAATTCCCCCGGGCAGATCGTCCTGTCGGGCGAGTCGTCGAAGATCGCCCTCGCCGTTTCTCTCGCGAAAGAATATGGCGCGCGGAAGGCCGTCGAGCTCACGGTCGCCGGGGCGTTTCACTCCCGCCTCATGGAGACGGCCTACGAGACGCTCAGCAAGGCCTTGGAGGAAACAACGATGAGCACTCCGAGCGTTCCGGTGGTGTGCAATGTCGATGCCGTCGCGGTTTCCGGTGCCGCGGAGATCCGCCGTTCGCTGGCGGACCAAGTGACTGGCAGTGTTTGCTGGTCGCAGAGCATCGAATACATGATCGACCATCTCCACATCACTCACTTTCTCGAGCTCGGCCCCGGTGAAGTCCTCTCTGGCCTTGTCGGAAGAATTCGCAAGGGCACGCCGATTTCTTCTATCGCGAATGTCGCGGATTTGGAGCTGGAAATCGCTTCACTATCAGCCTCCTGATTTCGGCCTCCGGACTTGGCTTATCTGGCGGAATTGAGCGACCAGTCGTATTCTAGAAACGCGATGCGGGCTGGTGGGCGGCGATACTTTTCGAGAAACGCTTTCACTCCATCAGGCCCGCCGAAGTCCCCGGCATACCAGTCAAAAATCGACGAGACACGGCCGGATTTTTCGTCGAATCCGAGCGGGTTCTTGGTCAGGTAATCGCGGGCGGCTCCCTCGAGTTGTGCGTCGAGATTTTCAGCCGTCCACAGCGTGGGCTTGAGCGGAGGACACGAGCGGCTGGCGCAGTTCACGGCAAAATGAACACGGGGCTCGCGAAATTCTTTGATGATCCATTCCTTCTCCAGTTGATTTAGGCTCATCTTGCGCCCGGCCACCGTGATCTTCTCCTCACTGAAAACACCGAATCCCGGAGAGATGTCTTTCACGCTTTTGATCGGATACTTTTCCAGCACCAGCTGAAGCATCCAGGCGTTGTAGGCGTTAATGAGAAACGCCAGGCGCTCGTCACGCGAGATCCCCTCGAAGTTTTTTCCGGCGGCGGCATTTGTGAACTCCCTTAAAGCCGCCATATCTTCCGAAGACGCCTTCCAGCCGACGTAATCGACTCCGTCTGCGCGAACATGGCGTTCCAAAGCCAGCTCGTAAGGCGACTTTCCGAGAGCCGTCAAAGTGGCCAGCGAAACAAGGATCCAGCAGACGGTAGCGTATCTCATTTGATGAGAGAGCGACATGCCGGCCACATATTCCCGAACGTCCGAAGGAAAATTGCGATGCTTGATGCCGACCCCTGGATGGCCTACAAGCAAACCATGGCCAGCCCACTCCCGAGCGTATTTGCCCCCCGACCAGAGGCCTCACCCCGCTTCCGTCCTGCTGCCGTCTGGGCCATTTGCCTGCTGACATTCCTTGCGGCGAGCGGTTGCGCCAACAAGCCCGAGGCTCCGCCCCAGCAACCGCCAGTCGCCGCCCAGCCAGCAAAGCCGAAGAAGCCGTTTTTTCTCACGGAATGGATGTCGAGCATTTCTCGCCTCTGGCCAAAAAAAGCCAAACCTCCGGTCGCCCTCCCGCCTCAGTGGGCCGGCACCATCCGGATGGTCAATGCTTCAGAAAAGTTTATCCTGATCGAAAGCAATACCCTCGCCGAAATCGTCCCGGGTGAGATTTACACGGCTGTGGCAAACGGGGCCGAAACCGCCACCGTACGGATGACGGCTCTACGGAATCCTCCGTTCCTCATCGCCGATATTCTGACGGGCTCGCCCTCCGAGGGAGAAAAAATCTACCTGCCCCGAGTGACAGCGAAACCGGAGCCGGAACCGATTCCCAAGCCAACTCCGAAGCCGACCCCGAAGCCTAAACCAACGCCGAAACCCAAGCCGACTCCGAAACCTAAGCCGACTCCGGCGGTAGAAAAACCTGCCGCGGGCGCCCTTCCCCCACAAACCCGGCGTTGACTTTGCCCCGCCAGATAGTTAACGACATTAAGTAATGACATCTCAATCCAAGGGACTCACCCAAGAAGGGATCGAGAGTTTGGCGGACATCATCATGTCGATGCAGCGCTGTTTTGTGCTCCACCTCTCAGAGGAACTATCGCATGGGAATGTCTCCTTTCCCCAGTTTTTCCTTTTGGGGCATATCGTGGACGATCAGACGCTCTCGATGACCGAGATTGCCGATCGCATGAACCACACGACCGCTGCCGCCACCGGCTTGGTCGACCGCTTGGAGAATCTCGGCTACGTCCTTCGCTGCCACGATGCCGGCGACCGGCGGAAAGTGCTCGTGCACACGACTCCGAAAGGCGAGGAATTGGTGAACCGAATTCGCCGAGATATCGTGGGAAAATTATCCTGCCTCATGGAAATCCTGACTCCGGAGGAGCAGTTGAGCTGGCTTCAAATTTACGAAAAACTCCACAATCATATCTCATGTTCCGATTCCAACTGAAACATTGTTCGAGTGACTTCCGCCGCTCGGCGATAGCGGTCTTCGCGGGAATTTTTTCGCTCCCGCTCATGGCGCAATCGCCCATGCCGACGCCGGTGCCGCTGCCGATGCCCGGCGCACTCCCTGTCTTCACGCCGCTGCCGACGCCGCCTCCGCTTCAGATGCCGGGCTCGACCCCTTCGCCAACCGTGAGCCCATCCCCGAGCCCGACAGTGGCTCCGTCTCCGACGCCGCTCCCTGATGGCACCCTGCCACTCCCCATCCCCGCGATGCCCGCACCGCTTTCGCTTCCCGATGCGCAGACGCTCTCGGAAGACCTAACCATCCCGACCCCGGCGCAGACATCCGAGCCCCTGGCACCGACGCCGGAAACCGACAAACTCAAAGAGAGCGAAGATCTCGCGCTGAAGCAGAAGATGGCGCAAGCGGACTTCATCAATGCCCTCAACGCCCTCATCGCCAAAAAGCGCAACCCGAATGTCGCTGACATGTCGCTCGATGAAGCCGTTCGAATTGCTCTCAAACAAAATCCAGACATCCTCAACGCGGCCCAACAAATCCGGCTTACCCAAGGTCAGGTTGTTACCGTTCGCGCCGAAATCATTCCGCAGTTGAACGTCTCGTCCGCCTACAATCAACAGGCGGTCGCACTCGCGTCAAATGGCGGAGGGTCCTCCGACGTGCAAAACAAGACATGGAATATCCAGTTCGCCGCCACCCAGTTGCTCTATGATGGCGGAGCGGCAATCTCCGGAATCCGGGCGGCCGCAGCCACCGAGAACAGCGCCTTCTATTCGCTCAGGGCGACCATCGACGGCATCATCGCTCAGGTGAAGACGAACTTCTACCTCGTCGTCCTCAACCGTGCGCTCATCGTCGCTCAGGAAGAATCCGTCGCGCTCCTCGCTCAGCAGTTGAAAGACCAACAGAACCGCTACGAAGCCGGCACGGTCCCGCGTTTCAACGTCCTGCAAGCAGAGGTCGCTCTCGCTAATGCCAAGCCCCCGTTGATCCAGGCTGAAAACAACTACCGCATTTCGCTTTACCAACTCGTCAAACTCCTCGGCATGGATTACCCGAAGGGCCACCCGAGCGAAGTTCCGTTCAATATCGTTGGTGGTCTCGCCTACGATCCGAGAAAAATCGATACCGACCAGTCGATTCGCGTGGCCGTAGCCCGGAATCCCTCGCTCAAGGCTCAACGCCAAAACATCCTCAGCCAGGCGGCCAATGTGAATGCCCAGTTCGCGGGATATCTTCCAACGGTCAATGCCACAGCGGGCTACCAGTATGTCAACAACCTCGGCTCCATGGATCTCACGAGCACCGTCGAGGGGTGGTTCTTCGGAGCGACTGGATCATGGGCCGTCTGGGATGGCCTCGCCACCACGGGCCGGGTTCAACAAGCCAAGGCCCAGCTGGAACAGGCGCGGATCAACTACGATAATGGCGTGCGCCAGATCATCCTGGATGTCCAGCAGGCAATCTCAAATCTCCAGCAGGCGCGCGAGACCATCGATAGCCAAACGGCTAGCGTCGTTCAAGCTGCCGAGGCCCTCCGACTCGCCCGCGAGCGCTTGGATGCAGGCGCCGGAACCCAGCTCGACGTCTTGAATGCCCAAGTCCAGCTCCTCCAATCCCAGACCACCGTGCTCCAAGCCCGCTACGACTACATTCAGGCCACGGCGGAATACGACCAAGCCCTCTCGCTCGATACGAACTACCAAGACAGTTTTGATGACCCGCTCACCCGCTCACAGTCGAAAAAGTTTAATAAGATGAATGAACCCGGACGCCCGCAAGCTCCGCTTCCGCGATCCCTCCGCGCGACGGATCCGATCAAGCCGATCCTTGAGGCCTCGCCGACTCCGAAGCCTGTTAAGAAGAAGGGCGGAGTCAGCAAATGAAACCCAGACATCGCTCGGGAGTGACAATGGCTGACGTTGACTTCGAGCGAACAGTCGCCTAATCACAAATCCAGTTCCGCCTAACGATTTTGGCCCACAACGACGACTATACCGTTGAGATCCTGCAAGATGTCGGTCTGGTAACCCGGGCCCAGATCGAGCACGCCCGCGCCAATATGACGACGTCGAGTCTTGTCGACTCGCTCGTCCATGAGGGAATCATCAGCCAAGAAGACATTGGTCGCACACTCGCCGCGCAGAATGGCATGGAGTTTGTCGACCTCGCGGCGATGAGCATCGCGCCGGAAGTCCTGGGCATGATCCCCGCCGAAGATGCCAAGCGCTACCACGTCATGCCGCTCAGCGAGAGGGAAGGTGCCCTTCTGGTGGCCATCGGAGACCCGATGGACATGCAGACGATGGATGACTTGACCTACAAGCTCCAGCGCGAGGTGGAATTTGTCTGCGCCACGCCGGACGCGATTCGCAAGAACCTGATCAAATTTTACGGCAGTGCCGAGGAGGCGTCGGCCGACCTCATGCGGCAGATGGGGATGGATAGTGAGTTTTCGGCGGACCTCATGGGCGAGGCTGGCGAGGATGGCGGCAAGGAAAACGACGCACCCATCATCAAGATGGTGTCGCTCCTCCTCGTCGAAGCCTACAATAACCGCGCGAGTGACATCCATCTCGAGCCCCTGGAGACGAAATTTCGGGTGCGGTTCCGTGTGGACGGTGTGCTCCAAGAAATGCAGAGCCCGCCGAAGAAGCTCCACTCGGCCATCATCAGCCGCATCAAGATCATGACTGGGTCGATGAGCATTGCGGAGAAGCGCATTCCGCAGGACGGCCGCATTCAGATCAAGCTGGGCCAGAAGTCGATCGATCTCCGCGTTTCAACGATTCCGACCGTTCATGGCGAGAGCGTTGTCATGCGGATTCTCGATAAAACATCGCTCCTCCTCGGCCTTCCTGACCTTGGATTTTTGTCCGACGATCAGGTGAAATTTGAGAAGCAGATCAACCTTCCCGATGGAGTCATTCTTGTCACAGGCCCGACCGGATCGGGCAAGACGACGACGCTCTACGGGTGTCTGAACTACATGAACAAGCCCGACCGGAAACTGATCACGGTCGAAGACCCCGTGGAGTATCAGATGAGCGGGATCAATCAGGTGCCGGTCAACTCCGATATCGGAATGACATTCCCCGCCGCGCTCCGCTCGATTCTCCGTCAGGCACCGAATATTATCATGATCGGCGAGATCCGCGATTTGGAGACGGCGAGCATCGCGACAAATGCCGCACTCACCGGCCACTTGGTTCTTTCAACGCTCCATACAAATGATGCCCCGAGCGCTGTCGCGCGCTTGGTCGATATTGGCATCAAGCCATTTCTTGTCTCGAGTGCCGTTCGCGCCGTGGTGGCCCAGCGGCTTGTCCGCCGCCTTTGTCCGAAATGCAAAGCCCCGGCCGAGCTCAGTGAATACGAGATGAACATGCTGCGCATCGACGCGGGGCAGCTCGGGGAAGCCCATGTCATGCGGCCCGTTGGCTGCGAGCTCTGTCGTGGAAAGGGATACAAGGGACGGATGGGGATTTTTGAGATCTTCCTCGTCGATGACGAGGTCCGGCACATGATCAACAACAACGCCTCGACCATCGCCCTCCGCCAGCGGGCTCGCGAGCTGGGCATGCGCACGCTGCGCGAGGATGGGGTGCGAAAGGTTCTTGCCGGTGTCACCACCGCTGAGGAAGTCATCACCACCACAATGACGGATCTGGACTGACATCATGGACCCACGCCAAGTCACGGATATTTTTGTCGACCGCGGTCTGCTCACCGCTGAGCAGGCTCGGGCATTTATCCATGCGGCCGAGTCCGGCGAAAAGCCGATTGAGGAATTGCTCGTCGAGAGCAATTTTGTGGACGAGGAGGGATTCATCCACGTCATCGCCGAGTCGATGGGAGTTGAGGCCTACAATCTCAATGAGTTCGCGCCCGATACAACCACGCTAACCCTGATCCCCGCCGGCCTCGCCCGACTTCACGGAGCGATGCCGATCATGGGAACCGGCAACACGATTTTTGTCGCGCTGATCGATCCGCTCAATCCGCAAACGATCGAAGATCTGCGATTTGCACTCGGGCGGGAGATCACGCCGATGATTGCTTTTCCCGCCCGCGTGGGAAATCTCATCCGTGAGCATTACGGATCGGCGGTAACAAACTTTGATGACATCCTCGCCCAACTGGGTGGCGGTGCCGATATCACGATCACGGAGGGGACTGGCGATGCCTTCAACCTTCAGGCGGTTACGGCAGAGGCAAACGCAGCGCCGATCATTAAATACGTCGATCTCATTCTCGACAAGGCAATCGCCGCTCGCGCGAGTGATATTCATTTCGAGCCGTTCGAGACGGAGTTCAAAATCCGCTACCGCGTCGATGGGGCCCTCTACGAAATGGATCCGCCGCCCCAGCACCTCGCGCTCCCCGTCATTTCCCGCGTCAAGGTCATGGCAAACCTGAATATCGCCGAACGCCGCCTCCCGCAGGATGGCCGCATCCAGCGCGTGATCAACGGCCGCCAAGTCGACCTTCGCGTATCGACTCTCCCAACGACATTTGGCGAAAGCGTTGTGCTTCGCGTGCTCGACCGTTCGAGCGTGAACCTCGAGCTCGAGACCCTCGGGATGCCGGATGATATCTTTAATCACATCCTGGAAGTCATCCAGAAACCCAACGGCATCTTCATCGTAACCGGACCGACGGGCTCTGGAAAAACCACGACGCTTTACTCTTGCCTCCGCCGGATCAATACCATCGATGCCAAGCTCCTCACGGCCGAAGATCCGGTCGAGTATGAGATCGACGGCATTATTCAAGTCCCGGTCAACGATGGGATCGGACTCACGTTTTCGCGAATTCTCCGCGCCTTCCTCCGCCAAGACCCTGACCGGATCCTCGTGGGAGAAACGCGCGACGTCGAGACCGCGCAAATCGCCATCCAAGCCTCGCTGACCGGTCACCTGGTTTTCACCACCCTGCACACCAACGACTCGACTGGAGCCGTAACCCGCCTGGTTGATATGGGCATCGAGCCATTTCTCATTTCAGCCTCGCTGGAATGCATTCTTGCCCAGCGGCTCATTAGGAAAATTTGCACATCGTGCCGCACGGCCTACGAGCCCTCCGAGCAGGTTCTCTCCTCCCTCGGGCTCGGAGTTCACGACATCGGAGATAAAAATTTCTACTACGGCAAAGGCTGCGATGCCTGCAATCAGACGGGTTACAAAGGACGCAAGGGCATTTACGAATTGCTCAAAATCTCAGACCCGATCCGCGAGATGATCAACGAGCGGGCTCCCGGAGTCATCCTCCGCCAAAAGGCAATCGAGCTGGGAATGACGACTCTGCGCGAGGACGGGTTGCGCTCGATTTACGACGGCCTCACCACCATTGAGGAAGTCGTCAAATACACCTAACCTCCAAAAAAAGTGCCAGAGAACTACGGCAAAGTGGAGCGGAGTGCCGTTGCTGCATTCCTGCCCTGGCGGGGTTCGTCCGTCCGCAGTCCATAGTCCCTGGCGACCCCACCATACCTGGCACAGAGACTGTGGCAAACCGAATTCCGCCGCCACCGAGTTATTCCTTCAAAATCATTCATTTCCGACTTGCACCGATCCCGCGACTTGTGTAAAAACTCCAACGCTTCTTAACCAATTGATCAGACATGGGTAAAGTCCTCCTCCTCGTTTCTATAATCGTCACCGCCGCAACGGCGATCTTTGGCTTCTTGAATAAATCCAAGTTGACCGAAATCGTTGAAAAAGAAGTGGCCGCGCAACAGCAGGTGCAACAAAAAACTTCGGCGCTCGATCAAAGCCAAAAAGATCTCAAGTCCACGAAAGAGACGCTCACGACCATCACGGCAGAGAAGGACCAACTCGCAGCGCAAGCGGACACAATTAAGACAGAGTTGGACAAGACCAAAGAAGCTGTCACGACGCTCACGACGCAAGTCGGAACCAAAGACTCGGAGATCACCCGCCTCACGGCTGATGTCCAAGCCAAGGAACAAGAGCTCACGACCCTTCGCGCTGGAGCCCCGGCTCCATCCACTGAACCGAGCCCAGAACTGCAGCAGCAGCTCAGCGAGAAAGAACTCCTCATTGGGAAGCTCCAAGGCGATCTCGACAGCTCCCGCGCTCAGTTGGAAGACCTCCGGAAGCGCGAGAATGATCGCCGGGCCCTCAAGATGCGCAACGGACTCGAAGGCCGGATCCTCGCCGTCAACCAAGCATGGAATTTTGTTGTGCTGAACCTCGGCGACAAAAACGGAGTCGTGAGCAATGCCGAGATGCTGATCAAACGCGGAACGCAGCTAATTGGAAAAGTTCGCGTGACCTCGGTCGAGCCCTCGACATCGATCGCCGACATTGTTTCCAACAGCGTTCCCCGCGGGATGAGCATCCAGCCAGGAGACAATGTCATCTATCAAGCTGTCGAAGAATAGTCTTCTCCTTCTTTTCGTTCTGGCCGTCCTCTCGGGCTGCGCGACAGGGGAGAACTCCGACTCGAATTACGCGGGGAGTTCGCTCCCATGGAATCGCCCGGAAAAATGGGAAGGGCCAGGAGTCATCGGCTCGGCCATGCAGGGGACGCGATAGCCTCCCCCGCAGAACCAGTCAACCGATCGCCAGCGAGACATCCCTCGCCCCACCGACCTACCTTTCGTTCCACATGAAACCGAACGAAAAAATCCTTGCCGTAGATCCCTCTCTGAGGGGCACTGGCTTTGCGATTCTTGAGCGGGTGAATGGAAAGATTCGGTGTCTCGAATTTGGAGTTGTCCGAAATCCCCCGAAAATGTCTGTGTCAGGATGCCTGCTTGCGATTCACGAGGAGCTCATGAAGCAGATTGGGATCCACTCTCCAGATGGCATGGCCGTGGAGAGCATTATATATGTCCAGAGCTTCCAGACAGCGATCACCCTCGGTTCGGCTCGCGGAGCCGTCCTGCTGGCCGCAGCGAGGCACGGATTGTCCGTGCATGAATACGCCCCGCGCCGCGTGAAACAAGCAGTCGTGGGGAAAGGGGGCGCGCAGAAACAGCAGGTCGCATTTATGATTCGAGCGCTTCTGGGTCTCACGGTCACTCCGCCTCCGGATGCAGCCGATGCCATAGCCGTCGGCCTCACGCATCTCCAGTCGACCGGATTGCTCAACCGGAAATCCGTTTAAAAATCTTTCCGCGATGAGCATCGATGTGCAAATCCTGGGGCGAGTGACCTACGAAGCAGCGCTGGCTTTGCAGAATCAATGTGTAGAGGAACTGTTGGCGGGAACAGGGCCGGAGAAACTCCTTCTGCTCGAACACGAGCCGGTCTACACGATCGGACGCACGCGCGATCAATCCAGTTTGCTCGAGCGGGGGCGATTGCCATTTCCTGTGGTGGAGACGAATCGGGGCGGCCAGGCAACTTACCATGGACCGGGCCAGCTCGTTGGCTATCCGGTGCTCGACCTCAACCGGCGAGGTCGGGACCTCCACGTCTATCTCCGTGGGCTTGAAGAATTCCTCATCGCCTTCTGCGGCGAGTGGGGAGTCGCGGCCCGTCGACGCGACGGGCTCACCGGCGTCTGGGTGCATGAGAGAAAAATCGCCTCGCTCGGGGTGGGAGTCCGAAGGTGGGTGACCATGCATGGGTTCGCGCTGAATGTGCTCGAATCGTCGCTCTCTCCATTCTCGGAGATTTCCCCCTGCGGAATTCCAGGCGTCGTGATGACGTCTCTGGAGGGGGAGGGAGCTATTGTTCCAGAAATGAACGCCTTTCGAAAACGCGCTGCCGCGGCTTTCGTGAAGGCCTTCGGTCAACCCGGGAGCAAATAATTCTTTTACTTCTTCTCCGACTTTCGGTTTTGAAACCTCGTCAGCGTCGAGCGCGTCGCCATCTCATGCCGACGTTGTCCCTCAAACTGCGCTGCCCGGCTCTCGCGATCCGTGGGGTTTGCAGGCTTCTTGACCTTTCGTGGCGGGCGGTGAGGCATGTTTGAACGCTCGCACACCCGTTGCCGTCTGGCGAGCAGGGAAAATCTTGCGGCACCGCGGGGTGGCATTTTCTATTCCTTGATGGATTGCCGAAGCGATAGCACATTCCCCTGATGAAGTTGAAAGATACCCAGAGCGAACCCGATGACCGCAGGCTCCCGATAGATCGGGTCGGCGTCAAGGGCTTGCGCTACCCGATCCAAATCCGCGACAAGGCCCGCGCGGTCCAGAGCACGATCGCGACGATGCAACTGACGGTGGATCTCCCCCATCATTTCAAGGGGACTCACATGAGCCGATTTATCGAGGTTCTCTCCGCGCATGGGCCGGTGATCGATGTGGCAAACATCCGAAAGATTCTCGATGAGCTCACAAAACGCTTGGAGAGCGACTGCGCGCACGTCGACTTCGAGTTTCCCTTCTTTCTGGAAAAACAAGCGCCGGTCACCGGGGCATCTGGCCTGATGGATTACGTGGCCCGCTTCAACGCCACGTTGGAAAAGGGACGTATGGATTTTTTCGTGACGACGGTCGTTCCCGTCACAACGCTCTGCCCGTGCTCGAAGGCGATCAGCGTCTCAGGCGCCCATAACCAACGCGGCGAGGTCACTTTCGCTGTGCGGTGCCAGAAGCCCATGTGGATCGAAGACATGATCCGGCTCGTCGAGGATTCCGCCAGCTCGGAGCTCTACAGCCTGCTCAAGCGTCCGGACGAAAAAGCCGTCACCGAGCGAGCCTACGACAATCCTGTTTTTGTCGAAGATCTTGTCCGGAACATCGCCCAACGCTGCGAGGCCGATCCGAATATCCGCTGGTATCGCATCGAGGCCGAAAACTTCGAGTCGATCCATAACCACAATGCCTACGCGCTTATTGAGAAGCCACAGGAGGCAAGGTGATTCCCGCGTAACCCGCCAGCGGCGCGGCCGCAGAGGGACTGCTGGCCACCGGTCCCGGTCCTCGCCTGTCAGTGCTCCGACCGCTGAGATCCTCCCTGCTTTATCAACGATGTCGGCAAGATGGGACGTCGCCACAACCAATCGACCTTGCGCAATGGTTGCTCTTGGCGATTCAGGTTATTTTCTCGTAAGTCCCTTTGGTGACCCCGACCTGGCTTGTGGCGCGGAGGGATTGCCAGACTTGGGCTCCGTCGGATTTTCCTTCGAGGAGGCTTTGGTAGGAGGCGATCACTTTGCGGGTTTCTTCGGCGGACTCGCTGAGGAGCTCGATGCGGAATGTTCGGAGTCCGGCGTCGAGGAATTCGGGGAAGAATCCGGCGCCGGATTGCGGGACGGCATTGAAAAGTGTGTTCCGGCAGCCGACATCGGCACGGAGCGGGTGCTGCATGCCGACGCGGTCGCGGAGATGGACTCGGTGTTTTTCGCAGGGCCGGCCGCAATTCGTGTAGTCCGTGCCAGTCGACATGAAGGCCGCGAAGACGCAATGCTCCATGTGAAACATCGGCATGTGATGGTGAAGGGCGAGCTCGAACCACGCGGGCGGGGCCATGCGGACGAGCGCGAGGATTTGGCCGATGTTGAGATCGTGGGAGATCGTGAGGCGCTCGACGCCGAGGCGGTGAAAAACCGAGGCGGTCACCGGATTGGCGACATTCAGCGAGAAATCCCCGATCCGTCGCAGCGGGCTCTCTGCAAAATGCGAAATCCCGCCGACATTTCGGATGAGCACAGCATCGGGGCCGGCGTTTTCGATCAGCTTGAAGAAACCTTCTTCGCCAGCTTTTTGGATTCGTGGAGTCGCCAGCGCGATCTGTGCGGTGCCGTGCGCTCGCACTCTCGCGACGGCGTCCTTGTAGCGGCGGATGTCTTCGTAGTCGGCATAGACCTCGGTCACGCCGGCGTCGAGTGCTGCGGCCAGATGTTCATCTGTCCGGCAGAGAACCACGAGCCGGGGCGACTCGGACGCCGGCTCAGCGGACGCTGGGAGAAGGTCGGTGAGGGTGATCTGTGTCGGGGCTGGCTCGCGTCGAGGTGTGAGGCGCATGACGATTTCCCGGCGGAGGCGGTTGATCTCGCCAAGGGGTAAGATCACGTCGCCGGTGATTCGGTTGACCAGTTCGCGGAGGGCCAACGGGGTCTCGGCGAGCTTTCCAAACTGAGTGCGAAGGATCTCGGTGTTCAGTGGTCTTGTTCGCGCGGCTTCGAGGGGCATTTGGGATTCGACGATAGCGCCGCCGGACTCGATCCGGAGGTTCGTCCCGGCGGAACCGCTCACGATGAGGTCGAGCGGGATCTTTTTTTCATGTCGAGCAGGGAGCCGGCCGGCGAAGGAATTGCGGAGCTCGTGGTTGAGTGCGGGATCATCGGTTTTCCATACCCGTGTCCCGCGTGGGATTTTCGAAAAATCGATCCGTTTGTGCTCAAAGAAAAGTTTGTCTCCGGAAATCTGGAAAATCCGCCCGCCTTGTTCGCGGTCGGTATCTCCACCGGTGTCGAAAACCACGCCGTCTCCGAGCTTCAGCGGGACGGCGGAATCTGCGATCTCCACATGATCGCGTCCGACCCCGGAAACCCGCCCGACCAACGCCCCGCGTTTTTTTCCGAACCGAGCCGAGACGAGCTCCTGGTGGTTCACGCCGTGCATCCACCCGCTGAAGAGGCCGCGTGAAAAGGTCATCTCGAGGCGATACCAATCTTCATCGGCTGGCTTATCCGGCAAGCCCTCGACCGCTGCATCGATGGCCTTGCGATAGACCGACGTGACCGCGGCCACGTATTCGGGGGATTTTAGGCGGCCTTCGATTTTGAAACTCACCACTCCGCGCTCAAGGAGTGCCGGAATTTCTCGGACCGCCGCCAAGTCTTGAGGCGAGAGAAGATAGCGTTTGTCCCCGAGGTCCTGCACGATTCCATCGACGACCAGCTCGTAGGGCATCCGGCACGCTTGGGCGCACTCGCCGCGATTTGCGCTGCGCTGGCCGAGGGCTTCGCTGGTAAGGCATTGACCGGAATACGCCACGCAGAGCGCGCCGTGGACAAAGGTCTCCAGCGGGAGGATCGGGGGGAATTTTTCGAGCTCGCGGAGCGAAAGTTCGCGGGCGAGCACAACTTGCTTCACCCCGAGCCCCTCGGCAAAACGGACACCTTCGGGGGAGGTAATCGTCATCTGCGTTGAGGCGTGAACCCGGAGGTCGGGGAAAAGGCGGCGCGCCACCTCGGCCAAGCCAACATCCTGAATGATCACGGCATCTACGCCGGCGTCGTGCATGGCCCGCAACTCCGCAGCCGCCTCATCAAGTTCGTCGGCAAAGATGAGAACGTTCAATGCCACGTAGGCCTTCACGCCATGGTTGTGCAGGAACGAAACGACGGACGGGAGTTCCTCGTTCGTGAAGTTATCCGCCCGCATCCTGGCGTTGAACTTCGGCAGGCCAAAATACACGGCATCAGCACCGTTCGCGACAGCCGCGCGCAGGCAATCCCAGTCCCCAGCGGGCGAAAGAAGCTCAGGTTCCACAGCGGAAGAGTTACCATACGCCGGGCGATCCGCACAGATTTGTGTCGAAATTGTCACTTTGAAATCCTTTGCAAAATTCCGGCGGGCTCAGAATCTCGCGGCCAGATGAAAACTCTCTCTCTCTCCTTGATGGCCATCGCGATGACTGTTACAGCGCATGCGGGGCCGCAAATGCCGATTGAATCTGCGCCTTCCTCCACGCCTTTGGCCGATTGGTGGAATGGCAAATATATGACCGGAAATTGGTTCGGAGTCCGCGACGCGCTCGCAGATCGCGGCCTCACGTTCAATGGAAAATACTACGGTGCCTATTTTGGCGTGGTCGACAGCCAGCGTGGGGCGCGTGGATTCTGGGACCAGGGGATCGAATTCGGAGCCGAACAGAATTTCGGAAAACTTCTCGGTTTGGATGCCCTGAATGGCGTGAAAGGCTTCGGGCAATTCCGCTACCGGGATTCGTCGAAGTTGTCAGATCCGAACCAATTTGTTCTCGGGAACTCAACGTTTAACCCATCGAACTGGATCTCAGGTCAGCAATTCCGTGTGCTTTCGTTCGGCCTCGAAATCGGGACATCCGATCTCCTGGCCGTCAAGGACATGATCGTCCTGCGTGGCGGATGGCTTCAACCGCAGAAGGAATTCATCGATCAACCGCTCTCGAAGTTGTTTCTCAACAATGCGGTGAACAGTGCCAAGGGCGTGGGTGGCAATATCCCGTTCTCATCGAGCTTCTCAACGTGGGGTGGCACGCTGAAAGTCAAACCCGTCGAATGGGCGTATGCGAAGGGTGGACTTTTCATGTCCTACCCGCAGGCCACGAATAGCAAGAATCATGGACTCGCCTTCGAAGGGTTCGCGCAAGACCTCAGCCAGAATGGCCTCTTCTGGATGGCAGAAACCGGTGTCACTCCAAAAATTGGCCCCTCGAAGCTTCCCGGAAAATACGCTGTCGGCGGATACTATTACGGAGCCACGAAGCGATCCTTCAATGGGACTGGCGGATACGGCCAATACGGATTCTATTTCCAAGCCGATCAAATGGTCTTCCGCGAGCCAAGCCCGGATGTCGAAGCGCCTCTGGCCAAGGGACCGTCGGATGGCAAGACATTCAAGGAGACGGTCTCCCCCGAAAAGCCGAAGCTTTCCGAGCAGGGCTTGAGCCTTTTCAACCTCGTGTCATTCGCGCCAAAGTATAACAACCCGCTCCCGTTCTACTTCCACACCGGGATGGTCTATACCGGCCTCATCCCGTATCGGGACAAAGATCTCACGATGTTCTCGATCGCCTATGGCAGCTACAGCGCGGCGAATATCAACTCGCTCCAAGCCTCTGGAAATGTCAACCAGCCAAATTACACGATCTTCCTCGAAGGCGGCTACCGGTTCGCCATCAACGATTGGTGGTTCCTGCAGCCATTCATCCAATATGAAATTCGTCCGTCTGGTGCCGGCAATATCCAGAACGCAACGATCCTTGGATTCTACACCGGCCTGACATTCTAGTTCACCTACCGGTCGATCATAGTCCGCGCTGCCACCGCGGGGCTTGTCGGCCGTCGGAATTTGTGAGAGAACAAAAAAATCCAGACGCCGGCATAGCTCAGTGGTAGAGCAACGGTTTTGTAAACCGTCGGTCCTCGGTTCGAATCCGAGTGCCGGCTCTCCTCAATTTTTTTTGGGAGAGCCGTGAGCGCTAAGGGTTGCGTCCGTTGCGCTCGGCGATAATGCCGGCGGCGATTTTTTCGGCGAGTCGTTGGCGCACGCTGGCGGACTGCACGTATTTGTTGTCTTGCGGGTTGGAGACGAAACCGAGCTCGCAGAGGATCGCCGGGCGGCGGCTGTTTTTTAGGACATAAAAACCTCGCTGTTTGATTCCACGGTTGTCGGTTGGATACACTCGGACGATTTCTCGCAGAACATTGGCGGCCATTCTGGCCGAGCGACGGCTGTAGTAGTAGACCTCGATCCCGTGGGCACCCTGCCGCCTTGCCCAGTTGTAGTGAATGCTGACGAAGACAGATGATGAGAGGGAGTTCGAGGCCTTCACGCGGTTGCCGAGCGTCACGAAGTAGTCGCCGGTCCGGTTCTCGATGACGCGGAAGCCGTTCCTTCGAAGGATCGATGCCAGTCGCTTGGCGGTGTCGAGAGCGAGAACTTTTTCGTTGGAGCCGGTGCGTGAGCGGGCACCCGAGTCGTGGCCCCCGTGACCGGCATCAACCACGACGGTATCGAAATGGCCCGCGCCTGGGCCGTAGCGTCCGCCGCCTGTCGATTCGCAGCCCGTCAGCCAGAGGAGCCCGGCGACGCCGGCAAGAGTCGCTGCGAGACGGCAGAAAAATGCCCGAAAGTTTCTGGTTGCGACTGTTCGATTCTCCATGCAGTTCCCGGTGGCGGCTTGGTCGTTCATTCCGCCTTGGACTTGTGAAGATAGGAACCTGAGCGCGAGTGGCAATCATTTTAGTCTCGATTTTCAGACATCAGAGCGAGGATAACCTTCAGGGATGTTGGCAAAACGTGTCATTCCCTGCCTTGACGTCACTGATGGCCGGGTCGTGAAGGGAACAAAATTTCTCCAGCTTCGAGATGCGGGCGACCCCGTCGAGTGTGCGAAGGAGTATGATCGGCAGGGCGCGGACGAGTTGGTTTTTCTCGACATCACGGCGTCGAGTGATGGGCGGGCCACGATGGTATCCGTCGTCGAACAAACGGCCGAGCAATGCTTTATGCCGCTGACCGTTGGCGGGGGGATCCGATCGCGCGAAGATTTCCGCACGATGCTTCGAGCGGGGGCCGACAAGGTGAGCATCAATACTTCGGCGTTGGATCGGCCGGAATTGATTCGAGAGGCGGCCGATGGGTTCGGCACACAATGCGTCGTGGTCGCGATCGATGCAAAGCGAGATGGTCCCGGGAAATGGCGGGTCTATACTCACGGCGGCCGACGGGCGACCGAGCGAGACGCGGTCGAGTGGGCGGTCGAAGCGGCCCGCCTCGGTGCCGGCGAGATCCTGCTCACCAGCATGGATGCGGACGGAACCTGTGGCGGCTACGATATCGAACTGACGCGAACCGTGAGCCGATCGGTCTCCATCCCCGTCATTGCCAGCGGGGGAGCCGGCGAACTGGCTCACCTTGCCGACGTGCTAGAGTCTGGGGGAGCCGATGCCGTGCTGGCGGCCAGCATTTTTCATTTTGGAACCTTCACGGTCGATGATGTAAAGTCGTGCCTCGCTGCAAGGGGCTTGCCGGTGCGCCCTCGATTTGCGGGTTGAGGATCTTGGCGTCGGGGGCTAGACTTTGCGCATGCCAGTCAAGGAAGGAACGTTTACGCCAGAGACCGTGGTAGACCTACTGCGGACGGAAGGTCTTCGGATTACGAAGGGTCGCTTGGGCATTGTGAAGAGCCTCTTCCAAGCCAAGAGCCCGATGACCTTGCAGGAAATTCAGGCGGCTGCAGCGGAGCACGGCGGTCCGCAGCCCGACTACGCGACGGTTTTCCGGATGATTGCCCTGATGGAAAAACTTCGTCTCGTCCACAAGGTGAGCCTGCAGAGGTCGTGCAGCTACTATGAGCTCAATGATCCGCGCAAGCACTACGACCACCTTGTCTGCAAGGGCTGCGGTGATGTTGTGCTGCTCGATATCCCTTGCCCGCTCCATGCGGCGGAGAAGGATATTGCGGAACGCTACGGATTCCGCGACTTGTCGCATTCGCTGGAGTTTTTTGGGCTCTGCTCGGACTGCTCCACCCCTCATTCGGCGGCAACGGGCGCGTGAGTCAACTGGACTTTGATCTTCAAGGGCCGGCAAAGGATCCGGCTCCGGCACCCCAGATGCTGAGCGTCGCGGCGCTCACCCGGAAGGTTCGCGACCTGCTCGAATCCGACATCGGCGAGGTCTGGGTCGAGGGCGAAGTCTCGAATGTTCGCCGGCAGAGCTCCGGGCATGTTTATTTCACGCTGAAGGATGCCTCCGCACAGCTCTCCTGCGTGCTCTTCGCCGGCCAAGCAGCGCAGCTTCGAGGAATGGCATTCGCGGACGGCCTGCAGGTGCAAGTTTTTGGCGGCATGACGGTCTATGAGCAGCGCGGGCAGTATCAGATGATCGTGCGAAAGGTGCGCGAGCGCGGCGCGGGTGCGTTGCAGGCAAAGTTCGAGGAACTCAAGCGACGGCTGGCTGCGGAGGGACTGTTTGATGCCGATAAGAAGCGCACGCTGCCGAAGTTCCCCCAGCGGATCGGCGTGGTGACTTCGCCGACTGGGGCGGCCATCCGGGATTTTCTGAATGTCCTCCACCGCCGGCACCGGGGGATCGCGGTGGTGATCCATCCCGTGCGCGTGCAAGGCCGCGGGGCAGCGGCAGAGATTGCCCGAGCGGTTGAGGATTTCGGGAGTCCGGATTTCGCCGGCAGCGTCGATGTCATCGTCGTGACCCGTGGCGGGGGGAGCTTGGAAGATCTCTGGGAGTTCAACGAAGAGGCCGTGGCTCGAGCGATCGCTGCCTCGCCGATTCCAGTGGTCAGCGCGATCGGCCATGAGATCGACTTTACGATCTCCGACTTTGTCGCCGACTTGCGGGCTCCGACTCCGAGCGCGGCGGCAGAGATTCTTTCCGCCAATCGCGAAGAGATCTTGGATCGTCTCGACCGACTCCGTGCAGATCTTCGGCGGCCGGTCGCGGTCAAAGTGAGTGCCCTGCAAGATCTTTTGAATTCCCTCGAGCGAACGGCGCTCTTTCTCGAGCCCGCTCGTGCGGTGCGAGATCGTTGGCAGACGCTCGACCGGGCTGGCGATGACCTGCGACGAGCGGTGGAGAGAGCGATCCAATCCCGGCGGCGGACCATCGACATCTCGGCGGCGGCCATTGCCTCGAGGAGCCCGGAAAAGACGATTGCAGAAACGCTCGGGCGGATCCGAATCGTGGTGGAACGCCTTGAAAACTCATGTCGGCGAGCCGCCCGTGATCTCCGATCGCAGGTGGAAGCGTCGTCTGGGGTCCTCGCCGCGCTCAACCCCAAGGCTGCGCTGGCCCGTGGGTATACTGTCACGCTCGGTGCCGATGGCCGCAGCCTCCGTTCGGCAGTTGGGCTTGAGGAAGGAGACGTCTTAACGACGCGGTTCAGCGACGGAGAAGTGCGCTCGGAAGTGGCAAAGCCAGGTCGAGGCTAGTTCGAGGAAGCCTTTTTTAGCTTCTCAAGCTTGGGTGCAATGACGGCCTGCACGTAGGGATTGTTCGGATTCCTCGCGGAATAATCCTGATGGTAGGCTTCCGCAGGGAAGAATTCCGCCCCCGTTACAATTTCCGTCACGATCGGGCTTTTGAAATGTGGCTGTGCGTCAGCCTTTGACTTCTCGGCCGCGGCGCGTTGAGTCTCATTTTGCGCCACGATGATCGATCGATACTGGGTGCCGGAGTCCGCGCCTTGGCGATTCAGCGTGGTCGGGTCGTGCGCGTCCCAGAAAAGCTTGAGCACATTTTCGTAGGTAGTTTTTTCTGGATCGAACGAAATTTTCACTACCTCGGCGTGCCCGCTCCGGCCCGAGCAAACTTCCTCGTATGTCGGGTTCGGATTTTTCCCCGCCGCATATCCGCTGACGACGGAGAGAATTCCCGGCTGGCCTTGGAAGACCGCCTCGACGCACCAGAAGCAACCGCCGCCAACAACCGCGTTTTCTTCAGCCATGATCGGGTGTGCTCCCAGAGCGAGTAGAAGTGTGAGGATCCATTTTTTCATCGGTGAAGATACACCGAAAGTGGCGTTGTCACCAATTTTCCACGAGGATCGTCAAATCGCCGACGACGGAATCGAGCTTTTTCAAATCTTTGCGCCGACCTTTCTCGGGCTTCACCTCAACATGACGGAGCAAGGTGAGCATCTCGCGGATGTCGCGGAGCTTGGCCGCGGGAATCGTCTCCGTGGCCCCGACCGCCTCGAGGCGCGTGCGGACCGCACTCATCTCTCCGTCAAGGCGAGAGGCATAGCCTTTGATCGACGCCCGGAAGAGAGCTCGAAACGCATCGAGCTCCTGGAGTAGGGACTTCATCGGGGACGCCTCAGTTTCCTGATCGGCTTTCATTGGTCTCGCAATGAAGCACATATCACGAAGGCGCACAAGGGGAGGGTTCAAGATTCGGTTCGACTCGGGTCGGAGGAATGTCCAAACTTGCCCGATGGACGACGGACGCTTGATCGAGTGCGCGACAGAAGCCCGCCAGCGGGTCTACGCGCCCTACTCGGGATTTGCCGTGGGAGCGGCGCTCCTGTGCGCGGACGGGCGGGTCTTTTCCGGTGGCAACGTCGAGAACCTGAGCTTCGGGTTGACGTGCTGCGCCGAACGCGTCGCCATTTTCTCGGCCATCGCTGCAGGCACCTCAGATTTCCGGTGCATCGCCATCGTTGCAGACACGGAAGCGCCGGTAAGCCCGTGTGGAGCATGCCGGCAGGTCATGGCAGAGTTTAACCCGTCCCTCCGCATCCTCTTGGCGAACCTCCGCGGTGCCGTCGAAGAGTATTCTCTCGCCGAGCTCCTGCCACGCCCCTCTACGGGGATTTTGAATCGCCCTGCAAACTAGAGGGTCTTCAGAAAATACCGGCGGAGGGTCTCGAACCCACACTCCCGAGGGAACACGATTTTGAGTCGTGCGCGTCTGCCAATTCCGCCACGCCGGCTTGAAGCGATGAGTAAAGCGTTTGAGATCGAAGAGATCAAGGGAGGTTTTTTCCGCTGCAATATTTCGCTCGATCTCGCGACGCGATTCGGGTAGTGCTCGTGGGATGGCAACCGCAAAACCAAAAACAGCACGCAAACCGAACCCCGCCTTGATGAAACCCGTCCAGCCCGACGCAGCTCTCGCCGCGATCGTTGGCTCGAAGCCGCTTCCTCGTAGCGAGATGACAAAGAAGCTCTGGGACTACATCAAAAAGAATGGTCTTCAAGACGCGAAAAAGAAAACCCTCATCAACGCCGACGACGCTCTTAAGGTTGTCTTTGGTGGCAAAAAACAGGTGAGCATGTTCGAGATGACGAAACTCGTCTCCGGACACGTCAGCGCAATTTAGTTCACACTTTCCCCCGAAATCCAACAGTGGCGCCCGTCCGGAAACTTGCCGGACGGCGTCACGGTTTGGTTAGTCCTCTTCAATTTCTTTCTTTGCTGCTTGACGGTATGGCTCGACAGCCATACTCTCCGGTTCATGAAGATGACGATGCACATTGATGAGGAGCTTCTCGCCAACGTGATGGAGGCGACGGGGGCGACCACAAAGACCGAAGCCGTTGACCTCGCGCTCCGGGAGGTCAGCCGGAGGGTCAGGCTCCGGAAGTTGATGGCGACGCCGATCAAGGAAATCGACGAGTTGGCGCCAGCAGATATCTTCGACTTTGCCACCTACGACAGGCTCCGGGCGGCCGAGTTGCCCGTTCGTTATGGAACTCGTCGTCGCAGACAGTAGTTTCTACATTTCTGAGCTGAGAGTAAAAAGGCAGCCATTCTTTGAGATGGAAGCACTCGGCGACGCCGTCGAATGGGCCACAACCGGCATGGTCATTCTTGAAGTCTGTCGTGGATTGACGATTCCGCGAATGCGAGTCGACTTTTTGGCCCGGTATTCCGCCATGGTTTACCTGCCGACGGCAAATCCCGTCTGGGAACATGCGACCCGACTTGCTTGGGACCTTGACCGTCGCGGTCGAACGATTCCGGCACAGGACATCCTGATTGCATCCCACTGTCTGCGTCACGATGCGCGCCTTCTCACCTGCGATAGCCACTTTTCTCTCATCTCCGGCTTGAAAATTGCCGGCTCGCTGGAGGATCTCCGGGCGTTGTAAACTCATCAAACTTGGCAGCTAATCAATCGCGGGAGGTGTTCTCTCCTGGGCCGCGAAGAGTTGGCGGAGGAAATAGAGGTCACCGCGATCTTTTTCGCGGCCAGTGCGGGACTTCATGCGCCAGAGGAGGTCCGGGCTGGCAAACGGAATCGACACGCCATCAATCTCGTGAATGACGACGCTTTTTGACGCCTCTGCGTAATCAATCCCCGAGGCGCTGGCCATCAGATCGACAAGGATCTCGTCAGCCACCCGGACCACGAGATATTTTGAGACATCGCCGGGATCGAGTTCTCTGACACAGCCGTCGGGAAGGGTCGCGAGCGCGTCAAAAACTTTGGCTTCGTTTTCCAAACTGGCGTCGATCAGGAGATCGATGTCGTTGGTATGACGAGCGTATCCGTTTGCACGGATCGCAAAACCCCCAACGACCAAAAACGCCGCTGTCCGCTTCGAAAGTTGGCGGCAAAGTTCCACCAGATCCTCGAGTGACGGGTCGCGTGGGGTCAGTTCGCCGGCTTCCGCGTCAGACGGTCCATCAGCCATTGATCAGCCTCCTCGTGACTTTTAAAACGATAGACTCCCCGGCGGGCATGCACTCCGTAACCTGAATCCCGCCACTTCCGGTTAGATTCCGTCTCAGATGGAAGCACTCGCAGCGGTGAGCCGCCGAGCCTTCGCCCAACGGTTTTTCCGATCTCTTCCTCCATGTTGATCGCGGGAACCATTCGGACGGGGAGCCTAATCCTTCTGTTTACGGGTGGCAAGGTGCTACATTTTTAGTCGTTCGTTTCCTCCGCAAAGGCGAAGCTTCTTCACCAGCAGTCTTGGACGACTCGCCAACAGTCCCCGGGTTTGGTCCTTCGCAGGAATGCGCTTCCGAAAGCCGTCCTGACGCCCACTGCGGTTTTGGCCAGCGAACGTGCTGCCGAGACGAAGAGTGAGCTCTTCGCCGGCGAGATGTTCGCGATGGCCGGAACCACGATGCCGCCAAGATTCCTGTTGATTCCATTTTCTTACTGTGGGAAATTCCCACCATGGACGCTGTGACGACGCTCGATGCTCGTAGAAGAGGAGTCTTTCCGCACCCTTTCCAGCCGGGTGATGTTCTTGTCAAAGAGAGCCAGAGCGGGGACATGATTTCATTCCGGCTAGTGAAGCCCGCCGATGTTCCGGTCGTGAAACTCCGGCGGCAGGCAGGCTTTACGATGCTGGATGGCGCCGCGATCCCACCCGAACGCATTGCGGCCGCCATCAGGGCTGACCGGGACGCCCGATGAATCCTTATTGGGATTCCTCGGCCCTCATCGAGGCGATCCAAAATTTGGGAGTCCGTAGGGCTCTGCGCCGCGACGGCGGATTCACCCGCCCGCACACGTTTACGGAGGTGTTCTCCACCCTCACCGGTGGACGTCTAGGATTTCGATGCGCTGCCAACGAAGCCTCCAAAATCACCGGGGAGCTGGCCTCGGATCTGAAAGTGGTGGAGCTCGACCGGGACGAAACGCTCGCCGCGCTGGCCGCCGCACAAAAGCACGGAGTCCGTGGCCGGCAAATCCATGATTTTCTTCACGCGATTGCCGCGAGAAAGGCCGGGGCCGGGGTCCTCTACACACTGAATCTCAGCGATTTTCAAAGCCTTCGCCTGGCCATCAATATCGAACCGCCTCGCTGCTGATGACCTATTTGAATCGCCGCATCGCAACCCACTCCATGGCGTTCTTGACCCTGACATCGATCGGGTGCGAGAACCCCTTTGCGGAGACTGACGGGCGGGCGGAGTTTCAGGTTCTCGAACAGAGATGCGGTGAGTCGGGCCGATCTTTGCAACGATGAAGCTGCGCGGGGAATTTCAGGCGGTGCGAGAATTTTACAGTTGCACGATGCCTGTGATCCGAAGCCATGTCATTTTTCGCGGGAATGATTTTTTATGAATAGTCCTCGAAATCCTTTTCGTGTCCTGCGTCAGAGGGCGATATGGATTCCGCTTACTGTCTTGTTTTGCATCTGGGCGGTGCTCTACTTGCCGCAGCTCAGAACCAGTCCGGCATGGTATGGCGATGAGACACTCACGCTCATGATTGGCAAGTCCTTGTTCGCAGGCGCGGGCAACGACCGAGCACTTCAGGCGACGTTTTGGCATCCCAGCTATTCGTATCAGCCAGGGTATGCATGGCTCGTGGGATGGGCAGCATCGATTGCGGGGAACGATATCTTAGGGGCTCGGTTGCTAAACGTCGTTTTGGCATTGATTATAGCACTAGTTCTCTTCTTTCTCGGAAGCCGCCCGTTTGGACGCATTGCCGCACTGCTTGCGGCCATTGTTTTCCTGACTTACGGACAATCTGTCATCCACTTTCGATGGATTTATCCACACAATGCTGTAGCGCTCGGTTTCACCTTGACGGTCCTCTGCTTGCTCAGGAAGTCCTCATGGAAGTCTGATTGGGGTGCGGGGGCGGGCCTTGCGCTGGCCGCCGTGAGTCACCCTCTCTTCGCGCATGGAGCGATCGCTGCGTGGCTCTGTCGAATCAAGCGCCCGATCTCATGGGTGAGAATGGCCATGCTGCCGCTGCTTGCCGTTGTGGCCAGCCTTGGGTGGACGCTGCTCCGGCAATCTCCGCATCTCTGGGTGATCGATGATATGCGCACGCTGGCCGAGTTTTATCAAAAATTTAGCGTCGAAAATGGTGCGGGGTTTCAGGTTTTCGAGAATATCGGGAGGTTCTATACCCAAGATTTTTTCCACATTGGTTCTGCGGTGGCTGCGATCATTTGTTGCAATCGTCGATACTATCCGGTTGCCATTTTCCTCGGCGTTGTGTCTGGGCTCCTCTTGCAGAACAGGCAGAACCTCCCCGTCTTTTATTATCAGGCGATCGTTTTCTTGCCGGTGCTTGCCATGGCGTGGGCTGGTGCCCTGCGGACGATTCAGATCAGGCTTCGCCGCCGCCTCGGGCGCAAGTCGTGGACGAGATGGTTTCCGTTGGCCATCTGCGCGGTGCCAGTGTTTTTCTTCCTCCAGACGATCGGGCCTGCCGTGTCCGGAAAGCTTGTATCTCGCAATCACCCGTGGGTGACACAGAATGTTCAGGAGGTTGAGGCGGCGGCAGCATGGCTGAATGAGCGTGTGGGCCCCGATGATTTGGTGGTTTGCCATCAAAATATTGGCTGGCTACTAAACTCCCACACAGCCGACCTCATGCAGGCAACCGCTTGGACTGGACGGCCAACATTCACATTTGAAAAGACCTTAGAAAAAGAACGGTTTCGGTATTCCGCTGACCTCCATGCTGCGCGGTTCCTCGTCATCGGTGACATTGATCAGCGCTGGACGCTGAGCCAGCCGAATGTTTCGTGGATTGTTGAAGAGATCTCACGACTTCGGTGGCCAATCGTCTGGCGCGGGGAAAACTACATTATTGTTGAGAATCCCAATCCTCGGACAGGCAACCAATGATGTCTCATTAGCCCTCGATTGTTTGCTCTCATTTGCGGAGGCAATGAGGTGGGCAAATAAATCCCCCGTGCGCGGGCTTTACGCCAGCTTCATCTCGGTCGCTTCGAAGCCTGAGAGCTGGCCGGACTCGTCGCGGAGTGGGACGACTTGAATCCGGACGCGGTAGCGGGTGCCATTTTTGTGGTAGTTAAACAATTCTGCCTCGCAGGCCGTGCCGTTCTTAATGGCATCCCGCAAAATGGCGATGCTGGAGGCTTCGGAGTCTTTACCTTGGAGGAGCGATCCGGGCTTGCGTCCTTTAATCTCAGAAAACGAGAAACCGCAGAGGCCGGAGAACGCGGGATTGATCTCCACGACGTTACCGGATGGATCCGTCCGAACCCTCGGAACGGCCGCATCGATCTGCGCGAGCACCTTCTTTCGAATCGAATTTGGAGGCAGGCAGTGAACGAGCGGCTTATCGTCAGGAGCTGACCCGCCAAGATTTTCCAAGTCAGCAATCATTTTTTCCTTGCTATCATGTTCAACCATTACGTAAATCGTCCGCTCAGGGATGCACTTTGTCAACGGGCTTTGTAATACCGGACAATCGCGTCGACCAAGTTCGGGATGTCGTGGACTTTCGCCTCAAGGTCCGGAGGGGTTCCCAGTTTGATGAGAGTTTTTGACGTGACCGGACCGATGCTGGCCCGGACGAGTCCGTCAGGCACTGGCAGTCCCAGTGCATGAAAATTCTCCGCGGTGGAGGAACTTGTGAACGTGACCATGTCGGCGCCAGACTCGCGGAACCTCTGGATCCCGCCAGAAACGTCATTGGTTTCCGGAACGGTGCGATAAGCGACGGCCTCGTCGACGATGGCGCCCAGGCGGGTGAGTTCGGTGGCGAGTACGTCACGAGCTCCCTCTGCGCGTGCGAGGAGGAATTTTAAATTCTCCACGCTGGTCTCCTTCTGGAGTGCCTTAACGATTTCTTCGGCGACATACTTTTCGGGCTGGACGTCGACCGCAAGATGGAACGCGGCGACGCGGGCGGCGGTGGCGGGACCGATCGCGGCAATCCGTGCGCCGCCGATGCTGCGCGCATCGCGGTAGATCTCGAAGAAGGCTTGGAAAAATGCATCCACGCCGTTCGGGCTTGTGAAGATGATCCATTCGTATTGTGGAGAGTCGGCGACAAGTTCATAGAACTCGCGTTTGTTCGGGGACGGTTCGATTCGGATCGTCGGCATCTCAAAGGCATCGGCGCCGAGTTCGCGGAGGCGCTGTACGAGGTCGCCGGCCTGCTCGCGGGTTCGTGTGACAGCGATCCGTTTGCCGAAAAGCGGGAGCGATTCGAACCAGTTGAGGTCGGTGCGAAGATTCACAACATCGCCAAAAACCGCCACCGCTGGAGCCTTGAAGTTCGCCTCCTGAGCGATTCTTGCTATATTTTCAAGTGTGCCGATGAGTGTTTCTTGACCACCCGTGGTCGCCCAGCGCACGAGCGCGGTCGGGGTCGCCGGTGCCATCCCTGCCGCGGCGAGTCCCGCTGTGATGACAGCGAGGCGCTCGATGCCCATGAGCATCACCTTCGTCCCCGGCGCACGGGCAATGGCGCCGTAGTCCATCGATGGCCCCGCCTTGTCTGGGTCTTCGTGGCCAGTGAAAATCGTGAGGATCGTATTGTGGGCGCGATGCGTGACAGGAATGCCTGCATAGGCTGGGCCGGCGATCGCCGAAGTCACGCCCGGCACAATTTCAAACCGGCACCCAGCAGCGGCCAATGAGGCAGCCTCTTCTCCGCCACGGCCAAAGAGGAACGGGTCCCCGCCTTTGAGGCGAACGACGCAGCGGCCTTTCTTCGTCTCCTTGACGAGCAGCGCGTTGGTGTCGGCTTGCTTCATGGCATGATCCCCCGCCTTCTTGCCGGCAAAAATCCGCTCGGCGGATTCTGGTATCCACCGGAGAATTTCTGGGCTGCAGAGATAGTCGAAAACCACCAAATCGGCCTTGGCGAGACAATCGCGGCCTTTCAGGGTCAGGAGCCCCGGATCGCCCGGGCCAGCTCCCACCAAATAACAAACGCCTTTTTTCACGCGGAGAGGATGACGGGAACTTCGCGGGAAGGGAAGAACGGGTTCTATTGTTCCGCGTTGTTCGCGAGCCAAACCCGGAGATCCACAATCGGCATCGGGGCGGCGAAGAAGAATCCTTGACCAAGTTCCACGCCGAGGCCCTTGAGGTATTCTGCCTGCTGGACGTGCTCGATTCCTTCAGCGATGAGCGCCAGTCCGCACGCCCGTCCGATGGCGACAATCTGGTCGACCAAGCCGGTGCTCTCGCCCTCGACGGAAATGCCATCGACAAAGGCTTTGTCGATTTTGAGGAAGTCGAATGGGAACATCGAGAGGTAGCGAAGATTCGAGTAGCCGGTGCCAAAGTCGTCCACTGCCAAGCGGATCCCGAGGGCTTGCGTGGCGGCGAGCTGAGTGAGGGCCGCCTCGTTGAGCGAGGTGCTCTCTGTCAGCTCAAAACAAATCTGCCGGTAGCTGAAGCGCTGGTGGATGAGGCGGTCGACATGGGCTGGAAATGCGGGATTGATCAGCGTTTGGACCGGGATGTTGATTGCCGCGTGGAAGCCCGGGCGTTCGTTGAGAAGAGGTTCGAGTTCGTTCATGGCCCGCACCATGAGGCGTTCTGTGAGTTGGGTGATGACGCCTGTTCGCTCCGCCTCAGGAATGAAGGCGAGGGGAGGGATGAGGCCACGTTCGGGGTGGTTCCATCGCATCAAGACCTCGACGCCAGTGCATCGCCCGGTCTGGAGGTCCAAGATCGGCTGATAGTGAGCGATGATTTGGTTGAGGCGCGCGGCTTCGCGGAGTTCCGACTCGAGCGAGCGGGTTTGAGCGCTGACCACCCACGCGGCGATGAAAAAGCAGGCGATGAGGGCGATGGCCAAGACCCCGTAGAGCGGAATATTTCGAGCCCAAAGATTCATGAGCGCGTCCTTTGGAAGGACCGCAGTGACGTAGAAGGGATATCCCGGAATCGGGCGAGTATAAGTGAGAGAAACCGGCGTTTCCGCTTTTCCGGGCTCCAGTCTCGGTCCGGGGATCTGGAAGTGGGGGGAGGCATTGACGGACTTTTCAAAAACCTCACCGCTGGCATCGGTGAAATAGACCATGATGTCGGAGTTTCGGTCTCCGTATCGCATCATCTCCGCCACGCCGGGACTTGCGATGATGAGGCTGTAGGAATGGCGGCTCCCGGCATTGTAATTGATGATGAATTCATTGGCGTCGAGTTCGCCTCCAGACTTCCTGACGAGCTTGATCTCCCCGACGTGCCCGAGGTCGAGAAACTCAGGATTGGCTGGAGCCGGTGGCGTCACCACGCTCGAGGCCGTGCAGGCGATTTGTCCGTCTTCCAGCAAGTAGGCACTGCGATAGAGAGGGCTGACTGTCACGAGGAGGCGGAGCGCTTCAGCCGTCTCCGACGAGCTGACACCGTGGGTTGCTTGGTCGATGGCCTCGAATCCGTGGCGCGATTTGATGATGAGGGAGGCGACCACATCCGCCCAAGTTCCGGATTTTTCCTCCAGGGCGATCAGGGCCTCTGCGCGAGCCTGTCGATAGGAAAGCGTCGCGGAGCCGATCATTGTGGCCAGAGCTCCGAGCGTCGACAAGGAGATGATCAGCAGCCGCAGAGTCCGGTTGTGAAGAGCGGGAAACGGCATCGCTAGGCGGGAAAATACCAGACAATTCCGATGGGGAACAGAACATATCCCCAGATTTTCCAGTTTGCGCTCCGGCCCGGTCCGTGGGAAATACTTCCCCATCGGAAAGCAATATTACAGTTGGGAGAAGCGGGAGAAGCGCGCGCGGAGGAAGTTCATTTCGTGGAAATGGCTTTGGATTCCGGCTGCCGTGCTGGTCGCTCTTGCGTTCGCCGGTTGGGTGGCGTTCGGGATTTTCTCGATTCACTACGAAAAGCGCGCGGCGGATTTCGACCTCTCCCATGTTGGCCGGATGGAGTCGGCATCCGTTTTGTATGACCGGGATGGAAAGGAATTTGGGAAGTTGTTTATCCAAGATCGCCAACCGGTGCCGTTCGACAAGCTCCCGCCGATGCTCGTGAAGGCGGTTATCGCAGCAGAGGACAATAAATTTTACGACCACGATGGAGTCGATTACATGGGCATCCTCCGAGCGGCCTTGGCGAACTACCGACGCGGGAGAATCTCCCAGGGAGCCAGCACGGTCACGCAGCAGTTGGCTCGCAACTCGTTTGAACTCCGAGAGAGGACCTATGAGCGGAAGATCATCGAGATGTTCCTGTCGTGGCGAATTGAAAAGAGCCTTTCGAAGCAGCAGATCATGGAATTTTATCTCAACCGCGTCTATTTCGGCAGCGGATTCTACGGGGCGGAGGCAGCGGCAAAAGGATACTTCGGCAAGCCAGCAAAGGATCTCAGCATCGGACAATGTGCCATGCTCGCCGGCCTGCTCAAGAGTCCTCAAGCGTTGTCGCCCTGGAACAACATTGCGGGCGCGACCGAGGCGCGGAACTTTGTGCTCGGACGAATGCGCGAGCAGGGGTTCATCACTCGCGACCAGCTTCGCGAGGAGTCCGAGATGAAGCTTCTGGCCATGCGTCGCACGAACCCGTTCAAGGTTTCCTACGCCGTTGACATGATCCGCCAGCAGGCGATCAAGGCGATTGGGTTTCAGCCGGCGATGAATGGCGGGTATCGGATCGAGACGACGTTGTCCTCGGAAATTCAGCGCACGGCCGAGCGAGCGGTCCGGGACAGCCTCGCGCGGACGGAATCCGCCTCGGGATACAGTCACCCGACGTTCGCTCAGTATCGCGAGAGTGTGAAAGCGATCGAAGAGGCGATCAACAAGGGGAACATGACCGTGAAATTCCCGGAGCCAAAGTATCTTCAGGGGGCCGCGGTGGCATTCGACAATGAAAACGGCGGCATCCTTGCGATGGTCGGCGGCCGCGATTTCAAACACAGCGAATACAATCGCGCGTTCCAAGGACGGCGGCCAGCGGGCACGGCGATCACGCCGCTTGTTTTCGCCGCCGCCTACGAGAAAGGGATCTTCCCTGGAGAAATTGTTCAGGATGCTTGCATTGATAATCGATTCGTCATGGTCGGCGGCGAAACCGGAATTCTTGGGGAATGGGGCGTCGAAAAAGCCGATAACGATTACGAGGGCCCGATGACCACGCGGGAGGCGTTGGTGAAAGGGAAAAATGCCGCCGCCGTCCGGGTGGGCCTGCAGGCCGGGCTGGATCAGTTCAAGAAGACCCTCGCCGCGATGGGCATTTCATCGCCTGTGCGAGACTACGCCAATAGCTTTCTTGGGAACAGCGAGGTGACGCTTGATGAGCTGGCGCTGGCCTTTTCCGTCTTTCCAAATCTTGGTTCCCGGCCCGCCGAGCTGCACATCATCAAGCGGATTGTGCGACCGGATGGAACGGTGATGTATGAGGCACCTCGTAAGCGGGTCCAAGCGATCTCTCCGGCGGCTGCATTTCAGACCCATGCGGCACTCGCGGACATCATGCGGGAGGGTATTGGATCCTTGGCCACGCGGGAATTCGGGCTTGGAGGGTTTCCCGTCGCTGGAAAATCCGGAACCGCATACAATTTCACCGACACCTATTTTCTAGGGTATTCCTCGGCGGTGACCTGCGGGGTCTGGGTTGGATTTGATAAGCCCACGAAGATTTTCCGCGGTGCCTTTGGCAAGGACCTCGCGTTGCCGATCTGGGCGAAGATCATGAATTCCACTGTGGGGGGATTTCCCGCGAAGCCGTTCCAGATGCCGCCGGATGTGAAAGAGGTCGAGATCTGCCAGACATCCGGACTTCTCGCGACGCCCGGCTGTCGGCTGGAGCACAAGGACCCCGCGAGCGGAATCTCGTCTTCGCAAAGCCTCACCTACCTTGAATACGCGACGGAAAAACAGATTCCGCAAATCCGATGCGATATTCACGGCGGTGGAGTGCGGAATTTTGCCAAGCAGTTTGATGAGGCAGAGTGGCCCCGGGCGGCGGCGGCAATCGACCTTGCCACGATCCGTCCGGTGAGCGTGGTGGCTCCGACTTTGCTCGGATTTAATGATGTTTACCAGTCGGTCAGACCAGGTGGGGGCCGTCAGGACGACAGCAATATTCCTGTCGCGAAGGCCATCCCTGTGAATCCCCCGGAGACGGAGCCTCCTGCGGCTCCCGAAACGGCCGTTCCGGCGAGTGCCGAAGTTACGGAGGCGCCGACACCGGAGCCCGAAGTCCGGAAAGCAGAGGCGATCCAGCCTTTGGATTCACCGATGATTCAGCTTCCGGCTCCCCCGCCGATGAACTTTTAGGGCTCGGTGCTTCGGCTCCCAAGCGGGTTTGTCAGCGGCCGAGAAATTCGCTGATGCTTCCGAGAACCTCTCCAAACGCTTGGTCGACCTCATTGGCAATCGAGTTCAGAGCGGGAAACGGGTCTTCGTGCTTGTAGGGGTAGGGGAAGTCGAATTTGAGGACGGGAATGGGGATGTCGCGATCCCGGCCTTGCAGGGTGCTCTCAATTTCGTAAGGCGGAATGATTTCGTCGGCGGTCAGACCGATGGCGAGGAGCCTCCCGGACATCGCGCGAAAGTTCGTTTCTCGGTAATCCGCCATCTTGCGGTAATTCAACATCGCCCGGAAAGCGATGCCCTCGTCGGACTTGTCGCTGAGGCATTCCGCGAGTTTTGCGTCGTGGCGGAGATGACCCTCCAAATGCTCGATGAGAAACGAATAGAGCCGGACGTTGGCCTCGCTATCGAGAATAAATTTCGACACCGGTGAGATCCGGTTGAAGACGGCGCCACCGCAGAACATGCAGAGCTTGGTTTTTTCAAAGTGTCCGCCGGGATTACTGAGCAGGAGGATCTCTGCAAGGAACGCACCGATCGAGTAGGCAAGGATGTCGAGCTGGAAATCCTTCTCGAAAAGCGGATGTTCGCCGCGCTTGCATGACTCCAGAAACTCGAGCACGTCGTGAAACGTTTGGAGGCCTGACCAGATGAATCTTTGGGGATTGCGGTAGAGCCGACTGCTGATCGCGGCATTCGAAAGCGAAGAGTGGACGATCTCAGGGAATTCCTCGCGGCGTTTCTTGCTCACGGCGTGCATTAGCCTCGCATCGCTCCATGCCAGTGGGGCGCGGTTCATGTGAAACGCGATGGGGAAGAGCACGACAGTTTTTCCGGTTGCCTCGACCAACTGCGAGGCCCAGGGAAGATACTTGTGCCAGTGTTTTTCGTTGAAGCCGTGAAAGAGGAGGATCATCCCGCGAGATCTTCCGTGGCCCTTTGGATGAAAGACGTGGTAGCGAAATGAGGCGTTCTCGGGGACATGCGAATCGCCCACGTCCAACACGTCTCCCGAACCGCGGCGATGATCCGATTCATCGGGCAGGATGCCCGCGTGGGTGGAATCGAAAGTGAAATTAAAGACTGTGGACGACCCGCCGGTTTCTATCTTTTCGGCATCGTAGCCCACCCGGGCCTTTAATTGGTGGTAGAGCGAGGCGTAGTTCAAAGTCGCCCGACAGCGGGCACGTCCTACGTATTCTGCGTTGTCGCACCGCGCTCTGCAAGCATCGCCTCCACCCGCAGCGATCCGCGCTGGAAAAATTCCGATGGGCCGCTATCGTTGCCGGCTCCACAAAATGCCTAGCGTCCACATTAAAACTTACGGCTGCCAGATGAACGAGCGCGACTCGGATCAAGTGGCCAAGATGCTGTCGGAGCGAGGATATCGAATCGCCGCGGATGAGGCAGATGCCGACGTGATTTTGCTCAACACCTGCAGTGTTCGGGACATGGCCGAGCAAAAAGCGATCGGAAAAATGGGGATGCTCCGGAAGCTTCGTCGGGCGCGGCCACATTTGGTCTTGGGCTACCTCGGGTGTATGGCTCAGGCCCGTGGCGCCTCATTGCTCGAGACCTCTCCCCACGTCGACCTCGTTGCAGGCACACAGAAGTTTCACCGCGTGGCCGATTATGTCGACGATCTCCTTCAGAAGAGAATGGAATCCAGAATCGATGATGAACGCTTGCCGATTGTCGACATCGACGAGGAGGAAGGCTCGCAGGAAACCATTCGTGACCAAACTCTCGCGCCCGCTCAATGCACAGCGTTTGTTTCCATTATGCAGGGATGCAATATGCACTGTGCGTTTTGCATCGTCCCCCAGACGCGGGGCGGGGAGCGTGCGCGGTCGATCGAGGACATCGTGGCAGAGGTCCGTTCGCTGGCCAGCCGGGGTATTCGTGAAGTCACTTTGCTTGGACAGATCGTCAATCTTTATGGGCGGCACGAATTCCCGAAGCGCGAGGGACTGAGTCCGTTCGTCCAGTTGATCGAGGCGGTCGCGGCCGTGGACGGGATCGACCGGATCCGATTCACGTCTCCGCACCCGATCGGATTCCGCGCGGACCTCATCCAGGCGTTTTCGCGTATCGAGAAGCTCGTCGAGCACGTGCATCTCCCGCTCCAGAGTGGGTCAGACCGGATTTTGAAGATCATGCGTCGGGGTTATACAGCGGAGGGGTTTCGGAAGCTCGTTGCCCAGCTCCGCGAGGCAAGGCCCGGGATCGCGATCACAACCGATATCATCGTGGGGTTCCCCGGCGAGACAGACGAGGACTACGAATCCAGTCGCGCCCTCGCTGACGAAGTGGGATTTGATAACGCGTTCGTCTTCCGGTATTCACCCCGCCAAAATACCCCTGCTGCAACGATGGGCGAGCAGCTCTCGGAGGATACGAAAGAAGCCCGCAATCAAGATTTGCTCGATGTCGTGAACCGCCATGTTGCCGAGAAGCTCAATGCCCTCGTCGGTTCCGAGGTCGAGATCCTCTGCGAAGGCCCAAGCCGCAATAAGGTCGAGCGCCTCAGCGGGCGAACGCGGACAAACAAGATCGTCGTCTTCGAAGGCTCGGCGAGGCATGTCGGGCAAATTTTCCCCGTTCGGATCGAGCGTGCGAGTTCCTCGACGCTCTACGGTGACCCGGCCGTGCTCGGGTAAGTGTCATGAATGCGGCCCCATTCAACCTCGATCTCACGCTGGAGAGCGGTCAGGTTTTTCATTGGGAAAAGATCGGGCCGGGGGAATGGCGGGGACTCATCGGAGAAACACCCGTCTGCATCCAGAGCCGGTGTGGGGAAGTTTTCGCCGAGCCGCATGATGTGGAACTCGTGTGGAACTACTTTTCCCTCGACCATCCGCTGGAGGAAATCTACCGAGATTTTCCAACGGATGCGACATCGCAAGCGGCATTGTCGGCCTGCCGAGGGCTCCGCATCATTCGCCAGCCGCGATGGGAATGTTTGGCGACATTTATTACGTCGTCGATGAAGCAAGTCGCCCACATTCGAGCGATGTCGCTCGAGATCCGGAGGCGGTTTGGCCGAAAAGTGGTGGGCTCTCCAACAAATGCCTACCCGTCGCCTGAGGCTTTAGCGGCCTGCACCGAGTCTGATCTCCGGGCCTGCGGGCTGGGCTATCGCGCCAAGAACCTCGTGGCGACCGCACGCGAAGTAGCCTCCGGTCGAGTCGACCTCGCTGCCATTGCCCAGCTCGAGACCCCCGCATTGAGGGCCGCCTTGGAATGCCTCCCGGGCGTCGGCGTAAAAGTTGCAAACTGCGTTCTTCTCTTCGCTTACGAACGCCTGGATGCCGTTCCCATCGATGTTTGGATCGGACGGATCTTGCTCGCGATGCGGCGCGGGCGCTCGGGAACAGCAACCCAGTTGGCGCGCTATGCTCGCCGTCGACTCGGGCCCTATGCGGGCTACGTCCAACAATACCTCTTTCATCACGCCCGGGTTTCGCCGAAGTTCACGCCATGACCGCCACAGTTCGAATTGACGAGGAATCGCGTCAGGCGAGGACCGTGGCCATCGGGGTTTCGATCCTCATCCACCTTCTCCTCATCGGTGCCATTGGATGGCTCGCGACGATGCACTTCCATCCTGAAGAGCCCCCTCCCGCCCCCGAGGAACCGCTGGAGATCACTCTCGTCGCACCTGAGCCCCCCATGCCCGCGACACCGCAGTTCGTTCGGACGAACCCGGCCGTTGCGCAAGCGGAGGCGCCCAAAAATGCGCCGTTTGAATCCGACAATAATACTCGCGCCGCGAGTGAGGCTGTGGCCACTGGCACAGCACCGATGCCGTCAGTCGATGGGAGAGATTCACCGACCTTGGAAATCGAGGATCGTAACTACACGGCCGGAGCGGAGGCTCGCCCGGCTGCACCAGAAATGCCGCCAGCTGCAGAGCAAGCCGTGCAAGAGCCTGCGCCTCCAACGGTTTCCCCGACCCCAACGACTCAGCTGGCCCTCCGCCAAGCACCGCCCAAGACCGAGGACCGTCCGCCTGCGGAAAAACCCGACACGTCGCGGACAGCCACTCCGCCGAGACCGCCGGCTGCCCCTGGCTTCCAGCCTGAGACCCGCGTCACTCGTATTCGCGGAAACATCTCCAATCGCGGGAAGGCCTCGCTCGAGGCAGCGGCCACGCCGCTGGGCCGATACAAAAAGATGGTCTCCGATGCCATCGGCTCCCGCTGGTATTATTACGTCAACAGCCAGATCGGCCTTCTGAATATCGGCACCGTCGACATTCGCTTCATTGTCGAGGCCAACGGAAAAGTTCGGAATGTTCGCGTCACGTCGAATTCTTCGAACGAAAGCTTTGCCTCGGTGAGTGTGAACTCCATTATCGAGGCTGAGATTCCGCCGATTCCTGAAGATGTTGCCAAACTTCTTGATAACGGACGGATTGAAATCGATTACTCATTCACCATTCTCAGCAACTAATGATCATTGCCTCCTTCCTCAATCAAACTGTGGACTTTTTCGCCAAAGGCGGTCCGTTCATGGTTCTCCTCCTTCTCCTCTCGATCACGTCGCTCACGGTGATCCTCCTCCGCGGACGCGCCCTTCGCAACAGTGCGGTCGTGCCAGAAGAGATCCTCGCAGCTGTGGAGAAACTTCAGCCTGGGGACGACTTGGATGGTCTCCAAAAGGCCATTCGAAGCAACCCGTCTTCGCTCGCTCGAATCTTGGCCACCCTCATCCGACACCTCAACTGGCCGAAGGCCGAAAACCTCGAAGCCATCCAGACCCGTGCCCGAAATGAAGTGGCCCAACTGGAGCGAGGGCTCGTCATTCTTGAGATCACAACGGGCATCGGTCCACTCCTCGGGCTTCTGGGAACTCTTTCCGGTCTCGTCGGCATTTTTGCTGCCTTGGGTGGCTCCGGCGATCCAGTTGTTGTTGCGCGAGGCATCTCTGAGGCTCTCAATACGACGATCGTCGGGCTCGCTGTTGCCGTCCCGAGCCTGATCGCGCACAACTATTTTCAAAGAAAAGTCGAAGTCATGGCGATCGGGATGGAATCTGTTTCCGCCGACCTTCTCGCCAAGTGCTACCCTCACGGCGAACTCCCTCAAGTTCAGAAGCAGGTTCTCTGAGTTCGGTTCCCATGCGATTCCACACGCGAAAACGTCGGACGCCGTCGATCATCATCGTCTCGTTGATCGATATCCTCGCGATCCTCCTCATCTTTTTCATTGTCACCACGACATTTCGCAAAGAACAACCCCGCCTTCAGATTAACCTGCCGGAATCCAAAACTGCGGAGAATGTCGCTTCAGAAGATCAAGAGCCTCTGGTCTTGCGCATTAAGAGTGCCGAGGAGATCACGTTCGATAATCAGCCCGTAGCCCTCGAGTCAATCGCTCAGGCGATTCAGTCCGCCCGCGCCTCGCAGCCGAACAGGGGAGTTGCGATGCAGGCCGACCGCGATGCGCCTTTTGGCGTCGTGGTGAAAGTCCTCGACGCACTCAAATTGGCCGGTTTGAAAAATATCCCGACATTCACCCAGCCAGACGCTGCCAAACCATGATCTTGGAAATTACCGAATATGGACATCCGGCCCTCCGCACCAAGGGCCGTCGAGTCGGCAAAATCGATGCGAGGATCGAGGAGCTCGCCGCAGACATGATCGAGTCGATGCGCGAGGCTGAAGGCATCGGGCTGGCGGCCCAACAAGTCGGTCTCCCACTTCAGTTCTTTGTTCTCGAGGTTCCTCAAATGAAAGGCCGTCCGAGCGCGATGCGCATCGAGGGACAGCCAGCCGACTTTGAGGCCCTCATGCCCATGGTGCTCATCGATCCGGAGGTTGAGACCTTCGGGGAGATCGTCGCCGAGAGCGAGGGATGCCTCAGCTTTCCGGACCTTCGCGGCGACGTGGCTCGCCCGCTTTCCGTCCGAGTGAAGGCCCGCTCTCTCGATGGTTCCCTGATCGAATTTGAGGCCGATGGTCTCCTCGCCCGTGCTGTTCAACACGAGTTCGACCACTTGCAAGGCATCCTTTTCATTGACCGTCTCATGCCGGAAGACTTCGCCGAACTCCCAGACGATGTCCGCCGTCTCGCCCGTCCAGTGGCCAGTTGATGCCTCCGGCAAAAAGTGCCGCCCATCCTTCCCTCGCCCGATGAACAAATCGAAGATCGTCGCCCTCCTCCTTGAGAAACTCCGCGACGACTTTGAGTCCCGCAGCCGCGTCTCGAAGATGACACGCGAATCGGGAAACGACTCGGAGAGTAAGGCCGAGAGCAAATACGATACCCTCGCCATCGAGGAGAACTACCTTGCCGATGGCTTGGCTCGGCAGGCGCTCGCAGCTGCCGAAGCGATGGCAGAGATTCAGGAAATGCCCATCCGCCCGTTTGCCGCCAACGAACCGATGGATCTGGGAGTTCTTGTTGAACTCGACTTCGGCGATACGACGGAATGGTTTTTCCTCGCCCCGTCCTGCGGGGGCACCAAAATTTCCCTCGATCACAAAGTCGTCACCGTGATTACGCCGGAATCCCCGCTTGGCTCACAGCTCATCGGGCGACTCGTCGGCGATCAGACCACTCGCCCGTCGGCAAGAATTGTTGGCACAGCCTAGCTCTCTCCGAATGCCTGCGCCGAAGCCTTGGTTCGTATACATGCTCCGTTGTGCAAATGGATGCCTCTACACAGGCATCACCACCGATGTCCCCGGGCGACTCCGGGTTCATAACTCCGGCAAGGGCTCGGCCTATGTCCGGGCCCACAGACCCGCAAAACTCGTCGCTTACACAGTCGCAGAAAACAGATCGACGGCCTCACGCCTCGAATATTCGGTCAAATCCCTCAGTCGTTCGCAAAAACTTGCCTTGGCAAAAAATTGGAAGTTGGCCCGCTCCATCGCAACAAATGATTGATTCCGGCAGTTTCCTCCACCATGTTTCTCCCGTTCATGAGAGTTCCTTTTCATGTTGTTGAGGCCCGGCGAGAAAAACTGGCGCTCCTCATCGAGCGCCACCGGTATCTGCCCGTCGGAGAACTCTGCAAGCGCCTAGACGTCTCGGAAGCGACCGCCCGAAGAGATTTGGCAGCGCTGGTCAGCCTCAATAAAATCAAACGCACCCACGGCGGTGCCTTAGCAGATTTTAATGATCGGTTTCCGTCATTTACTGACCGTCAGTCGTCCGGACTTCGGAGCAAGGCCAGTATCGCCCGGGTGGCCATGGGACTGATTCGACCCGGAGGCGTCTACTTCTTCGATTCTGGCACAACCATCTTCGCTCTCGCAGAAGCATTTCGGGCCAATCCCATTGTCCCCGTGAACATTGTCACATCGAATCTGCCGGTTGGGGAATTGCTCTCGTCCCTGCCGGAAGTCAATGTGTATCTCGTGGCGGGCCAGATCCTCGGACGTCAGTCCGTTCTCCTCGGTGAGGCGGCATGTAAAAGCCTGGAGTTCTGGAACTTCGATATGGCCTTTCTCTCGGCAGAAGCGGCAAATCGCGAGGGAATCTGGAATTCTCAAGAGATGATCGTTCGGCAACAACTCGCCGCAATCCGTCGCTCTTCCCGTGTCGTCTACTGTATCGATAAACGTAAAATTGGCGCAACCGCCCCATTTCTTCTCCGCAAATGGGACGAGGTGGACTGTCTTCTCAGTGATGCCCAGCTCCCGCTCATCAACGATAATGAAATACCTGTCACGAAATTCCTCGGCACGCACGGAGATGGGGCGATTCCTGATCCAGAAGCTCCGCGCCAAGATCTTCCCGTCCACTACCTGTAAAGTTCCCGCTCGGAGCGGATTTACTTTTTTGAAAATTATCGCTTGACGCTACGGGGGATTCGGATATGAACGAATCCAGTCATTTAATCTCTCTCCGACTTTCCCCAATGTCCTCACCTGCTCCCAGCCGTTCTGCCGTCGAAGTGCTCGTTCGGGAGGCGCTATTCCGCCAGCTTGGCAAGCCCGTCCCATCTGCTCCGGCCCCAACTTTATTGGTCAACAGTTCGGCGCGACACATGCACATTTCTCCAGAGAACGTCGAAGTGCTCTTCGGAAAAGGTGCGGAGTTGACTGTTCACAAATGGCTCTACCAAGAGGGGCAATTTGCATCCCAACAGACCGTCACGATGGTCGGCCCGCGCAAACGCATTATCCCGAACCTCCGGATCCTCGGCCCGTGCCGAAACCTCACACAGATCGAACTCGCGCTCACCGACGCGATCCAACTCGGAATCGACGTCCCGGTGAGAATGTCGGGCGACATCGAAGGCACGCCAGGAACCTACATCATGGGCCCCGCAGGATTTCTGGAAATGAAAAACGGGGTCATCCGTGCAGCACGCCACGTCCACATGTCCCCGGACGACGCAAAATTTTACGGAGTCAAGCATCTCGATCGTATCACCCTGCGCGTCCTGTCCAAAGGCTGCGCGACGCGGTTCGACGACCTGATCGTCCGCGTCGACCCGAGTTTCAAACTGGAGGTCCACATCGATACCGATGAGGCCAATGCCTGCAACCTCGACGCAGCAGACAAAGTCGAACTTCTCAAATCTCAACCCTAACCAAAAACCAAAACATACCAAATGAGCGAAGCAATCGGACTACTCGAAACCCGCGGTTATGTCGGCCTGGTGGAAGCCAGTGACGCCATGGTCAAAGCCGCGAACGTGCAACTAATCAAATCCATCCCCATCGGCGGAGCGCTGATCACCACCATCGTCCAAGGCGATGTCGGCAGCGTGAAAGCAGCGGTCGAAGCGGGGCGTGAAGCGGCGACCCGCGTGGGCAATCTCGTGGCCTCCCACGTCATCGCCCGCCCGACTCCTGAACTCCTGAAGTTCTTCACCGCCTGATAAATCATCAACTCAACTTTTTATAATTATGGCAACCCAAGCACTCGGAATGATTGAAACCAAGGGCCTCGTCTCGCAGTTCGAAGCGACAGATGCGATGCTCAAAGCAGCAGATGTGGAACTCATCGGCTGGGAAAAAGTCGGCTCTGGCCACGTCGCCGTCTTCATCGGCGGATCGGTCGCTGCCGTGAAGGCAGCCGTCGAAGCAGGCGCCACCGCGGCTAGCACGATCGGTGAAGTGATCGCGGTTCACGTGATCCCGCGCCCGCACGACGACCTCGTGAAGCTCGGCAAATTCCTCGTCACAAAAGCTGCCCCCGCCAAGTAGTCCGATCGGAGGCGAGGGGTCCACTCCTCGCCGCCGCATCACTCGCGCGCCGATTCATGTCCGCCAATAACAAAATCCTCGTCACCAACATCGGGAGCACCTCGCTCAAGTTCCGCTTGTTCGAGATGCCCTCCGAGCGCGTGCTGGCGAAGGGCGGCGTGGAGCGGATCGGATCGACGGACTGCCCGTATTCGATCTCGTGCGGCGACGCCGAAGCGAAGAAGGGCTCCGCCTCGTTTCCCGACCATGCCGCAGCCATTCGATTTATCGAAGCGGAACTCGGAGGATTCGAAGATCTGGCAGCGGTAGGCTTCAAGCCGGTCATGGCCAAGGGAGTCTCGGGCACCCAGTTCATGGATGAATCGGTCCTGCAGGCGATGGAGGCATTCAATACCCTCCTCCCGGCTCACAACCCGCCGTATATCGCCGGAGTCCGGCTCTTCAACGAGCTCTACCCGGGTCTTCCCTGCATCGGGACGTTCGAGACGGCGTTCTACGACAAAGTCCCGGTGAGCACACTCCGCTACCCGATCCCGCTCGAATGGGAGGAGAAATATGGTATCCGCCGCTACGGATTCCACGGAGCCAGCCACCGGTTTGTGACCGATCGTTGCGCGGAGCTTCGCGGTGAAAAAAACCTGCGCATGATCTCCTGCCACCTCGGTGGGAGTTCGTCGATCGCTGCTGTCCGCGACGGCGCCGCGATTAATTCCAGCTGGGGCATGACCGCCCAGAGCGGGCTTCCTCAGAATAACAGGGTGGGGGACTTCGATTGCTTCGCCTTGATCTATCTCGCCCGCGATCTCGGCCTCGGACTCGACGCCGTTGAAAAAGCCCTCACGAGCGGGGCCGGACTCAAGGGAATGTCGGGCCTGCCCACAGGCGATGTCCGCGACCTGCTCACCGCCGCCGCCGAAGGGAACCAGAATGCGCGGATCGCACTCGATGTCTTTGTCTCCCAAATCCGGAAATTCATCGGCCAATTCCTCGTCGAAATGAACGGCGCGGATGTCCTCATTTTCACGGCTGGCATCGCTGAAAACAACAGCGAGCTCCGCGCCGCTGTCTGCGCCCACCTTGACTTCTGCGGACTCCGACTCGACCCCGAAAAAAATCTCGCCGCCAAAGCCGTCGAGGCCGTGATCTCAACGCCTGATTCCAAGATCGAGGTGCGGGTCATCCCGACCAACGAAGAAATCGTTATCGCCCGCAACGCCTGGCAGAAACTCAGCGAAAAAGTTCGCCCCAGTGCCCCGTGAACCGGATCGCTCCCAACATTCACCCAAACCAAAAACCAACCAACCTAATATCATGTCACAACAAGCACTCGGAATGATCGAAACCCGCGGCCTCATCGCCCTCGTCGAAGCGACGGATGCGATGCTCAAGTCGGCTAATGTCGAACTCATCGGCCCCATGACCCAAGTCGGAAACGCCATGGTCACCGCCTGTGTCTCCGGCGACGTAGCCGCTGTTAAGGCGGCCACCGAAGCGGGCAAAATCGCCGCCCAATCGCTCGGCGAAGTCGTCAGCGTCAGCGTCATCGCCCGCCCACACGGCGACCTCGGCGCAGTCCTGCCAAAAGCCAAGTAGGAAGGCTGAAGGCTGAAGGATGAAGGATCCCAAAAACGCTGATTTGTTGCGCCGAACCAAGGCATATGCCTTGAGGATCATTCGACTTTCCGCCTCGCTTCCGAAAACGCGTGAAGCAGATGTGATCGGGAGGCAGGTTCTGCGTTCCGGAACCTCGGTCGGCGCGAATTACCGCGAAGCCAGCCGTGCAAGATCTCGTCCGGAATTCTGTGCAAAAGTCGGGGACTCGCTGAAGGAACTCGCCGAGTCTGCCTACTGGTTGGATTTGCTCTTGGAGTCAGGGATTATTAAGCCTGCGCTCCTTGCGGAACTAGTCAAAGAAAGCGACGAACTCCTCGCCATTTTCACAACCATCCACAAAAAGTCCCGCGTCGCATGAACCTGCTTCATCCTTCATACTTCATCCTCCAACCTTTCCCATGATATTAGCCCGAGTCGAAGGCAGCGTTGTTGCCACCAAAAAGAATCCGAAAATGACGGGGCATAAGTTCCTTGTCGTGCGGCCCCTTGTGATCGATTCGCCCAAGGCGACGGAGCTCAAGCCGGGCTCGTCCACTCTGGTCGCGGTCGATACCTTGGGAGCCGGCGAGGGGGACTACGTTCTGGTCGTCCAAGGAAGCTCGGCCCGCCTCGCGGCGGATGACAAGGACTCCCCAGTGGATGCCGTGGTCATCGGCCTGGTCGACACCGTGGATCTCGGAAAAACAATCCTCTACAAAGCAGACTAATATATGGCAGCGATTGACGAAAAATTGGTAGCGAAAGTGGTGGGCGAAGTTCTCGCCCGCCTAAAGTCCCAGCCAACACAGAGCTCCTCCTCGCCTTCGGGGTTCGGAGTTTACGACGACATGAATGTGGCGGTCGAAGCCGCGCAGAGGTCGTTTGAAAAACTCCGGCAGGGCGGAATGACGGCGCGCAAGAAAGCCATCGCGGTTATTCGCAAGCTGTGTGTGCAAAAGGCCCGGGAATGGGGAGAGATCGAGTTCAATGAGACAAAGATCGGACGTCTCGACCATAAGATCGAAAAGCTTGGCATCTGCGGCGACCTTGTCCCTGGGGTGGAAATGCTCGACCGCATGGCTTTTAGCGGCGACTCGGGACTGACCGTCATCGACTACGCACCATGGGGCGTGATCGGGGCCATCACTCCCTCGACCCACAGCGTCCCGACGCTCACCGGGAACGCGATTAACATGATCGCAGCGGGAAATGCCGTTGTCTATAATACCCACCCGTCTGCCGCCAAATGTGCAGCCATCGCGATCCGGGAATACAACCAAGCGATTTTTGCGGAGACGGGGATCTCTGATCTCCTCACGACCGTCGTGAAGCCCACGCTCGATACCTTCGACGCGATGTGCAAACACCCGGATGTCAAACTCCTCTGTGTGACAGGTGGCCCAGCCGTCGTCGCTGCTGCGATGAAGACGGGAAAACGGGCGGTCTGCGCCGGACCCGGAAATCCTCCGGTCGTCGTCGATGAGACCGCGGATCTCGACCATGCCGCGCGCTCGATCATTCAAGGCGCATCGTATGATAACAACTTGCTCTGCATCGGGGAGAAGGAAGTCTTTGTCGTCGCATCCGTCGCCGACAAATTGATGGAAGCGCTCCGCAAAGCGGGCGCCATCCAACTGGATGCCAGCCAAGTGGAAGCCCTCGCAGACAAAGCCTTTGTCTTTCCGCAAGGCAAAGGCGCAGGTTGCCCGCACCCTGTCGTCAACCGGGACCTCGTTGGACGAGATGCTGCTGTTTTGGCGAAAGCGATCGGTCTCGATGTCCCTGCCTCCACCCAGCTTCTCTTCGGCGAGACGAAAGAGGATCACATTTTTGTCGATGAAGAGCAGATGATGCCGTTCATCCCAGTCGTCCGGGTTCCTAATGTCGATGCTGCCATTCAGGCCGCCATCAAAGCGGAGCACGGCTACAAGCATACCGGGATCATGCACTCCCAGAACATCCGGAACCTCACCAAGATGGCTCAGGAAATCGATACGACTCTATTTATCAAAAATGGCCCCTGCATGACCGGTCTAGGCCTGGGTGGAGAGGGGTTTCTCAGCTTTAGCATCGCGACCCCGACGGGCGAAGGCGTCACCACACCGATGACCTTCACGCGCTCCCGTCGGTGCGTGATGGTCGAAAACCTGAACCTTTACTGACCCCTTCATGAGACTCGCCACGATCCGGGGCTACGCAACCAGCGCCGTCAAGCACTCCAGCCTCGAGGGCTGGCGGCTCCTGCTGGCCGAGCCGGATTCCGCGGATCTTGCACCCCAGATCGTCCTCGACAACCTCGGGGCGGGGATTGGTCAAAAAGTCATGATATCGAGCGATGGCAGCGAAGCTCGCAAAATGGTCGGCAGCGAGCGCAGTCCAGCTCGATGGTCGGTGATGGGTATCATTGATCCGGAAGGAGCTCTCTCGTTATGAGGATGGGAACGGTGATTGGCCGGGTCACGCTATCGGTGCGAAATAAACGCTTTGTCGGCGAGCGCCTCTTGCTCACTCTTCCTTGGACTGCCGAGACGTTTCGCGGGGCGGCAACATTTGCGCCGGCGATCGTGGTTTACGATGATCTGGGAGCTCATGTGGGCCAACAGATCGCTATTAGTGAAGGACGCGAAGCAGCCTGCCCGTTCCCGACCCCGATGCCCGTCGATGCCTATTGCGCGGCACTTGTGGATGAACATTTTTACCAAAACTAAACTATGAAACTATTCGCTCAAAAAGACGCCTTGGAATTTGTAAGGTCCGGCACACCGGAGTTTCGCTACAACCGCGAGACCCGACTCACGCCAGGTGCCAAGGATGTTTTTTCGGAAGCCGGCATCAAGGTTGTCTTTGACGAGGGCGCGACCGCGCCATCAGTGGCGGGAGTCACCGATGATCAAAAAATCTTCCACTCGCCGGAAGCCGAGAAGATCAAAGAACAAATCTGTGATATCGGCCGCCGGATCTGGATGCGGGAATACTGCGACGGCAATGGCGGCAACATCTCGGCGCGTCTCGGGAAGGATCGATTTATCATTACGCCTACCGGTGTGAGCAAGGGATTCCTCAAGCCCGACATGCTTTGCATGGTGGATATCAAGGGAAATCAATTGGCGGGGACATGGAAGAGGTCGAGCGAGTTCACGACCCATGCGGCCATCTACGAGACGACGCCAGAGGCAGCCTCGGTTTGTCACGCCCACCCAGTGCACGCGGGCGCATTTGCGATCAAGGAACTCCAGCCGCCAGCACGCCTGATTCCCGAACTCGAAGTCTTCGTCGGGCAGGTTGCCGTCGCGGGCTACGAAACCCCCGGATCGCCGGAAATGGCCGCAAGCATTCGGCCGCTCGCCCCTAAGCACCAATCGATCATCATGGGCTGCCATGGCGTCATCTGCTGGGGCAAGTCCGTCGAAGATGCCTATTTTAAAATGGAGATCACCGATGCCTACTGCCGCACGGTAATCTTGGCGCAGGCTCTGCCTGGTTCCGCCTCGATCCCCTGCGAAAAGTTGGACGATTTGCTCAAGCTCAAGAAGGGAATGGGTCTCCCGGACAATCGCTACGAATTGAAAAATGCCGAGCTCTGCGAAGTTGATCCATGGGATCAGATGTGTGGGCAGCACGGCTGCTCATCGCCGGTCACTCCTTTTAACCCGATGCCGGCACCGCAGAGCAGTGCCGATCTCGAAGCGCTCGTGCAAAAACTCACCGACGAGATCGTCGCAAACCTCAACAAATAAAAATCTATGAAAGTAGCAATCATCGGTGGTGGCGGACGTGTCGGATCCTGCGCGGCCTTCGCGCTGCAATGCTCGGGTATTGTGAAGGAAATCGTCATGCTCGACGCCAACCAAGCGGCGGCGGAGGGCGAGGCACTCGATCTTCTTCACGGCGCGGCCTATTGCGCGGATCAGACAATTTCGGCTGGGGCTTATTCGGATTGCAAAGATGCTGATTTGATCTGCATTACGGCAGGCCTCCGACGGAAGCCGGACGAATCCCGCCTCGACCTCATTAACCGGAATGTGTCTCTCTTTCTGGGCATCCTCGAGAGCCTAAAGGGGGCTGGAATGAAAAAGGATGCGATCGTCTTTGTCGTTTCTAACCCTGTCGACATCCTCACTCAGCTCGCCGTTGAGAAAACTGGCCTGCCCGCTTCTCAGGTTCTCGGCCTAGGCACGATGCTCGACACGTCGCGCTTCTGCTCGCTGATTGCTGGCTCTCTGACCCTTCCGGCCACGCAAGTCCGTGCCATGATCCTCGGCGAGCATGGCGATACGATGCTCCCGATTTGGTCGTCGGCAACGGTCGACGGATTTCCTCTCACAAAGTTTCCAGGCGTCACCCCGGCCTTCCAGACCCAGATCTTTGAACGCACACAAAAAAGTGGCGCGGAGGTTATCTCGCGAAAAGGCGGCGCAGGCTATGCCGTCGGCGTGGCGATCCGCGAAGTCATCGACTCGATCGCCCTTGACCGCCGCCGTATTCTCCCCGTTTCGAGTCGCATCAACGGGGCCTACGGGATCCGGGACATTAGCATCAGCGTTCCGACCGTCGTTGGTCGCGCGGGTGTTCTTGCGCACGTGGAACTGGAGCTCTGGCCAAAGGAACTTCAAGGTCTTCAAACGTCCGCCAAGGCATTGAAGGATACTCGGGCGAAGATTTAGTATTACTACGTTAAGTGAATGTCAGGGGGGCTTTCGCTCAAATCTGGTTCTGCAAAATGGGCAGCAGCCGGTGGATTGAATCAATAACGGCCGGATCTTGCGGAGCACCTCTTCCCACGTGAGGGAGGAAGTTTTTTTTTGCGCGGAGGAAAACAAGTAGAATGAAGAGGTAGGCAGCGGCGGCGAGCGCGAGATGGTGGTGAAAACCCCTCCAGGATCGGCCCTCAAAGTGATCGAGCCCCAAGTCGTCCTTGTCGCGCTGGAAGTATTGTTCGATTTGGAAGCGTTGCCGACTCAGACGCAGCAGGCTGATGCGTTCGGGCGGCCCGTCAAGCCAGGCGGTGTAAATGTGATAAGGGTCCGGGCTTTGCTCGGGCCAGTCCACTATGAGCCATGTTTCGGGAAGTTCCCCTGAATCCTCCTGCAAGTCGGAGACCATCCAGACTTTGATCCACGCCAATCGGGTGGAGTAGGTGCGGCCTGCGGCCCCGCTCCAGCGACAGTGCTGCCATTGCGATAAAGGAAGGCCTCTGGCGATCTCCAGAACACTTGCGGCCTGCGGGCACCGCGTCTTGGGCACCCAGCGCGTGCGCGCCTTGCGCAAGTCCGGGCGCTGCGTCCAAGCCTTCAAGGCTGACTCGACCTGCAGCATGTAGGGACACCCCAACTCACGCAGTCCCTTGCGAAGGGGGCCGCTATGACCGTACTGGCAATCCCCCAGAAGGGGAGCGGGCTCCAGCCCTTCGCCAATGACTTGAGCCACAAGATCCAAGGCGATCTCGGGTTTACTTCGAAAGATGACCTCTTGCGGGACTCCGGCACGGCGTCTGCGCTCCGGATCACTGATCCAAGCTTCGGGAAGAAAGAGTCTTGCAGCCATGGGAGCTGCCGCTTCTCCGTTTGAGGCAGCCAAGTGGACACTGACTTGGCAGTTGGCCTTCTTGCCAACCGAGCCGCAATACTGATGGGCAACCCCGACGGATTTATTGCCCTGCTTGATCCACCCTGTCTCATCCACAATCCAAGAGTCCACCGGGCCAAAAACAGGCAATACCTCCGAGCGAAGCGCCTCCCACAGAGCCTCCGCCTCCCACGGACTGTCGCTGACGAACTGCTGGAGCTTCTGCTTGTCCACACCGAGTCTCTCGGCCATTGGTTCCACGCTTTTGCGTCCTCCGGGCATGAGGAGGCCCTGAACGTAGTAGGCAGCTCCCTCCCTTCGCTCCAGCCTCCCCATCCCTCGGGCCAACGGATCCATGAACTCCCCAAACAACTCGACGCTCCGATGCCAAACAGCGTGGTTCCAATCCATGGACCAGCAATCTGAGCGGTCCCTCAGAACATGTCAACACTTAACGTAGTAATATTAGAAAGCTGCCAGATCTCTTGTCATCGGGGGCAATTCCCTGGCGAAGTTCCCGTTGACAGAATACGGCTACTTCAGCGATGGTAATCGTCCGACGCTTGAAACGTCGTCTTCCATGTGGTGGCCGTAGCTCAATGGTAGAGTCCCAGATTGTGATTCTGGTTGTTGCGGGTTCGAGTCCCGTCGGTCACCCCACTCCCCGACGGGACGAGAACGCAGTTCGACTGCCCGCGCGAGAGCGCTCTTGACCACGCGAAGCCCAACTCGCAGAGCCCGCCGCAGGCGGGCTAATCCCGTCGGTCACCCCACTCCCCGACGGGACGAGAACGCAGTTCGACTGCCCGCGCGAGAGCGCTCTTGACCATGCGAAGCCCAACTCGCAGAGCCCGCCGCAGGCGGGCTAATCCCGTCGGTCACCCCACTCCCCGACGGGACGAGAACGCAGTTCGACTGCCCTGCTGTAACGACGCGATCGTGATTCCCGCGCCCGTTTTTTCTCGCTCTTGGACACGCTCTCGGGCGATCTGTCTCTGATGAAGTTGCCATGGCTGTTGCTCGCCTGCGGGATTTTTCTGCTGGTTGTTATAGCGATCCGGACGTTGTCAAAATCCCAGCGTCCACAGGCTGGCGACATCGTGCGGGAAGTCCATTCGACCCAGATCACCTTGCCAAGTCGCCCGGGCAGTCTACGTGTGTGGTCTCCGACGCTCAAGAGTCCTGCAACCCCGCGGCCAGTCGTGATCTATTCGCCCGGCTGGGGTGGAGCCGATTGCGAGAATACCCGCCTCTGCGAACTTCTCGCCGACCGCGGATTCGTGGTTCTCGCTATGGATCATCCCCCATCTTCGACAGATGGCCGACTCGAGGACTTCGATCTGTCGACCGAGGCCTCGGCGTCTGCTTTTGCTCGCGGGGCGGACCGGGAACTCGCTGCGAGAACGGCCGATATCCGCAAACTCTTGGATCGCCTGCCGGGCCTCGATAGCGGCGAGTTTGGCGGTGGACAACTCGCCGGACGCCTCGATATCTCACGGGTCGGCGTGGTCGGCTACTCGTTCGGCGGTGCTGTGGCCGCAGAGGCCACCCGCGTGGACCCACGCCTCCGTGTGGGCGTCAATCTCGATGGCTCGCTCTTCGGCGAATCGCTCATCTCCGGTAGCATGCGGCCATTTCTCATTGTCACAGACAACCTCCCTCCCCCAACAGAAAAGGACCTCGCATCCTCCGACCCGTGCACCCGTCGCCTCGCCGAATTCTATTCCTCCACATTCCGAGCCTACGACCTCTGGGAGCAGCAATTCCATGCGAAGGTCGTCCGCGTTGCAGATGCCGAACACGCCGACTTCACCGACGACACTTCTAATGGCAATCCAGCTGCGGTCCAGCGCCGCGAACATATTCGCAACGTGGTCCTCGACTTCTTGCAGGCCTACCTCCTGCCTGAAAAGTCCTGAGAATTCCAAAGTGAGTTACTTGCTCTCGCCACGCTCCTCCACTCCGAAAGAAAGCAACAGGCGTGGAGCCTAGCGGGATCGAACCGCTGACCTCCTCAATGCCATTGAGAGGGTCTATGGTAAAAAACGAGGAAAAATGAGGAAATGTAACCAAATATACCCAGTTATAGGGCATTATAGCCCTTGCCTTTAGTTACATATTTTAGTTACAATTGCATATGGCAAGTGCACCAAGGCGAAAAACGGCCGATGACCCCACTCGTGGGATCTACCCACGAAACGGGATTTATTGGCTCAAGATGACCCATGATAAAAAGCCTCACTTTTTCTCCCTTGGCACGAGTGACGGAAATGAAGCTGTCGCAAAAGCCCTTGAGATTCGCTCGAATCCAGAAGATTTCATCACCACACCGGGAAAATGGGAGTCTGAGGTGACTGATTTTCTTCAGGACAAAAGAGCAGGTACAGTTAAAGGCCTTCGACGGCACAAAGGAGCGAGCGGAAAGCATTCCGAGGACGTTCTTCGCTGGTTCCATGAACACTGCGGCGTGGATTCCGCGAACTCGGTCAAGGATCACCACATCACAGCTTGGTTGAAGGAATTTGCGAACGCCAACACCCAGAAAACCTACTACGCCCGCTTAATTGCCTTCTTTAACTGGGCCCGCCTGACGGGGAGAATTCGAAAGAATCCGATGGAAGATATTCCACAACCGGAGGTGCACCCGAACAAAGTTTCCAAAAAGGAGGTGATTGTTTCGTCAAAAATATCTCAACTCCTGCGCGAAACATCGCGAGATGACATAAAGTTTGTTGTGTTGATGGGCTGCGAGGCGGGATTTCGGAAGGGGGAAATAATAATGAGCAAGCCGGAATGGTTTACCCTTGAGACGGATTCAATCCATGTTCCGTGTCCGGACCCAACCGATGGATGGGAGCCCAAAAACCGGAAAGAGCGGACCGTTCCAATGAGTCCCCGTCTGAAAAAATTCCTGCTTGAAACCAAATGGTTGGAAGATGGCCGAAAATATGTCCTTCACCCGGAGGCCCGAGAGGAGGATTGGGTGTTCGATCAAAGTTCGAGTGACTACAGGTGGGATCCCAAGCGACCTCTGCTAGCACTATTCAAAAAATGCAAAATCACACATGTCACCACCCACACCATGCGGCACAGCTTTGCCAGCCATGCACTGATGAGTGGAAAAAGCATCTGGAAAGTTGCGGAATGGCTTGGAGACAAACCTGAAACGGTGAAGGCGACATATTCCCACTTTATTCCGAAGAAGGGTGAGTTGGATGGCGTATTCCCCGAAGGGTGACTATACCAGAACGATGCCCCCGGCGTTCCGAATTCTTCGGTGCAATTCAGAGTCTTGGCGGAAGGGGTGGGATTCGGCGAACTTTACTGCTATTTTCGAGGCCAAAATATCCTGTTTCCCCTAGTAATCAAGCCTATTCGTGAACTACTCCCCCATTACCCTTTCATTACCGGGAAGGGACACTTTTAGGGACACCTCGGAAGGATCACTCTCGTGGCACAAGGGCCAACAAACACCGTCCTTCCGAAATCAGCATGACCGGGATCATATTCGCAGGGACTGCGTCGATCTTTTTCGCATTTGGCCACCCGTGCGCGAGCATGGCGTTGGCGTCTTTGACTGAAAGGGCGAGCGTGAATGCCGGATACGCTCCCATTGCCTTAATCGCATCTCGCTTTGAAGCGCTGTTGGGCTGGTAGCGGGAGGCGATTTGGAATCCGACGGAATCATCCAAGTCGAGGATTACGAATACAGGATTTTTCGCGTTGGTGCCGAAGGCGGCAATGTCGCGGTGGTATTCGAGCCGACGGATGGACGTGGACAAACCGCTCGGTGTCGCGCCCGCAACACCATTGGAATTCCCAACAAGCATGGAACGCGATCCGGAGATCCAGGCTCCCGACCCGGAGCCCAATTTCTACAGACTTCGCGCTGAAAAAGAACTGGAGCTTGGAAAAACTCGGCGCGAGGAACGTGAGAAGGTTGAGGAAGCCAAACGAGCGATCCTGGAGGACCGGATCGTTGAGGAATTCCGGCGCCATCTCTGTAATTTGCCCTTACGCATCGAGATCACGCCGCCTCCTCCCATTCCCTCAACTTCTCCTGCATCCGCCGCGCCGCTTACCGGGATACTGGTGCTCAGTGATATGCATGCCGGCCAGGTCGTGGATCCCCGCGAAACCGAGGGTCTCGGAGTTTACAATCCTGCAATCATGCTGGCGCGCCTTCATCATCTGGAGCTCGAAGCACGGCGGATCCTGGCGTCACACCGGGTCGAGAAACTTCTCGTTCTTTTCGGGGGGGATATTCTCCACGGCCATCTTGGGCACACCCTTGAGGATGATTTGACGATCCCCATATCTTCGGGATCAAATTCCCATGACGACACGCCAAACCGCCTTGTTGGATTACCACCGAGACCTTGCCGCTTTCGCCACCAATCCCAAACACCCCGTTTTTGTGATCCTTGACCTGGACGATTCGGTCGGTTTTGAAATTGCCTCGCATTTCCAAACCAACTGCGGGGAGAAGCGGGACACGATCAAGGACACCGGAGCATATCCGGCCTTTACGCTCGCTCTCCCCGTCAAAGATGCCAACGCCATGCTCGCCCAGGAGTGGCCCAACGCCAAACCCATCCCGTCCTTTCCACAGAATATGGTCCCGGTCATGTTGATATCCGAGGGCCGGTGTTTGGTGGCACTTGTGCCACGGGAGTGAACGAGATCGGCCACCCGACCCCTCCACTCCGCGAAGTGGGGCTAAGTCATTGATATGTAATAGACTTCCTTGCTCAACTCGCCGCGTTTTTCGCTCGGCCAGTTGAGACAGGTGCTCATAGCCAGGAGTCGAAGACCCGCTGGGGTAGAATTCAGTGGCCTTTTGTTGCGGCCATTCCGACAACGCCGGACGTTCCGCTCAGTTTCGACCAGAAGAAGCCGTAGCCTGCGACTACGACGAAGCAGGCCATCGGAACGATATACCCGGCCGACATTCCGTGGATGTCCGCGACGTGACCCATGAGCTTGGGCATGATCGCTCCGCCCATGATTGCCATCACGATGAACGAGGACGCTTTTTTTGCCCGGGCTCCGAGCCCGTGGATACCCAGCGAGAAGATCGTCGGGAACATGATCGACATGAAAAAGTAGCTGAGGAAGACGGCGGCGGCGGAAAGCCAGCCGAGCTTGAGGAACACGAGCAGGCTGCAGAGCCCGGCCAGGCAGGCGAAGACGGCGAGCACCTTGTGGGCGGAGAACTTCTTGAGCAGGCCAGCTCCGATAAAGCGTCCGATCAGGAAAAAGATAAACCCTCCGGAGGCCAGGTTCGAGGCTCCCTGATCGCTGAGACCGAGAAGGCCGTTCTTGTGGACTTCAAACCATCCGCCCATCGCGCCGTCCTTCCAGGCATCCGGAATGGCCGGAATCTGCGAAGTCATGTAATTGATGAAATAGGCGAAGATACCGCACTGTGCGGCGACGTAGAAAAACTGGGTGAGCGTGGCTCCCGAGAAGTGCGGGTGGCTCCAGATGCTGTGATTCGTGATCCGGCCATTCATTAGCAGGAAGACCACTGTGCCGATGGCAAAGAGCGTTCCAGAGGAATACAGGAGCGCTTGGTTTTCGCTCAGTCCGAGCATCGCGCCGACCGAAGGGATGGCCACGATGGCGGAGATGATCATGCCGACCGCGACCGAGAGCACGGCAATGTTCAACCACAGGAGGATAAGGGCGACACCCCTATTGGCCACAGGGACATTTCCTGCCGGGGCATCGGAGTCATCGAGGTGGAATTCATCTTCGGTCTTGATTTCGGGAAGGTTGGAAAAAAAGAAGATCACCGCGAGGACCAGCACCACCCCGCCGATCGCGGCATACGGTATCCATAGGGTCGAGGACCCGGTGCTTGCGCCGCTGGAATCCTTACCGTAGAAAAATGCGGCCCCGGCGATCGGGCCGAAGATCCAGCCGATCCCGTTGCAGGACTGCGCGAGGTTGATGCGGGTGGCTGCGAATTGTTTCGGGCCGAGCACAGTTGTGTAGGGGTTGGCGACGGTTTCCAGAAAGGTGAGGCCGGAAGCGATCACGCAGACCCCGAGCAGGAAGGCCGGGAAGGTGGCGATCTTTGTTGCCGGAATAAACCAGAACCCTCCGATTGCCACAATGAGCAGACCCGCGATGATGCCGCCCTTGTAGCCGAGTTTGCTCGCCAGCCATCCGGCCGGCATCGCCATGATGAAATATCCGAGATAGTGAGCGAACTGAACCCAGGCCGACTGGGCGAGTGTGAGGTGAAGCTCCTGCTGGAAATGCTTATCCATCACGTCAATCATCCCATTGCAAAAGCCCCAGAGCAGAAACAGGGAGCTGACGAGGAGGAACGGGATGAGAAGGCTCCTGCCGTTCTCAGTGGTGAAAATGGATGTTTTTTTCATGGGTTCAATGTGTCAAATGGTCGGAGCGAAGGCGGCCGCATTTTTATACCTTACGGAATTTCCTCTAGTTATCTCCGCCTTTTCTCAAGGCGAAGAAAAGCATGAGCAGGCCGAAGACGAGCAGTCCGCCGCCCCACCAGAGGTTGACGTTGATGCCGAGCGATCGCTGGTAGATCTCGGGGCCGCTGATCAGCCCGTAGATGGTCAGGATGGCCCCGAACAGCGAAAACATGAGGCCGATGGGAAGTCTGAGGTCGAAGTTCATAGTGGGTTACCAGAAGAGGATATTGAGGCCGACAGTGATGAGGAGCACGACGATTCCGACGAAAGCGGGACGCATATACCACGGCTCCGCTTCGGATTCGGGTTTCGGTGTGAGCGAATAGACGAGCCCCTTGAGGTCCGCGTCGGATTTTGTCCGCGCCGTCAGTATGGAAATGCCGATGGTGAGCAGGAAGCAGGATGTCCAGGCCACGATGGCCATGTAGAAGTTCTGCCCCATCTCGCTGCGGAAGAGGAAGTGCGGCTCGATCCATCCGCCCTTGATGCCGGGCGTGACTCCGACCGCGCAGGAAAGCCCGTGAAAAGCCATGGCCGCGAGCGTGCCTCCCAGAAGCCCGAAAAACGCCCCGTGACCGGTCGCGCGCTTCCAGAACATTCCGAGCAGGAACGTCGCGAAGAGCGGGGCATTCACGAATCCGAAAACCAGCTGCAACATGTCCATGATGTTGTTGAATTTTGACGCCATGAACGCGGCACCGATGCTCACAAGGATCCCGAAAACTGTAGCCCATCGGCCCATCCATAGATAGTGGCTGTCGGATTTTTTTGGAGCGATGTAGCTCTGATAAATATCATACGTCCACACGGTGTTGAAGGCGGTCACATTTCCGGCCATGCCGGCCATGAACGAGGCCATCAGCGCGGTGAATCCGAGACCGAGCAGGCCGGGGGGGAAGTAGTGCGCGAGCATCGAGGGGATCACCATGTTGTAGTCTGGATGCCCGTCGGACCCGGCGGGAAGGAACGCTCCCCCGCTCTGGTTGTTCAGCGCGATGGCGATCATGCCGGGAAGGATCACCAGGATCGGGAAGAGCATTTTGGGGCCGGCCGCGATGAGCGGGGTGCGCCGGGCTGCCGACATGGACTTTGCGGCCATCGCTCGCTGGACGACCAGGAAGTCCGTGCACCAGTATCCGAACGAGAGAACGAATCCGAGGCCCATGACCATGGCAAACCAATTTACGCCCATGGGGTTTTCGATCGGGTTGCCCATGTGAGCCCACGACTGGGTCCATGTGCCCGCCGCGTATCCCTGGGACGTTGCCACCGGGATGAGTTTTTCCTTGAGCGCAGACCATCCGCCCACGTCGCGGAGCCCGAGGTAAACCAGCGGGCTGAACCCGAGCACGATCATGAAAAACTGGAGGACCTCGTTGTAGATCGCGGAGGTGAGGCCGCCGAGGAAGATATAGACGAGCACGATGAAGGCGCACACCCAGATGCACGTCCAGTAGTCCCATTTCACAAGGGTTTCCAGCAGGCGGGCTAGAGCGTGCAGCGAGATGCCCGAGGAGAAGATCGTCATCACCGCGAACGAGATAGCGTTGAAACCTCGCGTCTTCTCGTCAAAGCGCAGCTTGAGATACTCGGGCACCGACCGCGCCTTCGATCCGTAGTAAAACGGCATCATGAAGATCGCGAGGAACACCATCGCCGGAATCGCGCCCACCCAGTAAAAGTGGCTCGTCATGATCCCGTATTTGGCGCCGGACGCGGCCATGCCGATCACCTCCTGTGCGCCAAGGTTTGCGGAAAGGAACGCGAGGCCAGTGACCCAGGCCGGAATCGAACGTCCGGACAGGAAAAAATCCACGCTGCCCTTCATCGTCCGCTTCAGCGCGAAGCCGATGCCAAGGACAAAGATGAAGTAGATGGCGAGGATCGCGTAGTCGATCCCGTGGAGTTGGATGTTTATGGGCATGGAAGGTATGCGTAGCGACTCATTATCGGGTTCTTTCCGTCAATCACACGATCCGCTCGGTGCGCTTTGATTTTTCAGCGATGGCCATGGCCCGGAGGACACGGAGCGCGGTCACGATTTCCTCTGGGGGCATCTCGCCGTCAAGCGTCCCTCCCTGGATGGCCTGGTAAAATGCATGCCATTGGTAGTCCTCCGAGCTTGCGTCCGCGATAAAGGATTGGTTGAACGGTTTGCCGTCGCGGTTGACCACGAGTTCGAGTTCCGGGTTTTCGCGAGCATCCCCGTTTTTTGCCGGGCCGACGTTCCGGTAAATGGTGCCCTTCTCGTAATTCAGCGTGAGCGAGTTGAGCCACCACTGGGCGTCGTTGATGCAGAAGGAGGCAAAGATGGTCGCGAGCGTTCCGTTTTCGAATGCCAGGCAGAGCTGGGCATTGTCGGCGGTCGGGCGTCCGGTGAAGAGGCGTGAGCTCATCACGGAGACGGATTCCGGCTTTCCGATCAGCCTCACCAGATCGTTGATCAGGTAAATCCCGAGACGGAAAATCGGGGCGACCGGGCATTTCTCGGGATCGTCATACCAGGTCCCGTCGGCGGGCTCCCGGTAGTTTGCCCAGACGTCCGCCCGGACGGCGACCGGTCTCCCGAGCGCAAACTCCTCGCGCCAGCGCTGGATCTGCGCAATGTCGGAGGAGGGGAGTGGGGCCGGGGAGTTCAGATGGACAATGCGTCCCAGCGACTTTGCCAGGGTCAGCACTTCCAGGGCCGAGTCGGGATCCAGTTCCACCGGCTTTGTCGTCATGACGTGTTTTCCGGCTTCGACGACTTTCCGGATCAGGGCGGCGCGGCCGGAGGGGCCGGTCATGAGGCACACCGCCTGGATCTCTTTGTCCGAGAGGAGATCGTCCAGATTGTAGTAGCCCTTGACGCCATACGTCCTGGCGAAGTCATCCACCTTTTCTTTTTCATTGCAGCACACGGCGGCCAGAACAAAATATTCGGAAGCGGGAGCTGCGAGGATATGCTTGCGGATAACCGAAGCCCCCCAGTTGAGGCCGACTACGGCGATTGGGATTCTTTTCATTTTATAGCGGGAGTAAAAACGGTGAGGCCGGTGAGATCTTTGCGCTGTGGCTTGACGAGGCTGAGGAGGTAGCCGCAGACCATGCAGGAGAGGATCGCGATCGGCAGGTAGGTCGCCCAGTGGAGCGGGGTGTAGAGCTTCACGAGCAGACAGATGACGATGCTCGCCAGCGCCCCGCCGACAGCACCGAACCCGTTGACGCGTGTCGTGAACATGCCGAGCGAATACACTCCGACGATCCCGCCGCCGAGGAGGGCGCTGATGATCGACCACGTCACCATGATCGACTTGAGGTTCATCGTCGCGAGCAGGCAGGCGATGGATAGCGCGATGACCCCGACAACCGCCGAGGCGACCCTCAGCACGAGGACGCGCAGCTTGTCCGGGGCGTCGGGTTTGAACCGCAGGAAAAAGTCCTCCGTGAAGACGGTGGCCGAGCTGTTCATGCTGCTGGCGACCGTCGTCATCGCCGACGCGAAAATCGCAGCGATCACCACCCCGATGAACCCGTGCGGGAGCGCCTGGATGACGAAGAGCGGGACGATCTTGTCGTTCTGTGCCATGGGGTCGAGCTGCGCGGGATGCGCGCGGAAATAGGCGAAGATCGCGATGCCGAGAACGTTGACGACGAAGGAAATCAGGAGCCCGCAGGCGGTGCTCATCATCGCGACCCGTCGGACTTCCTTTTCAGGTGATGAGAACACCCGCTGGATGATCGGCTGGTCGCCGGCCTGCCCGATCGTCATCGTGAGGAACGTGCTGATGCCGAGGACCCAGAAGGCCGGCACCGCGAGATCCCACGTCGCCAGCGCGAAATCGAATTTGTGGTAGGTCACGCCGACGTGGACGAATTCCTTGAACCCTCCCGGCAGGCTGAAGATGCACAGGCAGATCATGGCGAGCGGGGCGATGAATTTCAGGGTTCCCTGGAAGACGTCGGTCCAGACGACCGCATGGAACCCCCCGGCAGCGGTGTAAACCGTGGTGATCGCCCACATGAGGATCAGGCTGAAATAGACGCTGATGCCGGTCGTCGCCGAGATCGCGAGCGACGGGAGCACGAGGACGACGCTCGCGCGGCCGAACGTCTGGAAGACGATGCACTGCGCGCTCGCCACCAGGCGAAGTGTGCGGTTGAACCGCCGCTCGAGGTATTCGTAAGTCGAGGTGATCTGCATCTTGCGCAGCAGCGGATATGTCACCCGCGACTGGACCCAATAGGCCGGGATCATGACCAGGATCGGGAAGAGGAAGATCAGGTTCGTCTGGAAGGCCAGCGCGGGGACAGCCATGAAGCTGATCGCGCTCGCCCCCGTGGCGAACATGCTGATCCCGGCGACCCACCACGGCACGTTGCGCCCGCCAAGCGAGAAGTCGGCGCTCGATTTCTGGTGTCGCGAGGCCAGGATGCCGATCGTCGAGATGACTCCGAAATAGCCGAGGATGACCGTGTAATCGAGCCAGTTGAGCGTCCGCACGTTGCGGAGGACCTGAAAATCGAACGCCTTTGCCCCGTCAGCCGACTGCGCCAGCAGGAAGGTTTTTTCACCTGTTGGAACGGCGATCGGATCGGTGAGGCCATCCAGCGCATCGAGCCCGCACCAGGCATCCGTGAGCGTGTGGTAAAGGAACGGCGCGACGGTCTTGCCGGGCGTCTCGGAAAACAGGAGAACCTGGGCCTGGCCGATCGGCAGCGCGACAGTTTTTAAAGAAGGGACCGGGATATCGCTCACGCGCTTCCAACCGGAGTCCTTCGTGCCCTCGAGCGGTGTTGGGCGGAAGACCCAGGCGTCCGCGAGCGGTTGCGACCCCGCGCCGCGACCTCCGAAGAGGCACAGCATGCCGTATTGTTCGGTTATGGCTGGGAACGCGCGCGGTTCCCCGGGAAACGTCGGCCCGGGCTGCCAGACCTTCGGGGACTTCAGATCGAGGATCCACAGCTCGCTGCCGGGGGAGGAATCCCCCGGAGTTTTCAAGCCGCCGAGCACGTAGAGTTTGTCCGAGAGGACCGCTGCCGCTGCGCCCACGACTCCCACGGGCAGATCGGGAAGAGGGTGGAGCACCGGAAGGCCTCCGGCCAGTTCGAGGACGGAGACGGTGCCGACCGGTTTCCCGTCAATTGCTCCCCCGGCAACGATCCATGAGGATCCCCAGGCCGCGTGGGCGGCATTTTCCGGCACCGCAATTTCCGTGGGCTCCCATCTGCCGCCACCTTTCAGCGAGGTTTTCCAGATCAAAAACCTGCCGTCTTTTCGGCCGGCCGCCAGAAGCGTGTCGCCGATCGGGACGACGAATCCGCCTGCGACCATGAACGGAGGGGAGGGGACCGATGACGGCTGGACTTTCGTCGGTTGCCTGGGCAAATCGGCGTGCAGCGGGAACATGCCCAGGAGGATCGCAAGCAGTATTCTCATTAAGGGTTCATCGGGAATTTAAACGGGGCAAAAAATGGTAAGCCCCGAGGGCATGACGGCAATCTTGCGATAACGCCATGGTTTGAAAAGAAAAAACGTGCAATAAATTGGAATGTTATTGCATGCAATAAGAGGTTTCATAATGTCTTTTTAGACTGTTCGAGATGATTTCCTACAGTCAATCCAGTCATGACAAACATCCAAGATCCCTGTGAGATGCCCGGAAGCACCCCCCTCATGATTCCAATCTATCCCTACAGCCCCGACAACGGGTACGGCACCTACTCGAACCCGGTCATCCATGCCGACTACTCGGACCCGGACGTGATCCGGCACGGCGATGACTTCTGGATGGTGGCCTCCAGTTTCAATTGCACGCCCGGTCTGCCGATCCTGCATTCCAAAGACTTGGTGAACTGGCGGCTCGCCAATCACGCGATCCGGCAGGTCCCGCATCCGTCCTACGCCGACGTGCGCGGCGGCTGCGGCGTCTGGGCGCCGGCGATCCGATTTCACGGCGGGAAATTCTGGATCTTCTTTCCGATGCCCGACGAGGGGATCTACGTGACTTCCGCCGACCATCCCGAGGGCGAATGGGCCGAGCCGTGGTGCCTGCAGGAGGCGAAGGGCTGGATCGACCCCTGCCCGTTCTGGGACGACGACGGCCAAGCCTACCTCGCCCACGCCTACGCGATGTCCCGCTCCGGAAAAAAAGAACGCATCCACCTCCGCCCGATGTCTCCCGACTGCCGCAGCCTGCTCGGCGAGGGAAAAGAGCTTTTTCACACCCCGCACCATCTTTATCTCGAAGGCCCGAAGGTCCACAAAATCGATGGCTGGTATTATATCCTCTGCCCCGGCGGCGGCGTGCCGACCGGCTGGCAGGTTGCTTTCCGCTCGCGCAGTCTCTGGGGGCCGTATGAAGAAAAGGTTGTCCTCGAGCAGGGCGGCACAGAGATCAACGGCCCGCATCAGGGCGCCCTCGTGGACCTCGCGGACGGGTCGTGGTGGTTCCTGCATTTTCAGGATTGTGGACCGTTCGGCCGGATCGTTCACCTCCAGCCGGTGAACTGGGTGGACGGATGGCCGCTCATGGGTCAAGAGCGCAACGGTGTTTGCGAACCGGTATCGCGCTGGAAAAAACCGGTCGCGGGATTCGGCCCTGACATCCCCGCCACCAGCGATGATTTTTCCGGCGCGATGCTCGGGCTCCAGTGGCAGTGGCACGCCAACCACCGCGACGATTGGGCTTCTCTGGGCCAACGGACTGGCTTTCTCAGGCTCTTCGGCGGCGTTGTAGGCTCGACCGACATCTCGCGCTACCCCCGGTTCCTCGGGCAAAAATTCCCAGCGCGATCGTTTCTCGTGGAAGTCGATCTCGATTTCTCCGGCGGATCGCCTGGCACCATCGCCGGGCTCGCGATCACCAGCGGATCGGGTTCGCACTTCATCGGACTGCGCCGGAAGGGCGATGCCGCCGAACTCGTCCTCGGATCTCCTGAAGGAATCGAAATCCTCGGCGAATCTGTCGCCTTGGAAACCCGGTTGCGTGTTTCCGTCCACCCGGATGGAGGCCTGGTCTTCGGCTACGCCCGCCCGGACAGCGGCTTTGCCGAAGTTCCGAGGGAATTCCAAGCGCGCGAGGGAGGCTGGATTGGAGCCAAGGTCGGCCTCTTCCACCTCGCCACGGATGCCGGCACCCCAGGTCACGCCGACTTTGCCAGGTTCCATTTCTTTCCTCCGATCGCGCCGTTGCCAGCTTAGGATCCGTCCCTCATTGGTGGGGACGCCTCGCCGAGGCGTCCGACTCATTCGCCTGGCCCGCGCCTGACGGCGCGAAATAATCGGGCACCTTCTTCGCTTCGGTATCAGTGCTCGCCCGCCTCTGGCGGAAAAGGGAAAAATGGTGTAGCCTGCCGATGTAGTCCTCCAAATGATCACCTCGGATGTTTTCCATTTGAATTCGGTAGAATTTGCAATATTCTTCAAAAGCATGGAAATCTATTGCACGCTCCAATATTTCGATGTTATTATATTGTAAATCCAACCTCCTGCCCCGAACCGTCCATGAATTCTCACGGCTCCCCACCTGATCCCGCCCGTACCGGGCGTCCGCGCGGGTTCGTGCTGGTGTCCGTGCTGTTGATCGTGGCCCTGGCAACGATTCTCGTGGTCGTCACCAGCATGATGGCCCAGATCGAGCGCAAGGCGGCGGCCAACGGGGCGAAAATCGAGCAGGCCCGGGCAAACGCCCTCTTCGCCCTCGACCTGGCGGTGAACCAGCTCCAGCGCGAAGCCGGCCCCGACCAGCGCGTCACCGCACGGGCGGAGATCCTGGATACGGGCTCGACGACGCTCAACACCAACAACGTCAAACAGCCGCTCTGGACGGGGGTTTGGAAAACCGGGACGAACCAGCTTGATGTCGGATCGTCGCCCCAGAGGACGACAAGCCTCGGGGGCCTGAGCCCGACGATTGCAAACAAAGTCGCCAGCGCGGCCTGGCTCGTCTCCGGCACGAACGCATCCTACGACCCGACGAGTTTCACCGGCGTGACCTCCGGGACAAATGCCGATGCGGCCGTTCTCGCGAAAAATCTCGGAACAAACGCGATCAATGTCACCGTCCCACTCGTCCCTGTCACCATGCTCTCTGGAAGCAAAACGACGACGAATGGCGCCTACGCCTACTGGGTCGGCGACGAGGGGGTGAAGGCGAAGGCGAACCTCAGAGATCTCACACTTGGCGTGAGCCCCGGCACTCAATACACCCTCAACGAATCCCATTTTCTCACCTCGCAGGCCAACCAAATGAGAAACGCGCTCCCTCTGGTCAGCGGATCCGATCTTCGCGCGGATATCGGGCTACCAAAGCTCTCCACGCTCCAATCCCTGGCCCTGCTTCCCTCGATTACCGGTTCGGCTATTTCTGGAAACGGGTCTGCGAAGTATGCCCCGGACGTGACTACATACAGTTACGGGGTTTTGGCGGATGTTCGAAATGGCGGATTGAAGAAAGATCTTACAGCTGCATTCGAGGACGATCTCTCCACCAACCCATCCGGCCAATACAATGCCCTGCGTGCAGCCAGCGGAGCAGGTTCGGGTTTCGACGCGCAATGTGTCTACCGATCGACCAGCACGTTCGGGGCCGTGCCGCCGCTAGCGGGCTCCGCAATGGATGGGCTGCGTTGGCGGTCGCTGTATTTTTACTACAATCTATTCAAGAACACGATGCCCCTGAATCGGGCCAAGGTATCGACCCGCCCTTCCAGCAGCGGAATCCAAGGATCCGCTCTGGGGTTTTCCGGGGGAGTGCCATACTCGCTTGCGGTCAGAGCCCCATATGATTACGATGATGGCGCTGGCATAGGCGGTTTCGTGGCGGATCCGATCTTGCCCAGAGTGATTCAAGCCCGCATCGACATCGCTTTGTGCAGTTTTGTTGACCCAGTCAGTGGCAATTACAGGCTGCGCCTGCGCTACTATCCCATGATGGTGCTGTGGAACCCATTTAGTGTCCGCATCACCTCGCCTTCAAATTACGGCATCGATTTTAGCGGCAATTTCTTCATGCGGTGTGATGCGAATATCAAGGTGGGGGGAGTGGATGTCCCCCCCTTTCTGTCCGGGAATGGCAGCACCAATATCGGAGGGGGAGTGCCACAGTTGAAATCCCTAGACAGTGATACCGTGACTTTCGAGCCAGGAGAAATCAAGGTTTTTGCGTTGGCGGGCGATGCGGCGAAAGGTAATGCCACTACAGCAACCAACTTTACTCTCACCAGTTCCGACCCCAACATTTCTGCCGACTGGGCGCAGTATTATGACCTGCCATGGGCCGGGACGAGCGATGGCTCGGCTCCCGTGAGTGTTTTGGTCAACCCGACGGTATATACCAACGGGGTAGTCGCAAACCTGTCATCGAACGGATCGTCATCCAATAGCGCGCTCAATACGTGGCCGGACTCGAACGCGCTACTGATACGCGCCAGCGCCAAATTTCCAATTATCGGCTACAATAGTCCCACTCAAACGGCGAATGGCACTTGGACAAATCCACCAATTAGTTCCTTGAATGGGACGCCTTATTTGCTCGTCGGTTATAACTTCCGGGAGAAAGGGATCAAGCAAACCACCGACCATTCGTATTCCAGCTACGCCTTCAATCCGCCGATGTATATGGGCAATGCATCGTCCTTCAATCTGTTGGATGCGACCATTGGTGGGTATTGGAGAGAGTTGTCGGGACGATGCTTCAAGGTTTACAGTTCGGTCAATGAAGTTCAAATGGATGGGGGTGCGGGCACCCATCACACCAGTTGGGGGGACAACAGCGTTGGAGTCGATTCCGTGACACCGGCGAATTCGAGACGAGTCCTGGTGGACATCCCTGTCCAGCCGCTTTTTTCTATTGGCCAATTTCAGCACCTCTTCCCGAACTATTCCTTAGGCACCGGCACCTATTCGGCGGGTCAGTCATTTGCAACCCGCTTTATCGGGGGCTCGCTGGCATCCCCCAATGTCTCGCTCGACAAGACGACCAATGCAGACGGCAGCGGTTCGGTTTATATGGACCACAGCTTCATGGCCAACCAAGCGCTCTTTGACAGCTATTACTTTTCGACCGTCCCCCCCTCCAACCAGGCGGCGGCCGATGCGGCCAAATATGTGATGGCCAGTTCAAACCTCGCCGCCGCTATCAAGAATGATGATCCGCTGCCCAACAACCGGATGCGATTTTACCGCAAGAGCGGAATTGCCCCCACGGCGGCAGATTTGCGGGATCTGAATAAAGCGGCTGCCAACCTGATGGTGGACGGGGCGTTCAACGTGAACTCGACTTCGGTGAATGCCTGGCGCGCACTCTTGTCGAGTTTGTCTGGCAACGACATCAAATTGTGGAATTCCAGTTCGAATTCAACCGCGACCCTGAGTCAATTGACTCTACAGAACCCCATCCCACGGTTCTGGACGTTTAGCAACAGCGGGGCGGTGAACCAGCCTTGGGAGGGGATGCGCGCATTGTCCGATGCCGAAGTGAGTCAACTAGCCACGCAAATCGTTCAACAGGTGAAAACGCGGGGACCGTTCTTGTCCATGGCGGATTTTCTCAACCGCCGCCTGGCCCCGACGCCAACGAACAAGTCCCAACTTTATACCATGGGCGCCCTGCAGGCGTCGATCGAGACGACCAGCCCCGACATCAACGCCGCCGCCAAGAACTCCGGCACCACGGTCACCATGAACCCCGCCGTGAACGGCGATCCGTTCGGAATGAATTTGTATGGGCATGCGGTTACCCTGTCTGGGGATCAGGTCATTGGGTGGAATGCCTGGACCACGCCGCTGACTTCCGCCAATACCAGCCTTCCCACGAATACCGCAACCGGCATTCCCGGCTATTTAACGCAGCAGGATCTGGTTCAGGCATTCGCCCCGGTGATGACGGTGCGTTCTGACACATTTGTTGTTCGCTGCTACGGGGAATCCATCAATCCCAAAACGTTGGCGAAGGAGGGGCAGGCCTGGGGCGAGGCCGTTGTGCAGCGCGTTCCTGATTTTGTGGACCAGAGCGATTCGAGGTTTGCGGCACTAGGAGACGCCGCGTCGATAGCCTCGGTCAACCCTGCCAACCAAACCTTTGGGCGCCGGTTCAAAATTGTCTCCTTCCGCTGGCTCAATGAAACCGATCTGTAAATGAAAACCATCTTCACGCTTTTTTCGGCTCTCGGGCTGTTCTGTGCCGTTCCTCACATGGAGGCGCAGGAAACCGCGCAAAAAACCGTGAAAGTCAGGTTCCGCACATTCGGCTGGGATTCGGCTTCCTCGGATCTTAACTATAGCCAGAAGAACAAGGATGCCAAAATCGAGGTTTTTCAGGACAACCGCTCCGTTTTTTACGATTACGATGGCCCTGCGGTGATCAGTTTCTACCGGATCAAAGCGAAGCCGGATGGGCAGATCGAACATGTGGTGGTGGCGCGGGCGAATCTGGATGGGGCGGGGACATGGCCTCTCCTTATATTTGCCAAAAACTCACCTAAATCGGATGAATATACCGTTGTGGTCTTCCCAGATGATTTGCAGGGCTTCCCCGCAGGCTCTTACAAGTTCGCCAATTTTACCAATAAAACAATGACCGGCAGCCTGGGGCCTGAGCGCTTTCGCCTTGAGCCCAGGGATATCAAGTTGCTCACCGTGCGTCCCAGTTCGGATTCAACGACGCTTTTTGCCATCGTTAACATGGAATCCGGCCGGAAAACAGTTCCTGTTTACACGAATAACTGGGCTTATCAACCCATGCTCCGCACCCTAGTTTTTATTATGCAAAGCCCGGAAACTCCATCGGGCGTTGTTGCGCGGCGTATTGTGGAAAGCACGGAATTTCCACCGGAAAAACCCGCTTCCGGTTCTCCTGCCGCTGGAGAGCATTGACCCGGCAACTTCGTAACAGGAACAATCTATGCGAACCAAAGGAAACGATCTTCTGAACACCGTCACAAAAGCGCTACTCTTTCTTTGCGCGACACTGGTTGTTCATCTCTGCGACCCTGCCCTCGCGGAGAGTGGGCCGAATGAGAAAACCGTCAAAGCCCGCTTCAGGCTTTATGTTTCGGATGAGCCGATTTCTGAATTGTATTACGGCGCGAGTGATAAGGATAAAAGCGTCGCGGTTGATCGCGAATGCCGCTCGATATTCTATGACTATTCAGGGCCGACGGCGATCACCTTTTATCGGCTGAAAACTAATAGCCATGGGAGCATTGTGAAGGAACCTGCTGCACAGGCCGATTTGGAAAACGCCGGGACATGGCCGTTGATTGTGCTCTCCAAGGATCAAGAAAATACCGGCAGATACAAAACCATTGTATTGAAGGACGATTTGGCAAGTTTTCCGCCGGGCACATACGCATTCTCCAACTTCACATCTTCGGTGATCGAGGGGCTGTTGGGAGCGTCGCTGCTGAAGCTCGCTCCTGGCGAAAACACGCTCATCCCGGGAAATACGGAAAAAGGTGGAACCACGCTAGCGGCCTCATTTTCTATTATTACGGACTCCGGCAAAACCCCGCTTTATACCAACAACTGGGCAATAACGCCGGCGACTAGAACGCGCGTGTTTTTTATCTCTTCGCCTGAAACCCCTTCGGGCGTCGTGGTGAGGCGTTTGGTGGAGAGCACGATTTTTCCCGAGGAGTCTCCCACCAAACCCCAAAAGGTGAACCGCCCGCAATGAGCTCCTTCCGCGCCGCCTTTTCTCTTCTGGAGCTGCTCGTCGTGATCGCGATTATCGCGATCATGGCGGCGGCCGGGGCGATGGCGCTGGGCGGATCGGGCGGGAAGTCGCTCAATGGAGCGGCCGCAGTGGCCTCGTCGATGTTCACGCAGGCGAGGACGGAAGCGATCATGCGAGGGAGCGGGGGGGTCGTGCGGGTGATCGTGGATGCGGACAATACCTCGCAGAGGCCGGACAGCTACCTGCGGCGAATGGCCGTAATCTATTCCACGAATTCCGGAACAAGTTGGGACGCCGCCGCGAAGTGGGTGACGCTTCCAGCGAACGCGAGCTTCAACACGAACAAGAGCACGACGAGCCTGAGCATGACCAGCAGCGGGCTTCCAGGGGCGTTCGGGTCGAAGACGTTCTTCTATTACGAGTTCAAGCCCAACGGCCAGATGAACACGAGCGCGCAGTTTGTTGTTTCCCCGAGCGTTGGAGGGACCAACCAGCTCTACGGATTCAAAATCCACCGCATGGGCAAGATGACGTTCTTCGACAACCCCGACGACATCCCAACGCCATGAGGGACGTAAAAGCTGCTGCATTCAGCCTCATCGAGGTCGTCCTTGCGGTCGGGATCGTGAGCTTCGCCCTGCTCGCGATCTTCGGGATGTTTGGCGTCTCGCTCAAGACGAGCACGGACACGATTTCCCAGCACGAGGTGCTCGGAATGACGCGGTCGCTCAACGACTTCCTGCGTTCGACAAACCCTGCGTCCGGATTTTCCAATGCCTCCAACTGGATCGGGAGCGATCCGGGGATTTATTGTTTTGTAACGACCAACGGGCGTTTCACGAACGCCGTGGGGATTCAGGATTCCGACGCGTCCCGCTCAGGACGCCTCTTCCGCGCGGTTCTTTCCCTTTCCCCGAATGCCCCCGGGATCTCATCCCTCTCGGATGTGGCGACGAACGCGATCATCCCGCTCCAAGTCCGATTTTACGCCGTCCCGTCCGTCGGGCTGACGAACCTGTCGAACCTCCAACCGGTCTATACCTATGAAACAGCGATCAGCCGGTAAGGCCGCCCGTTCCAGTAGGACCGCACCCGGTGGGGACGCACCGCCGGGGCGTCCGTCGCTTCCATTCAGCATTCAAAATTCAAAATTCAAAATTCCTCATGGGCGTCCGTCGCTTCCTCTTATCGAAGTGCTCCGCCTGCCTGCAACAAGTCGGACATCTCGGCGAGATGTCCCTACCGCCCGTTCGAGTAAGGCCGCCCCCGGTGGGGACGCACCGCCGAGGCGTCCGTCGCTTCCATTCAGCATTCAAAATTCAAAATTCAAAATTCCTCCGTCGGAACGCGGAGGCTTCACCCTCATCGAAATGCTGGTCGCCTTCGCGGTGGGGGCGCTTCTCCTCGTGTCGCTCGCCTCGATTATCACGGGCTCGATGGCCGTTACGCGGAAAGCCAACAGTTCCCTGATCGCCTACAACGCGGCGGCCGCCGCGCTCGACCTCATCGGCACCGACCTCGAATCGCTGGCCGCCACGCGCCAGCCGTTCGAATACCTGCAAATTGGAAATGAGAGCGTCACCGGCGGAAGCAACACTGCCAAGCTGATGTTCCTCATGAGTTCGGCAAACGACTCCACGACGAACACGGCCGGGCTGACACGGGCGGTGATGTATCGGCTCGCCGCACAGGATGTCATCAAGTCCGGCGGAACGAACATCACCTACGGTCTCTACAGGTTCTGCGAGACCAACGCGGGCGTTGTCTTCACGAACTATCTCGGGCAGACGAACCTCGCTTTGGTCACCGGGTTTTCGCAGGCCGCCACCAACGACGATTACCTGGCCGGGAGCATCATTGATTTCCAAGTGAGGCTCTATCCTCCCGGCTCACAGGTGACGATCAACACGAACGTCGCGAACGTTGTCAGGATGGGCGGGGCGGGAGTCACGGTGGACTCGGCCGCGAACACCAACGGTGTCGCAACTGCCGAAGTCACGCTCACGGTCCTTGAGGACGCTGGCGAGAAAATGCTCAAAAACGGCAGGAGCTTGGACGATGTGCAGCAAAAATACGGCCATACGCTCACCCGGAAGGTCATGTTGCGGACGCCTTAACATTTATGAAACTACATCCAGCCATTCCTGCCGTCCGCTTCCTTCTTGCCTGTCTTGTTTTTCAATCCGCCGTGCTCGCCGCCGAGTCTCCCGCCGCACCCGACGCCCGCATGGCGTGGTGGCGCGATGCGAAGTTCGGGATGTTCATCCACTGGGGGCTCTACGCGATCCCTGCCGGCGGAGAGTGGCACATGCGCAAAAACAAGATGCCGATGGCCGAGTATCAGAAGCTCGCCGGGCAGTTTAATCCGACGCAGTTCAACGCCGACGAGTGGGCGTCGCTCGCGCAGGACGCCGGCATGAAATACATGGTGCTCACGACGAAGCACCACGACGGGTTCGCGATGTTTCAATCGAAGGCGAGCGATTACAATATCACCGATGCCACGCCCTTCAAGCGCGACCCGCTCAAAGAACTCTCGGTGGCGTGCCCGAAACATGACGTCAAACTCTGCACCTACTACTCGATCCTCGCCGACTGGGGGCATCCCGGCGGCGGTGCGGGGGAAACGAAGTGGGACAAGGCGCAGGAAGGCAGTCTCGACGACTACATCAACAAGGTCGCGGTCCCGCAGGTGAAGGAACTCCTCACCAACTATGGCCCAATCGGCGTCATGTGGTTCGATAACGACGGCACTCCCCGCGCGACGGCCGAGCAAGTCGCCCGTATCGCTGAGGCGCTGAAGCTCCAGCCGCAGACAATTGTCACCCCGCGCCTCCTCGGGTATCCGGGGGATTTTGAAACTTGCGAAGGCCACATCCCGATGCTGCCCCCACAAAAAGATTGGGAGCTCTGCACCCGCACCAATGGGTCTTGGGGCTATGTGGGCAAGCCCGCCCGGCCTCTCAAGAACCTGCTCGAAGAACTCATTGAGGCCTGGGGCAAGGGAGGCAACGTCCTCCTCAACGTCGGCCCCGACCGCACCGGCATCATCCCCGCCGACTCCGCCGTCCGCCTGCGCGAGATCGGCGCGTGGCTGAAGGTCAACGGCGAAGCGATCTATGGCAGCACGCGCGGACCGTTCGATTACCTGCCGTGGGGGTGGGCGACGCGCAAGGGCGACATGCTTTACCTCTTTGTTTTGGACTGGCCCAAGGACGGCACGCTTAAGGTTCCCATGACCACGCCGGTCGAGCGCGCCTGGCTGCTCGCCGATGACAAGCAAACGATCCCAACTGAGACAACCGCATCTGCCACGGTGTTCAAGCTGCCGCCCGCCGCGCCCGATGCCATTGCCAGCGTGATCGCGGTGAAGCTCAAGGGCGATGTCCCGCGCACACGTTCCCTCCTCTTCAATAAACCCGTCACCGCCTCGGAAAACCAGGGCAATGCCGGCACCGTGGTCAATGGCGGCGCGGGCGGCGATTGGCGCATCAAGAGCGCGACCGGCACGCTCGAGGTTGATATGGGCCAGCCGCAGACGTTTTCCGTCCTGCGTTTGACCATTCCCTACACCGAGGCCACGAAGCTTCTGCTCGAGGTTAAGGACGGCCAGGCTTGGAAGCCCGTCTGGTCGGAAGAAAACCCCAAGGGCACGAGCTTCGTAAAAACCTTCCCGCCCGTCACTGGTCAGGTTGTCCGGCTCACGGTCACCAGCCCGAAGCCCGAACTCCGCGTCGGCGTCTTCGAACTCTTTCCGCCGCTTTGAGTGTTTTTTCCGCCTGCCACTTCTCTCATCCAAATCCCATGCCACATATAATGAAATCCACCCTCACTTCCGTTTTGACGACACTGTCCCGCCTGCGCACAGCAGGGCTTTTGATCCTTGCGCTGACCAGTCTGGCTGTGGCGGCCGATGCGCCCCCATCCGCTTCGCCGACCACATTGACGCAGTCGCCTCCCGTCGCTGTGCTTTCGACTCAGCCTGACGGCATTCGCGACGGCGCCGATCCTTATGCCGGTATGAAAAGTCGCATCGCCAAACTCAAGGGGCAGTGCGATGTCATCTTTATCGGTGACTCCATTACCCAAGCCTGGAACGGCGCGATTTGGGGGAAATACTACACCGCTCGCCATGCCCTTAACTACGGCGTGGCCGGTAATGCCACCCAGAACGTGCTTTTCCGGCTCAACTGCGAAGAGCTGAAACCGCTCAAGCCCAAGGTGGCCGTCATTCTCATCGGCACCAACAACACCGGCCGTCATTCCCCCGCCGAGATCGCCGCAGGCGTCAAGGCCGTGATCGACAAAACGCTTGCCCTCTTCCCTGCTAGCAAGATCATCCTGCTCGATATTCTTCCCACCGCCCGCAAGACCCAGACCGTCGAGGAGGCCAACAAACTCATCGCCAAACTGTCCGACGAAAAGACGGTTTTTCGCCTCAATCTGGGCGAACAAATGGTGAAGGAAGGCGACTCATGGAAGGGACTTGGCAAGGACCGCCTCCACCTGACCGAGGAAGGCTATCGCATCTGGGCCGAAGCCATGGAGCCCCTGCTCGCGCGCCTCCTCGGCGAAACAAAATCGTAAGCCGAAGATCAGAGCCCCGTGAAGTTCAAAATAGATAGTCCCTTTCAGCACGTTAGGTTTCACATCCACCGCCACCCTATTGCCGTCCTTGCCCTATCGCTTGCATTCCCATTCGCCATGAACCTCCGAGCCGAAGCCTCCTCAGTCGCATCTCCCCGAGAACGCGATCTCTTCAACGAAAACTGGCGCTTTCAAAAAGGCGACCCCAAGGAGATCGGCGACTCGTTGAACTACTTCAAAAACCCTGTGGTTAAGGAGGCGGTCATCGCCTCCTCCACCACCGCAGGTGTCACGGATGCGCAGCGAAAGCTGGGCGCGGGCACCCCCTATACCCTCGCGGATTTCGACGACGCCTCGTGGAGGAAAGTCACGCTTCCACACGACTGGGGTATCGAAGGGCCGTTTGACCAAAAGCTCCCGGGCGAGACCGGCAAGCTCCCTTGGGCGGGCACCGGCTGGTATCGGAAAACCTTCGCGGTCCCGGCCTCTGATGCCGGCCGGCAATTCTATTTGGATATTGACGGGGCGATGTCCTATTCGACGGTGTGGTGCAACGGGCAGTTTGTCGGCGGTTGGCCCTATGGCTATTCCTCCTACCGCCTTGACCTCACCCCGTGCATCAAAGCCGGCCAGGACAACGTCGTGGCAATTCGACTCGAAAATCCGGACGGTTCCTCGCGCTGGTATCCGGGCAGCGGACTCTACCGCAATGTCTGGCTGGTAAAAACCAATCCCGTCCATATCGCGTATTCGGGAACATCGATCACGACCCCGGAGGTTTCCGATGACGCGGCCAAGGTCGCCATCAAGGTTGCCGTGGAAAACCGGTCCGGCTCCGAAGCGAAGGTGCAGGTGAAAACCGAGGGCTTCCTGCTTGATGAAAAAGGCAAAAATTCCAAGGAGCCGGTATTTGTCGCCGAGGCTCCCGCCAAGGTGATCGGTGCCGGCCAGCGCGAACTGCTCGCCTTGGAAGCGACGGTGACAAAGCCCCGGCGATGGTCGCTGGCCTCACCCTCGCTGTATCAGGCGGTCACAACGGTGACCCAGGATGGCAGGATAGTGGATGTTCAAGAGACGACATTTGGCATCCGCACGATCGAGTTCACCGCCGACAACGGCTTTCTTCTCAACGGTCAGCGTGTGCAGTTCAAGGGTGTCTGCAACCATCACGACCTGGGGGCGCTTGGCACCGCCTTTAATGTGCGGGCGGCGGAACGCCAGTTGGAGATCCTGAAGGAGATGGGCGTCAACGCCCTGCGCACCAGCCACAACATGCCGGCTCCCGAGCTTCTCGATTTGTGCGACCGCATGGGCATCCTGGTCATGGACGAGTCCTTCGACTGCTGGAAGCACGGCAAGAAGGGCGCCGATTACGGACAGCTCTGGGACGACTGGCATGAGAAGGACCTGCGCGGCCTACTGCGCCGCGACCGCAATCACCCGTCGGTGGTCATGTGGAGCATCGGCAACGAGGTTCGCGAAGCCGGCGAAAAAGACAAAGGCCCGGCCATCGCGGCCAGCCTCACCGCCATTGCCCACGATGAAGACTCCACCCGCCCCACCGTGATCGGCAGCAATTCCAAGGATGCCAGCTATAACGGCGTTCAAAAAAGCGTTGACGTCATGGGGCAGAATTACCAATACGGCGGCTACGCCAGATTTAAGACGGAGAACCCCACCATCCCGCTGGTCGGCAGCGAGACCTCCTCCTGCGTGAGTTCGCGCGGCGAGTATTTCTTCCAGACCCCCGAAATGTATGCGGCGGCCACGGAAGAAACGATCAAGAGCTGGGCTGCCAAGGGTAAGACCGCGCCGCCGGCCAAGCCGTTCAGCCCGGTTAGCGAGGATAAGACGCAGGGGAAATCGGATTTCCAGGTCAGTTCCTACGATCTTTACGCGCCCCCTTGGGCCTGTCCGCCGGACGCCGAATTCAAGGCGCAAGAGAGTAACCCCCACGTGCTCGGGGAGTTTGTCTGGACCGGCTTCGACTACCTGGGCGAGCCGACACCTTACAACAGTGACTCCACGAACCTGCTCAATTTCCACGACGCGGCCGGCAAGGCGGAGATGGAGCGCCAACTCAAGGAACTGGGTAAAATCCAGGTGCCCTCGCGAAGCAGCTATTTCGGAATCGTCGATCTGGCCGGGTTTAAGAAAGACCGCTTTTACATCTATCAGGCCCACTGGCGGCCCGACTTCCCGATGGCCCACATCCTGCCGCACTGGAACTGGCCGGAGCGCGTCGGCATGGTCACGCCGGTGCATGTTTATACCTCGGGCGATGAGGCCGAACTTTTCCTCAACGGAAAATCTCTCGGCCGCCAAAAGAAAGGGCCTTCGGAATACCGGCTACGCTGGAACGATGTCGTCTATGAGCCGGGCGAACTGAAGGTCGTCGCCTACAAAAACGGCAAGGAGTGGGCGACCGAAATCGTGAAAACCACGGGGCCTGCTGCCAAAATCACTCTGTCAGCAGACCGCCAAAAAATCCAAGCCGACGGCTATGATTTGTCGTTTGTCACCGCCACCGTGGCGGACAATGACGGCCACCTTGTGCCGCGGTCAAAAAATGACATCGAGTTCGAGGTGAGCGGACCCGGCGAAATCGTCGCGGTGGACAACGGGGATGCCACCAGCTTCGAGCCGTTCCAAGCAAGCCGCCGCAAAGCCTACAACGGCCTCGCTCTGGTCATCGTGCGAGCAAAAAGCGGCGAGACCGGCACGTTCAACCTGACCGCCAAATCCGAAGGCCTCGCCAGCGCAACAACAACCATCGATGCAACCCCTCACGCCGATGAAAACTAAACCCACCGGTAGGGGCGCACCGCCGGGGAGCCCGACTTTTGGCGCGGCAGCACCGCCCGATCATTCAACGGACGGCTCGGCGAGCCATCCCTACCAGAGCAAGACGACGAGTCGGCGTTCCCGCGGTAGGGGCGCACCGCCGGGGTGCCCGACTTTTATCCCATGAACCCAACAAAACCCAACCAGAACCCATCTATGATCACGATCACCCGCTGTTTTCACAATGCCGCCGCACTGGCCGTCCTTTGCGGCGCGCTCGCATGGTCCGTCACCGTTGCTTCCGCCGAAGACCGCGTATTAGCCCACTGGGACATGAGTTCGCCGGATGCTGATATAAGCCCGTCGGATGCTGATGCCAGAATTATCCCTGGCACCGCAAACTCCGAGGCGGGCGATTTGAAGTTCACCGCATCGTCCACTGCAACGATCGAGAAGGATGCCGCCGCGCCCGGAGGGCAGGCCCTGGTGTT
>Ga0247832_1000195_pt1 | contig 125375 bp, 119 predicted proteins | sample LaCruzMarch2015__10_FD_192407 | JGI IMG/M metagenome (GOLD analysis project Ga0247832, IMG submission 192407) | Freshwater microbial communities from meromictic Lake La Cruz, Castile-La Mancha, Spain - LaCruzMarch2015_4m | ecosystem: Environmental > Aquatic > Freshwater > Lake | place: Spain... | reverse complement strand
ATCGCCGTACCACGAACCGCCGCGCAACACGGAATTCGTACCTGAAGCTGGCCCTTTCGGATTTGTAGAAGGGCTGTTTTTGTAATAAGCTTCATCGTACCAATCGGCACACCATTCCCATACATTGCCGCTGAGATCGTACAAGCCCAATTCGTTGGCCTTTTTGAGTCCAACTTGGTGCCCTGCTGCTGCAGAGTTACTATTGTACCAGGCCACTCCATCCGGCTCATTGGCACCTGCATATTTGTAGCGCTGGGATTGTGTACCACCCCGGGCAGCAAATTCCCATTCTGCCTCGGTAGGCAGGCGGTAGGTTTTGCCCGTTTTGGTGCTGAGCCAGGCGCAATAGGCATCTGCACCGTATTTGGATACCATGACTGCCGGGTGTTTTTCAAAACCCGCCACTACAGTGAAGCGGCCTCCGGGGCGATCGGCGGCACTGTATTCAATCTGTTCTTTAAAACCGGAACAACCTCCTTTTACGGTGCCGCAAAACAGATCAAAAATGACTTTGCCGCCATAACTGATTTTGTCGGCATTGGCATCAAAACTGATCTGCGGCGAGATCGCATTGAGAAATTGGACAAACTCGCTGTTGGTCACTTCATATTTGGACAAATGGAAAGCCGAGATGCTGACTTCGTGTTCGGGCTGCTCATCCGTATTGCAAGTCCCATCTCTGGTTTCGATGCAGCCCATGCGGAATTTGCCGCCTTCTATCCGTTGCATGTTGTAGGTACTCAGGTCATTTTCGGTGGGTGTATTCCTGACCGGAGGCTGGGTTGTATTTCCAGCTACTGAATTAAAGTATGGAAACCTTCCCCCTTGGGCAAACAAGTCCCGAATCTTGCTCAAAGCGATGGCGGTTATTTCCTGACTGTCGTCTTCAATGATCACCCCAACGATGCCGTTGGCATTGATCAGTGGCGCACCGGAGGTACCAGGGCGTACCAAAGGCATGTAGGCTTTGATGCGTTCATTTTCCAGTCCAATGATCTCGCCCTGAGCCGAAATCTGCCATTCCTGGCTGCGCCCGATGAACCGCACTGGCTGGTGTTCTTGTGGGGCAAAATCAGACCAATTGCTGCTTTGGTATTCCAGGGCAAGGGGTTTGGTCATTTGCAGCAGGCCAATATCCTGGGCTTCAAAAAAAGTCACCGGTTCAGCGAGGTAGGATTTCAACTCAGAATAAAAGCGCACTTGCACCTGGGTAGGCGTTTGATCAAAATCCGAACCATGGACCACATGAGCTGCTGTAGCCAGGTAGAGTTGTCCATTTTTTTCACCGGTAATGATGCCAAATCCCTCTTGTTTGCCGCCGCCCGGGAAACTGACGCTGAGGCGAACGACGTTGTTGCGCAAAGTCTCGGCGGTACGCAGTACGGCGTCTTCTTGCCCGCTGAGCGCAATACAAAAATTCATCAAAAGTAGAAAAGGTATACATCGCAACATGGTGAAAGGGATTGAGTAGGGGTAAAAGTAGGGGATATGGCTGGGGATATGAAATTTACGTTTACTAAACTTTTGAAGTTTAGTAAACGTAAATTTCATATTATTATTCGCATTTTCATGAAGACCTAATCTCCGACGTTCTTCGACACAATGGCTACCAAACGCCGGAGGTCTGGTTACTTGTTTGTTCGCAAAAAAATGCGACGCCGGACATTGCCTTGAACTCTTTATTTTCACGCTCTCGGTATTTTGGTATTTCCTACTTTACCGAAACTCTGGATCAATAGAGATCTGGCTACCCGAAACCCGATATTGTTGTTGGTATTATCGGGATTGTTGTTGTTGCGGTTGGCAACGCGACTGTTGTTGTCATTGTTGTTCCACGAACCGCCGCGCAACACGGAATTTGGGGCAATATCCTTGAGTAATAAAAATAGGAACAATTATTTTTGCCCCACTACTATGGGCGGTAAATATGCATAAATATTTTTTCTCTTAGCCTGTAGGTATTAGAAAAAGCAGCGTGCGCAAACCAGGCACGCACACTTCGATTGAAATCCAACTTGCTGATCTTGCCTTCAAAATATTCCTTTAAATTTCTTTTTAACCTTTTGCGAAAGCGACGGATATTGGTACTGGGAAGCAATCGAAATCGATGAAAGACGCGATGTCCCAAAAATGTAACGCCCTCTTTGGTGAGGTATATTCTACTCTTGTGTTCATGCAAAAGGAGTCGATATGCTTGCAAAAAAATGGCAATTTTTGATTTTATGGAAGTAAGTTCCGACTTGCATTGACCAAGTATCACAAAATCATCCACATAGCGCAGGTATGCCCGACAATGCAACTGCTCTTTGATGAAATGATCCAAAGGACTGAGGTAATAGTTGCCAAAGAGTTGGCTAGTCAAATTGCCAATTGGCAAACCTCGTCGCCGCTGATAAGGGCTAAACAAATCATCTTGGGGAAAATAAGCCAAATGTTCCTCCTGAGGATTGCTGTTGTTGATGATTTTATCAATCAGCCTCAGCGTCGCTTTACAGGCAATTTTTCGGCGCAGCAGCTCCTTTAACTTTTCGTGATCAATGGATGGAAAAAACTTTTTAATGTCACATTTGAGCACGTATTTGTATTGGCAACTCAACTGCTGGTACTTGATGATTGCCCGATGAGTACCTTTTTCTTTTCGATTGGCATAAGTATCCTCGATCATTGAATTTTCAAGAATTGGCCCGACCAGGTTACAAAGTGCATGGTGCACTACTCTATCCCGATAGGGTGCAGCACTGATGGTTCGTGGCTTTGGTTCAAGGATTTTAAACTCGGTATAAGGCCCAGGTTGATACGTCTCGCTGAGTAATTCATCCCGCAATTGGAATAAATTGGCTTCCAGTTGAAAGTTAAAAGCGCTAACTTCTGGCTCGAAACGTTTCCCGCGCTGCGCTTTGTTGGCAGCAATCAACAGATTTTCAAACGTGGCTATTTTTGAGAACAGGTTTTTGTGCGTTTTCATTGGGCAGCAAGATTTTTTAGCCAGCCTCCCAATTCTTTTCCGATTTCGTTGACCCGCTCCTGAATGTATTCATAGCGCCGGATATCCAGCAATTGCAGGTCTTTGCACATCCTGATCAAATAGCGCAGTTGCTCCAATTGTACGTTGATTCTAAGTAGCTTAGGTCTTTTTTCGCTGGCAGAAGTATAATAAGCGTCAATTAAGGCATCCTGAATGTCCATAAGTTGTATCTGAATCCGGTCTCCCAACAAAAATTTCTGCGATCGCGGAAACTTTGCCAATTGGGGAATCAAGTACAACAATAAGTCATACACTTTGGTGATGATGTTTTCTTTTTCTGCCATTTTATCACAATTCAAAGTTCACTTTTTCCATTGGGGAGGCTTCGAGCCTCCCTAATGGAATTGAAACCAGACCTTGACCATACCAAGGGTAAAAGGGTAAAAGTGACCAAGTTTAAAGATTTCTGGCTACCCGAAACCCGATAAAGACGTTGGTAAAATCGGGATTGATGAAGTCGCGGAAGGCAACGCGACTGTAGATGTCATTGTAGATCCACGAACCGCCGCGCAACACGGAACTCGTCCCTGAAGCTGGCCCTTGCGGATTTGTAAATGGACTGTTTTTGTAATAATCCTCAGCGTACCAATCGGCACACCATTCCCATACATTGCCGCTGAGGTCGTACAGGCCCAGTTCATTGGCATTTAGCTTCCCCACTTCATGGGTGGTTTGATTGGAATTATCGTAGTACCAAGCTACCTCTCCAATTTGGTTGCTGCCTGCGTACTTTGTGCCTTTGCTTTGTTTTCCACCGCGGGCCGCATATTCCCATTCCGCTTCGGTAGGCAAACGGTAGGTTTTGCCCGTTTGTGTGCTTAGCCATTGGCAATAGGCCACTGCATCGTTGTGGCTCACATGGATGACCGGATGCTGTGATTCGCTGCTGCTGCGCAGGTTTCCGGCTACATCGCATTTCCAGGTCACCCCATTCTTTTGCTCCCATTTTCCCGTCCAGACGTAGCTGTAGCCTTTTTTCTCGGCGTCAGTTTGATACTTGCTTGACTCTATAAAAGTTTTGAATTGGCCGTAGGTCACTTCGTATTTGCTGAGGTAAAACCCCGTAAGCGTTACGCTATGGCTGGGGGTTTCATCGCTTCCGCAATCGCCATCCCGGCTGGGTACACAGCCCATGGTAAAACTGCCGCCATCTATTTTGACCAGGTTATTGGCGGCAATATCCGGGCTGGGCAGCAGGGCATCGCGGCGTTTGCGGGCTTCGCTGGCGTATTTGCCCTGGGGGTACTGGCTCAGGTATGTCTGGTAGTTTTCCAGTTTGTTTTTTTCGCTGGCGAGGTCCCAGGCTTCTTGGTCTTGTTTTTCCTCGGCGGCGCGGCGGCGTTTTTCGGCTTCCTGGTCATCGATGAGCTGTATAGCCTCCCGTGCTTCGGTTACAAATTGCCCCTTAGGGTATTTGCTGAGGTAATCCTGGTAGGCTTGGCGGGTGGCTTTGGTTTTGGCATTGCGCCAGGCTTGTAGGTCAAGGCCAGTGGTACTGGAGCTAGGTGCAGGATCGGTGATCACCGGCCTAGTCAAGAACACCCCGGCTTGTAAGCCAAAGCGCTGGGGGAATTCTTCGTCGCGGGTTATTTCATTGCGCAGGCGATCCAGGCTGAGGGCATCGGCACTGGCCTGATCGGCGGTGGTAATCATGCCGATGATCCCCTGGGGGCCAATCACGGGTGCGCCCGAAGTGCCTCTGCTGAGCCCAATGATGTCGATCAGCAGGCGATCCAGGCCAGCCCGATTGACCGTTCCACGCGTGGTAGCAGTGGGGATGTAGCAGGAATTGGCCTTACCGATGTAGGCTACGCTGAGCCCAGGGCCAGGGCGTGTACCCAGGCAATCGGCTTTCCAAACAAATCCAATGGGTTTGTCGATTTCGAGCAAGGCAAAATCATAAGGCCGGATGCTGGAATGCAGGATGCGCCCCACCAGATCCTGATCATCCCCACAAAAACGGAGGCGGATGCTGAGGGCGTTTTCCTTGCCAGGTTCAGCGCCGTCTTCCTGCACGACATGCCCGGCGGTGGCGAGGTAGAGTTTGTTGTTGCGCTCACCCACCACAAAACCAAAGCCTTGCTCGGTGGTACCCGAAGCAAATCGGGAGCTAATCGTGGCTACATTGGGCTTGATGGCTTCGGCAACGGGATCGGCTTGGGCAAACAGGCCGATCGAACAACCTAGGTATAGCAAAATGATTACAAGGCGCAGCATGGGGATGGCGTTTTTTTGGACATGAAGAAACGAATATTTTAGGAATCGTCTATGGGGAAATTCTGGGTTGGTAGTATTGAAACTAAAGTTTAAATTTGTACGTTAACGTGAATTCGGGATTAGCCCCAAAATAATCAGTTGATTCCGGACTAATTCCGAAGGAATTTTATGTTTATAGCTGATCGGTGTAGGTGTTTCAAAGTCCTGAAGGGACTTTATGTTGGAATTTTTCCACATACAATCCTTTCAGGATTGATAAAAACATCCCCTTTTGATTTGCTATAAACATAAATTCCCTTCGGGAATCCAAGAACTAGGGTTAATTTAAATATCGATACAATAGTAAAAAATGTCTAATTCTATTCGTTTTTCAGTTCTGATCATCTTTATTTTCATTTTGAACAACAATCCGCTAATCGCACAATGCGACGCCAACCTCAGCCCCAGCGACAATGAAACAATCGCCTACCGCACCCGAGGCAACCGCTGTGAGGGATTTTACCGAGCCAAAGTAGCGGCCAATGTACTCCGTCTGGTGAGTATTACCCTGGGGGAGTTCCGTTTCAATCCCACCGCCAATGAAGTCATTGAAGTAAAAATAGGTAACACTGGCACTGGGCAAGTACAATTCCGCGCTGAAGGAATCCCCAACGATTTGTACTACCGCCTGGATTGTCAATTTCCAGCCCAGTCCGGATTTTCCTGGCCAGTAAAAGATGTGTTGTTGAAAGAAACCCGCACTCAGGATGCCCGCAACATTGGGCTGCTGGCGCGTTTGAATACGCATTACATTCCAGTGCAAGCCAAAGGCAAAACTGCCGCTGCCGAGGCGAGTCCACAGGCTTTGATCAAATTGGTATGTACTACTCGCGTCAGCAAAGTGATGTGGAGGGCAAGTGGCCAAAAAGACTACGTTACGCTGCCTGGAGATTCCTTCCCAGCCGGGCGCAACATCACCATCCGGCTGCCCAATACCCTGAAAGGCAAAAACACCATAGAGGTGAAAGCCAAATCAGCCGACAGTACCGATTGGATGAACGCGGAAGTGCCCGTACAACTCTAATCCGGCATGACAACCCAACAACAACTTCAAGCGCTGTTGGCGCGCAATGAATTCGAGGATCTGATTGCTGAAATACGCCTCATTTGCCTCCAAGCGCCCAATGATCAGCATGGCAACGACCTGGTGTTGCTTGTTTCGCAATACAATACTTTCCTCGAAAATGAAGCCAAGCTCTACGCCGCAGATCGAGACGTTGCGCTGGCCAAAGTAACCGACAGTTTTCAGGATTTCATCCAAATGTTGGACATTCCCAAGGGAGACGCTACTCAGGCCGAATGGTTCAAAAAGCATCAAAAAAATACGGTCGAACAAATCGTGCAATCGCCCTGGCGTTGGTCTGTTGTCATTGCCGTATTGAGTTTGTTGTTGCTCTTGATCGGGCAACTGCGGGTACAACAAACCGAATTTGAATTGAAAGCGCGGGTAAAAAAAATTGGTTTGCGCCTTGCCCAAGACTGGAGCATTGGCACAGGATATGATCTGTTTTTGAGCAGGTTTGAACTGGAAAATGCCGCCACTATTCCTTCTCTACCCGCATGGCCAGTCAAAGATGCCTTCGTTGGTTTGCAAGGCGGGCGCATCCAGTTGAACGCGTTGCCCATTGAGGCAGGCCAATCGATTACCCTCGAAGCAGACAAAAAAGAGTGCATCTTGCAATTGGCCAATGGAAGCACCCGCATCCAGCTTGACTTGCTGGGTACCCGGCTGAGTTTACCAGATATCGGATTGGATACCCTCCTGGGCGAAATTGAAACTGGCGATGAGTCCTTAAATTTGCAGTCGAGTCTGGCTCCCAAAATGTGGCTCAGTGTTCATGATTCGCTGCCGCTGGTATTGCCGGAACTACAGGTCGATTCCATCGATTTCAATTACAAAGCGGAAATTAATCCCGAAGAAAAAACAGACTCTTCTGGCTTATTGAACGGTTCAATTCAAGTAGATCAAGGCATTCATCAACTCTCCAAAGGCAGTGGATTGAGTCTGGGTGGTTTGCAAAGTGCTATTTTGCAAATCAAGCCCCGAAATGGCGGTTTTGACCTTGTACTGCGTGGGAAAGCGCGGTATTTGAGTACGTCTTACCTGGGTCAACGCAGCAATTTAATGCCCACCTGGTTGCAATATTCCCGCCAAAACCAGGCTTTTCTTTTTTACTTTAGTTCCCTCTGCGCCTTGTTTGCGGTGTTGTTTCCGCTGCGAAGCTGGTTCATCAAAGCAAAAAATTAGGATATCCTGTCCTAATCCCACCCCATTCCTTTGTGCCTTCCTTTTTTTTTCGGATGTTGCGGCCTTATGTTTGCAATTAAACACTATCCGGAGCACATTAAGGGAAAAGAATTGGATGACTATCTGGCCAAGGGTTGGTATCGGATGGGGCAAACGATCTTTACCACCCATTTTTTGTGCTTTGGAGACAACTTTTATTCTGCCATTTGGGTGCGGCTGGATTTGGTGCAGCACCAGTTCAGCAAGAGTTTGCGCAAGATCATCAAGCGCAACAATGCACGGTTTCAGTTTCATTTTGGCAAGGCGGTGATTGATGTGCCTCGCGAGGCGCTGTATCAGAAGTACCGAGCTACCTTTCCGGGCATGATTGCGCCGTCTATACTGGATTCTCTACAAGATGGAGATCATTTCAATGTGTACAATACCTACGAATTTACGGCTTACGATGGCGACAAACTGGTGGCCGTCAGTTATTTTGACCTGGGAGAAGACAGCATTGCCAGCATCCTGGGTTTTTACGATCCTGATTACAAAGCACATAGTTTGGGCTTGTACACCATGTTGATGGAAGTAGAATACGGTAAAATTCAAGGTTTCAGCTATTTTTATCCAGGGTATGTAGTGCCGGGTTACGACCGTTTTGAGTACAAACTGCGGATTGGCCCGGTGGATTACCTGGACTTGCGCTCCGGCGATTGGCTGCCTTATGCCGATCTTAGCGCCGAAGAAGTGCCCATTTACCGCATGCGGGTCAAGTTGGAGATTTTGCGGCAGGCCGCATTGAAGGCTCGCATGAATTTGTCGTTCAAGTTTTATCCCCTCTTTGAAGCCAATTTGTTTGGCTATCCCTCTTTGCCTTTTTTTGATTATCCGCTGATGGTGTACGGCGGCGAGACTGCCGAGGAAGATGGCCATTATGTGTTGGTTTTTGACCCCCGCAATGGTCAATTCCAACTTTTGCTGTGTTCCAATTTTGACTATTCCCTGTTTTATTTCAATGATGCTTACGCCAGTTCGTTCAACTCGGAACGGCATTTTACCCAACTGATTTTGATGGAGCAGGTGTTGGAAAGCAATGCACATCCAGAAGTGGTATTGGAAGCCTTGCTTGCGGAACGGGTAAGGGGCAAGGTCAAATAGCATTTCTTCTTTTGCCAGATCATCCCAAATCGGTCAGATTTAGCTATATTGGTCTCAAAGACAATGCCATGAAGTTTCTGTTTCTTTTGATTAGCTGCCTTGGATTCCTGACGCTCGGTCACAGTCAGTCGGTGCAATATGCCGCTACCCTGCAAACCGAACGCAGTAAGCTGGAACTCAGCTTGCAGCAAAAAATAACGCAAACCATTGCGTTGCCACTCAATGCCCAAAACGAAGCGGCGTGGCTGGAAGCTTTCTGGGCAATGGAATTGATGCAAGTCAAAAATAAGGCCATCGAGGAAGCGTTGGATCAACAAGTGTTGGCCCATTATGATCAACTCAGTCTGGAAGCCCGACGACAAAGCCTGGAAACCATTTACGCACTTTATCCACGCGAGTTTGAGCAGGCCATAAAGCAATTGTTGCCCCAGGAAAAACACCCCAAACTCTTTGCCATGATGGTACATTATTTGCGGAGAAACCACCAGGGTAAGGCCCTACAAAAGCAGGCCAATGCTTACTTGCTGCAAAATCTGGCGCAATACGCCGATCATCCGATTGTGTACTGCCTGAAAAAAGACCTGGAGCAATCTCGCCGTGCCCGCCTGGCTCAACGGCCACCGCTACCTGATTTGCTACAGCATCCTTTTCCTGGCAAACCCTGGGTGTTTTTTTCCTTTCAGCGACTCAATCGCGACTATCCAGGGCAAACGGTGATTCGACAGCCAAATGGCCAGTTTGTTCGGGATTCGGCGGGGCAGCTGTTTCACATCCCGCATTTGGCCAGGGCAGTGAGCAATTTTCCAGGCTACATCACCAACGGCAATACGCCGCAGGGCATTCTTTCTATTCTGGAAATCACCACCACGGATAACCAATTCATTGGGCCCAATGAAATGCTCAATATGGTTTTGCCATATGAAGTGCCCTTGCTGCGCTTCGCCCATGAGTCGAGTTTTGCTGCAAATGGGGAAGCGGCATACCGCGCAATGCTGCCGTCATCATGGCAAAATTACTTCCCGATCTGGGAGGCTTATTACGCGGGCAAAGCTGGACGCACCGAGATTTTTGCCCACGGCACCACCATCAATCCACAATTTTACAGTAGTGCGGCCTATTATCCCAACACGCCTTCTTTGGGATGCTTGACTGCCAGTGAGGTATGGAATCCTCAAAATGGGCAATTGGAAAGCAGTGATCAGCTCCGGTTGATTCAAACCATGAAAAGGCTTGGCATCAGTCATGGGTATTTCATTGTGGTGGAGACCGATGATCAGGATAGGGCGGTCAGCATAGCTGAAGTGGAAAATTGGATTAGACATTAAACCCCATCATCACTCTACCGAAGCTGTTGCTTTCTTCCGCAACAATAAGGCAGTGACCACATCAATGACCAACCCCACTGGAAAAATCTCCATAAACGTGACCGCCATCATGATGAAAGGATTCTTGTACAGCTCCATGTTTTTGCGCATGGCCGCTTCTTTCTTCGCAATTTCAGCAGCCGTTTTTCCTGATTTTTTCAGTTCTTCCAGCATGTGATCCAAGTACATGTCTGGAAAATGCTGCAAGGTTTCGGAAGTATTGTAAAGTACCATCCAGCCTGCTACGTAAATTACGGAAGCGACCAGTGAGATCCACAAGCCAATCTGAAACGCTTTTCCAAAAGTAATCACTCCGTGGAGGTACTTGTTGCGGTAGGAACGCACGCCAAAGAAAATCATGGAGAGTGAAACCAGCATGGAAATGTAGCCCCAGAATTCGCCGGTTTTCATATCGGGCTTTGCACCTTCATCTATCACCAACGGTTGTTCGATGATGAAAAAAAGGACCATGACACAGCCTGCGATTAAGCCATAAAAAAGGACATGTTTGAACATGTTGAAGATTTTTAATTGCGTGATTGAATGCCTCAAAACACGGGGATTCAGGTCATTTTTGCATCACCCAAAAGTATGATTCTAGCGAAAAAATCAACTTTCACCCGAAAGTAGTAGTGCTGGTCATTTACAAAAGTCCAATTTCCTTGGCTTTTTGTACCGCCTGAGTGCGGCGCTTGACATCCAATTTGAGAAAGACGTTGGAGGAATGGGTTTTGATGGTATTCAGGGAGACGAAGAGCATTTCGGCAATTTCCTGATTGGAGTAGCCCTGCGCGATTAAAGCAAGTACTTCGTATTCTCGTTTGCTGAGTCGGTATTTTTCCAAAAGTTCTGGTTTCGGTTCTGCATTGGTTTGAGCCATTTCTACAATTGCTGAAGGCAGGGGTTCCGGTTGCTGGGTCAATTTCCACCCGATCCAGGTACCCAAAAGCACGAAAAAGACGGCCACAATACCCACGTAAACTTCAACCCGAATATCGCGCAGCAAGAACTGGTACTCCACTGTCTTGAGGATGCCGAGCAAAATGGCCATGGCCAAACCGTACCAAATGATGGTGCTTTTCATACCAACATAGAATAGCGTTTAGAAACAGGAAAAGTCCCCTGTTAATGTCCTGGTAAAATTAGCAACCAAGTACACTTCCGCCCAAAAGAATCTCTAAATTTGTGGCAATTTTTAAATCAGTCCAAATAAAACCAATTATGGCAAATTCAAATGCCAATCCAAACACCCGACTGGAGCACGACCTGTTGGGTGAAAAACACTTGCCCATTGATGCTTATTATGGCATTCAGACCCAGCGGGCACTCGAAAACTTCAAAATCAGCGGGGTAACCCTCCAATTTTTTCCTGAATTTATCGAAGCCTTGGTGGAGGTTAAAAAAGCCTGCGCCCTGGCCAATTACGATTTGGGGTTCTTGTCTGATGAGATCAAGAACGCAATTGTAGCTGCCTGCGACGAGATCATGGAAGGCAAATTGCACGATCAGTTCAAAGTAGACATGATCCAGGGCGGAGCCGGAACCTCCACCAACATGAACGCCAACGAAGTAATCGCCAATCGCGCCCTTGAAATCATGGGCTACAAAAAAGGAGAATACGACCATTGCCACCCCAACAACCACGTCAATCTCTCGCAATCTACCAATGATGCTTATCCGACCGCACTCAAGATTGCACTGATCAAGAGCAAAGCCAAGTTGCTGGTGGAATTGGTAGCCATCATCAACAGTTTCCGCAAGAAAGGGGTGCAATACCAGCACGTGATCAAAATGGGGCGTACCCAACTACAGGATGCGGTACCCATGACCATGGGGCAAACTTTTGAGGCATACGCCGCTACCCTGGAAGAAGAAATCGAACGCCTGGAAAACAATACCAATCTCTTTTTGGAAGTAAATCTGGGTGGAACCGCCATTGGAACGGGTATCAATACCTCGCCTCAATATGCCCGCCTGGCCATTGCACACTTGCGGGATGTAACAGGATTCAAAATTGTAGCCGCCCGAAATCTGATTGAAGCTACCCAGGATACTGGGGCATTCATCATGTTTTCTTCGGCAGTAAAGCGTTTGGCCATCAAGTTGTCCAAAATTTGCAACGACTTGCGTTTGTTGTCTTCCGGCCCCCGGACGGGCTTCAATGAAATAAATTTACCTCCGATGCAGCCGGGTTCTTCTATTATGCCGGGCAAAGTAAATCCAGTGATTCCGGAAGTGATGAACCAAATTGCTTTCAAAGTAATGGGCAATGACCTTACTGTCAATATTGCCGTTGAAGGTGGTCAACTGGAACTCAATGCTTTTGAACCCATCATCGGTCATTGTTTGTTTGAATCGATCAACATCCTCAAGAATGGCATGGTAACCCTGCGCAACAAGTGCATCGACGGCATCACCGTCAATGAAAAGCATTGCTGGGAGCTGGTCAAAAACAGCATCAGCATCGTTACGGCCTTGAACCCTGCCCTTGGCTACGAAACATGTACTGCCTTATCAAAAGAAGCGCTCGCAACCGACCGCAGCATTTATGATCTGGTTTTGGAAAAGAAACTGATGAGCCAGGAAGAATTGGATAGGGTTTTGTCTCCTGAAAACATGATTCGGCCACAGTTGAAATCAAATCGTTAGCGCTTGTTTACCTATTTTCAGGGTTTAACCTGATCGGGCTAAAACTTAACCTGCACTTTATGTTCAAGGCTTACTTTTGAGCAATTTTAAAAATGTCCTCGCTATGAAAAGTGCCCTGTTCCTCGTTATTATTGGTCTTTTTTGTCTGACCTCCCACTCTAATATTGACAAGCTGCGCCTCAATCAAATCCAGGTGATCGGATCACACAATAGCTACAAGCAAGCGATTGATCCGGCACTTTTTCAAAGATTGAGAATGGTAGATTCCAACATGGTCAAAGAAATTGACTACAGCCACATTGGCCTTTCTGCACAACTGGATATGGGGTTGATGAGCCTGGAAATAGACATTTATGCCGATACCAAAGGCAAGAAATACGCGCAGCCCAAAGGACTGGAATGGGCAGGAAAAAACCCGGCTGCTCCTGCTTACGATCCCAAAGGTGAAATGAACGAACCGGGCTTCAAGGTTTTGCACATTCAGGAAATTGATTTCCGCAGCAACTGCCTAACCTTTAAAAATTGCCTCGAAGAATTAAAAACCTGGTCGAACGCCCATAAAAACCACTTGCCCATTTTCATCACCATGAATGCCAAAGACGAGGAAATCAAGCGGCCTGGCTTCACTGTACCTGAAAAATTCGATGCAGCAGTATTTGATGAACTGGACAAAACCTTGAAAACTTACCTGGGCATTGAAAAACTAATTACCCCGGATGTTGTACGGGGGAACTACCCTACTTTGGAAGCAGCAGTATTGGCGGGCAACTGGCCAAGCATCAAAAAAGCCCGGGGTAAATTCTTGTTTGTCCTGGATGAAGGAGGAGAAAAAAGGGCGACCTATTTGGCTGGTCATCCTTCCTTAAAAGGCCGGATGATGTTTTCTACAACTGAAGCGGGCGCACCAGAAGCTGCTTTTTTGATAAAAAACGACCCAGTTGAAGCCCAAAAAGAGATTCAGGATTTGGTGAAAAAAGGGTACATCGTGCGCACTCGGGCTGATTCCGGCACCTGGCAAGCCCGAAAAAATGACAAGAGTCAATTTGAGGCAGCTTGTACATCCAACGCGCAAATTATTTCAACAGACTACTACCTGCCGAGTAAGCATTTCCCCTCAGATTATTCCATTCATTTTGCTGATCAAACTTTTTTCCGACCAAATCCGATGATGAAAAGATAAAAATAAGCCTACTTTTGTCCAAAATTGCAATACTGATCGAACCAAAACACGGACTCGTAGTGTCTTTTCCTATTGAGCCTCATTCAATAGCTCATTATTGTTTTAGCGATCAGTATCTTTAACCCGACAAAAGCAGGTCTTATTTATGGCAAATGAAACCACCTCCCAAGCCATCATTAATTTTGAGCATTGGAAGCAACAATTTGCAGTTACGGCAGAGCAATACCAAAAAGCCCATCCTTATCCATTCGGTGTTTTTGACAATTTCCTGGAAATCGATGCCGCGCAGGATGCCATGAATGCTTTTCCTGGCGTACAAGATCAAGGTTGGATCCATTACGTGCATGTCAATGAAAAAAAACATGGCCTCAACAAAATGGATCTGATCCAAGAACCCATTCAGGAGGTCATTAAAGCTTTGAACAGCGACGAGTTTGTACATATTCTGAGCAAGCTAACTGGAATTCCGGGATTGATTGCCGACAACAGTCTGGAAGGAGGTGGATTGCACCAAAGCAAACGCGGAGGTTTTCTGAACATTCATGCCGATTTCACCGTGCACCCCCACAAACGCAATTGGCGCCGCAGGGTCAATGTATTGATTTACCTCAACGAAAACTGGCTCCCAGAATACGAAGGCAACCTGGAGCTATGGACAAGAGACATGAAAGCCTGTGCCCAAAAAGTACTGCCCATTTTCAACCGTTGCGCCATTTTCAATACCGATCAAGATTCTTTTCATGGATTGCCCGAACCAATTAAGTGTCCGGAAGACATGACCCGTAAATCCATCGCGCTTTATTATTTCACCGAAGAAACTGCTGCCCCCCGCAAGCGTGCAACCAACTACCAGGCCAGGCCAGGCGATGGTTTCAAAAGTGTTTTCATTTACCTCGACAAACAAATGGTTTCCTGGTACAACACCCTCAAAGGCTGGTTGGGGATCGATGACAAATTGGTCAGCAAAGTGTTGAATTTTTTGAATGGTCGTAAGAAATAAGCATGAATCAAGCAAATCGAACTTCGCTCTGGCTGGTAATTTTGGGTGCATTGTTGTACTTGCCTTTTTTAGGAGGTGTACATCTTTTTGATTGGGATGAAATCAATTTTGCCGAAATCAGTCGGGAGATGTTGCTCACGGGGGATTATGGTCGGGTTTACGTCAATTTTGAGCCTTTTTGGGAAAAACCGCCCTTCTTCTTCTGGTTGCAATCCAGCGCGATGGCCATTTTTGGGGTTGGTGAATACGCTGCTCGCTTTCCCAATGCCATTTGTGGCATTCTTACCCTGGTGGTACTTTACCGCATGGGGCGACAACTGTACAACCACCGTTTTGGCTTGATTTGGGCACTGACTTATTTCGGCACGGTATTGCCGCTTTTGTATTTCAAATCCAGCATCATCGATCCCTGGTTCAACTTTTTCATCTTTACCGGACTTTACGGCTTCATCTTATTTTATTGGAAAAAAAATGAATTCGACCTGGAGCTGAAAGGCAACAAATGGCTTTACTTGTTCCTTGGCGGCTTTTTGATTGGCCTGGGCATTATTACCAAAGGGCCGGTCGCGTACTTGATAGCGGCATTGACAATGGGCGTGTATTGGGTTTATCAGCGGTTTCGTTTTTACGTCAATGTTCCACAATTTCTATTTTTCAGCTTCTCGGCAAGTTTGATTACCCTGTCCTGGTATGGCATCGAAACCTGGAAAAATGGTCCCTGGTTTATTCAGGAGTTCAACAGATACCAATACCGGCTGTTCAGCACGCCAGACGCGGGCCACAAAGGCTTTTTTGGCTATCACTTTGCGGTTTTGTTGGTAGGTTGTTTTCCTGCATCAATATTTGCTGTACGTTCTTTTTGGAAAATGCCGGAAACCGAAAAGCTTTATCAAGCTGATTTCCGAAAGTGGATGAAATACTTGTTTTTTGTGGTACTGATTTTGTTCAGTATTGTCAAATCCAAGATTGTGCATTACTCCTCGATGTGTTATTTCCCCTTGACTTTCCTTGCGGCTGTGGTGCTGTATCAAATCATTGAAGGCAAAATTGCGTTCAACCGAGCCATGCGCATAGGCCTTTGGTCTGTAGCGGGGCTGTACATGCTGCTGACCATCAGTATGCCATTTTTGGCTGGGCATCTTGACGTACTCAAGCCCATGTTCAAGGATCCATTTGCGGTGGCCAATATGGATGCAATAGTACACTGGACGGGTTTTGAAATCATCCCCGGTTTATTTCTATTCGCATTGCTGTTGTACAGTTTGCCCAAATTTCGCAGCGATGCCTGGACGGCGTTTCGATTGCTCTTTCTAGGTACAGGCGTATTTGTGATGTTGACCCTGATCTTTTTCATCAAGCGCATTGAGGGATACTCCCAAAGAGCAGCGATCGAGTTTTGTGAAAAACGAGTTGGTGAAGATTGCTACGTGATTACGGATGGATACAAATCATACGTACACCTCTTTTACACCCGCAAGCCCAAAGTTACCAATCCAAAGAGCTGGGACAAAGAATGGCTTCTCCATGGTGCAATTGATAAAGATGTGTACGCCATTACCAAAATTGACCGCACTGAAGAATTGGAAAATACACCAGAATTCAAGGAAATTGGTCGCAAGAATGGCTTCGTGTTTTACAAGCGCAGTAAGAAAAACTGACAATTATAAGGATTAGTATCGGTTGGTTAAAAGCATGGATTCATTGCAAATTTAATAGAACGTTAATTTGCAGCGTGTTTGAGGTAAAGTTCTTATTTTGCAGACCTGATCGATCCACTCAAATCAGGCTATGAGAGTTATTCAAATTACGGATTTACACATTGGTAAGGAAGGCGAAGACACATACTTCGTCGATGTTCGGGAAAACTTCCGCCGCATTATTGCTGCTGTTCAAGAGCGACGCCCTGATTTCCTTGTGCTTTCCGGAGATCTTTGCTATAGTCAGGGCGATCTGGACATCTACAACTGGATCAAACCCTGGGTCGATCAATTGAATATTCACTACGAAATCATTTCCGGCAACCACGACGATTCCCTCCTGATGGCCAAGGCTTTTGGGCGTGACCTAGACCTGAAATCCGATGGCTTGTATTACACCCGCACTTGGGGAGGTAAGCCTTTTGTATTTATGGACACCTCCAAATACATTGTTGAAGAAAAGCAATTGGCCTGGGTAGAAGCCCAACTCCAGCAATTGAAAGGCGACATCGTTTTGTTCATCCACCACCCTCCCCTACTCGTGGGCATGCCGTTTATGGACAACAACTATGCCCTGAAAGACCGCAACCCATTGTTGGACATCTTGTCGGCTTATCCTGGCAACATTGATGTATTTTGTGGGCACTACCACATCGATCGCACCATCCGCTGGAAAAACCTGCTGGTTCACGTCACCCCTTCTTGCTTTTTTCAAATCGATTCCTACGCTGAAGATTTCAAAGTAGACCATTACCGCATTGCTTTTCGCGAAATTTCTTTTCTTCCGGAACTTACCATTAGTGCGGTGCATTATCTGTAGCAGTGCATTACATTTAATTGCTAGTCTGTTTTTTTAATTCAAATAGTACAAGCCATGAGTTTAGCCGCTGAATTTGATACCTGGCAGAACGACTATACTGCCAAAATCATGCGTTGGGTACCCCATTACCGCAAATTGATCAATAGCCTGGCCGATGAATTGCCCATAGGGTTTCAACCTACCCGAATTCTGGATTTGGGCTGTGGCAATGGCAATGCGACTGCGCTACTGGCTGAGCGTTTTCCTGAAGCCAAGATTACCTTATTGGATGCTTCCCCGGAAATGCTCGAAGCGTGCAAACAGCGCTTTAGCAATCGCCCTGACTTTGAGTATGTACAAGCCTATTTTCAGGATGCCCATTTTGAAGATGGAAGCCTTGATTTGATTGTGGCCGCATTTGCGCTGCACCACCTGGATCAGGCCGAAAAGCAGGCAATTTTCAAAAAAATGTCCTCCTGGTTGAAAGTTGGCGGCATCTTGTCCAGTTCCGACCTGCACGCCAGCAAAAAGGAAATCGACTACCAGCAACGCGTACTGGATCACTGGGAAACGTTTTCCAAAAGCCAGGGAACGCCCGACTCCGAATGGGACGAATTGATGGCGCACCACGCCCAATACGACAAGCCCGACAATTACGAAGATCAGTTTGTTTGGTTGGCGCAAGCGGGTTTCAAGCAAACCCGGATAGCCTGGCAAGCGGCGCATTTCGGCAACTTTCAGGCACAGCGGTAAACCCCAATGATTCATGTACCAATCTCCCATTCGCGATGTATCGATTGTCAAATACCAAAACGGACAATTCCAGACCTTAAGCGACCATCTGGCCGCCGAAGAACCGCTCGAAATTCAATTGGCTTTTGGCCCCATTGGCCAAAGGGAACAGCGCAGCTTGGCAGTAACCATGCGTACACCTGGCCAGGATTTTGACCTCGTTTATGGTTTTTTATATACCGAAGGGATCATTCATGGAAAAAACGAGGTGCTGCAAATGCGCTACACGGGAGCTCAACTCAGTCCCGATGCCCAGGAAAACAGCGTTTTGGTTGAACTCCACCCCGATGCGCAGTTCGATTTTGAGCGCCTGAATAGGCATTTTTACACCAGCTCCAGTTGTGGCATTTGTGGAAAAGCCAGTCTGGAAATGGTGCAAACCCATACTCCTTTCCTCCTTCCGGCAGGGGCACCACAAATCAATCCCGAAATTTTACTCCAACTGCCCGCATTGCTTTCCCCTGCACAATCGCTGTTTGGCCATACCGGGGGAATTCATGCCTCTGGGTTGTTTTCTGTTGATGGAAACCTGCTCTTGTCACGTGAGGACATCGGTAGACACAATGCTTTGGACAAAGTGATAGGCGCCGCCCTGCAAAAAATGGTTTTCCCTTTGAGTTCCACTATTCTCTTTCTGAGCGGTCGGGCCGGGTTTGAATTGGTACAAAAAGCCCTCATGGCTGGCATACCGGTGATTGCGGCAGTGGGTGCGCCGTCCAGTCTGGCCGTAGAATTGGCGGAAACGCACAACCTTACCTTGATTGGTTTTTTAAGGGATGGTCGGTTTAATGTTTATACAGGACGAGAAAGATTGAATCTTGTTGAGGATTCACGCGATTTTACGTAAATTTTTTCTGCGTGAATCTGCGAATAAATCTGTGTAAAATCTGCGCGAAACAAAATGCTGACCATCATTCCCCAGCCACCTTTCCCATCCAGAGATTCAACACACTTCCGCTCGTCACCCGCATGCCCGTGACTGCTCCAGTAGCATTGCGCTCAAATTGTATTTTGCCCAAAATGGACGGCTCTTCAAAAAGATCCACTTCAATCTGTTTGAGCTTGAGGATACCATTCAAGCGATGCTGAGCGATCAGGCCATCTTGTTCAGCGGCAATGGTATAGGTCGTTTCCATGTCAGGACAATAGTAGCGACCCACAAAGTCCCCAAGTGCGGTGGTATATATTGGAGGAGCTGGATTTTTGATTTTATTGGTAAAAGCAATTCTCATTGGCTGGGCTTTCAGCGTTTTGGCCAATACGATATCAGCAATTTTTCGACAAGTAGCCAAGCTGTTGAAGTTGGCAAAATTGCTTTTGACCAAAATGGTCAGGTCTTGATCGGGGAAATACAACCATGCTGCCCGGTAGCCGGCGCTGGAACCTGTATGCTGAATGCAGCGCAGCCCCCGATATTGGTCCACTTCCAGGCCAAAAGCATATTCCAGCGTATCGCCACTGTTCAGGATGCCCCGCTGGTACATTTGCTGCAAGGCAGCCATACCGCCCAGCTTACCATCGCGGTAATTGCTGGCCCAACGCGCCAAATCTGGTAGGGTTGTGTAAATGCCGCCCGCTCCGATGACGGTACTGTTGTCGTATTGCTTGATCCATTCCTGTTGCTCGCCTTTGGCGTAAGAATCAGCCACATTGGGAAACAATTCTCCTTGCACATCCATGATGTAGGTATCTTTCATGCCTAATGGAGCGAAGATATTGGCCTTCATCCAGGGCTCGAATTGTTGTCCACTGGCTTTCTGGATTATTTCCGCCAATAGCATATAACCAGTATTGTAATAGGAATGTGCTGCACCTGGCGCAAAATTGAGTTCTCGACTGCGCATGACCAAATCCAGTGCTTCGTTTTGGCGAATGGCATCGCCTTGTCGCCAGCCCACCAATTCCAGCATTCCATAAATTTCCCGAATGCCGCTAACGTGGTGAATCAAGTGCCGGATGGTGATGGGCTGACCAAAATCGGGTACATCCGGGAGGTATTTCCGGATGTTGTCATCGAGCGACAATTGATTTCTTTGAGCCAATAATACCACCGCGAAACAGGTAATCTGCTTGGCCAAGGAACCGATATCGGAAATGGTATTGGGCGTAAAGGGCAAACGATGTTCCAGATTGGCCAATCCATAGCCCTTGCTCAATACCAATTGTCCGCCCTTGACAATGCCCACGGCCAGTCCAGGTTGATTTCCCTGCTGGAGATCGGCAAAAAGGGAGTCGATCCTGGGGGTGTAAGGCTTGATCCAGTTAGCGCTTTGAGCTGAAAGCACATTGGATAAAAAAAGCATCAGGGCAAAAAGGGAAAGGTGGTTTTTCATGGAGGTGGTGGTTTGGTGTCTGCTTTTGATGGATTCCTTAAAGATTGAATTTATCGAAAAATACAAAAGTCTAAGCATGATTTGATCTAATAATCTTCACTCTTGCCCCTAAATTCGATCAGTTTAATCGAAAAAAAAGTGCTTTGCGATTGCTGCCCCTTTAAATGCCGCTGTTTTCCGCATATATTTAATGCAAATTGAAGCCGATGAACCCGGAACAGCAAGCACTATGGGACAAAATTCAATCATTTGAACTCAACGACCCGCAATCCACATTTCCCTTTGTGCAGCGACTGGCCTTGGAGAATGGCTGGAAATTGCCTTTTGCCTTTCGGGCTTTACTGGAATACAAACGTTTCATTTACCTCTGTTGTGTAGCACCAACGCCAATGACCCCGTCGGATGAAGTAGACCAGGTGTGGCATTTGCACCTCATCTATACCCGTTTGTACTGGCAGGATTTCTGTCGGGATACCCTCCATCGCGAAATTCACCACGGGCCAACCAAAGGCGGTCAGTCTGAAGATGCAAAATACCTGGAATGTTATGAAAATACGTTGAGCATTTACCGCGAACATTTTGCACAAGCACCGCCTAGCGATCTTTGGCCTCCAGCCAGTGTTCGTTTTGCGCCACTAAATTTTCGCCGTGTCAATTTAAATCAATATTGGCTTTACCCTAAAATCTTCCACAAATGATACCAGACATCAATCAACTCTCCCCTGCTGAAATGCTTTTTTTGCAAAAGCCCAATCAATTGAATGGGCGCAAAATGATGCGGCTTACTTTGCTGGATTTGATCATGAAAGGCGTACTCGAGTTCAATAGCCTGGAATACACTCCCGGAAAGTGGGTGTATCATTTAACTCCCGGCCAATATTTTCAGCAGTACCCTCCTCTATTGCACGAAGAACCCTTTTTGTTGCCCTTCCGAAGTGGTGAGTCCAGCGTTGAACTCACCTTATTGATCAATACCGTAGCTCAGCAAGCCCAATCTTACTATGGTTTTCAGTACAATTATGTACGCAAAACCCCCAAGATGAGCTCACTGATGCCAAAAAACTTTTGGAACGCCTTTCACTCTTTCCCCTTAACTACCGAGGGCAAGGAGTTGCGCAAAGATTTGAACCAGCGCCTGAAACAAGGCAATGAAATAGTGGTCAATTCAATTGGGAATGGGCAAAAACGTTTGCTGGAATTGCCCGTTTTGTTGGGATCGGGGCTTTTGTTGATCGATAGCCTGGAGAAAATTTTACAAGGAAAGACCTTTAGTGAAGACTGGATCCAGGAGTTGACCAGTGCCTACACCCCGCTTAAACAACTGTTTCAATCACCTGCTGGAGCTGACGCTGTAATGGTGGGAGGCGGCGGCTGTGGCGCGTTTTTTGGTGTCAGTGATTCATTTGGCGGTTGCGGCGGTGGTGGATGCAGTGGGAGTGGATGTAGTGGGGGAAGCGGTTGCAGTGGAGGAGGAGGTTGTGGCGGCGGCGGCTGTGGTGGTGGCGGTTGCGGAGGGGGATAATCTACACCTTTACGGACTGAAAAAACTCACTTGGTGACTGATTGGTAATTTTCTTAAACGAACGATTGAAGGCTGTTTTGGAGTTAAAACCCACCTCAAATGCAATACTCAAAAGCGTGTAGTGCTGAAAATGAGGATCTTCCATTCTGTGCTTAAACTCATCAATCCGGTAGGTATTGATGAAATCAAAAAAGTTTTTGTCGTAGCCCTCGTTGATGACTTTAGAAAGCAAGTACGGGGGGAGTTTGAGCATGCCCGCCAATTCGTTCAGCGTCAATTTTGGATTAACATACGGTTTGTGTTGGGCCATGTACACTTCTACCTGATGTCGGAGCCGGTTCAGGTTTTCGTCACTGAGGTCTTCATTCTTTTTATCGCTCAGGTGGCCAGCTTTCACTTCCTCAATCGGCAATTCTGATACAGCATTGAACAAGGAAACAGGTTGGGGTACTTTAAAAATTTCTGGTTGATGAATGGCAAAATACCCCAATAGATGCGGAATGATGGAAAAAATCAGCCAAATCAAGTCGGCGCTTTTTTCGGTAAAAAGCCAGATTTCGTTGTGATTGAGGTAACCAATTCCCGCAACCACCAAGGTAAACGCCCAAAGCAAAAGGCATACACCAGTGATGACCAGTACAGTTAGCAAAAAATGGAGGTTTTCCTCATACGAATAACTGCGTTGCGATTGTTTGCGGTAGCCTTGGATGACATGCAAACACAAATAAGTATAAAAAGCATTGGAAAACCAGCCCAGTACAGCTACCGCATTTACCGCCCACCAACCGGCTGCATCGTGGCTGACCACATCGACTTTGAGTGCAGCTACTTCTGCCAACAAAAATGGGGTGTACGCAAAAATCTGCAAGGCACTGGGAATGAAATGAAACAGTACTCTGACTGAAAATGGATCGGTTTGAAACAACAGCCTGCGTACATACAAATAAAAAGCAGGTGGATAGGCAATCATTAAAAAATCAGGAATGAACTGCAAAAAAGGCATCACCTGGGCAATGTCACGTTGATTGCCCAACGTGCGGAGCAACAAAATGCAGGAAACTAAAAACAATAAAAAGACCAACCAGCGATTGGCTTTGCGGTTGAAATCCTGAATAGTGGGAATGGCAAAAACCAGCAAAAAGCCCTGAAATGCTGCAAAAAGAATGAACATATCGTACCAGGCAAAAGCCAAAAGGTTGCCAGAACCTGAAAGGTCTTCCCAGGTAGCAATCTCAAACTCGAGGAGCTGATTGGCTTCTATTTTGCTGCGGAAAAGCACCCGATTGGGGCGCATACGGCCATTTTCTTGCCCCTCAACCGAATTCCAGGTACCACGTGTAAATTTGAATTCGATCCGCTCCAGTTCTGTAGAAAAATTGACGCGGTAGGTGCCATTGGCCTGACGTTGGAGGCGATGGGCTTCGTCACGGGGATTCCAGTTGTTGAAATTACCAACCAGGTACATGGATGCATCGTGGGGAGTATTGGCTGGAATCTGCTTGATGACCATTTGGTAAAATGAGCGCTTTTCCCATCCTTTTACTTCAATTTGAAAACTGGTTTGATGGAACTGAAAATCAAACATTCGGCTTGGGATAAAAGTACCCAAAGAATCACCCTCCACATAAGCCCAACTGCCTTGGGTGATTTTGTATTCAAAATGCTCTAGCTCTTGTGCGAGTTCAATGGCAAAAACTCCACGGCCAATTTTTTTAAATTTAAAGGCAGGGTCACCAGGATTCCAATTGTTGAAGCTTGCAGCCAAATATAGACCAGACTCGACCAGGGGCAACGGGGCTTTCACCCTTACCTCAATTCGTATTTTGCCGAAACCCAAGGTTGCCATAAAAAGCAATAGGCAAATTAAGCCAGCTCTTTTCATGACATAAAGGTAGCTGAAAAATTGAAAACTTGAAAGTGACTGACTGCAATCCAAATTTTAGTTAGTCAGTCACTTTTCAATTTTTATACATTAAAAGTTCTCTTACTCCTTCTTCTCTGTCTCAATTGCTGATCCATTGATCAAATTCCCGAAAAACAAAGCATTCAAAAACAAGCGATTGGTGCCGTACCAGTGCGCGCGGAAGTTGGGATTGTCGGCCATGTAAATGACCCGACCAGCACCAGTGCCACTTACCACAATACCCGCCGTATTCTTCACCAGATCAGTGTATTTGCGGTTCAGGTAGCCTGCCTGGAGTGGGTTTGCCGTATACACCAATGGAGATGCGTATGGATTTTGGGATTTTTCCATAAACACTTCACCATCGCGGAAAACCGAGATTTTACTGCGCTTGTAGCCAAAGGCAATCGGATGACTAAGGTCAAGCTCGGCCTCAAAAATTGTCCCCGGGATTTCCTGGGCGCCGAGGTCGTCGGCGATTTCGCCATAAGGGCGGCGAAGCGGAGTGGCAACATTGTTTTTTGGTTCTTTCATTGCAGCAAAACCAATACCTTGGCTTTTCAGCCAGTTCACCGCTCTTTGGATGCCGATGATGGTACCACCCGCATTGACCCAATCTTTGAGTTTGCTTACTCCAACAGCGTTGATGGTCTGGAAAGTACCATCACCCAAAACGATCACATTGTAGCGACTCAAATTTGCACGGGCTATATCATCTGCTTCTACTTTGGAGATCACCATATCAAATCGAGTGTCAAGCAAGTGCCATGCTTCTCCCGCAGTGTTGGGGCTGGTTCCCTCTCCAATTACAAGCATCACTTTGGGTTGACGCAAAGTCTGGAAGTTGTTGCTGCCCAGGTCAATTCCTTCGGTAGTGAATCCAGTACCAACCGCATCAATGCGGACATTGAGTTCCCGTACGATTTCCGCAACCCATTGGTGAATTTCTGCCGGAGTCGCGCTTTGGTTCTGAACCGGAATCATGATCGTTCCTGCTGCATATTTCTTGCCTTGCAGGGTAATTCCCGACATGCCTACTTTGGTGCGCAAACCCTTGCTTTGCAAAAAATGCAAGGCGCGAGGAGCGTAATAATCTTCCCATTCCAGTACATAAGCGTAATTGCTCAATGCAGGAGGAACAATTGCCGTTCTCTCCGGCTTGCTGCCTTCTACTTTAGCGCCCAAAATTTTGCCATCCGCTCCTTTTTTGGTCAATGCGGCATAAGGCAAATCGAAGGCAAGCGGCAACGCCCAACTGGAAATGTCGTAAAAAATACTGTCTTCAAAAGTAGTCGTGGTTTCAAAAATGCCCCGAATCAGGCGGTTTTGCTTTTGTTCCAAAGGCACTACAAAAGCGTGATTGGGTTCAAAAGTTTTACCATCCACCGTTACTTTGCTGCCCAGATTGTATACTTCAATGTCCTGACGAATTAAGACCTCTACCAATCGATCCAGTCGGGCATGATCATAAGCATCTCCAAATACGTACCCCAAGCGGGCATCATTTTTGGCTTCCTGAATGGCACTTTGGAAAAAAGACTTTTGATGTTCCAGCAATTCCTGTTTTAAATCTACCGCTGCTTTTTGGGTAGACAGCGCTGTACGCACCTGATTGCGGATGGTAAACGCAAACGACAACAGGCCATTGGCACTTTCTTGCAAATGCCCACGGGAACTGGCTTGCTCAAACAAAATTCCGATGCAACCTTGTACATCCGGGAAGGTAGAACCTTTGCCGTAGTAAAAATCGTCGTAACCCTCTTGTGAATAGTACAGCGACCCAATTTCATCCAGGTATTTTACATGGTATTGACCGATCTTGATGGTCAATTCCTGGTTTTGTTTGGGCGTAATGGGATTGACCCGCGTGGAAACCCCAGGCATGAAGAAAAACGACGAGTTGGTGCCCATTTCGTGGTGATCGGTCAGAATATTGGGCATCCACTCATGAAAAATTTTAGCACGGCCACGCGATTCAGGATGCGCTCCTGATAGCCAATCCCGGTTGAGGTCAAACCAATAATGATTGAAACGCCCGCCTGGCCAGGTTTCGTTGTATTCGCGATCTTGTGGGTCACCCGTAAGGTGTCGGTTGCGGTGTTGATTGGCCCAGCCAGAGAAACGCTGAAACCCATCTGGATTGAATGCCGGGTCAAAAATGATGATGACGTCATTCAGCAATTTTTCGATCTCCGCTCCTTGGCCTGCGGCCAAATAATAAGCGACCAGAGGAGCTGCATTGCCCCCACTAGACTCGTTGCCGTGAATGGAAAACCCTTGATAGATAACCAGGGGAGTGTTTTTCAGGTCTGCTTTATCCGCTTGCGCAGGATTGCTGACCAACAAGTGTTTGGCTTTAAGGTCGGCAAGGTTTTGGTGGTTGCGTTCTGAAGTGATGGTGATGTACACCAAGGGACGGCCTTCGTAAGTCCGAGCATATTCGGTTAGTTTGAAACGAGGCGACAATTCTGCCAACTTGCGCATATAGGCCAATTGCTGATCGTGGCTGATGTGCCACTCCCCGATCTGGTAGCCCAGGAATGCCTCTGGTGTAGGTATTTTGGCATCATAGGTGATTTCAGGCAAGTAATAAGACAAGGGCTGTTTGGCCTGGGAAAAGCCCAGATGAGACCACAGCAAGCAAAGAATTAGTATCCACTTTTTGCTCATAATTTGGTTAGTTTGATTGATTGAGAGAAAAAAGCGGCTAGTTTATCGCACATAAACTAACCGCTCCCAAAAACCAAAAATAACAAAACTCAAATGAGCAACATGGAATACTTGTACTCAAATCCCTATCGGTTTCAAAAACGAGGATGATAAACTGCTATCAGACGACAGACAACTTGAGTCATCCTGGTTTGCAGTTTACTCGGTAGCTACTTTGGAACACAAAATTGAATTTGGATCAACCACAACCACCTGGCGCAACACCCCGGAATGCTGTTTGATTTTCAGCAAATAGCGGCCTTTGGCTAAGTCATTCAAGTTCAACTTCGCATTGAACCCGTTGTGATCCTTGATCACTTGTTCGTGGTAAACTTCCTGGCCATCCAGGCTTTCCAGTGTCAGAACTGTTTTTTCTTTTTGCAGATTGGCCAAACGTACTACCAACGAGCGATCTTCTACGTTGGTGTTCATCAGTACATTCTCAATAAGAGGTGGATTGGTAGCCAGCAGTTGCAACATAGGCAGAGCTAGCGCTAAGGACAACAATAAACGCTTCATAACAACAGGTTTTGATGATAAAAAATGTGCAACGCCATGGGTGATGACGTTGCGGTGTCGGGTTAAAAACTTCTTATCAACATAGACGGGTATGGGGCGCAAAGAGTTGCTCCAAAAAATGTTAAAGTCACGATTGCTCGATATACAATCGTTATTGAAAGACTAAAAGGCATTCTTGCCCTATCAAGAAAAATTGAATCCAAGCTCCTACTGTGGAATCAATTCAAAGCGAAACCGCATGGTGAGGGCAACGACAGACACCAACTGATTGGATGAAGTATCCTGTCCTTCTTCATATCGTGGTCGCATGTCTGTGTTTTGAATCATTTCGTAATAGCTCAGGTTTTGGCTCTCGAGATCTTCAACTTCCAGAATTTTACCCAGTTTGCAATGCATCAAGGCCGCCATTTTTTCCGCTTTTAGGTGGGCTTTTGCGAACAATTTTTCAAATAAACCTATTTCATCCTTGTCTGTATCGGGATAAGTTTTCTCACCTACATTCCCTTCTACATAACTCAATTGACGCAGGAGAACCACCAGATTGTCCAATTCAGTCCTGTTGTTTACTTTAACATTGTATGTAGAAAAGGACATGTCATCCCGAATAATGTTGTAGTTTTCTTCACGATTTACCGTATACTTGATCTTATTGGATTCCAGGAATTGCTTGAGTTGCATTTCATTCTCTTTGACGCGCGAACGCATTGCTTTGCGTTGTGCTGCATAATCCCGATCCAGATCGTATTCTTCTTCCAGCTCGGGATTGACTCGGATTTGATAGGTCATCGAAGTAGGCTGCCGTTCGATGGATTCGGTTGCTTTTACATCCAAAAATGCTGGGGTTTGGGCATGCATGAATGCAAAACCAGAAATCATGCAGAGCAACAAGATCAGTTTTTTCATTTTGAAATGGATATGATGGATTTTTAAAATGATTAGGAACGAAATTATACGACAAATTTGGCGGAAATTTGCCATACACTGTTTAAAATTTCTTGACTCCAAAAATGACAACCATGCGCATCACCCTTGTCTCGCTGTTTTTCTTTTGCTTCTTTCAAATTTCAGCTCAGGAAAAGAAAACCTGGGACTGGCTTGAACCAGCTGACACCTTTCATTCTAAACGTTTTAAACTCTTAAGTATTGGGGGCGCAGCTGCCTACGCTGTCACTTCAGTTGGATTGTATTCCATCTGGTATAAAGATTATGAATTGGGCCGCTTTCATTTTTTCAATGACAAATTCGGCAACAATGACGAATGGGCAAAAGTAGACAAAGCGGGACACATTGTAACGGCCTATGCCGAAAGCTACCTGGCATTCAGGGGGATGCGATGGGCAGGTGTAAAGCATAAACCCGCAGTGTGGATTGGTGCAGGAGTAGGAACGATCCTGCAAGGTACAGTGGAAGTAATGGATGGATTTTCGGCTGGCTGGGGTTTTTCAAAAATGGATTTATTGGCCAATACCATCGGCGTTTCGGCTTTCGCAGTTCAGGAATTACTTTGGGAAGATCAGCGGATGATGATCAAAGTGTCCAATACGCGCCCCAGTTATCCCAATACCTTGATTCAGGGCAACAAAGGGGGGAATCCGCTGAGTGTGCGCCAAATTGCCCAGGGTTTGTACGGAAACAATTACCTGGAAGCTTTCATCAAAGACTACAATGGCATGACGGTTTGGGCATCCATCAATCCCTCTTCTTTTTTTAAATTGTCCGAGAATAGCCGTTTCCCCCGCTGGTTGAATATTGCGGTAGGATATGGCGCAGATGGCATATACGGCGCATATGGAAATGTTTATACCAATTCGACTGATAGTTATAACTTGACATCGATACCTCGTGAAAAAGAATACTACATATCCTTTGACATGGATTTAAGGCGAATCCGCACGCGGAGTCCATTGTTGCGCACCATTTTTCAAGGTTTGTCTTTTGTAAAAATTCCCGGCCCAACTTTGGAAATGAGTTCGCTTGGGAAACCCAAATTTCATTTTTTCCATTGGTAAAAATCGAACTGACAAAAATTACCTCAAGGAGCTTGCAGGTTTATTTTAGATTTGCCAACTCAAAACCAAATTTCCAAAAGCCTGGAAATCATTGACCATTAAAGGCGTTGGAGTAGAAAAAAAGACATTTACCGTGAAATAATTGCATTCGAATGCAGGTAATCGAATCCTGGTACTCGAATCTTCAAACCTTTTAAAATGAAACATACTTTCGCAGTTTTAATCTGCTTAACAGTTGGCTTTTTTTCCTGTCAAAAAGAATACGATCGGGAAGCAGCCGAAAATCCGGAATACCTGCACCAATCGGTTCGGGCACTGAATGAAATCATCATTCACGATATTTTTTCCCCTCCTGTAGCCAGCAGGATTTATGCATATTCTTCTCTGGCAGGCTATGAAGCCGGGAAGTTTGCTGATTCTACCACCCAGTCCCTGGCTGGACAGGTGAAATGGTTGGCACAATTGCCAAAACCAGAAGCGGGACAGGATTACTGCTTCCCTTTGGCCGGCGTACATGCTTTTTTGACCGTGGGGCGGGCTTTGACTTTTTCAGAAGATCTGATGGACGAATTCCGGGAAGGAATGTACAAAGAATGGAAGCAAAAATCGGGCATGCCGCGAGATGTATTTGAACGTTCGGTTGCTTTCGGTACCGCAGTAGGGATGGCAGTTGTGGAGCAAACCAAGACCGACAACTACAAGGAAACCCGTACTTTCCCCAAGTTTACCGTAGATGAAAGCAATCCGGAGCGCTGGCAACCTACTCCGCCGGATTACAAGGATGCAGCAGAACCACACTGGAGCAAAATTAGGCCATTTGTACTGGATTCGGCTGGGCAGTTTTTGCCACCGCCGCCACCTAAATTTGATACCAGCAAGGGCAGTTTGTTTTACCAAAAAGTAGAAGAAGTACTCCATGCCCTGGAAGCAAGCAATCGCGCCGAGCGTGAAGAAATCGCCTACTTTTGGGACGACAACCCCTTTGTATCCCACCATGCTGGGCACGTGATGTTTGCCGACAAAAAGGTTACCCCAGGTGGCCACTGGATGAACATTGCCATGCTGGCTTCGCGAATGAACAAGGCCGATTACGTCAAGTCTTCGGAGGCATATTTGTATACTGCTCTAGGCTTATTTGAAGGTTTCATCAGTTGCTGGCATGCCAAATATACCTTCAACCTGGTGCGTCCAGAGACCTACATCAACAAATACATCGATCAGGATTGGCGGCCATTCCTCCAAACACCGGCTTTCCCTGAGCATACCAGCGGACACAGTGTAATTTCACGTGCAGCAGCAGAGGGCCTGACTTCGATATTTGGCGACAATTTCGCGTTTACGGATACCACCAATGTGGCTTATGGCCGCACGGTACGCAAGTTTCCGTCTTTTATTAAAGCTGCGGATGAAGCGAGCATCAGTCGCTTGTACGGTGGAATTCACTACTTGCCCGCTTTGGATCTGGGATCCACACAAGGGAAAAAAGTGGGAGGTTGGATTCAAGAAAAAATCAGAACTCGAAGAAAAGAAGATTAGAGAGTTATGAGTTATGAATTATGAGTTATGACACACAATCCTGCATAGCTGTGTAAGATTGTGTGTTATAACTTATAACTCATCATTCATAACTCATCATTCATAACTCATAACTAAAAAAAGAATGCTGCACGCCCTGCTCATCGCCATTAACGAATACGCTCCTGGCTCAGGAGTGCGGAATCTATCTGGCTGTCTGAACGATCTTGCGGCAGTGGAATCATTTTTGCGACAACATTATGCGCATTTGCAGCCCAACATCCGCACACTGACCAACGCGGAGGCCACCCGAGCAGGGGTCATTAAAGCCTTTCGGGATCATTTGACCGGTCCACAGATCAAAGATGGAGATCAGGTCTTGTTTTATTACAGTGGTCATGGGTCTTATGGCCCAACGGCGCCAGAGTTTGCCTACAATGACCCGCTGAAGCAGGATGAAACGATGGTGTGTTACGACAGTCGCTTGCCTGGCAAGCAAGACTTGTCTGACAAAGAACGTGGTGCACTACTGGCGGAAGTTCCAAGGGGTGCAGAGGTATTGTTCATCATCGACAGTTGCCATGCAGCTTCCAGTGTACGCAATCGGGTGGTGGAAAGTGAACTGGGCGCTTCCCGCTTTCAGCCCGGCCAAACCACTCCCCGTACTTTGGATTCCTACCTCCTGACCGAAGGGGAGAACATTTACCTACAGCAAAAAAAGCAGGGGCAAAGGATCAGTGTACCTACCCGTGCCTATACCCTACTGGCCGCCTGCGACCGCTTTGAATTGGCGATGGAAACCAAAGACCAGCGGGGCTTGTTTACCAGAACCTTGCTGGATATTCTGGAAAATGCAGGTATGGCATACACCTATGCCGAATTGATGGCCCGGGTCAAAGCGCTGTTGAAGAATACCAATGCCGCCCAATCTCCCCAACTGGAGAACTTTCAAACCAATCAAAGCCAGGTATTCCTCAGCAAAGAAATTCGGCCAACTTTGGCACGCAATCAAATCACTTTCCAGAAAGGTCAATGGCAGGTCAATTGTGGCGCCATCCATGGATTGCCAAAGGATGCAGCAGGAATGGCAAAAGTAAAGATTGCCGTTTTCAACCCAGATAAGAACAGTAAAGATGCCGATTTTCAGGTTGGCGTAAAAGCCGTTTTTTCGGCCTACAGTGTATTGGATATCGATTTGCCCCAAAAAGACTTTTACTGGGCCGCAGTCGATTTTGCATCCTCTTTACCCATCACCGTGGACGCTGATGCGCAAGGTGCCATCGCCTTGCAACGATTCATCGACTACGCTGAAAACAACAACATAAGGCGCAACTGGGAACAATCTTCAGGCCATGAAGCCCCAAAGTACCAGCTTCAGGTAAAAAAAGGCATTGGCAAAATACTTAGGTTAGCTGATACAAAAACGTTATTTGAACCCAGCGAAGACCTGGAGAAAATCAACAGCTACCTCAATCGCATTGCCCGCTGGGAACAATTGTGCGGACTGCAAAATTCAGACAGCAAGATTCAAAATGGCCTGGAAGTGCAGTTTTGTGAAGAGCCCAAAGACAATTCAGCACCGATCCCTTATGCTGAAAGAAAACTGACTTTTCAGCTCCCACAAGATGCCAGTGTTACACGTGATACGTTGTGGTACCATCTTCGCGCCAGAAACCGCTCACAGCAGCCCTTGCATGTGGCCATGTTGTACATCGGGCCTGATTATACCGTACAGGTGCATTACATGCGCCGTATTTTGCCCCCGCAAAGTGATTGGATTAAGCTGGATGAATTGAACCGGGAACTGGAATTGAGTGGCCAAACCCTGCGTTCGATTGAGCGTTTTTTGGTATTGTACAGCACCGAGTATTTTGAAGAGCTGCAATACGAAGAACCCAATAACCGCGATTTGATCAGAAGAAATCTGGCCACCGATGATTGGGCGACGCAGTTGGTAGAGGTAGTCTTGGAGTAGTTACAATTTCTTATATGCTGTGCATCAATGAAAATCTCCAAGAGCAATTGCAATTACCGATCTTGAAGGATAACGCAGATTTTTATCCCGCCTGCGGCGTGATGAACTGGCCACAAATTGCACAAATTTTCACAAATTGAACACTCACTTCGTTCGTGTTTGCACTCGTTAGCGCCAACGGAGTTTGTGCCTCAATTTGTGAAAATTTGTGCAATTTGTGGCAAAAAAAACTTTCGCCACAGGCGAAAGAAAATCCGTGTTCATCCGCTCAATCCGCCCCATCCGCGTTCCCATTAATGTCGCTTTGGAACAACTTAGTAGTGGGGCATCTACCCATATGACGCCAACACCATCTCGCGTGCCTTCGCCACTGCCCTATCCAGTCCAGCCACATTTTTTCCACCAGCAGAAGCAAAATTGGCTTGACCGCCACCGCCACCGTCAATTTCTTTGGCCAGTTCGCGTACCATATTGCCAGCGTGTAGGCCTTTGCCATCTACCAATGATTTGCTGATCGAAACCATCACCATCGGCTTATCGTTGATGACTGCTCCGAATACCACCACTACGTTGCCCAATTCATTGTCGATTTGGGCAGCCAGGTTTTTCAGGGCAGCCTGATCGTTGATGGGCATCCGGGCACTGATGAAGTGGAAGCCGTTTATTTCCTCTGCTTTGGCAATCAAACCGTCTTTCAGTGCGCTGGCTTGAGCTGCAACCAGGCGCTCGATTTCCTTGCGCAATTCCTTGTTTTCATCTTGTAGAGTCGCCACAGCTCTAGCCGCATCGCCCTTGCTCTTGAGAATGCTGCGGATGGCATCCAATTCCCGCAATTCGGCACGGACAAAATGTTGCGCTTGCTCGGCGGTGATTGCCTCGATGCGGCGGATCCCCGCAGCTACGGCGCCTTCGGCAACGATTTTAAACAAACCAATCTGGCCCGTGGATTGTACGTGCGTCCCGCCACACAATTCGCGGCTAAAGTGGGGATCAAAAGTGATCATGCGCACCACTTCGCCATATTTCTCGCCAAAAAGCATCATCGCACCAGTGTTGCGTGCCTCTTCAATGGGCATGTTGCGGTTTTCGTCCAGAGCGATGTTGGCGCGAATTTTTTCGTTGACCAGGTTTTCGATCTCCAGCAATTCGGCTTCGCTTACTTTTTGGAAGTGGTTGAAGTCGAAGCGCAGGCGCTGATCGTCTACGTTTTGTCCTTTTTGGGTGGCATGCTGCCCCAAGATGCGGTGCAATGCAGCGTGCATCAGGTGCGTAGCCGAGTGGTTGGCCGAAATGGCCTGACGGAAATCAGCATCCACTACAGCTTTGACTGGCAAATTGAGATTGGCCGGAAATTCGTCCACGATGTGGATGATCAGGTCGTTTTCTTTCTGCGTATCCAAGACGTTGATGCGGTCAGCTCCAATTACGAGGTAGCCTTTGTCGCCAGCTTGCCCGCCACTTTCGGCGTAAAACGGAGTAGCCCGCAACACCAATTGATATTGATCCTGGTTTTTGACCTTGACGGTGCGGTATTTCAGCACTTTGGTATCGTCTACCACCAGGGCATCGTATCCTTCAAATTTTACTTCGCCGTCGTTGACACTCAACCAATCCCCTACTACTTTGGCGGCATCGGCGCGTGAGCGGTCTTTTTGTTTTTGTAGCGCAGCTTCAAATCCCTCCATGTCCACCTGGATGTTGGCTTCCTGAGCCAACAATTGGGTAAGGTCAATGGGGAATCCGTAGGTATCGTACATGTCGAAGGCATCTTCACCTTTGATCTGGCCTGTTGATTTATCGAGGTCCGCAAAACGCTTCAAGCCTTTTTCAAGGGTGTTCAAAAACGCCGTTTCTTCGCTTTCGATGATTCGGGCAACCTGGGCTTGTTGGGCCTTTAGTTCAGGAAATGCACCAGAAAATGCATCAGCCAGCATGGGAATCAAGGTATGCAAAAAAGGGTGCTTGATGTCCAGAAACGAATAGTAGTAACGTACAGCTCTGCGCAAAATGCGCCGGATTACATAACCAGCTCCCGAGTTGCCTGGCAATTGGCCATCGGCAATGGTGAAGGCAATGGCGCGAATGTGATCCGAGATGACCCGCATGGCAATGTCGGTCTTGGCGTCGCGCTCATAGCTGAAGGTATATTTTTTGCCCGAAACCTTCTCAATGTACTGGATGAAGGGCGTAAAGATATCTGTGTCGTAAGTGGCCTTTTTTTCCTGCAAAACCATACACAGGCGCTCGAAGCCCATGCCCGTGTCCACGTGTTGTTCTGGAAGAGGCTCCAGCGACTTATCGGCTTTGCGGTTGAACTGGATGAATACGTTGTTCCAGATTTCAACCACTCCCGAATTGTCTACGTTGACGAGATCACGGCCAGGTGTTTTGGCACGTTCTTCGTCACTGCGCGTATCGAAGTGAATTTCGGTACAAGGGCCACATGGACCAGTATCCCCCATTTCCCAGAAGTTGTCTTTTTTGTTGCCGTAGAGGATTTGTTCCTGTGGCAAAAAGCGCAACCAGAGGTTCAGTGCTTCATCATCGGGCGGAATATTGGCGGCAGGGTCGCCTTCAAATACCGTGGAGTACAGCCGGTCTTTGGAAAGGCCAAGCACAGCGGTCAGCAATTCCCAACTCCAGGAAATGGCTTCTTCCTTAAAATAATCGCCAAATGACCAGTTGCCCAGCATCTCGAACATGGTATGGTGCGTACCATCGTAGCCTACATCTTCGAGGTCGTTGTGTTTACCGGATACCCGGAGACATTTTTGCGTATCGGCAATGCGCCGCACATCCGGGGTTTGGTTGCCCAGAAAGTAATCTTTGAATTGGTTCATCCCCGCGTTGGTAAACATCAGGGTGGGGTCACCCTTGTTCACCAGGGGAGCCGAAGGAACTATCTTATGTGCTTTGGAAGCGAAAAAATCAAGAAAAGCCTGGCGAATTTCGCGTGCAGTCATCATAAGTATTTGTATTATAAGGAGAAAAGTTCGACTCTTTCAATGTGGATGAGGTACAAAAACCTAACCATTTTAGTTAAGGAACAGTTAAGGAAAAATTAAATGATTCCCTACTTTGGAAATCAGTTCGCATATTTGCTCTTGCTTGCTCCAAAAGTGAGGCAAAACAAAGCAATTTTTTTTGAAAAACGGTCAAATTTCTCTGATTGTTCCGGTGTGAACAGGAAAAAAAGTACTTGCCAAGCAGTTAATGTTGACAATGTGGAAAAATAAAGAGGTATTTTTTTGGTTGAATCAACGTACTGTCTTAATTTGGCACTTCAAAGTCCTGTTCCACGCCAGTAAGAACATCAGAGGAAGCTACAATTTCGGTCCCATCTCAATGAACATATTCTGAGTAAACGCCCCGCAAATTTAGTCAAATTGACCAAGAACTAGCAACATGGGAAAAAATGAAAAATTTATCTACAACATTCAAACCCTGCGGTTTGAAAAGGTAGAGATTAGCTGGCTTACCATCGCATCCAGAGCCTTAACATTTCTAAGTTCCGCAGTTTTCACTGCCTTTCTGTTCTCCATCATTCTCTACCGTTACTTTCCTTCTCCAAAAGAAAAAGTACTCCTGCAGGAAATCGAAGTAATGAAAACCCATTACGAAAAACTGGAAGGAGATTTAACCGCACTCAATGATGAGATGAAACATCTCAATGATCGAGATGCTTACGCGTACCGTACTATTTTTGGGATGAATCCCATTGACGAAAACATCTGGGAAGGTGGCGTTGGTGGACATGATGAATTTCTGAGTCTTCGCGATCTCAAACACAGTGGAGCTTCCATTATCCATGCATTGGATAAAGTACGCAAACTGCGGCACAAAATGGTGGTTCAATCCAAATCATTGGATACCATTATGAATATGGCCAACGAAAAGGAGAAAATGTTGGCCTCAATACCTTCCATCAAACCCGTTCGGGCAGATAAATTGTCAAAACAAGTCAATTTACTTTCAGGTTTTGGTTACCGAATTCACCCGGTATACAAGGTACCACGGATGCATTATGGTCTGGATTTTACGGCTCCTAAAGGCACTTCTATTCAGGCAACTGGAGATGGCGTGGTCAAAAAAGCAGAATACCACAGTGGTTATGGAAAATGTGTGATCATTTCACATGGCTACGGCTACGAAACCCTATATGCGCACATGAGTTCATTTGAAGTACGTGCTGGGCAACGGGTCAAAAGAGGACAGCAATTGGGCAAAGTAGGCAGTACGGGTACTTCTACGGCACCTCACTGCCATTATGAAGTACACCTCAAAGGCAAACAAGTCAATCCGGTTCATTTTGTGATGGATGGGCTTTCTCCCAGAGAATACCAAGCCTTGGTTAAAGCTGCGGAAGGTGCAAATCAGTCCATGGACTAATTTAACTCATCATTTGTTAATATATTTGGAAGCTCACCTAGATATCTAGGCGAGCTTCCTTTGTTTTTGGAAAATAGATTCGTAATTTCGTTTCAAAATATGCCCCATCCTAGTTAATGGTTCCCCTACAAAGACCTATTCCTGTATTATCAGATTATAAAACATACTAATGAACACGGTAATTGTAGATGATGAGTCTTTGTACATCGAGCTTTTGTCTAGAAAGCTGCATCAGGTTGCTCCTGATGTAAATATTATCGCAACATTCAATAGACCTATTGATGCATTGGTTTATTTGCGCCAAAACCAGGTTGATTTAATTTTCCTGGACGTAGAAATGCCTGATATTGATGGTTTTAAATTTTTGGATTTATTCAGGCCCAACGATACTCCAGTTATCTTCGTAACCAGTCATGAAGGCTACGCACTCAAAGCCTTTCGATATGCAGCGGTAGATTACCTGCTCAAGCCCGTACATTCCAACGAACTAAGTGAAGCGATCAACAAAATCAACCGCACCAAAAAAGAGGATCTTTTCTGGCAAATGGATGTTTTGCGCAGTGCGATGAAAGAAATTCAATCTGAAAATTCGAGATTCAATCGACTTGTGTTGAACACCCAGGATAAGGTTGTGGTGTTGGACATTGATGAGATTGTCAACATAGAAGCTTCCGGGCCTTACTCGCAGTTTTATACCATCGATAAAAAGCAATACATGACCAGTAAACCACTGGCACATTACGAAGATCTGCTGCGCAACAACAATTTTTATCGCTTGCATCGCTCTCATTTGATCAACCTCCTCCATGTAAATTCGATCATGAAAGAAGATGGCGTGGTATTGATGCGTAGTGGGACGCAATTGCCTTTCGCGAAAGACAACATCACAAAACTGTTGGAAAATTTGAAGTAAGGTTAGGACTGATGTGGATCGGGTAATAGGATATCGTAGCCTTTCCCGTCCGGGCATATCATTAATTTCCCCCCATTGGCTTCCAGAAAATTTTGAATCAGCGAAATATCCCAATATGGTTTGTGGGTTGAACTATACATTTGTTGGTCATTCCACTTGGCAACGGGTTGTTCAAACTCTTGTACATCTGCAATCCTAATATTAACCAGGCCATTCTCTTCCCATGCACTCAAAACCACTGGAAACATGCTTTTACCTGGTCGATGCGCTACATTTAGGAAAAGATTACGCAAAGCCATTTTTAGCATGGTCATATCGGAATAGAGGTACAAATCTTCGGGAATTGTATGAATGATGGTCAAAAAAGTCCCATTGTTCAATAACTTGAGGTTTTTGTCCAATTCATCGGTCAACGACTTGAGTTGAAACTCCTGGCGCAGGGGTTGATATTGCTGCATCTGTACTCTGGCCGTAAACAGCAAATCTTCCAACAGGGTAATGGTGCGTACAGTTTGGTGCTGCAATTGGGTCAGCATGTTTGATTCAGACAAATAATCAGGGGACTTTGAACTTTGGTCCAGTTTCGACAAAACTTCTTGAATGGTTTGCAAAGGCGTTCTTAATTCATGGGCAATGGCAGCGAATAGCTGATCTTTGATTTGATTCATTTGAAACACCTCTTTTCTATTTTTTTCCAGCTCTTCATTCTTTTTAGTAAGCTCCAAATTGAGTGTTCTCCGGTATCGATACAGAAAATAAATTCCAAAGCCAACTATCAAGGCCAATACAACTACAATTATCGAAATATTCTGGAGGAATTTTATTCTTGAAAATTGGGCAGCATATTGTGAATGAAGGTTTTCACGGGTTTCTAGTTTTGAAAAAACGTCCAGAAGTTCTACGGATTGATTTTTGGCAATTTGAGAAAAAACTTGTCGTCCAATTTTTCGGGATTCTTGAAGCGCCTTCAAGCTGGCACCATACTGTTTAAGTTCTTTTAACACTTGCGAATGGATCTGTAACATCCAGGGCTCAAAGGATTTAATTTCTTTGTGTTGAGCTATAAACAATGCCTGTCTAACGAAAAACCTGGCTGAGTCAATTTGCCCCAAATTGAGGAAAGCCAGGGCAATCCCTGCATTTGACACGGCCTGAATTTGAGCATCTTCACTCGAAGTACTCAACTCTTTGGCCCTACGGGCGAAATAAAGCGCTTTATGAGGTTTTTGATTGCTTAAATAAAGATTGCTGAGGCTATAGCAAACCCGCGAGGTGAGATAACTCAAGCCAAATTGTTCAGATTCTTTTAAAGCAAGTTCTTGGCGATAAATAGCCATATTGGTTTTACCCTTAGGCGAATAATTTTCTCCAAGGTAAAAATCGGTCATGACTTTTACGGTGGGCGAAGGATAATCCTTCATTTCAGCCAAGTTTTTTTTGAGCAGGTATTCCGCTTTTCCATACTGTCCCAAAGCCGTATATGATCCTGCTAAATTGGCCCTGGTATGACAGGTCAAATTAAACCCCTCGGAACTTTTTTTGGATAAATATAGTGACCGGAAGGAATATACCATTGATGTGGAATAATCCCCTTTCAATGAAAATACATTGGCGATATTGGAGAAATTCAAAGCCATGATTAAGGGCTGCTCTTTTTCAGAAATCAACTTGATTGATTTGAGGTAAAATTGCAGCGCAGATTTCAGGTTTCCTTCATCAAAAAATTCGTTGCCTTTGTTGCCATAAGCTCTGGCCAAGAGTAGGTCATCTCCAAGTGTTTGAGCTAAACTCAGCGCTTGGTTGTTGTAAAAATAGGCAGTATTGGAATTGATATACATCCATTGGTCGTGCAAATCAAGGTAAAGATTTGCTTTCTCCGTTTTGATTTCAGTTTTGGCCAGTCTTATTTCCAGCTCAGCTCGCTTATTTGGGTCGTATGGCTTGATTTGTGCCCATGCAGCCCCACCAACAAATTGCAACAATGCAGTAATCAACACAGTATGGAAAGTCTTTTTAATTTTGATTCCTGTCATGTTTTTACAATTAAAACCGTGGTGCATAAACAGATAATAGAATGTTTCCAGTGGATCAACCCAATGGTAATATTATCGAAAAAATACAGCCCTGTTCTATGGTAGCTTTGCCTTTCAACTTTCCGCCTTGCTTTTCAAGAAACTGCCTGACCAGAGAAAGCCCCATTCCCGAACCAACTTCTCCTTTCGTTCCAAAACGAGAGAGTTGTCCGTCCAACGCTTTGCGGAGCTGTTCCTCAGTCATTCCGATTCCGTGATCTTTGATGTGAATGGCTAATCCTTCATCGATCTGTTCGGCATAAATTATCACCTCTTGCCCCTCATCAGAAAATTTAATGGCATTGGTCAGCAAATTGCGCAGGGCCATACGAATCATTACAGGGTCACTGTTCAATGTAAAATTGACGCAGACTTTATTGTTTAGTTGCACTCTTTTTCCTGCAAAAATAACTTTGATTGCATCTTCCAACTCGTCAATAATTGGTCGAAGTTTGAACTCTTCTTTGAAGGGTTGGTAGCTGTTCATTTGAATTTTTGCCCATAGAAGGAGATTTTCAAGCAATACGCTGGTCTTTGCAGTCTGCTGGTGTAGCAGATTGATCCAATGACTCCGGTCTTGTGTTGGCAAATCCGTCTCGTTCAAGGTATCCAATACCGCCTGAATGGCCCAAAGTGGCGAGCGCAAGTCATGAGAAATGACCGCAAAAAGCTGATTTTTGACATGGCTTAATCGTTCCAATTGGTCTTTTTGTTCTTTAATTTGTACACTTTGCAAGGTCAAAAGGCGATTGGCTTTTTGATTGAGCAAAATTTTAAAGATAAAAAACAAACTGATCAACACGGATAAGGAGATTATTCCAGCTAGAAGATGCCAAATCAAGGCCTCTTCTTTTAAGCGATGATTGATGCGTCGCTTGGTTTCTTGCTCCGATTTAAGAATGGTAGCTTGCTGGCGTTGCCGCTCTATGTCTAGCTTTTTTTCATTTGAAGCGATTTCATCATTCAGATTTTCAGCATTTTCCAGGGCAACCAACGCCGCAAAAGTTTTTCCTTTTTGTTCCATTAATTCAGATTGGAGGCTCCAAATCTCTCTCTCTGTTGATTCCAGGCTTTTATTTATTGCCCCTTTCAATGCACAACTGTTGTAAAGTAAGGCTGAGTCCAATTGGTTTTCCGCAAAAAAAATTTTTGCGATAAGGTAATTGGAAAAATTGACACTATTGGAATCGCGAAGCAGGAGTGCAATTGCTTTATTGTTGAATCCACACTCTTTGGCTTTTTCCATGTAGCCCAGTTCAAGGCTTACTTCACAAAAGTCCTTTAAAACATTCATCTCCAAAAAGTTCAGGTGATGTTTGTTGGCTATTTTTTGTACTTTGGATAATACGGAAAAAGCGCTTCGATACTTTTTTTGCGCAGCATAATTTTTTCCAATAGCATAAAGAATATCGCACAATTCAGGAACAAGATGCGCTTCTTGGGCCAACGACTTTCCTTTGGCTAAAACGGTCAAGGATTCGGAGTGCTGTTCCATCTCTAAAAGACATTGCCCCTTATGGCAGTACAATCTAGTTTCTAGAAGGTATGATTGTACCCTGTATTTGTGTAATATATCCAAACCGAGCTGATAATAATCAATTGCTTTTTGATAGTTGGATTGGTTCAAAAAAATTTGCCCAATTTTGTAATAAACTTTGGCTTGAGATTCATAGTCTTTCGATTTATGCAAATATTCACTTGCAGAAAGAAAACTTTTCACTGCATGTTTGTTGTCATGTTCACGTTTGGCAAGGGTACCTTCAAGTTTGAAATATTCGCCCCAGGCTTTATTCATATTGAGTTTTTGAACCAGTGGTCTCACTTTTTTGAGCTGAATCCTTGCTTGTGGATAGTCTCGCTTATCATCAAGGTAAAATTCAACTAGATCAAAATAGGCTTTCGTTTTTTCCTCTATGGTAGCATTTGGAGATAAAATGATCTGCTTAGGATTCAAGTTGGATTTGCCAGACAATCCTCCCAGACTGCCTAGAAAACCGATAATGGTAAGCATTCCTATTTTTATTGCAACAATAAGTCGCAGATTTTCCACGTTACTTGATTTTTATTGTCAACGAGTAAACATTGGAGGGGAAATCTTGCAAAATTACTTGCAAAAAGATGCAAAGTGCCTTCAGTAAAAAATAGTACCTGTTGGTAAAGTATTTGCCTGACCTAAGTAAAATAGAACTTGATGCTCTTTTTACTGACGTAATTTAGCATTGTCAAAAACATACAAGTCTCTTAATTAAGACTAACCTCAAAAGATACCGTGCGAAGCTATAACTTTTGCATTTAAAATTCAAGTATTACAGTGTTCCATTGTTGGCGTCCTGCTTTTTGGGGCGTTTTTTTTTACCTTTCCATAACAATACATTTTCGGATCGAGCCTGCTCCATCAGATCATTGATTGGATTTGTCTTTGAAAGCCCGCGTTGCTTTTGCTATATTTGCGCCGCGAAAACAAGACAATTATGGCCAATACCGCTTACGAAACCATTATCGGCTTAGAAGTACACGTTCAGCTGGCAACCGAAAGCAAAGCATTTTGTGGTGACGATGCCAGCTTTGGCGGTGAGCCCAATACCCACGTGAGTGCGGTCTCCTTGGGGCATCCGGGTACTTTGCCAAAGGCCAATGGTCGGCAAATTGAATTGGCTACTCGGCTTGGTCTTGCCTTGGGTTGCAAGATCAATACCCATAATGCATTTGACCGCAAAAATTATTTCTACGCCGATTTACCCAAAGGCTACCAGATTACGCAAGACAAAGCACCCATTTGTATTGGTGGATCCTTGTCGATCAAAATTGGGAATACCTGGAAGTCAATTCGCATTCACCATATTCACATGGAAGAAGATGCGGGTAAGTCAATACATACCATGGCACCTCGCCATTCTTTTATAGATTTGAATCGGGCTGGTGTTCCGTTGGTAGAGATTGTTACGGAACCAGACTTGCGTTCTGGTGAAGAAGTAGATGCTTTTATGACTGCAATGCGCCAGTTGGTGCGTTACCTCGAAGTTTCAGATGGCAACATGGAGCAGGGATCGCTGCGCTGTGATGTCAACATTTCCATCCGGGAGCAGGGGGCTACGATACTGAATGACCGCTGCGAGGTCAAAAACGTGAACTCCATGAAGTTTGCCCGCCAAGCCATCGATTATGAAGTGCGGCGTCAAATTGGGCTGGTAGAGGCTGGCGGAAAAGTAAAGCAACAAACGCTTAATTTTGACCCCAATACCGGAGTAACCTCCCCATTGCGCGAAAAAGAAGATGCCCATGATTACCGGTATTTTCCTGAACCTGATCTTCCTCCGGTGGTTTTGTCCAGTTCATACATTGATGAAATAAAAGCTCAATTGCCCATTTTGCCGGAGGCGATGCACCGCGATTTGATGGAGAAATACCAGCTTTCAGATTACGATGCGAATATCATTAGCGAGGAAAAAGCAACCGGATTGTTTTTCCTTAATTTGGTGCAACATACCAGCAATTATAAAGCTGCCGCAAATTTGGTCATCAACCGCATTCTGCCTTGGTGCCAGGAGCTGAAGCATTCATTGGCTCAGTTCCCTTTGCCCCCCCAACAACTGGCCGCATTGATTCAACTGGTGGAAACAGGTAAACTGAGCAACACTGCCGCTTACCAAACCCTATTTCCTGCCATGCTGGCCAATCCAGCGCAAGATCCATTGGCCTTGGCCGAAAAATTGAATTTGCTCCAATCTTCCGATGGTGATTTCTTGCAAAAAATTGCAGAAGAGGTGCTGACCCAGTTTCCAGATAAAGTAAAAGAGTACCAAAAAGGGAAAAAAGGTTTGATCGGCTTTTTTATGGGAGAACTCATGAAACGTTCAAAAGGAAAGGCAGACCCCAAGGTTGCAACTGGAATTTTGGAGACCCTGCTGAATCAGCGTTGAGTTTTATTTGTAATTCCGGATGTCTACCGCAGTATCGCAAAAGCTGTAATCCGTTTCAACGTTTGATGCAACCACGATGCTGCGGGTATTGCCAAATCGAGCAATGAGTTCGGCATACCATTGAGTGCCTTGTGCATCAAGGTTGGTAGTGGGTTCGTCCAGCAACAACAAAGGAGCCTCTGAGCAGATGGCCAGCACCAATTTCAATCTTTGCTTCATTCCTGAAGAAAAATTGCGGATTTCATTGTCTCGGGAGCGTTCAAATCCCAACAAGGAGATGATGTCATTGGAAGACAGATTCTGCTGAAATGGTTTGAATTTGCAGTGAAAATCAATTGCTTCCTGCAAGCTGAATTCCTCAATCAGTTCAATATAAGGTGCAGCAAAAGCAAGGTGAGCATAAACTTGGTCTAGTTCCAAGTTCTGTTTTGCAGTGCTAAACAGCACCTTGCCTTTTGAAGGCGTAAGGTGGCCACAAATTATTTTCAACAAGGTAGATTTACCGGAGCCGTTTGGGCCAGTGATGGCAATTCGGCTGCCGGGTTCAACGCACAGATCTACGCCGCGCAAAATCCAATCGCGGCGAAAACGTTTACCTACTTGATTCAACTCAACCTTCATTGGCCAAAGCACTTCCGTTGATGTGGCGCAAGCCCTTCATGATCTCGGGTTTGTTGCGTACAAATTCCAAAATATGCGCGCGTTCTTCGGTAGGTTCAATTTGCTCTTCAATGATATCGATGGCACGGGATAACCGGACACCTTTTACAAACAGAACCCGGTAAATATCGTGGATGTGATTGATTTGCTCCTGCGAAAAATTTCGACGCTGGAGTCCAATTACATTCACTCCGGCATAAGAAAGGGGTTCCCGAGCTGCTTTCACAAATGGAGGTACGTGCTTGCGTACCAATGAGCCACCTGCAATAAAACTATGGGCGCCAATGTGGGTAAATTGCTGTACAGCAACCAAGCCTTCCAGAATGGCCCAATCTTCGATTTCAACATGACCGGCCAAATTTACGTTATTGGCCAAAATCACATGGTCACCCAAGGTACAGTCATGCGCAACGTGTGCGTAAGCCATGATCAGGCAATGTTTGCCAATCTTGGTACTGCCTGCTGCTGCCGTGCCCCTGTTGATGGTCACAAATTCTCGAATTGTGGAATTATCGCCGATCGTTGCGGTGGTTACTTCGCCTTGAAACTTAAGATCTTGAGGAATACCCGAGATGACTGCTCCAGGAAAAATACGCACGTTGTGGCCGATCCGGGCACCATCAAAAATGGTGACATTCGGCCCGATCCAGGTATTGTCTCCAATGATCACATCTTTGTCGATATAACAAAAAGGGCTGATCGTTACATTGGACCCGATTTTTGCATCGGGGTGAACAGAAGAAAGGTGCTGCTGGTTCATCTTCAAGATCGCTTGACGATTTGGGCGGTAAGGCCCGCTTCCGAAACAATTTTGTTGCCTACATAGATCGTTCCTTGCATTTGGCAAATTCCCCGACGGATGGGTGCCAATAGCTCCATTTTTATCAAGAGCGTATCTCCAGGAACTACCTTGCTTTTAAATTTTGCTTCTTCAATCTTTAAAAAGTAAGTATCCCAATTGCCTGGATCTTCTACCGTAGACAATGCTAAAATACCGCCAGTTTGAGCCATTGCCTCAATTTGTAAAACGCCAGGAAAAACCGGATTACCAGGAAAATGTCCTTGGAAAAATCCTTCGTTAAAAGTAATATTTTTTACCCCAACTACGTGACTATTCGACAAGTCGATGATTTTGTCGACCAGCAAGAATGGATAGCGGTGAGGCAACCAGCTTGCAACTTTAACTGAATCGAATAGCGGTTCTTTATCCGGGTCGTATTTGGGCTTGCCTTTGAGTTTGCGATCTTCCAGATACTGCTTTTTTAGGAGTTTGGTAAACTCGAAATTGGCTTTGTGTCCTGGTTTGGTCGCCACAATTTTCCCTTTGATGGGTTTGCCCAATAAGGAAATATCGCCGATGACATCCAGTAATTTATGCCTGGCTGGTTCATTCTTGAATTGCAATTGTACGGTATTCAAGATGCCTTCTTTATCGATTTTGATGCTTGGTTTACCTATTTTGGTTGCCAATCCATCCAACTCCTCTTGGGTCACAGGGCGATCCGCAATAACGATGGCATTGTCCAGATCTCCCCCTTTGATCAAATTTTGGCTAAACAAGTAGTCCAATTCATGAAGAAAAACAAAGGTACGACAAGGTGCTATTTCTTGTTCGTAATCTTCCAGACTGTGCAATTGTGCATACTGCTGTCCCAATACCTTGGAGTTGAAATCGATCATGGTAATGACCTCAAAACCATCGTGGGGCAGCGCCATCAATTCTGCACCGGTTTCTTCGTCCCGATAAGTGATGGGTTCGGTGATTTCGAAGTATTCCCGATCGGCATCTTGTTCTTCAAAACCTACATCTTGCAAGGCCTTCACAAAATGTCGGGCGCTTCCATCCAGGATAGGAATTTCGGGGCCATCAATGGTCATCAGAACGTTGTCCACACCCAAACCAACCAATGCAGAAAGTACATGTTCGATGGTACTCACCTGGGCCTCATCCGATTTGATCGTAGTGCCTCTGGTGGTTGAAATTACCCTGCTTACATCGGCATTCACGATGGGTTGTCCAGGGAGGTCTACCCTTTGAAATTTATGGCCGTGATTTTCCGGTGCGGTATTAAAGGTCAAAGTCACAACTTTACCCGTGTGCAAGCCTACACCACTAAGCGAGGCGGCTTTTTTAATGGTACGTTGTTTTTTCATAATGAGTTTCTGCTGAGACGATTATACAATAAATAATCGAATGAATATAGATTTAAAATGCAGCTTGACTAAATATTGGAACGCCATTACTGCATTTCCAGAATTTTGATCAATCGTCATTTTTGGACATCAGTTTTTCCAGTTCTTTTACGCGCTTGGCCAGTTCAGGGAGTTGTTTGAAGACAGTATGAGCGCGGATAAATTGGTGGTAGTCAAATGCTGGGTAACCAAACAATGCCTGATTGGGTTCTTTTACATTTGAAGCAACGCCACTTTTGCCTTGAACTCTTGTTCCATCTGCCACTTTCAGGTGTCCGGCTACAGCAACCTGGCCACCAATCTGGCAATTTTTTCCCACTTTGGAACTTCCTGCAATACCCGCTTGAGCGGCGATGACTGTATTTTCACCGATTTCTACATTGTGGGCTATTTGTACCAAATTGTCAATTTTCACCCCTTTCCGAACTATCGTAGATCCCATTGAAGCTCGATCAACCGTGGAGTTTGCCCCAATCTCTACGTCTTCTTCAATGAGCACATTGCCAATTTGGTTGATTTTCTTATAGGTTCCATCCTCTTGAGGCGCAAACCCAAAACCATCCCCACCGATAACCACCCCTGGATGAAAGATGCAACGATCCCCAATCACGCATTCGTACAGCACTTTTACACCGGTTTGTAAGTGGCACTCATTGCCAATTTGAGCGCCTCTCCCAATGTACACTTGAGCATCGATTTGTACATCATTGCCAATTTCTACATCATCTTCGATGATTGAAAAAGGACCAACAAATACGTTTTCACCCAATTTTGCACTGGGACTAATTATACTTTGCGGATGGATACCGCTGGATTTAGTTACTGGAGCGCCAAATTTGTCCAACAGTATGGCGATACTTGCATACACATCATCCACCCGGATCAGGGTAGCCTGGATTGGAGACTTAGGCAAAAAACTACGATTTACCAAAACTGCACTGGCCGTAGTCGTATACAGATAGGGTTCGTATTTGGCGTTTCCTAAAAAGGTGATGACGCCTTCTCCACCTTCCTCAATCTTGCCAGGTCGGGTTACCCGTTGTTCAGGATTGCCTTCAATCGTTCCATTCAGTAGGTATGCTAGGTCTTTTACTGTAATTTCCATGGCGCAAAGATAGAAAAGTTATCGTTTATCCGTTGTGTTTGGTTTTGTATTCAAATGCGATACAAAAATCAGTGGGCTTCTGCGGCAGCTTTACTGGCTTCCACTCCATCAACAGCTTTCTTCCGAGGTATAAAAAACATCAACGGAAAGCAGATTACGAAGAATACAGAAATGAGGCGAAAGGTGTCCAAATACGACAGCAGATAGGCCTGTTTGTTGAGGGTCATTTCCAGAATGCCGTATGCTTGTTGGGTCGCAGTTTCAAGACTGGCACCTGTTTTGGCGATAATATTTTGGGTTATCGCATTAAGCCGCTCGGTGAATGCCGGATTGGTTACATTCATATTTACCACCAGATCGGCACGGTGTTGTGCAAATTGGTTTGCTACGTAGTTGTTGGCCATAGCAATGCCAAAAGCCCCACCCAATTGACGAACCATGTTGCTAATGGCAATGGCTGACGGGTAATCTTTGGGCGATAATCCGGCAATGGATTGCGTAATCAGCGGCAACTGCATCAAGGCAATCCCAAAGGTGCGGAGTACCAACACATAAAAGAAATCGGCACGATTGGCAAAACCATTCATAGAGCCCCCGTACCAACCAAAGGTAAAAAACAGGACGCAGCCAACGAGCATAAAAGGCACAGGAGACGCGCCGGATCCCATTGCTTTTCCGATAAATGGAAAGATAAAAACCCCAACCAGGGTTGGAAACAAAATCGACAATCCAGTTTCCAAAGGCGTAAATCCATTAATGCGCTGCACCAAAACCGGAAAGACATAAACAGAGGTAAACAATCCAATTCCAACAATAAATGCAACGATGTTGGTGATGGCCTGGGTGCGATTGCCCAATATCTTCAGATTCACCGCTGGTTGGGCGGTGGTAAGTTCCTGATAAATAAACCAGAATACGCCAACCAATGCTGTAAGGGTCAGCACCTGAATGTTGCGGGAGTCGTACCATCCCTCCGATTCGCCGCGCTCCAGTACGTACTGCAAGGAAGCAACGCCTATTGCCAAGGTTGCTATTCCCAGGTAATCAATCCGAATATTGGCTTTATTTTGGCCTTCTCCTTCTTTTTTATCGATAAAATTGTAGGAAAGAACAGTAGCCAACAAACCGATTGGCAAATTGATGTAAAAAATCCAGGGCCAGCTCATACTGTCCATAATGTACCCACCAAGCGTGGGGCCAAGGGTAGGACCCAATACGATCCCCATGCCAAATAGCCCTCCTGCAATGGCGCGATCTTTTGGTTCAAAAGCATCAAAGAGAATGGCCTGCGAGGTAGACAGCAGTGCTCCACCGCCAATGCCTTGAATAAAGCGCCAAAAAACCAGCATGGGAAGATTACTCGAAGCCCCACACATATAAGAGGCTATCGTAAAGATGATCATCGAAATGATGTAGTAGTTCTTTCGGCCAAAGTACTCTCCCAGGAATCCAGTGAGAGGAATAATGATCACGTTGGCGATGGCGTAGGAGGTAATCACCCAAGCCACGTCTTCTACATTTACGCCCAAACTGCCCGCCATGTTAAACAATGCTACGTTGACAATCGAGGTGTCGAGAAGCTCCATTATGGCAGCAGTGATGGTCGTCAAGACAATAATTGCTCTAGCAAAACCCTTGGGTGTTGTCGACATATCGATCTTATTTGATGGGTACAACTACTTTGGTACTCATCCCAGTTCGTAGAATGGTATTGGGTTGTTGCTTGAGGATGATTTTTACCGGGATGCGTTGTACTACTTTTACAAAGTTGCCACTGGCGTTGTCTGGTGGCAAAAGGGCAAATCTTGCTCCAGTTGCTCCTGCGATGCTCTCAATCTCGCCTTCAAAATCGATTTTTGGATAGGCATCCACTTTGACTTTGACTTTGTCGCCAGCGTGCATTTTTGCCACCTGCGTCTCCTTAAAGTTGGCGGTAATCCAAACATTTTGATCATCCAGAATAGAACAGATGGGGCTGCCGATGTTCAACAATTGTCCAATTTGTACGGCCTTTTTTGAAACTACGCCATCACAAGGAGCGATTACCGCAGCATAAGACAGTTGTAAACGGGCAAAATCCAATTCAGACTTGCGCTGTTCGATAATGACCTTGGCCAATTCAATTTGCTGTTGGGCGGTACCCAGTTGTTTTTTGGCCACACTCTCCTGGCTTAAACCTGCTTTAGATTGCTTCTTGGCTACATCCACTTGTTTGCTTACGGCTTCCAATTGGCGCTCTGATCCTTTAAGAATGGCATCAGCAGCATCTTTCTCCGTTTTGATGGCATCAAATTGCTGTTGGGTTACTGCTTTCTGAGCCAACAGCACCGTATAGCGCTTGAAGTCTTCATTGGCCTTCCAGGCGCGGGCTTTTGCTGCATCAATGTTGGCCTGAGCGGTAGCAATTCCAGCTCCAACCGCATCTACACTGCCCACGGAGGTTTCAAAGTTCGATTTAGCCAGTCCCACATTGGTGCCGGCAGTACCCGCATTGGCCTGGGTGATGTCCAGATTGACCTCTGCATTTTTCAGCGCGATTTCCGCTTGCTGAACGCGCAAACGAAGTTCACGATCATCCAGCAAGACCATGGTATCGCCTTTCTGAATGCGTTGATTGTCTTTAATCCTTACCTCGAGCACGTATCCTGAGGTTTTGGGGCTTATGGTCGAGATGTTGCTTTCCAAATAGGCATTTTCGGTTTCTTCATTGCTAAACATATAAGCCAAGGTACGAACGATGAATATACCTGCAATAAGCAATACCGCTCCCAGAATTAAAGGAAGAACCTTCATTTTTTTCTTATTTTCTGCCATGACGGATGTTATAAATGATGGATAAATGTTGAAGAATGAACCAGCTTGCCTTACTGCCCAATCGATTTTTGCAATTTTGCATAAGCCAATTCTGCATCCACTTGAGCATTGACCAGATTGAGTTGTGCTTGTGTATACAGCCCATCTGCTTCGAGTAACTCCGTCAGGGTGGCCACCTGACTGTTGTAGCGCAAATTCATGATGCGTTGATTTTCTTTGGCCTGATCAATGGATTTTTGGGCCAGGGTGATTTTTTGTAAGGCCGTTTGATAGGTCAATACCTGGGCGTTGACTTCCATTTTGATGTCGGAAGTCAAATATAGTTGTTGGTACTGGGTTTGTGCAAGATTGGCTTTTTGCTCTTCAATCATTGCTTTGGTAGCATACAGATTGACCAGGTTGTAAGTGGCCGTGAGGCCAATTGCCCAAGTACCTTTGAAAGCATTTTCTTGTGGAAAAATCCGCTGATTGGGCAGATTGTAATCGTAGTTGGCCCCCAAACTTATCACGGGAAAATAATTGCCCCGGCTGATTTCTACGGCGCGTTCGCCCGCCAGTTTCCGAAAATTCATTGCTTTTAACTCCGGGCGGTTTTGCAATGCCTCATCGATGAACGTTTGGGTGGCAAGTACATCTCTTTTTGATTCAGGAGACTTTTGTTCGGGTTCGATTTGGGTTTCAGTAGGTAAACCAAGAATCAAACAAAGGTTAAAAATGCTGATGTCGATAGCTGCTTGAACGTCGGCAAGATTTTGTTGGTAACTTGCCTGAGTAAGCTCCAGTTTTAGTACATCGTTTTGAAGCGCCAATCCCTGATTAAAAAAATTCCGGGTATCGGTAAGCCGACTGTCCAGGGTTTTGAGGTTTTCTTCCAGAACCTGCTTCGAAGCCAGTAGTTTACTGTAGCTGAAGTAGGCATTAAGGAGGTTGAGTCGCACTTCAGCCTTGTCTTTTTCCGCATCTAGAATACTTGCTTTTTCAAGAAATTCTGTTGATTTCAAAGTATTTACAGCGCGTGATCCAGTAAAAATGCCGTATTGAATCCCAATTCGGTTGTAAGATTGATTGAGAATTTGTGGATTGAGGACTACTTCCGGGGAGCTAGGCGAAAAACGGACAGTGAAAGGCGTTACGTTGTTGCTGATCCGCGTGTAGTTGGTACTTAGATTGACGCTGGGAAGCAATTGGTTTTTAATCTGCGTTACCCGAGCATGGATGGCTTCGAGTTTTGCAGATGAGATTTGCAAAACTTTGCTGTTTTGCAATCCCAATGATACCGCTTCACTGAGTGACAATTTCCTTGGGCCTTGGGCTTGCAAATGGGGGTTGCCGTATGCCAACAGGAAAATCACACTGAGCATGGTTATTTTATTCAACATGGCTTGCGCTTATTTATTCAAAAGTTTGACTAATTATTCACCCGTTCTTACGAGGGGTTAACCATCAGATGAGACCGCATCATCTCGATTATATGCCTTTTGAGCCTATCGCGATAATCCAAACCATATACCGTCTCCTTATCCTCCAGCTTAAAAAGCTTCATCCCGATTGCCGACATATTGATCCATTGAAAAATGATGGCAAAAATGGATGAGAGGGTCATTTCTACATCGATATTGGGTTTGAAATCTCCCTTTTCAATACCTTCTTTGAAAAAGGATAAAATGATCACCATATTAAGGTGTATGTGTTTTACAATGAAATCGCTGTTTTCGGGGCGTGCGTTGATGGAAAGCTCTTGTCCCATCACCTTGGTAAATTTGATGTTTTCAAATAGTCGATCTACATACAAATCAATGGTTTTACTCAATTTTTCCCATGGTGTTTGGTCGCTGTCGCGCAAAACCTCTAGTTTTTCGCGAATTTTGGGTACTTTTTCTTCAATCAAGGCCCTAAAAAGACCTTCTTTTGACCCAAAATAGTAAGAGATCATGGCGATGTTGACACCGCAGCCCTTATGAATCATGCGGGTAGATACCGCATCATATCCATGTTCGGCAATCAGCTGTTCGGCGGCGCGCAACAGCTTTTCGCGACTGTCCACCCCTTCTATGTTTTTTTTTCTACCACTAATCATGCTGTAAAGATAATGGTTAGAAGTTAATTAATCAATCGTTTGATTAATTTTTTATCCCTAATTCATTTTCATTTAAAGGAGAAATCAGTCGCATCCAAATGCCACTGAATAGCTGTTTTTGAAAGAAACAAGCCTATCTTTGCAATCAAAAAATTACTCCATTGGATCGAACCATACGCATTGGCACCCGTGGCAGCAAGTTGGCGCTGTGGCAAGCCGAATTCACTCAAGTGAAACTTCAAGAAGCGGGATACGCTTCAGAGTTGGTAATCATCAAAACAACGGGTGACAACACCCAGCATCTCAATCTGAGTTTTGATAAAATTGAGGGCAAGGGATTTTTCACCAAGGAAATAGAAGACGCATTGCTGCGTGGGGACGTTGATATGGCGGTGCATTCCATGAAAGACATGCCCACCAGTTCTCCAGAAGGCTTGGTGCTTTCGGCTGTTTCTTACCGGGATGATCCATCCGATTGGTTGTTGGTACGCAAGGAAAGCATCGAAGAAGGTAAATTGTTTCAATTGAAGCAAAATCCCATCATTGGCACTTCTTCCGCTCGTCGGAAAGCGCAATTGCTGGATTTGCGACCAGACGCTACACTCAAAGACATCCGGGGCAATGTACCGACACGGGTGGATAAACTAATGCAAGGCGAATTTGATGCCATCATGTTGGCAGCGGCAGGGTTGAGCCGTTTGGAACTGGATTTATCGGGAGTGCATGTGATTAAGTTTGACCCTCGCGAGTTTGTACCGGCGCCAGCTCAAGGGGTATTGGCCTATCAAACCTGTACGGAAGACAAAGTCATGCGCAAAGTGCTGCAACACCTGCACCACTCGGAGGTAAGCGCAGTAACCAATATTGAAAGGCGAATTTTGCAATTGATGGAAGGTGGCTGCCAGATGCCTCTTGGGGTCTATTGCGAGCAAGATGCAGCTGGCAATTACCACGTATGGGCTTCCAAAGCAGCAGCCTGGAATGCCCCGGTAAAAAAGGTACGCATGTCTTCAAGCACCAGCTATCTGTTGGCGGAAAGGGTAGCTGAGGAGTTGAAAAAATAAAGATTTCGGGTAATAAACAGAAATCATGAAAATTTTCATCTCTCGCGAGCTGAGTTTGGATAGTCCTTTTTATAAAATTTTACCTACTGAAAAGGTTCAGCTTTTTGGAGAATCACTAATTGCTTTTGAGCGAGTGGAATATGAGGCCATTCCAGAAGCGGACTGGTGTTTTTTTTCCAGCCGCAATGCGGTCAAATTTTTCATGGATGGATTAAAAGCTGCCGAACTCAGTTTGCCCTCCTCCATTCAATTGGGCACATTGGGTGAAGGCACCTCAAGAGCACTGAAAGGACTAGGTTACGTGGCTGATTTTGCGGGCAATGGAGATCCCGAAACGGTCGGTCAAGCATTTGGAATTGTAGCAAGCGGGAAGCGGGTTTTGTTTCCACGGGCGGCTCAATCGCGGGAAAGCATCCAAAAAAGTTTGGTTAAGACTGTAACCATTCTCGATTTGGTGGTTTATGACAATGTACCCCGTCAGGATTTTGAGGTTCCCCAGGTTGATATTGTGGTGTTTACCAGTCCGCTCAATGTACAGGCTTATTTTGCGCGGTATGCTTTGCTAGAAGGTCAAAAAGTAGTAGCCATTGGCCGCACTACGGCCCAGGCAATTGCGGATTTGGGCATCAGCAACGTAATCACCGCGCCTACCCCTACGGAGGAGGTATTGGCCGAAATTTGTAAATCACAGCTTGCCATATGATGAAGATTTCAAGCACATTTTCCTTGGTTGTAGTACTAATTGTTCTGGGTTTTGCCTGCACAACACGCAAAGCAGATTACTCGGAATTCAATCAGTTTTATGATAAATTCATGCAAGATTCCCTGTTTCAGGTACAACACATTCAGTTTCCAATGGAAGGCTTGCCCGACAATGCAGCAGGTTACGAAGGTGACCTCCGCGATTTTCGTTGGACTGCCGAAAACTGGCGCATGCATCGCCCTATTGATTTTCAAAAGAGTAAATTTGTACAAAATTTTGAAACCCTGGGGGATGAACTGATCATTGAAAACATCAGTGATCGGGATTCGGGCTATGGAATGATGAGGCGCTGGGCAAAAATTGGTGGCGAATGGTCGTTGATTTACTACGTTGGCATCAATCCCCTACAGGAAAAACAATAGTCAGAAAAATCAATACATCTGATAACACCCAATCCACATGTACAAGCATTCAACTGAAGTTTTTGGAAATTTCACCAAGCATATTTTAAGCAATGAGCAGTCTGGCAACAAATTGGTGATCTTGCCTGAGTTTGGAGCCATTGTGCTTGATCTTCAGCTCAAAGGGGTCAATTTGGTGGATGGGTATCAAACGCCTCAAGAAGTAATCAACAACAGTTGGTCAAAGAATACCGTGTTGTATCCCTTTCCAAATCGGTTAAAAGATGGAACCTACACCTGGGCGGGACAAACGCATCGTTTTTTTGCCAATGAATCCCACACCAATACGGCACTGCATGGTTTTGGACAAGACAAACCCATGAAAGTAACCCTGATGGAAGTCGAAGAGACTTCGGCAGCCATCACTTGCTTGTACACCGATTACGCCAGTCACGAAGCTTACCCCTTTCGTTTCAGTGTGGAGATGACATTTTCCCTTTCTGATGAAGCCGGTTTTGCCCTACAATTGACCTTGCGCAACCACGACGAGCAAGCGATCCCCGCTGGCCTGGGTTGGCATCCTTACTTTAGTTTGGGACCAAAAGCAGATGCCTACAAATTGAAAATGCCCGAATGCCGCATCGTTGGCAATGACGAAAGAATGCTTCCAACCGGAAAAACATATGAATACGATGATTTCAACGCTTTACGTCCATTGGGAATAACGGTGCTCGACAACTGTTTTGAATTGCCAGTAAAAGAGGGAAAAGCGGAAGTGATTGTACAAGGTGAAAAAGGTACTTTGCATTATTGGCAAGAAACCGGAGCAGGCAAGTACAATTTCCTCCAGGTATTTATTCCGCCACTTCGCCACTGCATCGCGCTGGAGCCGATGACCTGTGCACCAGATGCCTTCAACAATGGCATGGGGCTCGCAAAACTGGAACCTGGAGAGATGCTGAAGGGAAAATTTGGGGTATCATTTGAGAAATCATAGAATCTATTGCACACTAATCGGAGGAATTTACCGCATCAACACCACTTCGCCTTTGCGCATTTGAAATTGGCCGTCGACCAATTCTACTTTTACAACGTAAGTGAATACATCCGGGCGCAAATCCAAACCTTTGTATCGGCCATCCCAACCTCGCCGACTTTCGTTGGGCAGGAAATCCTGGTCTTCGTAAATGAGCAGTCCCCAGCGATTGAAGATTTGCATACTAACCACTCGTTTGATTTGTTTTCGATTGGCAAATACCCCTAACTGGTCGTTCAATCCATCCCCATTGGGTGAAAATCCATTGGGAATGAACAAATCAATTTGCTGATTGAGTTTGATATTGATAAAAGCAGATCCCTGACAGCCAAATATGTCTTCCAGCTGAATCGTATAAGTTTCATTCTTTAAAGCACCGAATTTCGGATTCAGACAATCAGTACAACTCAGGCCATTGCTTGGCAACCACTTAATATTTTTGACTAAACTCTCTGGAATGTTGAGTTTTGGTTTAAGGGTATAATCCTGGCCAAGTTCCAGTAAAACAGTTGGATCAAGTTCTACCATTTTGTCAAAACGCGAAGGCATGATGAAATTTTGGTCAATTGTGCACCCAGCCCCATCTTTAATCTGCAGCATGTATCGATCACCTGAATTGAGCTGGCTAAAAACTTCTTCATTCTGAAAGGGGTCGCCATCTATACTGTACAAATAAGGAGGAGTGCCTCCAGTGGCAGCAAATGAGATCGTTGGGCTTCTAAACTCTTCGCAATCAAAAGTAATTGAATCCAAAGCCGGGGGTTCGTTAATTTCCACTTCCAAATTGGTAAAACAACCTTTGGCATCTGTAATCGTCAACCCATATTTTCCAGAGGCCAGGTTTTGAACATCGCCATCATTATCTGTACTCCCACTCCATTTGAAGCGATAGGGAGCGGTACCTCCAGCCACATCAACACGGATTGCCCCATCATTGGCTGCAAAACAACTTACCTGTTGAGACGTTGCAAGGGTTTTCAACTGGTAGTTGCGAATCTCTGCCTTTCCACTCACCCTGCCTTGACACAATGCATCCCGGAAATCCTGTAATTCTATACGCCCTTCTTGAGTAGTGTTGATAAAATAAGGATTGTTGAATGTCTCAATGGTTTGTTGGACTATTCCATTCAGTTTATAGGTAAAATTGAATGGGGCTAAACCGGTAAAATAAATGGGAATCGAGACCGTATCGTTAAAGCAGACTTCGCGCAAACTATTGAGCCTTGCCTGAGGTGGTCTACGGCGGCGCACAATTACCTGGTCGTTAAAACTGCGGCCACAGCGATCCATCATCTTCAAGCGGTAGGTGGTATCAATATTGGATACTGCTTTCAACGTAGTGAGGGTATCCCCATTAGACCATTGGAAGGAATACGGCGGAATCCCTCCACTCGGTTTGAGTGTCAGCAATACCGTATCCCCGATACAAGATTCCACAGTTTTCAAACCCGTTTTTAGGGGTGGTGGATCTTCGATGAATAAGCGGGCCGTATCGCTGATACAGGAGCAGGGGAAATCCAACTCCAGGACAATGTCTTCAATTGGCTCATCAATCTGATCCAGAATAGATTCTATCTTGACTGTAGTAGCCGTTTTTCCGCTGGGAATAGTGACAGAAGTGGGTATTGATTTAAAGTCTACTCCTGATTTTGCCCGACTGGTATTGGCCACTCGGATGCCGATGGTTAATGGTAAAGTAGTTTGGGTGGGATCTTTGCGACTGACCATAAACTGGCCTTCACCACATCCTTCCGTAATAGTATCGGACTGAACTCCATTGCCAACCGCCAATTTGATGCTGCCGCCAATGTTGAAACTTTCCGCTTCCAAAAATACAGCTGAATCGAACTGGCCATCATTGACATCGGAGATCATCAGGCGCAGGTGATAGGTTTCGCAAGGCACAAGTTTGAGGGTGGCGGTCATTACTTTGGTGTACCCATCGAATTGAATGTTTCCCAAGTTGGGTGAGTTCGTCCAGGGAATTCCACAACGATCGGCATCCTCTTTGAGTTCGTTGTGTACAAAAAAATCCTGATTGGTGTTGTGATTGATGGTATTGATCGACACATAATCCTTGCTGCCGGGTACCAGAGCTACATTGATCGCACCTTTGTCAAAAGTGCCATTGATGCCTGGGCCACTTACAAAAAAGCCAAAAACATCGTTGAAATTGGACCCTACAAACTCACAATACTCCTCAGAAGCAAAAACGTATCGGAAAGTAACAATTGAATCAAGCGGGGTAAAATCAAATTCGATGCCTACTGCATCCTGGATATTGAGCTTGGACAATTGTTTCAGGTCTGGATCTCCCGTTAAATCTTTAAAATCACCACTTATTCTGCGCGAATCGTTAGGACCTTCACAATTCTCGATAGGCCCGGTAGAAAGAATCACTCCCCGATTGATACCGATGATGGATTGTCCATTTTCAAAATAACCGATCCCCCCATTGTTGCCAATTCCCTTGATGTTGAAGGTGTTTTTACAAGCACCTCCAACAAACACATCTTGAACCAGCCGCTCAACCGTGTATCGGTTAATAGCATCAATCCCCGCTAAGGGCACCTTGGCCTTAGGAGGTATATGTTGGGCATATGTTTCGATCAATAACAACGCAAGAGTAGCAATATTCCACATGGTATTCTATCTCGGTCTTTGGATCCATTAAAGTTTTCTCAAATAAAGGTACGTTTTTAACGTTGTTAAAATTGTAGTGTTAACATAAAAGGTTTTGTCCAGACTTAAAAACAGCAATTATAACCTTTAAACGGTATCTTTTTAACTTTAATGCATTGCTGTTAATTCTCTACGACTAAATACCTATATTTACGCTGCGTTTCTCCAACGCTTGTATTTTTTTTTCGTATCTTTAAGAGGCTATCTACACCCATCTATGCCCCCTTCGGCACTTGCTTTCAGGTCAATCATCTCCTAGAAGGTTGACTATCATTTATTTGCAATAAAAAACAATACATAATTGCTATCCAATGAAGCATTATTTTTACCTATGGGTACTTTTTTGTTTGGGTTGTGCATCTTCAGGATTGACAGCGCAAACTCCCGAAAATTGTGGGGAGGGAACCAAGATCGCATTGGCGGTTGGTGGAGGAACGGAGGCATTTACCTGTGCTGGAGACCAAAAGCCTGATCGCTTAACCTTTAAAACTGGCACTTTTTACTTGCCTTATGTATTGTTGCTGACCGATGAGGAAGACAACATTTTGGACGTTTACAAAACGCCGGCAATTGATTTTGAAAAATATGCCGTTGGCAATTACCGGGTTTGGGCCCTGTACTACAAAGGGCAATTGTTGGCACAACCCGGCATGAATGCCAAAACGGACTCGCTAGCCAATTACTGCTTTGGCCTGACCGACAATTTTGTGCGCGTCGTTCATTTTATTCCCGATGGAGGAGTACTCTCTTTTAAAAATGGTGATTCACCCCATTACATCTGTGCCAACGAAAACACTGATGAAGTATTAGTGCTGCAACCTGGTAGCAAAAGCCCGGTATATCGGTATGTGCTTACGGATGTTAAAGGAACCATTTTGAAAGTTTTTGATGACACCAACATTTCTTTGCGCAGTTTGCCCCTGGGTGTTTTTCACATTTATGGCCTTTCTTATGGTGGAACATTGAATCCTTCTGAGGGTAAGAACATCGACAGTTTTATTTTTTCGAACAGTTGCTTCGATTTATCCGACAATTACCTCTCCATCATCAAGACCAATCCTGATGGAGGAAGTGTAGCTTTGCCCGATGGCAAAACCAATACCTTTGTGTGTGGCAATTTGCCCGACATTTCTTCGCGACAGTTGAAAACCAACACCGAGTCACCAGCTTTGTATGCCTATCTGCTGACCGATGCTCAGAATAAAATCATTCAGATCCTTCCTGATGCTAAAGTTGACTTCAATGGCTTGCAAACCGGTGAATACCGGGTTTGGGGCTTGAGTTACATTGGAAAGCTCACGGCAGAGGTAGGAAAAATCGCAACAGGAAAACTCAGTACCGCTTGTTCAGACTTATCCGATAATTTTATTCGGGCCACTGTATACCTTTTGGATGCTGGCAAAATCAGTACCAATGCAGCCGATACGTCCACTACGGTCTGTCTCAATGATCCTGGGGCTACTTTGCGTTCGTACTTATTGTCTACCAAAGGATCCGAGAAACAACATTTCATTGTCACCGATTTGGAAAACCGCATTCTTGCACTTTCCCCCAGCTCTACCATCAATTTCAGCAATATACCCGGCGAATACAATCGAGTTTGGGGTGCAACTTACATCGGAAACATTCAGGCGAAAGTTGGAGACAAGCTATTTGCTGTTTCCTTTGCTGATAGTTGTTATTCCATTACCACAAACGCCATCAACATCCGCAAACGCAACCCCGATGGTGGTCGTTTGCAATTGAGTGATGGTACCACGGCTCAATTGTTGTGTTTTACTTCTGGAATTCCTCAAACGAAATTGGTTGCTACCACGGGAGGTGGAGGAGACAATTATGTTTACCTGATCACTGATCGTCAAAACAACGTGGTTAGCCTTTATCCCAACAATGGTCAATACCACCTGGCGGATCTTCCTGCCGGTGAATACCGCGTTTATGGCTTGTCCTACACGGGCAAAATTTCTTTTTCTGTGGGCACCAATATCCGTACAGGCCGCTTTTCCGACCAGTGTTTTGATTTTTCCCAAAATTTCATCACGTTTACCAAGTCGGTGAATGATGGCGGAAAGATTCAACTGGCCGATGGTGGTACGCGAAAAGTATTGTGCGGCGTGAGCAAAGACAGTAGTTTGATGATCACCACCTCTACTTTATTGGTTCAAAACTATGTGTACCTGGTTACCGATACGTTCAATCGGATTGTATCCATTTCCACCAGCAATCAAGTGCGCATTTTGGGTGCCGATGAAGGCTACTTCCGCATTTGGGGATTAGGCTATTCTGGTGAACTGATTGCCAAGGTTGGAGAAAGTGCCGCAAGCGCCGAGCTTTCCAGCCAATGTTGGGATTTATCAGACAGCTATGTTCAGGTGATCAAACGGAGTGTTGATGCTGGTCAATTGAGCTTGACCAATCCCAGTGCTGCATTGATTTGTTTTGGACAAAATGCGCCCGAAAGCATCAGTCTTCAAAATAGCCCCCGTTTTATCGGAGACAATTATGCCCTGATCATTACGGATACCTTGCAGCGCATCGTTGCCATTTCAAACGGACTGGATTTCCGTCCATCCAAGAGCTTCCCAAACAATTTCAGAGTGTACGGCGTGGCTTATACAGGCAAACTTACTGCTACAATAGGGAGCAGAGTCGGTACAATCAGCAGCAATGAGTGCTTTGACCTATCCGATAATTTTGTGCGCTTCCGCTGGAATGAAGTCGATGGTGGTTTGGTCTCCTTGAGCACTGGTGCAACTCAACGTTTGGTGTGTATAGATGCTACCGCAGATCAGATGTCTTTTAGAAATACAGGCACAGCAGCAACGTCTACCTACCGCTACTTGCTAACCGATGACCAGGATCGATTGTTGTTGGTTTTATTGGGCAATAGCATTGATTTGAATGCCGGGCAGCCCGGTAAATGCCGGATTTGGGGTCTCTCCTACTCTGGCAGTTTGCAGCTCAAAGCAGGCGACATTGTGACCGCCAAGAGTGCTTCGGATGCTTGTTTTGACCTTTCGGATAATTTCATTGCCATTACCAAAGAACAAATTAAGGGTGGAACCATCGCATTCAGCACTGGAAATTCACCCAGGTTTGTGTGCAAGGCAGGAAAACCTGATACCCTCAATTGGACGAGAAAAGATACCCAGGGATCTCAGCTTACCTACCTGATCACCGATGCGCAGGGCAATATTTTGCGCATCACCGATCAAACCAGGCTCTTTTTTGATGAAATCTCTCGCGATACTGCGCGGATTTACAGCATGGCATATACCGGAACGCTAACCGCAACGGTTGGTTTAAACATCAACCGCAATGCCCTATCCGATGCTTGCTTTAACCTTTCGAATGCCCTAATCGCCATCAAGACCAACCTGCAAGGAGGTCTGCTGCGCTTGAGCAACGGCCGTACCGACAACCTGCAATGCCCCTCGGCTGGATCAAGCTCTACCTTACGCTTCCAACGTGTGGGCAGTCTTGGGGACAAGTTTGTGTACCTCATCACCAACAACAGCAACAAGATTATTGCTGCCACTTCATTGGACAGCTTCAATTTCGGCAACCTTCCCGGAGGAACCTACCGCGTTTGGGGCTTGGCTTATGGCGGTCAATTGTTGGCCATGGCCGGTCAAGATGCACTTACCGATTTGTTGGCCGACGATTGTTCTGGTTTGTCTTTCAACTATATTACCGTCAATCGTCAAATACCTCTAGGGGGTAAACTTTCCCTGATTGGTGGCGGAGTCAAAACTTACGTTTGCCCAAGCAACAAACAAAAAGACTCCATTGAATGGCAATTGCAAGGCAACCAGGAAGGCAGCATTGCTTACCTGATCACCAACGCTGACAACACCATTCGTGCCATCACCAGTGAAAACAATACTTCACTAGATTCTTTCCCAACTGGTAAATACCGCATTTGGGGACTCGTATACAATGGAGATTTATTGGCAAAGGCTGGACAAAAAGCAGACCAGGTTCAATTGTCTACCTCTTGCTTTTCATTATCCGAGAATTTCCTCGATATCGAAAAGGTAGCACCCGAAGCAGGCACAATCGAGGCCACTGGCATCAAAAGCAATATTTGCTCTGGAGATGGTACTGCCGATGTTGCAACCATCACCCGAAAAGGCCAAAACAGCGCGCCTCAACGCTTGTTGATCACCGATGACAAGGATAAACTCATTTCCATTTTGCCCGACACTGCTCAAATTGATTTTGAAAAAGTAAATGGCGCCAACATTCGGGTTTATGGCCTGGCGTTTACGGGAAAGATCATCATCAAGGAAGGTTACTCTGTGCGCGACTCGGCTATTACCGATGATTGTTACGATTTGAGCGATAACTTTATCGCAGTGCAGAAGTCCTTTGTAGATGGTGCCCGAATTGCTACGCAAGCGTTAGGCGACTCCATTTATGTTTGTGGAAACGATGGAAAACCAGACACTTACACTTTCAATAATAATTCCAAAGCCACTGAAGCCGGCTATCGCTACGTGATTACCAACGCCAGCAATTTGATACTCAGCATTGTGAATGGCAACAGTCAAAACCTGGATTTGCGGGGTTTCCGGGATTTGCGGGTCTACGGCGTATCCTTCTCCGGAAACTTCACCCTAACCACTAACCGGGTGTTGCAAACAGCCCAGATCTCTGATGGTTGTTCCAACATCTCGGACAATTTCTTGTCTGTTTTCATCGATGTACCCGATGGTGGCCGCATCAGCGCCAGCAATGACTCAACCAATATCCGCTTTTGTCCTGGAAAAGATGGTACCAGCTTGCGCATGAAAACCACCAGTCGTTCAAGGGCTGGATTTGTATATGTTCTTACGACTACGGATACCATTGTACGCCAAATTGTACGCACTGATCGGATTGATTTGAGCAATGAACCTGAAGGCAGCTATCTGATTTTTGGTCTTTCCTATACCGGGATTGCTCGCATCAGCATCGGTAAAAAACTCAATGTAAAAGACACCCTGGCCAACAATTGCTTCGATTTGGCAGACAATGTAGTTCGGGTCATTCGAGGTGGAGAAGTTGACGGAGGGCGTCTCAGCACCACTGGCACAGAAAGCACTTTTTATACTTGCCCTGGAGATGGATTATCGGATGCCATTCCTGTATTCCCTCCAGATGTCTTGATTGGTGAAGCATACCGAATCGTCATTACCGATGACCGCAACCGGGTATTGTTTCCTGATGTGGAGTCCATTTTGATCGACTTTGAACGTTCCCCTGAAGGAACTTATCGCATTTGGGGGATCTCACATACTGGAGAATTCCGGGTGCAATTTGGGCAAGATCTCCTCAATTCCGTGTTGAGTACAGATTGCTACGACTTATCCGAGAATTTCTTTACCGTTGTGGTCCAAAACCCAAAAGGCGGAACCATCAGTACTGCCACTGGGGCGACCGAATTGAGCATTACCAGAGGTGACAATAAAAAGGATGTGCTGAAATTTGTGCGCAAAGACGCCGCTCCATTGCCTCCCTACCGCTACCTGGTAACCAATGAGCAAAACGTCATTCGCAGCATCATTCCAGCAGACAGCCTCAATTTTGATACCTTGCCACAAGGTGTTTTCCGGGTATGGGGACTTTCCTACACTGGAAATCTTTTGGCCAAGGCAGGCCTGGATGCAGACACCGCTGATCTTGCCGACAACTGCTTCCAATTGTCAAGCAATTTTGTGAAGATCACCTTAGGAAATGGGTTGGAAACGCCAAAATCTCCGGAGCTTCAATTGAACGCACCGGCTCAAAAGACAGCTGCTCAACCTAGCATGCTGCTCAATATTTACCCCAATCCAACCAAGGTTGATCTGTACTTGAATTTCGAGAATCATTCAGAAAGCACCTCGCGTGCTACCGTTCGGATCATGCATCCAACCGGAACTGTTTTGCGACAGTTGTCTCTGGATGCGGTACCCGGAAAAAATGCCTCCACATTGAATGTACAAAGTATGCCGATTGGCTGGTATTTACTGGAAGTTCAACTGAATGGCGAGCGCCAGGTTGTTAAATGGATGAAGCAGGATTAATACAATGGAAGATCGAAGTGGGCAGCAGCATTGCCCACTTCGATCTTTTCAAACGTTCTTTTAGCTCAAAGTTCCTGCCATTCACTCCCCTACCCTTGCCGTTCGGCATCAATATCGTTTTCCTTTTTTTGATTGTCCAATTTTTTTCGATCTTGTCAAGCGTACATTACAAACCTGACATGAAAAGAATCATTACCTCTATGCTCCTGGTTTTCGGGAGCTTGTTCATGGCCATTGCCCAATCGCCCACCACCCTGAGCATCTACAAGATCATGCAAGGCGATCGCTTTGTAGGTTTTTCACCCGAAAACATCTACTGGGGAGAAGACAACAAAACCATCTACTTCAACTGGAATCCCAGCATGGATACCCTTGCTGCATTGTACAAAGTAGTACTACCCAATGGCAAACCCGAAAAGGTAAGCCTGGAAGAGCAACGCAATACGATTGGTGGTGGCGTGTACAGCCGCGATTTTCGGCGCAAGGTATTCAGCAGAAATGGTGACATTTTTCTGTTGGATGTAGCCTCTGGCAAAGTGCAACAAATCACCAATACCCTGGACAACGAAGGCAATCCACGTTTTAGCGGGGATGAAAAAAGCATTACCTGGCTGAGCAACAACAACCTCTTTTCCTGGGAAGCAGCAAGCGGAGGCATTACCCAGCTTACCAATTTCCGCAGCGCCCAAACCCGCCCCAGCGCAAAACCACTCGAAAACGAAGAATGGCTCAAAGAAGACCAAATGGACTTGTTTGAAGTACTCCGCTGGCGCAAAGGCCAACGCGACGCCCGCGAACGCTTGAACAAGTCACTTCAAGTCAAACGTCCTAAGGAAATCAATGCAGGCAGCAAGCTCGTTGGAGGTATTCAGGCCAGTCCCGACTTGCGGTACGTTACTTTCCGCTACACCAAACGCGCGGAATCCAAAAATACTGATGTACCCAATTACGTGAGCGAATCGGGTTTCACCGAAGACCTTTCCTCCCGTACCAAAGTGGGCGCTCCGCAGGATACCTACGAATTTGGCATCTACGACCGCACCCGAGATACCTTTTACCTGATTGACACCAAAAAGATCGAAGGCATTTACGACAAACCCGCTTTCCTGAAAGAGTACCACCGTGGAGACAAACCCTTCAACCCCAAATACGACAAACCTCGCGAAGTAGTGATTACTGGGCCCGCTTTCTCTGACGATGGCAAAGCCGTAGTTTCCATTCGGGCACTCGACAGCAAAGACCGCTGGATCATGCTCCTGGATTTACCCAGCGGCCAACTCAAACTCCTCGAACGCCAGCATGACGACGCCTGGATTGGTGGCCCCGGGATTGGTGGTTTTGGTGGTGGCGTAGGTTGGTTGCCCGACAATCAAACCATTTGGTACCAATCTGAAGCGACGGGCTATTCGCACCTATACACCCTCAACGTAGCCAATGGAACCAAAAAAGCCTTGACCAGCGGCAATTTTGAAGTCCTGGAATCCAGCCTTTCGCGCGATGGCCAATCTTTTTACCTCACCGCCAGTGCCGAAGGCCCACACGAGCGCCATTTTTACAAACTGCCCGTATCAGGCGGAAAACTGGAAAAGATAACTACCCTGAAAGGCGGCAATGAAGTCGTCCTCTCTCCCGATGAAAGCACCCTGGCCATTCGTTATTCCTACAGCAACCAGCCCTGGGAATTGTACTGGATGCCCAATAAAAGCGGCGCAACGCCATTGCAGTTGACCAGTTCTACCACTGCGGCCTTCAAAGCCTACCCTTGGCGGGCGCCAGAAATTGTATGGTTCACTGCACGGGATGGCGTGAAAGTGCCTGCTCGTTTGTACAAGCCCAACAAGGCTGCGGCATCCCGCCCGGCGGTGATATTTGTGCATGGAGCAGGTTACCTGCAAAACGTGCACCAGTGGTGGAGTACTTACTTTAGGGAGTTCATGTTCAACAACTTCCTGGCCGATCAGGGTTACACCGTGCTGGACATCGACTATCGGGGCAGCGCTGGTTATGGCCGCGATTGGCGTACCGCAATCTATCGCCACATGGGAGGCAAAGACCTGGATGACCATGTTGATGGCGCAAAATTCCTGGTGAGCACCCAAAAGGTCAATCCTCAAAACATTGGCCTCTATGGCGGTTCTTATGGTGGATTCATCACGCTGATGGCACTTTTCAATGCTCCAGAAACTTTCAAAAGCGGAGCGGGCCTGCGCTCCGTGACCGATTGGGCACACTACAACCACGGTTACACTTCCAATATTCTGAATACGCCGGTAGAAGACAGCCTGGCCTACCGCCGCAGTTCGCCGATCTATTTTGCAGAGGGACTCAAAGGCAACCTCTTGATGTTGCACGGCATGGTGGATGTGAATGTACATTTTCAGGACATTGTTCGGCTTTCCCAAAAATTGATCGAGTTGAAAAAAGACAAGTGGGAGTTGGCAGTTTTCCCTGTCGAAGACCATGGTTTTGTGGAACCCAGCAGTTGGGCCGATGAATACAAGCGGATTTTCAAGTTGTTTGAAGGGACCTTGAAATGAGGCTTTGGGGGTGGTTATTCCAATGATTTAACTCACATTCAGAAGGCCGCTTCGCTGATTTGATTATTCACCACCTTAGGCACTTCAGGCACCTAAGAGTCACCTGAGGCAATAAAGCTTGGTCTAAGGTGCATCTCAAGTGTCTGAAGTCTGTCAATTACCCATAAATCCGCAGATTGACTGCGAATTAGGGCTTTCCTATCCTGACCTATAGGTAGAGGTGATTGGTTCCAATTACCAATGTCAAACTGCAACGACAAATCGCGTAGCGATGACACATTTGTAGCGGCGGGTGCCAACCCGCCGTTTATAGCGCAATATTAAAATGGGAGTGCCGTAGGTACGACATTCTTTGGTTCTAAATGGGTCGTACCTACGGCACTCGCACCACCCGGTTACACCAATGACGGCGGGCTTCCACCCGCCGCTACAATTGCACCGTCGCTAAGCGACTATATTTTCGGAGGCTAAAAATTTGTTCAGCTTATTTGATATGGGTTTTCAGCTTTTCTTAGAACCAATTGTCCAGTCTTTAAGCGTTCTAATGCCTGAATTTCAAATACAAATCTGATTTGCGGATTTGTGGGTAATCAACAGGTCTGAAGTGCCTAAGGTGGTGAATAAATATAGTAGCGAAGCTGCTATTGCGAAATGTGAGGATTTAAAAGAAAACATTTGATTTCTGAGAAAAACATTCTTGTTATTTCAGAAACATTTAGCCAGAAAATTTTAACTGAGTAAAAAGAAAATCCAACAAATTCACCAAGAACTATCCAATCCACCATTTTAGCGCTAACTTTCCACTCGAAACACCTGGATACCATGATTGGACTGATTCAAGTAGTCATTGGACTTGTTTTTTTATTGCTGCTTTTGAGCCTTTTGGTGACCACCATTATGGAGCTCATTTCCTCCATGTTTGCCTTGCGCGGACAAAACCTGGAGAAGGCCATCCGCAATATGTTGGCTACAGGATTGAAAGAAGGTGAGCTGTTTCAAAGCTTCAAAGACAATGCCTTGTACAAACAATTGAGCAATTACCGGGGCAATGCCAAATCACGCCCTCCCTCCTACCTGAGCGCTGAGAATTTTCAATCCATTCTGATGGACCTCATCCTGAACGGTGAAGATTCTGGCAAATTGACACAAAAGATAGATGAACTGCCCAACGAAGAGCTTAAAAAAGTCCTGAAACAGTTGCTCAACGATGCAGGGTACGAATTGGAAGAATTCAAAACCAAAATGCGCAATTGGTTCAACGATGTGATGGATCGCGCTGCCGGTTGGTACAAACGAAACATTCAGATTCTGGTCACCTTTGTCGGGCTGGTGGTTGCCATTATTTTCAATGCAGATACCATCTCTTTATACCAGCGCCTGGAATCCAATCCCGAAGAGTTGAAAGAGATTGTAGCCATGGCCGAAGCCTATGCCAAAAAATCTGACTTGGGTATTCAAAGTGGAGGAACGGTAGAACAGCAATGGGAGCAAGTGAATAACTTGATCAATGACGAAATCAACCAGGCCAAATCCCCGCTTGGATTGGGCTGGCATCCAGAGGAATTGCAAGGTATGACCCCCAGCGATTGGGTCATCAAAGTATTGGGTTGGATTGTCACCGCGTTGGCGGTATCCCTTGGCGCCCCCTTTTGGTTTGACCTTTTGAAAAAACTGGTCAATATTCGTTCATCGGGCAATCAACCTGGGTAAGGAACGATGAAGAAATAACTTCCCCATTTTATATTTTGTGAAAAAAGCGGTGACACACAATGCCATGTCACCGCTTTTTTTCACTTCATCAATTCGGCCACTGCCAACCAGGCCATCAGTCCAGCACCTACTTTAAGTGCTTCCTCATCTATATCAAACGTATCAGAATGCACCGGAGAAGTGATTCCTCTGCTCAGATTGCCCGTTCCCAAGCGGTAAAAGCAGGCAGGCAACTCTTGAGAGTAGTACGAAAAATCCTCAGCAGTAAGTCGAACTGGCAAGTCAACCACGTTTTCGGAGCCCAGGTAGTCTTCGGCAGACTTGCGCATGCGCAAGGTGAGTGGCTCATCATTGAGCAAACAGGGGTAACCCACATCGATAAAAAAGTCGATTTTGCCTCCCATGCCTTCGATCAAATGCTCGGCCATGTGCTTCATCTTTTGGTGTGCAGCCCTGCGCCAGGTTTCGTCCATCGTGCGGAACGTGCCTTCAATTTTGACTTCATTGGGGATGATATTCGTAGCGCCACCCGTCGAGTTGATCTTTCCAAAAGTCAGCACAGTTGGGATGGTTGGGTCGTTGTTGCGGCTGACAATCTGCTGCAAGGTAGTGATCAGGTGGGCGGCCATCAGAATGGGGTCGATGCAATCCTGTGGCATTGCGCCATGTCCACCTTTGCCCGTGATGGTGATGTAGAGTTCGTCGCAAGAGCCCATATAGCGCCCTGCACGAAAACCTACTTTGCCAGCTGCCAGGGGAGGATGAACGTGTTGACCTACAATAGAAGCCGGGCTGGGATTGTGCAGCACGCCCTCTTTGATCATCAGCGATGCCCCACCAGGAAGGCGTTCTTCGGCAGGCTGAAAAATGAGTTTTACCGAGCCTTCCCAATCCCTGCGGGTTTCGTGCAAAATTCGTGCAGCGCCCAAAAGCGATGCGGTGTGTACATCGTGACCACAGGCATGCATTATACCAGGATTTTGTGATTTGTAGGGTACATCATTGGCTTCCAGTATGGGCAAAGCGTCCATATCTGCCCGTAAGGCTACAATGTTATTGGTTGGATTACGGCCTTCAATCAAGGCTACAACTCCCGTTCCTGCAATACCAGTTTGGTGTGGAATGCTCCATGACTGGAGTTGAGTGGACACGTATTTTCCAGTTTCGTGTTCTTCAAAAGACAACTCGGGATGTTGGTGGAGATGCCTACGCATGGCCACGATTTCGGAGTGATGGGTGATTGCGAGTTGTTGGATTTTTTCCTTCAGCGTCATTGCTTTGCACATTTTTTCCGGCGCAAAGATAGGACTTATGTAGCAGGATCTAAGTTTTTTCCGTGCTTAGGAACCGAAATGGCTTTTCAATCCTGTTTATCGTCTTTGCGCAGCAAAAATCCCGGCCTGCCCTTTACTTCTTCGTAAATGCGCCAGATGTACTCTGCCACGATGCCTAAACAAAACAACATCAAGCCATTGAAAAATGCCACCAGGGTGATGATGGTGGTCCAGCCAGGAATAGCAAATCCAAAAAGTTGGCTTTCTGCAAAAAAACGGGCGTAAATCAAAAATGGGATGGCCAACAGGCACAATAGTGAAATGTTAAACCCCAGGTAGGTGATGGCCCTGATGGGAAAAGAGGACGACGCGAAAAAAGTGTCCTTTGCCAAACGAACCTTTTTCTTCCAGGTCCAGCGGGATTTTCCCGGGCGGGAAGGACGGTCATAAGGCACAAAAACCGGATCAAAACCCAGTCGCAATACCTCTACCACCGAAGAAGTATGAATCGGATGAATGCTTGAATTCATGATATCGATGATCTCGCGGTCGGCCAAAAAACCATCTGCCCCGCCAGGAGGAAAGGTCACCTCCGAAAGGGAATTCATGATTTTATAATAAGTATTGGAAAAAAGGTCGTTCAACCAACCATCACTACGCGAGGTGCGGTAAGAAATCACCAGTTTGTGGCCTTTTTCCCACAAGCGGTAGCACTCGATCATGGTTTCCAAAGGACGTTGAAGGTCATCAGGCATAAACGTGATGCACGCGCCCTTACAAACCGACATTCCGGCAAAATGCACGTAGGGCGAAGTATAATTGCGGCTCATGCGGTATACGCGTACCCGTGAATCTTCGGCTGCAATGGCTTTCATCAATTCCCAGGTATCGTCTTTTGACCCATCATCAATGATCAAAAATTCAAAGGGGATTTGCTCCTGCTCCAAACATTTGGTCAATGCCTCATAAGCAGGGCGCAAGCGTTTGGCACTATTGAAAGCAGGAATAAGTAAGGAAAGTAACTTTGGGTTATTTTCGGTGTTCATGGAAACGAGATTTTAACCAGTTCCTAAATTTTCAATCCTTTCAATGCCCGAATGATAAACAACCAACTCAAAAAAGTCAGGATTGCACCCAGCCAAAACGGTGCGGCAGGAAGCTGAAATGGCGCTGCTTCAGAGGTGAAATAAGCAAACAAATTGGTCATGATGAGCGGGCCAATTACCGAGGTTAGACTCATCACACTGGTCAGCGCGCCCCGCAATTCGCCTTGTTCATTCATTGGAACCTGATTGGACATGATCCCTTGAAGTGCGGGCATGGCAATTCCCCCAAGTGAGGCAATTACCGTTATGGCAAACATCATCCAGCCTTGGTTAGCCAGGGCAAACAACAAATAGCCAATGGCATATAGAATTAAACCCAGTGAAATGGATCGAAAGTTGCCGAGTTTGGGGATAACTGCTCTGGTGAGCCCTCCTTGCACTACCGCAGCCATCACGCCAACAAATCCCAACGACAGGCCAATCATTTTTTCATTCCACCCAAATTTGCCTATGCAATAATAAGTCCAGGTGCTTTGGGTAGCAAAACCTGCAATCATGATCAGGATATTGGGAAAAACCAGCCCAAGTACAATGGGATAACGCCGCAAATTCAAGAGCGAATTGATGGGATTGGAACGCGACCACTCAAATTTGCGGCGGTTCTCTGGTTTCAGTGATTCTGGCAATATGAAATAGCCGTACAACCAGTTGAGCAAAGAAAGCGCTGCCGATACGAAGAATGGAACCCTGGATCCGTATGTCCCAAGAAATCCTCCCAAAACTGGCCCCAAAATAAATCCCAACCCAAATGCAGCGCCAATCAAGCCAAAGTTTTGGGCCCGTTTTTCAGGTGCACTTACATCGGCAATGTAGGCTCCGGCGGTAGTAAAACTCGCTCCAGTGATACCTGCAATGATTCGCCCCAGAAAGAGCCACGTCAAGGTTGGTGCAAAACCCATAACGATGTAATCGATCCCAAACCCAAACAAAGAAAACAGCAAAACCGGCCTCCGACCATACTGATCACTCAATCCACCTAGAATGGGAGAAAAAACAAACTGCATGGCAGCATACGCAAAAATCATCCAGCCTCCGTAACGTGCAGCAGAACTGAGTCCTTCTCCGCTGAGTTCCATGATCAATTTGGGAATAACCGGAATGATGATTCCCAAACCGATTACATCAATCAACATCGTGATGAAAATGAAAATCAGGGCAGAATCTTGTCGTTTTGCGCTCATGTGCAGAGTATTTAATTGCGTGAAGATAAGAAAGGGAGTGTAAGAAATGCGAAAAACGGAAAGTAGCTTGCGGTTGAGGAGAACAAAGTTCTTCTAAAATAGGGTAATACAACGAAATTAACACAATGGATTGCCTAAAAATGACAATAGAGGCACGATGCATCGCGCCTCTACTGATCATACTAAGGTTGGCAGATTTTATTTTCCAAGTGCTTTCAACACGGTATGTCCCAATTCTGCTGGAGACTTCACCACGTGGATACCGCACTCTTCCATGATTTTCATTTTGGCTTCTGCTGTATCTTCAGCGCCACCGATGATCGCACCGGCGTGACCCATTTTACGGCCTTTAGGCGCAGTTTGACCCGCGATAAATCCGATCACAGGCTTGGTGCCGTGTGCTTTTACGTAGTACGCTGCTTCTGCTTCCATGCCACCGCCGATTTCACCAATCATGATGATGGCTTCGGTTTCAGGATCGTTCATCAACAGTTCAACCGCTTCTTTGGTAGAAGTACCTACGATGGGATCTCCACCGATACCGATGCAAGTAGATTGACCCAAGCCAGCCTTGGTAACCTGATCTACGGCTTCGTAAGTCAAAGTACCAGAGCGAGAAACGATGCCGATGGTACCTTTGCGGTGAATGAAGCCTGGCATGATGCCGCACTTCGCTTCGTCAGGAGTGATTACGCCTGGACAGTTGGGGCCAATCAGGCGACTATCGCTGTTGTCGACATAAGCTTTTACTTTCACCATATCCTGTACCGGAATACCTTCCGTAATACAGATGATGACTTTAATGCCTGCATCCACTGCTTCCATGATGGCATCAGCTGCAAAAGGAGGGGGTACAAAAATCACCGATACATCTGCTCCACCCAGTTTTACGGCTTGCTCAACCGTATCCCAAACTGGTTTATCCAAATGGGTCGTTCCTCCCTTGCCCGGAGTAACCCCACCAATCAAGTTTGTTTTGTACTCCAACATCTGGGTAGCGTGGAAAGTACCTTCCTTGCCAGTGAATCCCTGTACAATGATTCGGGAATCTTTGTTAACGAGAACAGCCATTTTTTATTCAATTTTTAGGGTTTCAGGTTTTAGGGTCACGCTTCGTCGGGCTCCGGGCGCCTCGGCTTCGCTCGGCGACCGAAGGCCGACGAAGCGTGGCCCTAAAACTTAAAACTTATTTTTCTTCTTCAATAATAAACACATCCTCACCTTCCTTTTTCATGTAGTACTTTTCCCGAGCAAACTGTTCGCCATTTCTTTGCAGGTTTTTGCGCTCGCGCTTGGCCTCCTGAATTTTTTTGGCATAGTAAGCCTTATCCTGTTCCAATTTGTCCTTGGTTTTCTGCAATCTCCACTGGGTGATCACATCGTGCTTGTCGATGAAGATCATCCAAAAGAAGAAAACCGTCAACAACAAGATGTACCGATTCCGAAACGGTGCCGGAATCAGGTTGACAAAAGGTTGGATTGGATTCGTACTCATGAAACTGGATTTTTAAGGGTGTCAACCACACAGGATTGACCCTACTTTTTCCAACGGAAAATGCTTGCTCCAGGATAAACCGCAGCTTCAGCCAGTTCTTCTTCGATGCGGAGCAACTGGTTGTATTTAGCGACCCGATCAGAGCGAGACAAAGAGCCCGTTTTGATTTGTCCTGTATTCAATGCAACGGCCAAATCGGCAATAGTAGTATCTTCAGTTTCGCCAGAACGGTGGCTCATTACCGAAGTATACGCATTGCGGGTAGCCAAATCAACTGCCTGAATGGTTTCAGTCAAAGTACCGATCTGGTTCACCTTGATCAAAATAGAGTTGGCTGCATTTCTGTCAATACCCTGGCGTAGGCGCTTGGTGTTGGTAACAAAGAAATCGTCACCTACAATTTGCAGGCGATTGCCCAATACTTTGGTCATTTCTGCCCAGGTATCCCAATCGTCTTCCGCCAGGCCATCTTCGATCGAAACGATCGGGTATTTGTCTACCCAGCCTTTCCAGTAGCTGATCATTTCTGATGAAGTCAGTTTGTCGCCACTGGATTTGTGGAAGTGGTATACTTTTTCTTCTTCGTTGTAAAACTCTGATGCAGCTGCATCCATGGCGATGAAGATGTCTTCACCTGGGCGGTAGCCAGCAACCTCAATCGCTTTCAACACGATTTCGATGGCTTCCTCGTTGGATTTGATGTTGGGGGCAAAACCGCCTTCATCACCTACGTTGGTAGAATAACCACTTTTCTTCAATACATTCTTGAGGTGGTGGAAAACCTCAGCTCCCCAGCGCAATGCCTCAGAAAAAGTAGGTGCGCCAATTGGCATGATCATGAACTCCTGGAAATCGATGCTGTTGTCTGCGTGAGAACCGCCGTTGAGGATGTTCATCATCGGAACAGGCAAGGTAACCGCATTTACACCACCTACGTAGCGGTACAGTGGTTGTCCGCTGGCTTCAGCTGCAGCTTTGGCAACGGCCATAGAAACCCCCAGGATGGCATTTGCTCCCAGTTTGCCTTTATTTTCGGTACCATCCAGCTCAATGAGCAGTTTGTCGATGTACACTTGCTCGGTGGCATCCAGACCGATCAGTTCATCTGCAATCTCTTCGATTACATTGCTGACTGCTTTGGTTACGCCTTTGCCGAGGTACTGGCTTTTGTCATTGTCACGGAGCTCCACAGCTTCATGCTTACCGGTAGAGGCGCCAGAAGGAACGGCGGCACGGCCAAAATAGCCGTCTTCGGTGGTTACTTCTACTTCTACAGTTGGGTTGCCGCGGGAATCCAGGATTTGCCGGGCGTGAACATCAACAATGGTACTCATAAGTCCTTGTGTTGTTTGGTGAAAAAGGTGCGCCGAATCCCTTCGGCTAGTGGTTTATTGCATCATTTTGACGAAATCGTCAAAAAGGTAACGTGCATCATGTGGCCCAGGAGCAGCTTCCGGGTGGTATTGTACGGAGAAGGCTTTTTTGCCCTTCACCCGAATGCCCTCAATGGTTTCGTCATTGAGGTTTACGTGGGTAACTTCTACCCGTTCGTTGGCCGTAATGGCTTTGGGATCAACTGCAAAACCGTGATTTTGGCTGGTGATTTCGCAATGCCCTGTCAGCAAGTTCTTGACCGGGTGGTTGATGCCCCGGTGGCCGTTGAACATCTTGTACGTCGGAATGTCCAACGCCAGTGCCAGCAATTGATGCCCCAAACAAATACCAAAGATTGGCTTGTCTTGCTGGAGAATATCTTTGGCGGTACTGATCGCATAATCCATCGCTGCCGGATCACCTGGGCCATTTGAAAAGAAAAAGCCGTCTGGATTGAACTCCTGCAACTCAGGCAAACGGGTTTTGGCCGGAAATACCTTGAGGTAACAGCCGCGTTGAGCCATGCACTCCAGGATGTTTCGCTTGGTGCCAAAATCGAGTACCGCCACTTTGTATGCCGCATTGGGATCACCAACATGGTAAGCCTCAGTAGTACTAACTTTGGAGGCCAGCTCCAAACCATCCATTGAAGGTACCTGAGCCAGCTGTTTTTTCAATGCTGCAATATCCAAAATTTCAGATGAAATAATGGCATTCATTGCGCCTTTGTGGCGAATGTGGCGCACAATTGCACGGGTATCGACATCTGAGATGCCTACCAGCGATTCATGCTCAAAATAATCCTGGATATCGTCGTCGGCTTGCTGACGGGAATACTGTGTGGTGAAGTTTTTGCAGATGAGTCCGGCAATTTTGATGCTGCCCGATTCCACTTCACTCTTTTTGGTGCCATAATTGCCGATGTGGGCGTTGGTGGTCACCAATAATTGTCCATAGTAAGAAGGATCCGTAAAAATTTCCTGGTATCCGGTCATCCCGGTGTTGAAACATATCTCTCCGGTGGTGGTGCCGATTTTCCCGGCGGCTTTGCCGTGGTAGATGGTCCCATCTTCCAGTAACAAGATTGCAGGGGTATAATTGGGTTCCTTGCTGTACTTATCTTCCATCTCATCAATTTGGCTGCAAAATTAGTGATTGATTGGGAAAGATTGGAAGGAAATGTGCAGAATGGTGATTTTTTTCTGTAAGTCTAAATAATGGCATCGAATTGAACCAAATTTCTTCTTAAAACAAAAAAAGGCGACACCAAAACCTTGGTATCGCCCTTTTTCTGATATCAAAAGCCAAACTGGCTTATTCCTTATCTTCAGTTGTTTCGGCAGCAGCCTCTTCAGTTGTATCGACAACCTCAGTTGCTTCTGTTTCCACCACTTCAGCAGTTGTTGTTTCGGTTTTGCCTTTGGCACCTCCACCACGACGAGAACGGCGAACTTTGCCAGCAGTCTTCGTTTCTGCGCCACCTGGGTTGTACAGGTCGTTGAAGTCAACAAACTCAATCATGGCCATATCCGAAGCATCACTTCTGCGGAAACCGATTTTAATGATGCGCAGGTAACCACCTGGGCGATCGCCGATTTTTGGTCCGATTACGTCAAACAACTCCTTGATCGCTTCCTTGTTTTGGAGGTAGCTGAACACTACGCGACGGTTGTGGGTAGAGTCGTCTTTAGCTTTGGTCACCAGCGGTTCCATGTGAACGCGCAATGCCTTTGCTTTGGCCAAAGTAGTCGTGATCCGCTTGTGCGTGATCAAAGCAATGGTCAGGTTCGCCAACAGTGCCTGGCGGTGCTCAGCCTTACGGCCAAGGTGGTTGTGTTTTTTTCCGTGTCTCATTTTATTGAGTTGTTGTCTTCGCAACACCGTGCAGATGATTTGCACAGGTTATTGCAGGGTGCACGACCTGAGTCGCGCGGGTTCATCGAATGCCCACGACTGAAGTCATGGGTTTATACTTGGATAGGTTGCCTTGAACTCCCACGGCTAAAGCCATGGGTTTATCTCTGTTAGGCTCCATCGGATTACCCACGGCTAAAGCCATGGGTTGCATCCTATGTGGGCTCCCACGACTGAAGTCGTGGGTTGCCATCTATTCTTCGTCGAGTTTGTACTTGGACAAATCCATGCCGAAGGTGAGTCCTTTTTCCTGGAGGAGCTCTTCGATTTCGACGAGTGATTTTTTACCGAAATTGCGGAACTTGAGCAATTCGTGGGTATCGTAGTGTACCAATTCAGCCAAGGTGTTGATTTTAGCTGCCTTGAGACAGTTGTAAGCACGAACCGAAAGATCCAGGTCTTCGAGTGAAGTTTTCAGCAGCTTGCGCATGTGGAGGATGTGCTCATCCACAATGTTGTCTTCGCGGCTGGAAGCATCATCGAAAGTAATGTTTTCATCAGTGATCAGCATCAGGTGCTGGATCAGGATACGCGAAGCTTCCTTGATGGCATCTTCCGGGTGGATGGTTCCGTCCGTTTTCACCTCGATGGTCAGCTTTTCATAATCCGTACGTTGACCCACGCGCGTATTTTCAATGCGGTAAGACACATTTTTGATCGGCGTGTAGATGGCATCTACCGGAATTACTCCGATGGGTGCATCTTTGGGCAAATTGTCATCTGCTGGAACATAACCACGACCTTTGGTAATGGTAAATTCCACCTCAAGGTTGACGAAAGGCTCCATCGTACACAACAACAACTCGGGGTTCATCACCCGGAATGCGTTGGTGTGGTCTTCGATGTCTCCTGCCCGAAATTCTTCTTTACCATTGATGGTCAAGTAGACTTTTTCGGTGTTGACGTCATCGTCTCCTGAAATCTTTTTCAGGCGAACTTGCTTGAGGTTCAAGATGATCTCAACTACGTCTTCTACAACGCCACGAATGGTACCGAATTCATGATCGACACCTGCGATGCGCACAGCAGAAATTGCGTAGCCTTCCAGGGAAGAAAGCAACACTCGGCGAAGAGAGTTCCCTACAGTTTGACCGAAGCCTGGTTCAAGGGGTTTAAACTCAAAAAGACCTTCAAAATCGTTGGCTTTTTGCATTACGATCTTGTCCGGCTTCTGGAAATTAAGAATGCTCATATGCGGAAAATGGACTTTGAGAAGGATTAAATGACCGGTCTCTGAACGCAGGAACGTCTTCCGGCGTTGATCCAAACAAAGTATGTTAAAGCACCTAAAGGCTTTATTTTATAGCCCTGAACGGATTGTTTTCCAGCTATAAAATAAAACCTTTGAGTACCAAAACGATGCGATTACTTAGAGTACAATTCGACAATCAGCTGCTCATTGATCTTCTCTGGAATCATTTCCCGAGAAGGATATTCGATGAAGCGACCTTCAAGCTTGTCTGGGTTGAACTCCAACCAAGTATATTTGCGTGACTCTGAGCCACGGTTAGCAACGCTATCCTTAATAACGTCCATGCTCTGTGATTTGCCACGAATGGAGATCACGTCATCTGGACGCAATTGATGCGAAGGGCTGTTGGACACAATACCGTTGACCAGGATGTGTTTGTGGCTTACCAATTGACGGGCACCACTGCGGGTACGCGCCAAACCAAGGCGAAAAACCACGTTGTCCAAACGAGCTTCGAGTAATTTGAGCAACCATTCACCGGTTACCCCGTGCTTGGCTGTAGCTCTTTCAAAAGTGCCTCGGAACTGACGCTCCAAAACACCATAAATATATTTAGCCTTTTGCTTTTCAGTCAACTGAACCGCGTAATCAGAACGCTGTTTGCGCTTGCGGCTTTGTCCATGCTGTCCAGGAGCAAATTTGCGGCGTTCAAAGTATTTATCTGGACCGTAGATGGCTTCTCCGAACGATCTTGCTTTCTTGGTCTTTGGACCCGTATATCTTGCCATTGTGATGAATTGCTTTTAATGATTATACACGTCTACGTTTCGGAGGGCGGCAGCCATTGTGGGGAACCGGCGTTACATCTTTAATTTTCGTAACACGGATGCCAGCTTGGTCAAGCGCGCGGATAGCGGCTTCACGGCCAGAGCCCGGACCTTTAACGAAAACTTCAGCAACACGCATGCCTGCATCGTAAGCTACCTTACCTGCATCTGTCGCAGCCACCTGAGCGGCATAAGGGGTGTTCTTTTTAGAACCTTTAAAACCCGACTTACCTGCTGAAGACCAGGATATTACCTGGCCAGTTTTGTTTGTTATAGAGACAATGATGTTGTTGAATGTCGCTTGTACGAATGCGTACCCTTCGGATTCAACTTTAACATTGCGCTTCTTAACTTTCTTATTCGCCTTTGCCATTTAAAAATGTTTTTGAATCAGGCACATAAAAGAACAATGAAGTTGTTTTTGCGGATTTCCCACGGCTGAAACCGTAGGTTGGCCCCAAAAGCTTCGACTTCTTCTATGCCGATATTACTTGGTTGCTTTCTTCTTATTAGCCACCGTTTTACGTGGGCCTTTACGCGTACGAGCATTCGTACGGGTACGTTGTCCACGCAGAGGTAGTCCTTTACGATGACGCAATCCGCGGTAACAGGCAACATCCTGCAAGCGCTTGATACTCATCGTAACTTCTGTCTTAAGTTCACCTTCAGTTTTGTACTCGGAAGTGACGATGCGAGAGATCTCGCGAATGTTTTCGTCAGTCCAAGCTTCCACCTTAATATCCTCACTCACGTCAGCTTTAGCCAATACTTGCTTTGCGGTGGTTGAACCAACGCCAAAGATATAAGTAAGGGCAATAACGCCGCGCTTGTGTCTTGGTAAATCGATACCTGCGATACGAGCCATCTTCGTGTGCTTTTGATGATCCAAACAAGACCAAGGATTAACCCTGGCGTTGCTTAAGCTTTGGATTTTTCTTGTTAATGATGTAAACCTTGCCTTTTCTGCGAACGATCTTACAATCGACAGATCGTTTCTTAACAGATGCTCTAACTTTCATGGTTCGAGTAGTTTATCAGGTATTTACAAACAGAGGATGGTAATTACTTGTAGCGATAAATGATGCGCCCCCTGGTTAAATCGTAAGGAGACATTTCCACCGAAACTTTGTCACCTGGAAGAATTCGGATGTAGTTCATCCGCATTTTTCCGGAAATGGTGGCAATGATTTGGTGATCATTTTCGAGCCGCACCCTGAACATTGCGTTGGAGAGTGCTTCTTCAATAATCCCGTCTTGTTTGATCAAATCTTTTTTAGCCATAGTCCGATTTCGGAGTGCAAAGATAAGCATGTTTGCTTATTTTCCTCCTCATTCAGTGAAAAAAATTACAGTAAACAGACAACAATCCTTATTAGGCTGGTTCTAAGGCCATTGCCCCTTTCAAACTCACTGCTCTAACCTCCCCATTCCTGGATATTGATTCCTCAATGGGTACATGATTAGAGAGTATATCTGCTTTGTTGCGGCGCACCACAACGGTGTGTTCATAATGCGCGGAAGGTTGGCGATCTTTGGAAGCTACCGTCCAACCATCTTTAGCAGTGACAACTTCCTTTTTACCCAGGTTAACCATGGGCTCGATTGCGATAACCAATCCTTCTTGTAGTTTGATGCCTTTTCCCCGTTTACCGTAATTGGGAACTTCAGGATCTTCATGCAGGTTTCGGCCTACACCATGCCCCACCAATTCTCTTACGATTCCGTATTGGAATTCCTTCTCCACGTAGTTTTGGATAGCGAAGCTAACGTCACCAATCCGACGACCCGATACGGCCTGTTCTATGCCCTTGTACAGCGATGTTTTGGTAACCCGACACAGTTCCATCACTTTGTCATTTACATTGCCTAGCGGGAAAGTATAGGCTGCATCGCCAAAAAAACCATTCCATTGTACTCCGCAGTCAACCGATACGATATCTCCATCTTTGAAGATGATGGAATCGGTAGGAATGCCATGTACAACCTGCTCATTGATGGAAACGCATAGTGTAGCGGGAAATCCCCGATACCCTTTGAATGCGGGGTGTGCGCCATGATCACGAATCAAAGTTTCAGCGGCATCATCAATCTCTTTGGCAGTAATTCCAGGACGAATGATGGAAGCCACATGCGCCAAAGCGTCGCAAACCAGCAGACAGCTTTTGCGAATGAATTCTACTTCTTCGTCCGTTTTGTAATATACCATAGCGCCAAAATTGAGGCTGAGCAACGTATGCATTCTGCAATGCGGCACTAAAGCTCAGGATAATTAGCAATTAAAGGCGACTGGCAATTTCACCAACCGCCTTTAATCAAGCGAATTTTCTGTGAAAAACCCGGTTATATAGAGTCACCAATACCTTGGAGACGGCTTTGCGATGCACGTCCCTGAATCCGGCCAGATTTGGCCAGACCTTCGTATTTGCGCATCAACAAGTGGCTTTCAATTTGCTGCAACGTATCCAGAATAACGGAAATCATGATCAATACCGATGTTCCTCCAAAAAATACCGCGAAGTTGCGATTGATTCCAATCGCTGACGCAAATGCTGGCAAAATAGCGATGAGTCCCAAAAATACCGCACCTGGCAGGGTAATCCGCGAGGTAATGGCATCAATGTAATCAGCAGTAGGCTGACCAGGCTTCACCGAAGGAATGAAAGCATTATTGCGTTTCAGGTATTCCGCGTAATTCTGAGGGTTGACAATCAAAGCCGTGTAGACATATGTAAACACAACGATCAACAAGAAGTAGATTACGTTGTAAGGTACACTTGTAAAGTCACTCAAAGCAGCCAACCATCCAGTAGATGTAACACCACCTGTAGAACTAAACTGAGAAGCAGTAGTGGGCAGGAACATCAAAGCCTGAGCAAAGATGATAGGCATTACACCAGAAGCATTGAGTTTGAGAGGAATAAAATCCTGTTCAGATCTCATGTCTGTTCCACTGGCACGTCCAACGGCTTTTTTGGCCATTTGGATAGGTATTTTGCGTACCGCCTGTATACTCATGATAGAGAGCAATACAACTCCAAACCAGAGCGCCATTTCCACTACGAAGAATAACAAACCGTTGCTGTCCAACTGTGATTGGAATTCGAAACCCAGTGCGAAAGGAAGACGTGCGATGATACCTGCCATGATGATCAACGATGTACCGTTGCCCAAACCTCGGTCGGTAATCCGCTCACCCAACCACATCGCAAATACCGTACCGGCAGCCAGGATGATGATATTGGAGAACCAGAAAATACCTTGAGGAATATTGGGATCAACCGCTTTCAGGAAAAACAAGTACCGCAAGTAACCGCCACCCTGAACCAGGGTAATGGCAACGGTCAGCAAGCGAGTGATGGAGTTTAGCTTTTTGCGGCCAGATTCTCCTTCTTTGGATTGCAAACGTTGGAAATACGGAACTGCAAATCCCAACAACTGAATGATGATCGATGCCGTAATGTAGGGCATGATACCCAGTGCGAAAACGGAGGCCTGACTAAAGGCACCGCCTGTAAAGGCATTGATCAAACCCAAAAGTGAGTTGTCGTCATTTTGGGATTGCGCTTTCAGTACTGAAGGAAGCACGCCCGGAAGGACGATAAAGGAACCCACCCGGAAAATGAAAATCATTCCCAAAGTGAACAAGATGCGCGTACGCAATTCCTTGATCTCCCAAATGTTACGCAGAGTGGTAAAAAACCTTTTCATCGTTCAGAATTAAGCGATGTTGATGCTTCCGCCAAGCTTTTCAATAGCTTCCTTGGCAGATGCAGAACAAGCGTGTACACTTACGTTTAACTTAGCAGTCAGTTCACCAGCACCGAGGATTTTTACTTTATCCGTGCGGCTGATGTAACCCTTTTCGAGAAGCCATTCGTTAGAGATGGTATCCAGATTGAACTTATCAGCAATGTCCTGGAGTTGACCAAGATTAAACGGTACGTAGCTCACGCGGTTTGGGTTTTTGAACCCTACTTTTGGCAAACGCATTTGCAACGGCATCTGACCGCCTTCAAAGTTACGTTTGGTGTAGTGTCCAGAACGAGACCCATCCCCTTTGTGACCACGGGTAGAAGTACCCCCGTGGCCAGATCCCTGACCACGTGCAATACGTTTTCTACTTTTGTTAGAACCTTCTGCAGGTTTCAAATTATGCAATTCCATTGCATTATGTTTTGAGCAAATCAGCGATGAGGTTGCAAGTTATAAAAAATAACCATTACTCGCTGAACGTTGCCATTTGTCAAAGAAATTATTCCTTCACATCTTCCACCTTCACGAGGTGGGCTACAACCCGAACCATACCTAAAATCTGTGGAGTAGCTTCATGTACTACTGTTGAACTTACTTTGTTCAGCCCGAGAGCTGTCATGGTAAGTTTTTGATTTTTAGGACGATCGATCGTGCTTTTGACCTTGGTAATTTTGATCTTAGCCATGATCTTCTTGTTTTAAGCATTTACAAAACGATGCGGACATGGCGCCCGATCAACCATTGAACATTTTATCCAAAGAGATATTCCGTTGCTTGGCAATTACACCTGGATCACGCAGCAGAGAAAGCGCCGTAATGGTAGCTTTTACTACGTTGTGCGGGTTGGAAGAACCCTGTGATTTTGCCAATACATTGTGAACACCTGCAATTTCGAGAACGGCACGCATGGCACCACCCGCAATTACACCTGTACCATCGGAAGCAGGTTTGATCAAGACGCTACCGGCCTTGAATTTGCCTTTTACTTCGTGTGGAATAGTGCCTTTGTACAATGGAACGCGAACCAAGTTTTTCTTGGCATCATCCACTGCTTTAGCGATAGCCTCGGATACATCGCGGGCTTTTCCCAAGCCATGTCCAACGGTACCTTTGCCATCTCCTACTACTACAATCGCAGCAAAGCTAAATGTACGACCACCTTTGGTAACTTTCGCTACACGGTTGAGCTGTACCAGCTTTTCTTTGAGTTCTGTTTCTGCAGGTGTTACCCTGTTTGCACTCTGTTTAGCCATTATCTTTTGTGGTTAATGGTTTTTTAGAAAGATAGTCCTGCTTCGCGTGCGCCATCGGCTAACGCTTTAACACGACCATGGTACAGATAACCGCCGCGGTCAAAAACAACGGCGCCAATTTTCGCTTGAACAGCACGTTCAGCCAGGATTTTGCCCACGGCTTTGGCTTGTTCTGTTTTGTTTACACTTTTTACCACTGCTTCTTCCATAGATGAAGCAGAAACAAGTGTGTGTCCAGCAAGGTCATCGATGATTTGAGCATAGATGGCTTTGTTGCTGCGGTATACAGCAAGACGAGGTCTCACAGGTGTGCCCGTAATTTTTTTACGCACACGGTTGTGAATCCGACGTCTTCTATTTGCTTTTGTGAGTTGCATGTCAAATTATTTATGATCTTAGTGTAGGGCAATATTGCCAAACCCAAGATCCCGTTCTTGTTTAGTTGGGGTAACCCTGTGTGGTTACCCGTTGGCAACCACGTAGGGTTGCCGCTACTTTTTACCGCTGGTCTTACCTGCTTTGCGGCGAATTTCTTCACCAACAAACCGGATACCTTTACCTTTGTAAGGCTCGGGTTTGCGCAAGCTGCGAATTTTGGCACACACTTGACCAAGCAATTCTTTGTCAATGCACTCAAGCTTAATGATCGGGTTTTGACCTTTATCTTGACGTGTTTCGATTTTGATTTCCTGTGGAATGCGGAACAAAATCGGGTGAGAGTAACCAAGGGTCAATTCCAGCCACTGGCCGTTATTGGCAGCACGGAAACCTACCCCGAATATTTCCATTTCGCGGACATATCCTTCGGAAACACCAGTCACCATGTTATTGATGAGTGCGCGGAACAACCCGTGAACTTCACGGTGGCGTTTTTGATCAGTTGGGCGTTTGACTTCCAGCACGCCATCGTTCATTTCGAGGGTTAGGTCTGGATCGATTTTTTGTTGCAGTTGACCTTTAGGGCCTTTAACTGTAACTACATTGCCTTTGCTGACATCTATGTCTACCCCCTTGGGAAGTTGAATTGGAGCTTTACCTACTCGAGACATCTTTTCTGATTTGAGCGGTTAATTAATAAATGTAGCAAAGCAATTCGCCACCTACATTCAGTTCGCGTGCCTTTTTATCAGACATTACGCCACGAGAAGTAGAAACGATTGCCAAACCCAGACCATTAATGATACGAGGCATTTCATCTGCTTTTGCGTACTTACGCAAACCAGGCTTTGAAATACGGCCTAACTCACGGATCACCGGTTTACGGGTGATGGGATCGTACTTTAAAGCGACTTTGATGATGCCCTGACCACCCTTGCCGACATTGTCCTCAAACTTGTATTTCAGGATATAGCCTTGCTCGTAAAGAATCTCAGTGATTGCTTTCTTCAACTTGGAGGCAGGAATATCTACAATGCGGTGTCCCGCTTGCTGCGCGTTGCGGACGCGCGTCAGATAATCTGCAATAGGATCTGAAAATGCCATCTTTATGATGTTTCGCCAGCCGGTTTTCCATTTTCATGAAACGTGGAACCTGGCCAACTGTTAAAGAATTTCTTTCTTACCAACTGCTTTTGGTGATTCCGGGAATTTTGCCATAAAGGGCCATTTCGCGGAATTTATTCCGGCAAAGACCAAACTGGCGCATGTAACCCTTTGGACGACCGGTCAACTGACAACGATTGTGCATCCGAATAGGGTTAGAGTTGCGGGGCAGTTTATCCAGTTCTTCCCAGTTGCCTTCCTCCTTCAGTTGCTTGCGCAAATCTGCGTATTTAGCAACCAATTTGGCTCTTTTTACTTCCCGAGCGATAATCGACTTCTTTGCCACGGTATATTAGTTTGATTTCTGGTTCTTGAATGGAAGTCCCATCAGCTTCAACAAAGCCAAGGCTTCAGCATCGGTCTTGGCAGTAGTCACAAAAGTGATGTCCATACCAGTCATGCGGCTGATTTTTTCAATGTCGATTTCCGGGAAGATGATCTGCTCGGTAATGCCCATTGAATAGTTGCCACGTCCGTCGAAGCTTTTGTCATTGATGCCGCGGAAATCGCGTACACGAGGCAATGCGATCGAGATTAAGCGATCCATAAATTCGTACATGCGGATATCGCGCAGGGTTACTCGTGCTCCAATCGGCATGCCTTCACGCAGCTTAAAGTTGGAGATAGAGGTTTTTGCTTTGGTAGGAACAGCTTTTTGGCCGGCAATACGAGACATTTCTTCGATTGCTACATCCACCAATTTTTTATCCTGTGTAGCGGAGCCGATCCCCTGGTTGATAGAAATCTTAACCAAGCGGGGTACTTCCATGATAGAGCTGTATTGGAATTGTTCCATTAGAGCACTGATCACTTCCTCCTTGTATTTTGTCTTTAGTCTAGGAAAGTAACTCATTACTGAATGATTTCGCCTGATTTTTTAGAATAACGAACCAGTTTACCATCAACCTCTTTGCGACCAACCCGAGTAGGCGTACCTTCTTTTGGGTCAACAATCATGAGGTTGGAGATGTGGATTGGAGCAAGCATTTCTTCGATACCACCTGCTGCATCTTGCGTTGCCTTGCGGTGTTTCATCCGAATGTTCACATCCTTTACCAGTACCCTGCTTTCAGCCGGGAACACTTCCAGCACCTCTTTTGGATCAGAAAGATTCTTGTAGGCGCCGGCGATTACAAAGACCATGTCTCCCTTCTTGATTTTCAGCTTGGGAGCGTGTCTTTTATTATTTGTTGTTTTCTTAACTGCCATTGTTCGACGAATTAATAGCGCTTGCGAATCAAAGCAACGCTTGGGTTAAAGTACCTCAGGAGCAAGAGATACGATACGCATAAACTCCTTCTCGCGCAACTCACGAGCTACTGGTCCGAAAATACGGGAACCACGTGGCTCATCATTGTTGTTCAGCAATACGCAAGCGTTGTCGTCGAAACGGATATAGGAACCGTCTTTACGGCGAATTTCCTTTCTAGTGCGAACGATAACTGCTTTTGAAACGCTACCTTTCTTGACACCTCCAGGGGAAGCATCTTTCACGGCAACGACAATTTTATCGCCGACGGACGCATAACGGCGGCCTGAACCACCGAGTACGCGGATACAGAGCACTTCTTTGGCTCCGCTATTGTCGGCTACTTTGAGTCTGGATTCCTGTTGGATCATGGTTGACGTCTGGTTTTAGAGGATTTATCTTGTCTAAAAAGAAAAGAAAAATCGTAAACACACAAGATAATACCGTCGATAAAAACCGTGTAGATCATAAAGACCCCACGATTGAAATCGTGGGTTATTTCGCTCTTTCGATGATTTCGACCAAGCGCCAGCGCTTGAGTTTACTCAGTGGCCGAGTTTCCATAATTTTCACTACATCACCGATGTTGCAATCATTATTTTCGTCATGAGCCATGAAACTCTTGGTCTTCTTCACGAACTTACCGTAGATTGGGTGGCGCAGCTTACGCTCAACTGTTACAGCAACGGTCTTGTTCATCTTGTTGCTTGTCACGACGCCGGTACGCGTTTTTCTAAGATTTCTTTCCATCACCTTACTGTTTACGACGTCTTCTTGCACGAATTTTAGAACGCATTGCCAACTCTTCAGGACCCATTGTCGTTACTTGACGACGGCGCATCTCGGTATTGAGGCGCGCAATGTCGCGTCGAAGATCACGCAGCTCCATTGGGTTTGCTAACCCTTTGATTGCGTGTTCGAACTTCATTTTACGGTAGAGCGATTCGGAATTTTCCAACTCAGCCTGGAGGGCATCATCAGCTAATCCTTTTAGCTCTTCTAAATTACTGTTTGCCATTGGCTTAAAAAATTAAGTTTGATATAAATCATCGCCGCCAGATTGGGTTTCCTGCTGAATATGCTTTCCGAAGAAAGCAAAATTCAGTGAAAACTAATATCTGGCGCCTATTTGAATGCATTAAGCATTAAATTGCAGCATCGGGGCGGATAACGATTTTGGTCAACACTGGCAATTTTTGCGCAGCAAGACGCAATGCTTCATTGGCCACTTCGAGTGGAACACCATCGATTTCAAACATAATCCGACCTGGTTTCACTTGTGCTACCCAGTGATCCACAGCACCTTTACCTTTACCCATCCGCACTTCTTGTGGCTTCTTGGTGATAGGTTTGTCGGGGAAAATGCGAATCCACACTTTACCTTCCCGTTTCATAGAACGAGTCATCGCAATACGAGCTGATTCAATTTGACGGTTGGTAATCCGCGCACCGGTAACTGCCTTCAGACCAAATGTCCCAAACGCTATAGTACCGCCTTTCAGGGCCAGACCTTTCATTCTGCCTTTCTGTTGCTTGCGGTATTTCGTTCTTTTAGGCTGTAACATTGTTTATGTATTTAGCGGAATTTCAGTAAAATAGCTGAAACCCACCAGCTTTTTGAAAAAGTCTGGCAAAGGTACAGCTTTGGATTGAAATATTCTAAGTACTTGTTTAAATTTTTTTAACTAATTCTTTAGTAAAATCAGCTAAAAAAATTTAAACACTTTTACTTAATATGACGCAAAAAATTACTTCCCGATTTTTTGAGAGGCTTTTGAATAGTAAGCTCACTTGAAATGAATCGTTCGACTTCCTATTCAAAACCCAAAATCGGGAAGTTAATTTTTCTGCGATACTTATCGTTTGCGTGGGCCGCCACCGCCGCCACCGCCTCGGTTATTGTTGTTGCCACCGCCGCCGGCGTTACCGCCACCGCCGCCAGCGTTGCCGCCACCAGCACCGCCACGACGACGATCGCCACCGCCGCCACCGCCACGGTTTCTATCGTTGCCACCACGGCCTTCACCTCTTTCTCCACCACGGCCACGACCACCGCCATCGCGACGATTCTGCCCCTGGCCTTGTCCACCTCCAGGTTGGGTTGTATTGGATGGCGCAGAAGTAGGCGTCAATTCACGCTTACCCAATACTTCACCTTTACAGATCCAAACTTTGATGCCAATTTTCCCGTAAACGGTCAACGCCTCTTTCCAAGAGTAGTCGATGTCTGCGCGGAAGGTGTGCAATGGAGTACGACCTTCCTTGTATTCTTCAGTACGTGCCATTTCAGCTCCGTTCAAGCGACCAGAGATGCGCACTTTAATGCCTTCTCCTCCTGCACGGATGGTAGATTGGATCGACATTTTGATGGCACGACGGTAGTTGATACGCGCTTCCAATTGCTTGGCAATGGATTCTGCTACGATATTGGCGTCCAATTCTGGCTTACGGATTTCCGTAATGTTGATTTGAACGTCTTTGCTGGTCAATTTCTTGAGCTCTTCGCGGATACGGTCTACCTCCTGACCACCCTTACCGATAATGATACCGGGACGGGAAGTATGGATGGTTACAGTGATGCGCTTGAGTGTACGCTCGATTACGATACGAGAGATCCCTCCCTTATTGACTCGTGCATTGAGGTAAATGCGGATTCTTTCATCCTCAACAACTTTGGCTGCGAAGTCCTTGCCTCCGAACCAGTTGGATTCCCAACCTCTGATGATCCCCAGGCGATTGCCGATTGGATTAGTCTTCTGACCCATATAATGGTGTAGTTGGATTGTTAATTAGTTTGTTCCACTTCTTCTACAACCACAGCTTGATCATCAACCCCGGGAACCGCAGTGCGATTTTCCACAATGATCGTTACGTGGTTAGAACGTTTACGAATGCGGTGAGCACGGCCGTGTGGTGCCGGGCGGAAACGCTTAACGATGGCACCGCCATCAACAAAAGCCGTTTTGATGTATAGGTCGTAATCGTCAGCACTTTCGTTGCCTTCCAGTTTGTACTCCCAGTTGGCAACCGCACTACGAACCAATTTTTCCAACCACACAGCAGCTTCTTTCTTGGTAAAGCGCAGGATGTTGATGGCATCATCCACCTTTTTCCCACGGATAATATCCACTACAAGACGCATCTTGCGCGCAGACATCGTGACATTTTTGATTTTTGCTACAGCTTGCATGTCTGTTCTTTTAGGGTTTTAAGTTTTGGGCCATGCGTTTTGAGTTTTACACCTTGGTTTCGCTCGGTGACTAATCCAAAACTCACAATCCAGCACTTAAAACTTATTTCTTACGGTTGCCAGAGTGACCTTTGTAATTGCGTGTAGGTGAAAATTCACCCAACTTGTGTCCGACCATGTTCTCGGTAACGAATACTGGAACGAAGGTTTTACCGTTGTGAACGGCGATGGTTTCACCCACCATATCGGGGATGATCATCGAAGCGCGAGACCAGGTTTTGATAACGCTCTTTTTCTTTGCATCCTTTGATGCAAGAACCTTTTCCAGCAATTTATGGAACACATATGGTCCCTTTTTGATTGATCTTGCCATTGTCTTATCAGCTAGCAGCTTTCAGCTTTCAGCCATTAGCCATCAGAAGTATGTTTCTGCTGATGGCCGATGGCTCATTGCTGATCGCTGTTTAAGGATTTTTGGTTTTTCTCCGGGTAAGGATAAGCTTGTTTGAAGCCTTATTCTTATCGCGGGTCTTAAAGCCTTTAGCAGGCATACCTTTGCGGTTTCGTGGGTGACCACCAGATGCGCGGCCTTCGCCACCACCCATGGGGTGATCCACAGGGTTCATCGCTACCCCACGTACGTGTGGACGACGACCCAACCAACGATTGCGGCCTGCTTTACCCAATACTTGCAAACCGTGGTCACCGTTAGAGGTAGTACCAATGGTTGCTTTACAAGTGACCAGGATACGGCGTGCTTCACCAGAAGGCAATTTCACTACTGCGTATTTGCTACCTTCACGGCCGTTCAGGATACCATAAGTTCCAGCACTGCGCGCGAGTGAGGCACCTTTACCAGGGCTCAATTCGATGGCGTGAATGGTTGCCCCAAGTGGAATGTCCTTCAAAAACAAGGCATTACCTGTGTTCGGTGCAGCACCATCTCCTGACATGATTTCGGTACCTACTTTCAGTCCATCGGGAGCGATGATGTAGCGCTTTTCACCATCGGCATACTCCACCAAAGCGATAAACGCTGTGCGGTTGGGGTCATACTCAATGGTTTTTACGATTGCAGTGATGCCATCCTTATCCCGCTTGAAGTCGATGACACGATAGCGGCGCTTGTGACCACCACCACGTTGACGCATCGTCAAGTGACCTGAGCTGTTGCGACCGCCACTTTTCTTAAGCGGTGCAATCAAGCTTCTTTCTGGTTTATCAGTAGTCAGTTCAGTAAAGGTCTGACCAACCCGATAACGCGATCCCGGAGTTACCGGATTCATTTTTTTAACTGCCATTGTTATGGTCTTTTACGTTCATCGCCGGATCGAAACCACCATAATTGTTTCGCCGACCCGAACGAACATTGGTTAACCTGCAGTGGTAGCCGAAGCTATTGCTGCATAATTTACAACTCTGCGAAGAAATCAATGTTTTCGCCTTCAGCGAGGGTAACAATTGCTTTCTTGTAGGCAGATACACGGCCACGCACAACACCGGTACGGGTAGAGCGAGATTTGGTTTTACCAGGAACAACCAGAGTGTTCACTGCTTCAACGGTGACCCCGTAAAAAGCTTCAACAGCTTTTTTGATCTCTACTTTGTTGGCTCTCCGATGCACGATGAAAGAGTACTTGTTCAATGTACTTGACAATCTCTCTGCTTTCTCCGTGATCAGCGGCTGAATAAGAATTTCTTTCTTTGCCATCTTTCAACTATTCTTAAGGCTTTCCGACACGGATTAAGCCAGAGTTTCAACAATCTTTTGGATCGAGCTTTCAGATAGAACCAATGTTCTGGCATTCAGAATTTCGTAAGTATTCAAATCCTGTGCGCGCACCACCTTGGTAGTTGGGATGTTGCGGCTAGAGAGGAATACATTATGGTTTTGTTCTGAAACCACAACCAGAGATTTTTTGCCCCCTGTGTTGAGTTTACCCAACAGGTCTGCAAAATTCTTGGTTTTTGGTGTATCGAAGTTAAAATCTTCCACAATCACTACAGCGCCACTTTTGACTTTGGTGCGAAGTGCAGATTTGCGTGCAAGACGTTTAACTTTCTTGTTCAATTTTTGCTCGTAGTCGCGTGGACGAGGGCCGAAAACCCGGGCACCACCTGGAAACAAGGGGCTATTGATGTCCCCTTTACGAGAACCACCTGTACCTTTTTGTTTGTGCAACTTGCGTGTAGAACCAGCGATTTCCCAGCGTTCTTTTGATTTGTGCGTACCTTGGCGTTGATTGGCCAGATATTGCTTTACCGCTAGGTAAAGCACGTGATCATTCGGCTCACCGCCGAAAACGTCATCTGGAAGGTCAACGGCTCTACCGGTCTTTTCGCCCTGAATATTGAAAACATCCAATTTCATCTTTCTTGAATTTAACGCCCCATGAACTTAGCTCGTTAGGCGGCCGTTAACGATTACTTTTTCTCCAGAATAACGTAAGCCCCTTTGTGTCCAGGAATTGCACCTTTTACCAAGATGAGATTCTCTTCTGCAAATACTTTGAGGACTTTAAGGTTTTTGACCTTAATATTGTCACCCCCAGTACGACCAGGAAGGCGTTTGCCTTTGAATACGCGGGAAGGATACGAAGATGCACCCATCGAACCCGGGGCACGCAGACGGTTGTGCTGACCGTGGGTAGTACCACCGACCCCGCCAAATCCGTAGCGCTTTACAACGCCCTGGAAGCCTTTGCCTTTGGTAACCCCTACAGCATGAACCATGTCTCCTTCAGTGAAGACATCTTCCACCTTGATGATTTCGCCAATGGCTTTCTCTACGATAGAGAAATCGCGAAATTCAACCAACTTATGCTTTGGTTCGGTATTTGCTTTCTCGAAATGCCCTTGGAGGGGCTTGGAGGTATTTTTGGCTTTGGTATCACCAAACGCCAATTGAAGGGCAGTATACCCATCGGTTAGCTCGGTCTTCACCTGTGTTACAACACAAGGACCTGCTTCTATGACGGTACACGCCACACTTTTACCAGTGCTATCATACACACTGGTCATGCCAATCTTTTTACCAATCAGTCCGTTCATCACTTCTTGATTTAAAATTCATTGCAATTGGTTTGCAATCAATAATACATTGCAAATTAATGCAATCAATTACGTCAACTTAACTTGAATGTCTACGCCACTAGGCAATTCCAACTTGGACAGCGCATCTACTGTCTTCTGAGTAGGCGTGTAAATTTCAATCAGACGTTTGTGGGTTCGCAATTGGAACTGCTCACGAGACTTCTTGTTGACGTGCGGAGAACGGAGCACGGTAAAGATTTTCTTCTCAGTGGGCAGCGGAATCGGGCCAGTTACAACGGCACCACTATTACGTACTGTTTTGACTATTTTCTCCGTCGACTTATCCACCAAATTGTGGTCATAAGAGCGGAGTTTGATTCTGATTTTCTGATTCATGCCTGAAAATCTGATTTGATATATGTCAATGAATAAACTTTCGGAAACTTTTACCGAAAGCGTTTTTTTGTTTCACGCCCATGATCTGGCCCACGAATAAATTCGTGGGCTAGATCGATGGTTGACTCCCAGAACTGAAGTCCTGGGTTGTCGGTTTATTTGTTTCCTTTAGCGTTTTCAATCACTTCTTTCGCTACGTTTGTAGGCGCTGCTACATAGTGCGAAAATTCCATGGTTGAGTTGGCTCGTCCAGAAGTAATGGTACGCAATTGAGTTACGTAGCCGAACATTTCAGAAAGTGGTACTTCAGCCAAGATTGATTTGGCGCCACCGGAGCGGTCTTCCTGGCCTTTAAGCAAACCACGGCGACGGTTAAGGTCACCGATTACAGAACCGGTATATTCTTCTGGAGTGATTACTTCCAGCTTCATGATCGGTTCAAGCAATACTGGCTTACACTTAGGTGCGGCTTCGCGGAAACCTTCCTTGGCGCACAATTCGAAGGCAACTGGCTTAGAGTCGACTGCGTGCATCGAGCCGTCGTATACTCTAACTTTCATGCTATCCATGGAATAGCCTGCAAGGATACCGTTGTTCATCATGGCTTTGAAACCATCCTGAATTGGCTTTGCGTAGTTTCTATCGATTGCACCACCCACGATACCCCAAACAAATTGAAGGCGTGTTTTGCCACTGAGGAAGTCATCAGTTTGGTGGAATTCTTCGTCAGCAGGGCCGAGTTCGAATTCCATATCGGCAAACAAACCAGAACCACCTGTTTGTTTTTTCAGTTTTTCGCGGTGGGTAACGGTATTCGTGAGTGCCTCTTTGTAGTTTACCTGAGGAGCACCTTGGTTACATTCTACTTTGAACTCGCGACGCAGACGGTCAACGATGATCTCGAGGTGTAATTCACCCATACCGCTGATTACGGTCTGGTTGGTGTCTTCGTCGTAGCGTACGCGGAAGGTTGGATCTTCTTCAGCCAATTTGGCCAAAGCCATACCCAGTTTATCAAGGTCTTTCTGCGTTTTAGGCTCAATCGCGATAGCGATAACCGGCTCAGGGAAAACCATTGATTCCAGAATGATTGGTCTATCCAGATCGCAAAGGGTATCACCCGTCTTGATGTCCTTGAAACCTACAGCTGCAGCGATGTCACCAGCTTCTACCCGATCGATTGGGTTTTGCTTGTTGGCGTGCATTTGGTACAAACGAGAGATGCGCTCTTTACTGTCAGAACGAGAGTTCAAGACATAAGAACCTGCATCCAATGCACCAGAGTAGACGCGCATGAAAGCCAAGCGACCTACGAATGGGTCGGTAGCAATTTTGAAGGCAAGTGCAGCAAAAGGCTCATTTACACTTGGCAAACGAGTTTCTTCTTTCTCCGTTTTGGGGTTGATACCAACTACAGCGTCAACATCCAGAGGAGAAGGCATGAAAGCGCATACTGCGTCCAAAACCGCTTGTACCCCTTTGTTTTTGAAGGCCGAACCACACATCATCGGAACGAATTCCAGGTTACATACCGCTTTTCTAACGGCAGCACGGATTTCGTCAGGAGAAATGCTGTTTGGATCTTCAAAATATTTTTCCATCAAAGTATCGTCGTATTCAGCAACTGCTTCGAGCAGTTTTTCGCGGTACTCAGCAACAGTTTCAACCAAATCTGCTGGCATTTCGATTACTTCGAAAGTCATGCCCTGATCTGCTTCGTTCCAGGTAATGGCTTCACCAGTAATCAAGTCAACTACACCTTTGAATCTTTCCTCTGCACCAATCGGAATTTGGAGCGGAATAGCTTTTGATTTCAACTTGGTTTCAACGTCTTTCACCACGTTGAAGAAGTCTGCACCAGAACGGTCCATTTTATTGACGAACCCGATGCGAGGAACTTTGTAGTTGTCTGCCAAACGCCAGTTGGTTTCAGATTGTGGCTCTACGCCAGAAACTGCACAGAAAAGGAACACCAATCCGTCCAATACACGCAAAGAGCGATTTACCTCTACAGTAAAGTCTACGTGACCTGGAGTGTCAATGATGTTGAAGGGATATTCCTCTCCTTTCCAGAACCACTTGGTTTTGGTAGCAGCAGAAGTGATGGTGATACCGCGCTCCTGTTCTTGCTCCATCCAGTCCATAGTGGCTGCGCCATCGTGTACTTCACCGATCTTGTGACTTACGCCGGTGTAGTAAAGAATGCGCTCGGTAGTCGTTGTCTTACCTGCGTCGATGTGAGCGGCGATACCGATGTTTCTGGTGTATTTAAGATCTGTTGCCATGGCTTTACTCCAATGGAGTTTATGGTTAAAAGATGATAAAAGATTACGTTCGGAAGTGTGCAAAAGCGCGGTTGGCTTCTGCCATACGGTGGGTATCTTCCTTCTTCTTCACTGCGTTGCCTTCATTCTTGCTGGCTGCAATGATTTCAGATGCTAACTTTTCCGCCATACCCTTACCGCTGCGTGTGCGGGCGAAACGAATCAACCACTTCATTCCGATTGAAACCTTGCGCTTAGGGCGGATTTCAGTAGGAATCTGGAAAGTCGCACCACCGATCCGGCGGCTACGTACTTCTACCATTGGCATCACGTTATTCAGCGCTTTTTTCCAGGTATTGTGCTCGTCGGCCTTGAGGCGATCACGCACGATATCCAGCGCTTCGTAGAAGATGGTGAGTGTGGTACTTTTCTTACCTTCCCACATCATGTTATTCACGAATTGCGTAACCATCGGATCGTTGTAACGTGGATCCGGCGCAATTACTCTTACTTTTGGTTTTCTTTTTCTCATTACCTTGAATTAGAGGTTTCCCAATGAAACATAATTACTTTTTCGGTGCTTTCGTACCGTATTTAGAACGACTTTTCTTGCGGTTATTCACACCCGCGGTGTCCAATGCGCCACGCACAATGGTATAGCGCACACCTGGCAAGTCTTTTACACGACCTCCGCGCACCAGCACGATGGAGTGTTCTTGCAGGTTGTGGCCTTCACCTGGGATGTAAGCAATCACTTCGATGCCGTTCACCATACGTACTTTAGCCACCTTACGCAAAGCGGAGTTTGGTTTCTTAGGAGTTGTTGTGTATACACGAGTACAAACACCACGCTTTTGAGGGCATGAGTTCAATGCTCGTGACTTACTTTTGACAACCACTTTTTCTCTGCCGTTGCGTACCAGTTGGTTAATAGTAGGCATATCCTGTTTTCGTTTAAAATCCTTTGTAAACTCATCCACGAACGAATTCATGGCCTTAAAACGTTGTATTCCACGGATTGAACCGTGGGCTTTAGAGGACAGAAGATATACCCTCCCTCCAAAGCGAGGGCAAATGTACGATGATTAAATCGAATTGCCAAATGGTTTTCAAAAAATAATAAAAGGAAATTGCTTGATTTTTATTTCCTGAAATAAATCTGGCAACCGATCGATTTGGTTTCCTTTTGGCCAATGGTTTTTCCTGCAAGTAAGGCATCAACGGCTTGTGCAACGTAGGGATTTTCTACTTTTTCAGGTTCTCCGCCATTGTCATCGATGGCACCATTGTATTTGACTACCCATTTCCCATCTTCCTTCCAGATCACAAAGGCGTGAGGCGTTTTTTGGGCAGTGAAATTTTTAGCCACTTGTTGTTGTCCATCAAAAAGATAAGGGAAATTGAATTTTTCCTGTTTGGCCTTTCTGACCATATTTGGGTAAGTATCTTCATCGTAAGTAATGGTATCAGTAGAGCTGATGGCAATCAGGGGTACACCCAGTTTGCTGTATTTGCTGTTGAGCGCGTTCATGCGGGGTGGATACAATTTGGCAAACGGGCAATGGTTGCAGGTAAACACAATGATGAAACCCTTCGCTTGGGGGTAGTTTTTCAGAGAAATGTATTTTCCATCAACGTTTTTCAACTTAAAGTCCTGGATAATTTTCCCGGTAATTGGGCTAAAACTCATGCCAAAAATGGCCATAACCAGGAGTAGCCCGAGTAGTTTGAAAGTAAAGTATCTGATTTTCATTGCTTGATGAATTTTTTGGTCGTGGTAGTTTTGGTTTTTTCATCGGTTAACTCCAGCGTATACACTCCTGAAGCAAAATTGCTGATGTCGATTCCCTCTTGTAATTGAGGCCGAGGCAACATGTACATGGTTTTTCCAAGGGCATTGCTGATGCGTACATAATAGGCTTGCATGTTGGGATCGCTGAAGTTGATGAAAAGCCGATCGTTGGCGGGATTGGGGTACAATTTGATGTCATTGGCTTTTTTAATGGCCTGCAAGGTGCTGGTAGCAGTGCCCGTTACAACAAATTGCCCCATCATGCCTTCATCTTCGTGCAAGGAGATGTGGCAATGGTACATAAATGGATGCAGTGCATCGGCGTAATCATCAAACTTGGCAATGAAACGCACGGTTTGTCTGCTGGGTACGAATACCACGTCTTTCCAACCTGCTTGGGCTGCAGGTGGCGCTGCACCATTAATGGACAGGATGTTGAATTCTACATCGTGAATGTGGAAAGGGTGGCCAAAACCTGAGGTACTGCGGATTTCCCAGATCTCTGTATTGCCTACAGGTACGTTGTATTGATTGTAGTTGATGTCAAACAGCTTGTGGTTGATGAGGAAAGCATTGGGGCCCAGGATTGTAGGATTGGTGACTCCGGTGCTGTCGCTCATGGTCAAGATACGGGTGACATTGGCGTTGGCAGCGCTCAATGGTACATTGGTTTTTAATGTTGTGGGAATGGTAGTAATCGCTCCTGTGGTTTGCGCCTTTACATTGATGTGCAGCATGGTGAAGTCTTTTTTGCCCAAAAAATTGGCAAAAGGCCCGCCAGGAAAGTTTTCACCGCCAGGGATAGCGTTAGCAAGGGTGGAGTTGAAGGCTTTCAGATCAAAAGATTGTCCACTTTGTCCGTTGAAGCTTACCAGAATTTCGATTCTTTCTCCCGCGTGGAGCAAATAACGATTGACGCTCACCGGGGCATTCAGCAAACCGCCATCAGAAGTGATGATGAAAAAATTGCGGTTGTCGCTGAATCCAATGTTGAAAGAACGTTCGATGGCCGCATTCAACACCCTGAATCGCACTACTTGTGCAGGTACACTGTATTGTGCCCGCAAGGTACCATTGGTCATCATGCTATCGCCGTAAGGCACGACCTGAAATTGTTTTTGAGTACTAAAATCCCGATCGGTGAGTACCAATGGAATGTCGTCCACGCCATATTTTCGAGGCAAGGGCAAAGCGGATTCTTCTGCATCACGCACAATGATCAAGCCACCAATGCCTTTGGTGATGTGTTCCTCGGTCATTTCGTGCAAGTGGGGATGGTACCAATAGGTTGCCGCGTTGTTGGTTACTTTCCAGTAGGGTTGCCATACGGTACCCGCTGGAATCACTTGATGGGGACCGCCGTCCATTACTGCGGGCAAGTGGAATCCGTGCCAGTGGATGGTCGTGGCCTCGTTCAGTTTGTTTTTGATGTTCATTTTGACCACTTCTCCTTTGTTGAAAATCAAAGTGGGTCCCCAAAATTTGGAATTGATCCCCGCAGTGATGGTCTGATTGCCCGGAGTAAGCTGCGCAAAGGTGTCTTTGATGGTCAGATTGAAATTGGGCCCGGCCAGGGTGTCTGGTATCCACAGGGTATTGTAGGATTGGGTGTGAGCAGAATTGCAGGAAAATGCTGCAAAACAGTTCAGTAAAAGCAGTTGAAAGCTTGGGTGGTTCTTCATCGCGTCGTCGTTTTTAGTTGCTGAGGCGTTGGACGACTTTTTTTGAAGAAACCTGCGATGTTAAAATGAAACAAAATTACTCTTCCTTTACGAGGCGCACCGAACATTTCATCGCAGTCGCGATATCACCTGCAAAGACCATAATCTGGTTGGCTTTTTCAGAATAAGGGCTGTAAAAATGCTTGGTTAAGATAAAGCTCTTTCCATCGGTGTCTACCAATTCTGTCTTTGGTTTTACCCAAAACGCTACTTGATCGTTGACAAACATCAATTTCTCCTCATTTCCGTATCCGGGAAAAGAACGAATATTAAGTGCTGCTTTCACTTCTTTGCCCACGGTTACCAAGGAGTATTCTTCCATCAAACCAGAGCCGAAATACAGTTCGAGTTTGCGCCAATCCTTCCAAGTAGGCAATCTCCAACCAAGTAATTGCTCATCCAATAATTGAGCCTCTTCCCAGGAATAGAGCATTTCTTGGCAAGAACTGTCAACACAAGTTGCTCCAAGTACTTTGATATTTACGTTTTGTGCTGTCCAGGTTACACCGTCGATGGTTACGGTTTCGAATTCGGGTTCGGACAATTTTTTTTGTGGTTCAGTTGATCCAAAGAGGAAGCACAATAAAAAAGAAAGGATTGATGGAGTCATTTTACTGGATTTAAATTTTCGTTTATTTTTTCGTCCGGAGCGCTCCTATCCACTCAAAAATAAGCCTCAATAAAAAAACTTATTTTGACCTCAAGCGCAGTTCTTGCCGAAAGTCTATTGGATTTTATCCGTATCTAAATTGGCAAGTACTGCTGCCACCTGTTCTTCATCCTGACCGACCATGAGGGCAATTTCTTGAGTGGACATTTTGGCAAATAGGAATAGATTCAAGATAATGCTATGGATTCTTTTGCTTTCTTCTTCGGCTTTTTGCTTTGCCTCTTCTTCTCGTTGACGAGCCTCTTCTTCTCGTTGACGAGCCTCTTCTTCTCGTTGACGAGCCTCTTCTTCTCGTTGACGAGCTTCTTCTTCTCGTTGACGAGCTTTTTCTTCTCGTTGACGAGCTTTTTCTATTCGTTGACGGGATTCTTCAATCGTAATTTGTGCTTCCGTTATAAGCAATCGAGCTTCTTGCCCTTTCAGCTGTTCCCTATCTAAAAGGAGACGTGCTTTTTTCACCTCATGCCTAACTTCTTTCAAATGCTGACGTTCCTTTTCCAGCATTTCCTTGTATTCCCCTACTGCCTCTTCTATGATCAAATCATAAGCGCTCATTACGGATGGATTTAATGCCTTTGGTAAAGTTTGAACAAAGTTTTGGACTTTTTCTCGGCTAATTTCGGTATTTTTTAATAGGTAAGCAAGCATAATAACAATAAAATCTTGCTGATTGTTGGGCTCATTGAGGTTAATGAAAACCAATTGTGGGTTTTCCATGATGTATTCTGGCTCCCAGATGTGTTTCAACATCAGAAAAGCATTGATCAATAAACCGTGACACAATTCTAGGATCTGCAGATTGCTTAGGTCTCGCACATTCGTAAAAATGTAATCAAACTCTGGCAGATAAGGCAATAGACTTGGTGGAAGTTTTTTACCAAAATAAGCACGCATTTTGCGTTTGCGCCAACCTTGTTTGCCATGATACACTACGATAGGTACAATGGGCGTAAGCTGTTTATGTCCCTGGTTCAATTGCTCCGTCCAGGAGTCCAGCATATAGCGCAAAAGTTGCAGGTGCGGTCGGCTTTCCGGTTTGCTTTTGTGTTCTAAGATGAAACAAGGATTGATTTTGAAGGCAGTGCTTTTAAGCGGGCATTGATAAACTACGTCCGAGAAGTATTCCTGCAATGCTGAAGATACAAAAGAGCCATTGACGCGCTCTAATCGTTCGAGATCCAAATCCTGACACAGTTCTGCAGGTAACATACTTTGTAAGTACTCTACGGCTACATCTTTGCGGCCAAAGGAGGCTTTGAAAAATTCATCGTGGGGCTTGGTAGGTTTTTTGGGCATAGGAGCAATTTTTGTAGCAAATTTAATTATTTGTTTATATTTTTAAAATTTAAAATTTAAAATTTATATTTTATCAAAATAACAAACTTCAACTTTTGAGATTACCACTTATCTTTCCATACAGTACCTAATTTTTCAGTAGGCATGCAAAGAAAATCATGGTAATCTTACCTTTGCCCCATGCTACCACTCCCACAACTCGAATCTTACGCCATCCGTACTTTTGAAATCGACTGCAACAAGCAGTTGACCATTCCAGCATTGGTGCGCCTGATGCAAGAAACGGCCATGCAACAAGTATTGGCCTTGAACATTTCTATCTGGGATTTGGAGGCATACAAATTGGGCTGGGTGCTGATCCGCAAGCGACTCGACATACAGCGCCTACCTACCCTGGGTGAGCAAATTTCGATCCACTCCTACCCTACCGGTGCAGAACGGGTGTTTACCTACCGCGATTTTGTGGTGCGCGATGCGGAGGGCAATATCCTGGCTACTTCCGCAACCACCTGGTTGTTGATGAATACCGAAACCCGACAAATGAGTCGTATTCCTGCCGATTTGCTGGCACGTTTTTCGGGTTATTTTCCGGCCAAAGAACTTTGTTTGACGCATGCTTTGGATGCTTTGCCTACACTGGATCAACCTCAACGCGAGCGCAGCTATTTGGTGGGTTGGTACGATCTGGATTTCATCAACCACCTCAACAATGTGCATTTTGTGAAATGGATGCTGGAAGCATTGCCCAATTCGGTTTTGGAACAGCAAGTGCTTGAACGAATGGATTTGCTTTTTTACGCAGAGGGAAATCTCGACGATTTGGTGCATGCGGAATTGCAAGAACTGGAAGAAGGAATTTACATGCATCAGTTACTCCGCGAAAAAGATGGGAAAGTAATGGCTACCGCCAAAACAAAATGGAAGTAACCTTGAAGGTTGATTCCTTCAAGGTCACCTCTTCTTTATCTTACTTTAAGGCCGCTTGTTGTTCATTGGTTTTTCGCGGTTCATCTGAATGATGTCGGTACTGTCCTGGTAATCTCCCAAGAGGTGCTTGCAAAAATAGTCTGCGCGCAACCAGAAGAAGTACTCATTCATCTCGGCATACCCATGGCGTTGGCCCGGGAATACAAAGAAGTCGAAGCGCTTGTTGGCCTTGATCAAGGCATTGGCCATGCGGATGGTCAGGCCGGGATGCACGTTATTATCGATGTCTCCAGTGCAAATCAGCAACTTGCCTTTCAGGTTTTTGGCCAAGTCGGAGTTTTTGTCGATGTCGTATTCAAAGGTGATGTTGCCTTTGGCGTCTTTTACTTCTTTGACTCCATCGTGTTTTTCACTCCACCAGCGGTTGTAGATGTTGTTTTCGTGGTTGCCGGAAGAAGACACCGCTACTTTGAAAAAGTCGGGATACACCAACATGGCGGCAGTTGACATAAAGCCCCCGCCAGAGTGGCCGAAAATGCCTACCCGGTTGATGTCGATGTAATCAAATCGATCTGCCAATTGTTCGGCGGTGACTTTTTTGTCTTCAAGGCCATAATCGCGCAGGTTGCCGTAGCCATAGTTGTGGTACCATTTGGAACGGCTGGGGTGGCCGCCGCGGTTGCCCACAGTGATGACAATAAAGCCCAATTGCGCCTGTCGGTCGGTGCGATCCATACCCGCAGAAAACGACTTGTTCACCGCCTCGGTTTGCGGGCCGGGGTAAACGTACTCCAGAATCGGGTATTGCAGCGTTGAATCAAAATCAAAGGGCTTGTACATCACGCCATACAAGTCGGTGATGCCATCGGCAGCTTTGACGATGAATGGCTCGGGAAATTTATAGCCTGCGGCAAAAAGCTGCGACAAGTCGGCAGTTTCCAAATCCATGGCTTTGTTGCCCAGGTTGTCCAGCAACTCTGATTTCGGAGTGGTGTTGACGCGGGAAAAGTTGTTGATGAAAAACGTATTCGCGTCGTTGTTGGAGGTGGTGTGGTTGAACTCGCCTTTGCTGAGGAGTTTCAAGCCAGTGCCATCAAAATTGACGCGATAAAGGTGCGTCAAATAAGGATCTTCGCCAGGCTCGCGGCCATTGGCCAGGAAGTAAAGTACCCGGTTTTTGCTGTCAATTGCTTCGATGCTTTCGCAGTGGAAAGCGCCAGAGGTGATTTGATTTTTTAGCTTGCCCGATTTGTCGTACAAGTAAAAATGCGCCCAACCGTCGCGTTCTGACCAGTGGATGTATTCTTCACCATTGTTGACCAGGCCAAGGTCGCGGGTTTCGACGTAGGTATTCAATTCTTCGGTGATGAGGATTTTCACCACTCCGGTTTTGGTATCGGCCACACAATTGTCGATGTGTTTGAGGTCGCGACTGGTGCGGCTAAAATAGAGCTGATCGGCATTGGGCGCCAACCACAGTGCAGGCTGGTGGTCATCGTCGCGGTTTTTGGCCAGGCGGGGTGCCCGCAAAAGCGACAAGGATTGATCTTTCAAGGTATCTAAAGCAATGCGGATTTTTTCTTTGGAGGGAAAATCAAAAACCAGCATTTCAGATTGTGGTGCTTCCTTCTCCCCTGGCATGTGGTACTTGTAGGTTTCGAGGGTAGGCCGGGGTTCAGCAATGGAGTTGATGACCCAAAGGTCTTTTACCTTGCGGCTATCGGTGCGGATCAGGGCAAACTTTTTGGAATCGGGTGAAAAAAGGACGCTGACACCTTGGCGTTTGCCTTTGTTTTTTTCCTTCTCCGTGTCAGCCTGGCCAAAAGTGCCGCTTTCATAGCCGTAATTTTCGACTCCGTCAGTCGTCAATTTGGTTTCGACGATGGTGCTGTCTTTTTCTTTTTTGACTGCTTTCAGGAAGTTGGCCTTGTCCATCCAATACAGGTTGAAATCTTTGGAGAACAACACATAAGAGGAATCCGGGGCAATCGTGGCCCAGGTAGGTTTGTCTTTGGGCTTTTTGTAATCATCTAGCAAGGTAAGTACGCCCGTATTGAGGTCGTATTCAAAGTAGAAAGTCCGCTTGACTTTCTTGGGTGGCGCGTCGCTCTTTTTCTCCTTCATGTCGTCTTCCCCATCTTCCTTCTTTTCGTCTTCTTCGGCCAGTTTGCTTTTCACTTCAAAGCGAATGGCCGTTTCCTTGTTGATGAATTTGAGGTTGGTGATGTCGAGGTGCTGGGCATCAAAGGGGTCTTTAGATAGACGCGACATGTCGGCAGCCATTTTCACGTTGTCGAACAAGACTTTTTTGAGTTTCTTGGCGGGATCGACCAAGTAATAAGTGCGGCCCTGGCTGGTTTCGTAGCTGTACCAAAAGCGTTCGCTTTCTTTGAGCCAGTGGGGCGTCACACTGGTGGAAAAGACCATTTTTTCCACTTTTGGCGTTGAAAAGCGGGCAGCCAGCTCATAATTGGCTTTGGTAAGGGGCTTGTTCTGAGTGTAGCCAAAGGTGGCAAGGCCCAGAACAAACAGGGTGATAACGAGTTTTTTCATGCTAGTCCAAAATTTTGCTTGGAAGATAGGCAAAAGCTGGAAAAAGGAAACGAAGGCAGGATACCAAAATCAACACTTTCTGAACCCAACTTGACAAGCCCCAAAAATATCCCCATCTTACACCAAGTTAACTCAAAAAAAATGCAAGCAGTACGTACCATACAAAAATCAGAAAATGGACAGCTAATGATTCAGCTTCCTGAGCACTTCCATGACATTGATCTGGAAATCATTATTTTACCAGCACATCCTATTCAGGACACAGAAGTTGTGCCCCCTTCTTCTAACCGTTTAGAGATGGTTGCGCACCTTAAAGGAATACTTCCCGATCTGCCGTATTCAAAGTATGATTTTTATGAACAATAGGCAACATAAATTTTCCCTCATCCTCACTACCACTCAACACAAATTCACTATTTTAGCCGCTCGAGGGAACAAAACACCCCCTGAGTATGACGCAAAAAATTACTTCCCGATTTTTTGAAAGGCTTTTGAATAGGAAGCTCACTTTAAATGAACCGTTCGACTTCCAATTCAAAAGCCAAAATCGGGAAGCTAATTTTTCTGCTTTACTAAAATCCAAACCGCATGAAAAAATCACTCATCTGGCTGCCAGCGCTGGCACTTACATTTCTGACCTTTCAATGCGCGCAGGAAGCGCCAAAATCTGATGGAAAACCTGAAAAAGAAGAATCTGCTTCAGAACTCGTTGAGCGTGGGGAATACCTGGTCACCATCAGTGGCTGCGAAGATTTCCATTCGCCCAAAAAAATGACCGACCGCGGGCCGATTCCAGATCCTGAATTGCGCCTTTCTGGCCACCCGGCCAAGCTGCCCATTCCGGCCATTACCGACAAAAGCATGACCGCTCCGGGAAATTGGGTACTCTTCAACTCCATGACTACCGTGGCAGTTGGCCCCTGGGGCATCACCTATTCGGCCAACCTCACTCCAGATCCAACAGGCATTGGCGAGTGGTCGTTTGCTCAATTCAAAAAAGCCTTGACCGAAGGGAAAGCCAAAGGTTTGGATGGAGGGCGCATGATGTTGCCCCCCATGCCCTGGGCAAACTATGTCAACATGAAGGAAGAGGACTTGAAGGCTATTTTTGCTTACCTGAAGTCACTGCCTCCGGTAAGCAACCTGGTGCCTTCGCCAGTACCTGCAACTGTCCAGTAGCCAAGATTTTTTGACACAGGTTTGATGCGGATTCTGTGCAGCAATCTGCGTCAAATCTTTGTGAAATAAACTTGCCCCCTACTCTATCCCGTAATCTGATCCATCAGCGCATTTGCTCTTGCTCCCGTTGTGCCACTACTTGGGCACTTCCCCTCGCCGCGCATTTCCTGAACCATACTTTCAATAAAAGGCTGTTGCACATTTTCGGGATAAGGAATCGGGTATTCCACTACCCCATCCGCCGTTTCCACCCGGATCGGTGAATCATTGAAGAAAGCAAAACTGATTTTCCCTTTGGAGCCGATGAGCTGGGTTTCATCCGTGCGTTGTTCCGGGTTTATGCTGAAGCACCAGGTGCCAGAACCCAACACTCCGGAGGCAAACTCCAGGTTGGCAACCACAATATCATCGGCAGTGTACCAACCAGCCTGGTTTCTGGAGATGCCTTGCACCGATTTGATTTCACCCAAGAGGTATTCCAAATAATCCAATTGATGCGAAGCAAGGTCATGAAAATGGCCACCGCCCGAGATCTCGGGCATAACCCTCCAGCGGGGTTGGGGGTTTTCGCCTACCTCTTCCGCTTGTGGTGGATTGTGGATGCGCACCTGCACCAATCGAATGTCGCCAATTGCTTTCTCAGCGATCAAAGCTTTGATTTTGATAAAATTGGGCAAAGCCCGTCGGTAATAGGCTACAAAAAGCGGCATCCCGGTTTCGGCACTCACCTGATTCATGGCTGCGCATTCGGCAGCATTGAGTGCCATGGGTTTTTCCACATAAACGGCCTTGCCTGCGCGCATGGCCCGGATGGCATAATCTGCATGCACATCGGGAGGGGTGGCAATATAGATGGCGTTGACCTCGGAATCAGCCAGCAATGCATCCACACTGTCGTACCAACGCGGTACGCCGTGCCGTTGGGCATAATCAGCGGCTTTATTGATGTCGCGCGCCATCACCGCCACCAGGCTTGAGTGAGGCACCTTGTTGAAGGCTGGGCCGCTTTTTTTCTCGGTTACGCTGCCGCAACCGATCATTCCCCAGTTTATTTTATCCAGAATCATAGGAGGAGTTAAGGGTGTACGACAAATTTAGTAAAATTACAAGGCAAACAAAAAACCATTAGATACCATGTTGAAATCCGTCCTGTTCTCGCTGTGCTTTATTGCCTCTATTTTTTTGCAAGCCCAAACTTATTATGTCTTCGTTGGTGCTTATGTGCCTAATTCCCCTAATCAAGGCATCAACGTTTACGTTTTGGACACCCTCAGCGGGCAATTGCAACACAAAAGTGTATGTGCCAATCTGGTTAATCCTTCCTACTTAAACTTGAGTCCCAATGGAAAAAACCTGTACGCGAGTACCGACGCGCGTACCCCCAAAGATGGCAATCTGAGCAGTTTTGCTTTTGATAGCCTGAGCGGCAAACTCAGCTTTCTCAACAAGCAAAAAAGTGGTGGCGAAAACCCCGTTTATGCCAGTGTGCACAACAGTGGAAAATGGGTAGTTGATGCGACCTATACGGATGCCAGCGTATCTGTGTACAGCGTCAATGCCGACGGCAGCCTCAATCCGGCCACACAGGTGTTTCGTTACACCGAGGGCAGCAAGATCAACAAAGAACGGCAAGCCATTGCCCATACCCACTCCGTTTTTTTCTCCCCAAAATTTGATCGAGTGCTGGTACCAGATTTAGGCGCAGATAAAATCCGCAGCTTCAATTTTTCCCCTGAAGCTAAGGAACCACTCAGCCCAAGCAATCCAGACGGACAGGCCACTCTGCCTGGCAGTGGCCCCCGGCACCTGTGTTTTCATCCCAACCAGAAATTTGTGTATAGCATCGAAGAATTGAGCGGCACGGTAGGTGCTTATCGGTACAAAAAAGGCAAGCTGAATGCCTTGCAAAACATTCCGGCTCATCCATCAACAATCAAAGAAGGCTTCAGCGGCGCGGATATTCATCCTTCTCCCGACGGACGATTTTTGTACGCCTCCAATCGGGGCAACGAAAACAACCTGGCCATTTATGCCATTCATCCCCAAAAAGGGACACTGACCAGCGTTGGGTTTCAAGCCACGATGGGCAATCACCCCCGCAATTTTACACTGGATCCTACCGGAAAATTCTTATTGGTGGCCAATATGCTGAGCAACAGCATTGTGGTATTCAAGCGGGATGCACAAACCGGATTGCTGACGAAGTTGAGCGTCACCGAAGGGATTCCCAGTCCATCTTGCTTGAAAGTTAGGAAGTATCTGAATTAAACTACTCTGCGCGTTTGAAATCGCGCTTGCCCCCGGTTTTTTCCATCAGCTTGATTTCCTTGATCACGATGTCGTGCGAAAAAGCTTTGCACATATCGTACACCGTCAGCGCAGCTACACTTGCTCCGGTGAGGGCTTCCATCTCGATGCCGGTTTTGGCGGTAACGGAGGCGGTGCAATCGATGACTACCTCACGGTTTTCGTTGACATGAATGATGATTTGGCAATTTTCCATGCCTACCGGGTGGCACAATGGGATGAGTTCCCCCGTTTTTTTGGCGGCCATGACTCCAGCGATGATGGCAGTTTGAAAAACCGGGCCTTTCTTGGTGTGGATTTCTTCTTTTTCCAGGCGATCCATGATTTCGTTGCCCAGGATGATGATTGCGCGGGCACTTGCCAGGCGTTTGGTGGCTGTTTTTTCGCCGACATCTACCATGGATGGATTGCCGGATGCGTCGAGGTGGGTAAAGGTTGACATGAAAACAATGCTTGAGTTGTGGTTATTCCAGCGTCAAAGTTCGTTTTTTTCTCCAGCATCATCGTGCTTAGTAGTGGGGCAAAAATAAGTGATCATTTTTCTTGAGCCAAAGGATTAGATAAGACACTTGAAATGAAACGTTTACTCATCTAATCCTCTGGCAAAATGATCACTTATTTTTTTATCGCCCCTTAGGAACGGAAATGAAATAAAGTAAACACCTGACTGGCTCTTTTTTGATTTTGCTGCGTTACTCCTCAGTTGCGTAGGCTTGCTATGCGCCTTCGTTGTGCCTTGCCAAATCAAAAAATAGCTCAGTCAACTTGTTTACTTTATTTCATTTCCGTTCCTTATCAGAATGATGCTGGAGAAAAAGCAATCTATTTCTTGTCCTGCTTCGCAAAAACCTTGCGCAGCAACTCACTTCCCCGCGCCGATACATTGGTGCGGATGTTCTGTTCTTCTTTGGCCACCATGGCAAACATACCTTTGAGGGCTTCGCGGGTTACGTAATCGCCGAGGTCTGGATTGGCTTTGTCGATCAAAGGGATTTTGTTGTACACCTTGACGGCGTCCGACCAGATTTTGCGTGCATCAAATTTGTCTAAAGAGGTATTGATGACCGGACTGAATGCGGTGTACAATTGATCGTTGGTACCGCGCTGGAGGAATTGAGTAGCCGCATCCTGGCTGCCCATGAGGATGTTGAGCACATCGCTAAAAGTAATGGCGCGGATGGCGTCTACGAAAATGGGCTTGGCTTGCTTGGCCGCATCTTCCGCACCCCGGTTGATTTTTTCCAAAATCACGTTCTCCAAATCCGAAAATCCAGGTATGTTTTTGAGTTTGCTGGTGATTTTGCGGGCTTCTTCGGGCAGCAAGATCTTGTAGGGGCTTTTGAAATACCCATCTACCTGAGACAAGACATCAGAGCCTTTGCCAATGCCAACTTCCAGGGCTTCTTTCAAACCTGAACCGATTTCGGCTTCGGTAGGTTCAGAATAAACGGAAGTGACCAATTTAGATAGGGTATCACAAGAAAATGCAAAAAAGGCCAGAGCCGCTGTAAAAAAGATTCTTTGGATCATTTTCATTTGGTTTGAATCAGAGGTAGAAATTTAAATCAATGGTTTGACTCTTCGAAATGGAGAAAGTAACAAAACGAGTCAGGATAACGAGTGTTTGGGGTTGAAAATGGTTGTTTTGGACGAAAATTGTGCTGCCGAGGGTGTTTATGATTTCGTTAAGCAAGTGAGCCTGATTCTAACATTTCTTAACCAAAAACCGAAGAACATGCAAAAAAATTAAATCTATCCTAACGAGCGCATAACGCCATTTAACAAATGATGCCTGCAACTTTGCTTCATCAAACATCACAAACGAAAAAAACCAAATGAATATGAAAAATGCATTGTTGTTGGCCGTTTTGTTTCTCGCTTTCACTTCAGGTATTTACGCCCAGAGCACTTTGCACGTAGGGGTGCGCTCCGGTTTCCAAATGAGTACCATCAAGCAATCTCAATTGCTGAGCGAACTGACGCCCAAAGCAGAATACAACTATGGCAATTCCACTGCAGCATTCGCAGAATTGGATTTTGGCGGCAACTTTTCGGTACAGGCCGAATTGGGTTATGCTGCTCGTGGTTTCCGATACGCGTTGCAAGAAGATGTAAAAATTGGCGATTTCAAAATCCCACTCGGGGGACGCGCCGATTTCCGCTTCAATACCCTGGAACTTCCAGTGTTGTTCAAAGTAAAATCTGGTCAGGATGCGGTGCGCTTTTATGCCCAAGCTGGACCTTATGCCGCCTACAACCTGAACAGTAAGCTTACCGCCAGGACTACGGGCATCGTAAATTTGAAGTTGTTTGAAACCAATATCGACCTTGATGCCATCAATTACAACCGGATGGAAGTAGGGGCTCTGGCAGGTGCAGGTATGGAAATCAACACCGGAATTGGTCGATTCTTCCTGGATGGCCGTTACCAATATGGCTTTACAGCCAATGCAGATATCCCGGTAGTAAAGGAGAGCTTCCGCAGCCGGGGAATTGCGATTCAGGCTGGGTTTGCGTTGCCTTTGAACTAGAATAGAGCGCGGCGAATTGCAGCAAGCAAAAAAAGTAGGGACGCGATGCATCGCGTCTCTACTTTTTTTTTCTAAAACTCTTTCAACAATCGCTCTACATCCTTCATAAACTGATCCACCGATTTGGGGTCGGTGCCATCACAAAAGGCGCGAACGTGGCGCTTGGGATCAACCAGGATCAACCTTCCACTGTGGTCAAAGCCACCGGGAGCATTGGGGTCTTCCTGAGCGATGCTGAAGTAATCATTGGCAATGCTGTAGATGGAGTCTTGCTCGCCGGTTACAAATTGCCACTGCGGCAGCCCTACCCCCAAGTCTTTTGCAAACTTTTTCAGGCGAGGAATGGTGTCGTGCTTGGTATCGATGGTATGCGAAAGCAACACCAGCTTGTCTTCATTTTTGAATCGATCGTACACGCGCAACATCTGCTTTTTCACCTTAGGGCAAATGGTAGGACAAGAGATAAAGAAAAAGTCCACCACATAAGCCTTTCCCGCAAAAGTTTGATTGTTGACGATTTGGCTGTCTTGATTGACAAAGGAAAAATCACGGATGGAGTGAAAAATGGTATCGCCATTTACTACATCTATTTCTCCTAAAATCGGCAGCGGTGCATTTTGATCGGGCGCACCCAATTGGCATCCTACCACAATGGGCAGGATAAGCCAAAACAACCATTTGCGCATCATTGGTTTTATTTTTTGCGCTCAGCCAGCGCAGTTTTTGCTTCTGCAATACTTTTGTCCATCAACTCACCAATTTTGGTGATGCTTTCTTTTTGTTGGGTCAGGTATTGAGTGAGCTCTTCAGGTTTCATGGTATTTTTTTTCATTTCCAGGTCGCTGATGCCGTTCATCCAGTTCATCATGCCTTCAGAAGCTTCACCCAGTCTGGCGGTCACCATGCTCAGGTTTTCACGCTTTTCCATGGTCATGGTTGTATCCAAAAAGAGGTACTGGCGCATTTCCTTGTACAGGTTGTTGGCTTCTCCCATTTTTGGCATCACCTTGTCGTGCTCAGCCATCATTTCCGTTTCCAGTTGCTGTTCAGGGCTACCTGATCCGGTGCCACCACAAGCGAATGCCAATGCAATCAGCAGCATTGACGCGAACATTAGACGTATTTTCATCGTATAAAAGTTTTGGTAATCAGAGTTGCAAAGGTAAGTAAAAGTTGAGGAGTTGGGAAGTGGAATCCAAAGGATCTACCTTCAGCTTTTCTTCTGTTTTTCCCAGCGAGAAATGTAATCTTCGACAATGTTGTCGATGATGTCGCGCAGCAGGGTTTTTTCCATGCGGGCGATGTCCTTTAGCTTTTCCAGTTTGCGCTCATCAAATTGCAAGGTCAATCTACGAGTGGCCTGGTGATCGAGTTGCATTTTGGGTTCAATGGTAGAGCGAATGAGGGCATCCAGGCCATCCATGGGCTTGGAACTGCGTTTTTTTATTTCGGGTTCGGCAGCTTGGGAGCGATCGTGTTGCATCTGCCGATCAAATGATTCTTCAAAAGCCTCCATCAAAAAAGCCTGCAAATCATCCGTAAAACGCTTGCCTTGAACTTTTTTGCTTTCTGCAGGCGGGATATCAACAGTGGGGGAACTGCCCTGCCCGCTGGAAGATTCAGAGGATAGCAATGCGTTGCGTTGCAGCGCAGCATCTTCGGCTGGCATGCTAAGCAGGCTTTCTAATCCATCGGTGAATCTTTTTTTACTCATGATTTAGTCGTTCTTTCGATGATCTCTTTGCACAAATTCAGGTAATCTTCGGCTCCAGGACTACCCGGGCTGTAAGAAAAAATGTCTTTGCGCTGCGAAGGCGCTTCGGCCAGGGCTACATTGTCCCGAATCATGGTTTTGAATACGATTTCTCCGAAGTACTTCTTAATGGTTTCTACGACATCCCGATTCAAAACTTTACGGGCATCGTACATCGTGGCAATTACGCCTCCGATGTAGAGATTTTTGTTGAGGCGAAATTTCACCTTGTCGACCACCTGTTTGATTTTGGCCAAACCTTGCATGGCCAAAAATTCGGTTTGCAGTGGAATGTATACCGTATCACTTGCCGCCAGCGCATTGAGCGTCAACAAGGCCAGCGAAGGCGGACAATCAATGATGATGTAATCGTAAATATCGCGGATTGGTTCCAGTAGTTCACGCAGCAAGTATTCCCGACCAGCCTCGTTGATCAATTCCATTTCTGCCCCCGAAAGATCCAGGGTGGAAATGACGATGTCCATGTTTTCCTTGGCTGGATACGGAACAAGTGGAGACTCGCCCCGAATGGCTTCGTAAATGGACTGTGCGTGCCGAGGAATGCCCAACGACAAGGTGAGGTTGGCCTGCGGATCGAGGTCAATCAACAATACTTTTTTACCCAACTCAACCAAGCCCGCACCGATATTGATGGAACTGGTTGTTTTGCCTACACCACCTTTATGATTCAGCAGTGAAATAACGATACCCATATAAATCTCTTATGGCTGTGTGCCTGCTTTTGAAATTGCAAAGAGCAACCTCAATTGAACGAAATTAGGCACAAAAATTTAAATCAGCGCCAAATTTCGCGATTTGCTGCCGATTTTTATAACTGAACGCAATCTAAATAAAAAATCGTATTGTTTGAAATCATTCTGCAAACAGACTACTTTGCGATTAGTATGACGCAAAAAATTACTTCCCGATTTTTTTAGAGTGTATTGAATAGGAAGCTCACTTTAAATGAACCGTTCGACTTCCTATTCAAAACCCAAAATCGGGAAGTTAATTTTTCTGCGTTGCTAAACATTGTTTTGCAAAGCGTAATCCCTATATTGTTGAAGCCGATCTTCAGAGCCCGGAGCATGATCATATTCATCTACAGCTTGTTGGTTGCACATGAATATTTTGTCTGTTCCAATTAAGTCTACCAATCCAGTCTTTGCAAAAATATCCCTGACTGGACCAATCAACCCAGTGAAATACAGTTTCAAGCCTTGGTTATGAATCTCTACTACCCAATCTTGTAAAGCATGTACCGCGCTACTGTCAACAAAGTTGATGCTTTCTGCATTGATGATGATGGCTTTGAGGCTATTTCCACGGCCTTTGATCATCGTATTCAGGTAGTCTTTAAAATAATTCAGGTTGGCAAAATACAGCGGACCGTCCATTCGTAAAATAAGCAAGTCCTCCCGAATCTCCAGGTTATCAAACCGGTGGATGTTGCGGTAAAAATCAGAACCTGGCACCTTGGCCAATTCTGCGATGTGGGGGCGGGTTGAACGATACACCACCATGGCTAAAGATAAGGTCACACCAGCACCAATTCCTGGTTCAATCCCAAGGGTAAGGGTAATCAAAAAAGTAACCAGCAGCATCCAGAAGTCCGCCCGGTCTTCTTTCCAGAGGTGAATGGCTTCCTTGATGTCAATGAGGCCATACACTGCCACCAGCACAACTGCGGCCAAGACTGCGTTGGGCAGGTAATAAAACAATGGCGTCAAAAAAAGCAAGGTCAAAATGACCAGCAAAGCACTGAAAATAGAGGCCATTCCAGTTTGGGCTCCTGCTTGGTCATTTACAGCAGAACGGGAAAATCCACCGCTAATGGGATAGCCTTGAAAGAAGGCCGCACCAAGATTGGCTACGCCCAATGCAATCAATTCCTGATTGGCATCAACGGTATAGTCTTTGTGTTTGGCTTGAATGGCCTTAGCTGCGGCAAAACTTTCCATGAATCCCACCAACGCAATTGTCAACGTAACCGAAAACAAACTTTTCCAAACCCCAAGATCAAAGGATGGACTGGACAAGCTCGGCAAACCACTAGGCACTTCGCCTACAATCTTGATGCCGTACTGGGTCAGTTGAAGTCCCCAGACCAACAGAATGCCCAGGGCTACGGCCAAAAGTGAAGTGGGTAGGTTTTTGTGCAGCTTTTTACCATACTTGATCAGCACGATGGCCAATATGCCAATCCCTAAAGTGGGCCAATGAGTATGGCCGATGTTTTGCGCCAGCGCAAGAATATTGTCCTGAATGTACTCGCTACGTGGTAAATCAATGCGCAACAAATGTTTGAGCTGGCTCAATCCGATGATGATTGCCGCTGATGAAGTGAATCCGCTGATGACCGGATGCGACAAGAAATTGACCAGAAAACCCAAGCGAAATACGCCCATCGCTAAGCGGAGCATACCGACCAAAAAAGTAATGGTAAACGCATACAACAAGTACAATTCAGGTGTAGCCGGATGAAGTGCACTGATTCCAGCCGCAGTCAACAACGAACCAATGGCAGTTGGCCCAACCGCCAATTGCCGTGAAGTACCCAATATGGCGTACAAGATCAACGGAACCGTAACCACATAGAGGCCATGAATGGGATCAAGACCCGCCAGCATGGCATAGGCCATGCCTTGAGGAACCAACATTACCCCAACGGTAAGCCCGGCGAATAAGTCGCCCCGCAATTGGTTTTTGCCATAATGAGGCAACCATTCGAGAATAGGGAGAAAGCGCTTGAGCATAGTTGGTTCATTGTAGATTCATTAGCAAAATTGCGCAATTTCTAGGTGTCTCTTTGTAATGCAGATCACAAACCAGGGATTGGGAAGCCCGAACTGACTAACATCAACTTCTAGCGTGTCGTTTCGCACCATAAATGCTTGAATATTAACCCATATTGCTAGTACAAAAACAATTCAAGTGGTACTGTATTTCATCATCAGCTTTGTGTTTATCTTATTGACAGGGCTTTTGTTCAGCCCTGTGGTTTTGCAAGTCAACACCCCAAATAATCACTACTTGCTGCGATGGGGTATAGTACGTACACAATTTATTCCTACTCCGAACGACCTGTTTTTGCGCATCAAAATAGCCTGGTGGCATCGAGATTTTTCGATGCTCAAATTAATGGCTGCTTCAAAAAAGAAGTCTACAAACCCCGTTGTGCAAAAAAAGTCGACGAAACGTACGCGTAGCTTCTTGTCCTTTAAGCGAATGAAAAGCGTAATTCGAACTTTTCAGGTGCGTTACTTTCACCTGGAATTGGACAGCGATGATTTTGTTACCAATGCTTATTTGTACCCTCTTTTCAGGGTATTGAGTTCTTCTACCTGTAAGTTAATGATAAATTTCCAAGGGCGCAATCAATGCTCTTTTGAAATACGGAATCGTGTAGCAAGCGTGTTGAGTGCGCTGATTTTTTAAATGTTTAAACTAAAATGCCATGAAAATGAATGTAGAAGAAATGCTGCCTAAAGTAACTGATTTTTTGAAAGCGGAAGCCCATGCACAAACCGTGATTGGCGAGCCCTTCAGTTTAGGCGAATTTAGTTGCATACCTGTAATACGCGTCGGCATGGGCTTTGGCTCAGGCATCGGCGAAGGTGAAGCACCAAAAGATGGACGCGGCGAAGGTGGTGGCGCTGGCGGTGCGATGGGCATTGAACCCATTGGATTTTTGGTGTCCAGAGGCAGCGAAATCAACTTTGTTTCCACCAAAACAAATACAGGTTTGAGTGCTGCTTTTGAAAAAGTACCAGATCTTATTGAAAAATTCATGAAATACCGCGAAACGGAAACCGTAAAAAACTAGCACAATCTATACAGCATGAATCAGGGATGGACAATCAGTTCACCCCTGATTTTTTTTGTACCGTTTACTGTGATCATTGTCACTTCAAATGAGGGTTTTGGTGGCTAATATTGTGTCGTCAAGTCATTTGAACTTACTTTTTTCCCTAAACATCCTACCTGAATCCTCGTCTGGGTACGAGTCTATTTGCCAACTAAAAAACCAAAACGGTATGAAGGTAGAACAAATTTACACAGGATGCCTCGCTGAAGCAGCCTATTACATCGAAAGCGAAGGCGAAGTGGCCATCATTGATCCCCTGCGCGAAACCCAACCTTACCTGGAGCGCGCAGCAACCGATCACGCAAAAATCAAGTATGTACTGGAAACCCACTTCCACGCCGATTTTGTATCGGGACATCTGGATTTAGCCAAAAAAACAAATGCCACCATTGTATTTGGGCCAACTGCTCAACCTAATTTTGACGCACACGTTGCTGCCGATGGCGAAATATTGAAACTGGGCAAAGTAAGCATTGTGGTACTGCATACGCCCGGACACACCATGGAATCCAGTACCTTCTTGCTGCGGGATGAAGAGGGCAAGGATTATGCCTTATTCACTGGAGACACCTTGTTCCTGGGAGATGTGGGGCGACCTGATTTGGCGGTAAAAAGCGATTTGTCGCGAGAAGACCTCGCCGGATTGCTATTTGACAGCTTGCGCAACAAAATCATGCCTTTGGCCGACGAAGTAATTGTGTACCCTGGCCACGGCGCTGGTTCTGCCTGCGGCAAAAAAATGAGCCAGGAAACCTGGGGAACATTGGGCATTCAAAAGCAGATAAACTACGCACTGCGCGCAGACATGAGTCGGGCTGATTTTGTCAAAGAAGTCACTACCGGACTAGTGGATCCACCTCAATATTTCCCCAAAAATGCGGTAATGAATAAAATGGGCTACGAAAGCCTGGATATAGTACGCAATAGAGCCCTGCAAGCGTTGAGTGTTCGTGCCTTCAAGGTGGCCTGGGAAGGAGAAGATGCCCTGGTGATCGATACCCGCCATCAGGATGAATTCGCAAAAGGCTTCATCCCTGGTGCTATCTTTATTGGCATCGACGACAATTTTGCGCCATGGGTAGGGGCATTGGTTCCCGACCTCAAGCAAGCGATTTTGTTTGTAGCTGATCCTGGTCGCGAAGATGAAATTGTAACGCGCCTGGCTCGGGTGGGTTACGACAACGCCATAGGGTACCTGGAAGGAGGCTTTGCAGCATGGCAAAAATCAGGAGAAGACCTCGATCGAATCAAGGAAATCTCTGCCGAAGAATTTACCAAAATTTACCAGCCAGAAGTAAATCTGCTGGACGCAAGAAAAACCAGTGAATTCAATACCCAGCATGTCCAGGGTGCATTCAATTTTCCCCTCGATTTCATCAACCACAACATGGGATTGATTGACCGAGAAAAACCATATTATGTGTATTGTGCAGGTGGTTACCGCTCCATGATTACTACATCTATCCTCAAATCACGTGGTTTTACGCAGCTCATCAACATCAAAGGTGGATTTAAAGCGCTGCAAACAACCAATTTGACGCTGAGTGAATTGGTGGAACAAGCAACAGAATTGTAACATCGATATCTTTTGAAGAATCTTGTTTGATGGGAGGTAGCAGTAGTTGCTACCTCTTTTTTTTTAGGTCACAGGGGCAATTCGAGGTGCATTTATTCCAAACAGGGCTCTACTCTTGTCATTTTTCAATCGTTTTAAACATAATCTTTCAAGAAAGTGTATTTTTATTGCCGCTTACTGCTGCTGTAAATGCATGTTTTAAGCTGGATAATAATCTGCAACTATGACATCACTGATTGAATTCGTTCAGCAACCCTGGCATTGGTCGGTATCCGGGCTGCTCATTGGCCTTACTGTACCTGCTTTGCTCGTTCTGGGCAATAAGGGATTTGGGATCTCATCCAGCCTGCGTCACATCTGCGCAATTTGTGTGCCAGCCAACCTTCCTTTTTTCAAATACGATTGGAAAAAAGAAGCCTGGAATCTTTTTTTTGTGGGTGGGGTGGTCGTTGGAGGCTTTATTGCTGCCCAACTCCTGAGTAATCCCAATGATGTAGTGGTGAACCCAAATTTGGCTGCTTCATTGGCACAATTCGGCATCACCGATTTCAGCAATATGGTTCCCACCCAGCTCTTCAGTTGGAGCAATGTATTGACCCTTAAAGGGCTTTTCTTTTTTGGGGTTGGTGGCTTTTTGGTGGGTTTTGGCACCCGTTATGCGGGAGGCTGTACCAGTGGCCATTCCATCAGTGGGCTGAGCAATTTGCAATGGCCATCGTTGGTCGCAACGATCTGTTTTATGGTCGGTGGTTTCATTTCTGCTAACTTAATCGTGCCCTTTTTATTGGGTTTGTAAATCGTGAAACAATGGTAAAAGAATCAAATAATTCGACATTGGAGCAAAATCCAGATTACGAAGTTCGCTCCCTGGACAGCATGTGCATCAATGAAAGTGAGCGTGTAGAAGGAGTGGGTGGCAAGTTGAAATACGCATTGATGGGCATACTTTTTGGCGTCATCCTGATCAAAGCCGAAGTGGTTTCCTGGTTTCGCATCCAGGAGATGTTTCGATTGCAGTCCTTCCACATGTATGGCGTGATTGGTACAGCAGTAATCGTGGGTGCAATTTCAGTATTCTTGCTCAAAAGGTTCAAAGTCAAAACCATCAATGGAGAAACCATTGAATTTCACAACCGGGCTTTCAATAAAGGCCAGATTTATGGCGGCTTGATGTTTGGATTGGGTTGGGCCATCACTGGTGCTTGCCCAGGGCCGTTGTTTGCCCAATTGGGGGCTGGAGCTTTGACCATCCTGGTGACCATCTTCAGTGCTTTGGCTGGAACCTGGGTGTACGGGTATTTGCGGGATCGTTTGCCTCATTAAGCAAAGCAGAAAAATTACTTCCCGATTTTGGGTTTTGAATAGGAAGTCGAACGGTTCATTTCAAGTGAGCTTTCTATTCAAAAGCCTCCCAAAAAATCGGGAAGTAATTTTTTGCGTCATACTAAGCAAAGCAGAAAAATTACTTCCCTCCCAAAAAATCGGGGAGTAATTTTTTGCGTCATACTAAACACCATGCAAAACGAATTCGAGAAATACATCCAATCTTACTTTGGGGTACCACCTGATACATTACAGCAAATTGGGGCTTTTTTTAAACCCAAAACCTTGGCCAAAGGGGCGTATTTTCTGAAAGAAGGCCAATATGCCGATCAACTCGGTTTTGTTCAAACCGGCATTATCCGCGAATACCTGCTCGACGACAAAGGAAGAGAAGTGACCAAATGGATCTCCAGTCCAGGGTATTTTGTGGTGGATATAGCCAGTTTCTTGTTTCAACAGCCTGCACGTTGGAGCCTTCAAGCACTTAGTGATACAGCATTATTGGTTATTTCTAAAGCGGATTATGCCCAAATGGGGCAGGTAGTGCCCAAATGGCCTGAATTGGAAAAACTCTTTTTTGCCCGTTGTTTTACCATCTTGGAGCAGCGCATTGTCACCCATCTTTCCTTGTCCAGCGAGGAGCGTTACCATCTGTTTTTTGCCCAAAATCCGGAGCTGTTCAACCAGGTACCACTTCAATACCTCGCGTCGATGTTGGGGATGACGCCGGAAACGTTTAGTCGGATTCGGAAGAAGGATGCGGAAAGATGAACTTACACTTTTTGACAGAAAATCAGCAATTGGGCATCAGGATGGGGTCGAATTATACCCAGGCTTTCATGCCCCCGTCCAGATTGTATAAGTTGGTAAAACCGCTATTGCGCATCAAAACACAGACCCGTACTGAACGGCGGCCACTGCGGCAATAAATGAGATAGGTTTTTGATTTGTCCAGCGCCTCAAGTCGCTCTAAAAGGTCATAGTCGAAATAATCCAGATGGACAGCGCCAGGCAAATGTTCATTTTCGTATTCAGATTGGGTTCTGACATCCAGAATAACCGCATCTGGATTTTCCTGGACCAAGTTTTGAAAATGCTGCTGATCCAGATTGTTCAACTGCCTGCGCAGAAGTTCCCAACGGTTGATTTCACAAGCATCCAAGTTCATTCTTCCTCGATTTTTATTACTGGCCACAAGATACGCATAATGACCAAATCATGACGTTTCTTTTATTTTTCCAAGAAAAGCGCTGTTATTAGATTTATTTTTACTCCCAGACCTGAAAACATGGAATAGTTTACCTAATTTTCAGCAATTCTTCAGTTCAGTACGGATCTATAGCGACTTATTTCCTGCCACTCTGCACTAGGCCCCCAATACGAGATTAGTATGAAAACGCTGGATCACATTGATTACCGCATTTTAGACCTTTTGCAGGTGGATGCCAAGTATACCATTAAAGAAATTGCCGCAGAATTGGGCATGACCGCCACTCCTGTGTATGAGCGCATTCGTCGCATGGAAGAAGAAGGGTACATTCAACGCTATGTAGCATTGGTTGACAAGGACAAACTTGATTTTCACGTTGTAGTCTTTTGCAATGTATCTTTGAAAGAACACAATCGGCAGGTACTCAAATTATTTGAGCAACAGATTTGTTCCTTTCCAGAGATTGTAGAGTGTTACCACATTGCCGGCACTTTTGATTACCTGCTCAAAGTCATTGTACACAACATGGCTGAGTACCAGGAATTCATGGTCAACAGCCTGGCCAATCTAGAAGAATTGGGGCAAATCCAAAGTTCTTTTGTGATGTCGGAAATCAAGCACTCCACAGGTTTGAAACTGGAAAATCCCGCTAATGGAAATGGAGCCCATAAGTAAGCCCTTTTAATCCAGGTTGACTTCTTTAAGCGATGGTTTACTGAACAGCATTTCCCAAATTATTTTTGCCCAAATCAAAATGCAAGGAACGGCTTTGACCACATAAGGCTCAAGGATTCCTTTGCGGATAAATTTGGGAAACAAATCAGTGGGTGAAAGACTGGTAAACATCAAAGCCAGCACCAATAAAACCTGGTTTTCAACGCTCATTTTTTCCTGAGCAAAAAACCAAATGGCAATGCCACTCATCGCAATGACAAAAGTGGCCGACTCCGCCTTGTGGTTAAAAATAATGACCCAGATGAGCGTAGAACAAAGTGTGAGGATGCGAAATTTGAAATCGGTATACAACCTAAACCGCAGCAAAGGCAAACAAAACAAAAGCACTCCCGTACCCAATACCACAATTTTATTGGCAGAAATACCAAACCAGGTATACAACCAGCCCATCACTGAAAATCCATAAGAGGCACTGTGGTCGTCTTGCAGCATGCGCAACCAGCTTTGGTACAAGAAACTCAGTTGATTCCAATCTACCACTACCAGGGGCAGAACCAAGAGTACCACTGCCCAAAGTAAGCTGTACAAGGCCAATCGCTCTTTGCGTGGATAAAACAAGAACATCGCCATCGCCACCAGACCAAAGATTTTGATGTACACCGTAGCCATGACAAAAAACGTAGCTGCCAGGTAATGCCGCCGTTCGAGTGCAGCAAAGGCCCAAATCAGCAGCCCCGCCATCATGGCATTGCTTTGGGCATTTTGTAAGCTGGTCAGTAGTTCCAGCACCAATACCAACAAAATCAGGGCTTTTTGCTTATCACTGAATTTGGGCAAAGCCATTACGCCCGAAAATAGGAGGAATGCGTTGAGTACATTCCACAAACTCAGCCCTAAAACATCGGGTAAGTAGGCGAAAAAACCAAAGAAGAGGGCAAAGGTTGGACTGTATTTGTACAAATCCCAATGCTCTTTGGGATAAAGAATGTAAAGGTCTTTTTGCTCCAGCAAATGAAAAAACGATTGCCGGAAAATAACGTAGTTGTTGTAATTGGTGTAAAGTTCGCCATCGGGTACAAAGGTTTTCAAGCCCAGTAAAACAGCCTGAACCGAAGCGAGTACACCCAGGAACAAGAACAAAATCAGGAGGGTTCTAGGCTGGAAAAACAGCCTGGTAATTTGCTGCATAACAAGTAGTAGAAATGTATTTTTGAAAAATTGGCTTTTGCCAGGGCTTGGTTTTCAGCATCACTGATTGTCGATGGTAGAGGTTTTGATGCCCAAATGGATGATTCTGGTCCCAGTTGGGTTGATGGGGTCTACACTCTTACCGATCACGATGCCATCTTCTGGAGCGTGGTATTCTCGCACAAGTTTGCCAAAAATACCCCTTACCTCGGCGATGAGTTGGCCTTTTTTTACTTCTTCACATACGCCGGGGATTACTTGCAAAATACCACCCTCGTCGGTATGCATCCAGTACGACCTTTGGCAAAGCACAATCGGTGCACTATTGACGATGATGTCTCCCTTCAGCATATTGAGGTGGTAAATCACATTGTTGATGCCTTGCAATGCCCCTTCAATCACATCAAGCTGAAACACATGCGGGTCACGCAACTCCAGGGTAATCGCCGGAATGCCCAACGAACTCGCCGCGCCCCTAAAAGTACCATCATTGGGCTTATTGTGCAGGATGATGTCGGGGTTTTGGAGTCTGGCCATACAGGCCGTGATTTCAGAATTCATGTCTGCCCGGATGTACCAGGAGTTGACCCGGCCAAAGCTGGCAGTATGCAGGTCGATGAGGTAATCCATTTTTTTGAGAATGCGCTCCACAATGCGGTAAATGTACACTTCGCTAACGTTGCCATCTGCTTTACCGGGCGCAATCCGATTGAGGTCGGTACCATCGTTGAAGCGCCGTTTCTCACTCAGCAACCCAGGAACATTCATCACCAAAACACCAACAATGGTGCCATGCAGTTTTTTGACATCAATGGTGCGAAACAAGCGCTGAATCACCGGGATGCCATTGAGTTCATTGCCGTGGATGGCGGCGGTAAGTCCCAAAACTGGGCCGTCGTGTTTGCCTCGGGCAACCATAATAGGCAAAAAAACAGGCTCGCCGATGCCATTGTCAATGAGATGAAGCCAGTATTCGCCGATGGTGCCGGGAGCAGTGTTACTCAAATCCAGTTGAGTTATTCCCTGGCCAGGTATCCCCTTTAGCTGAAGCATAATGTAGTCTTTGTAACGCAGAAAAAAAACTTATCGGGAAGTAATTTTTTGCGTCATACTTTGTGTACAGCAGTAAGTTTAAACAAAAAAAATGACCTTCCAAAGGGAAGGTCACGAATTACACTCACTAGTTTATGAAACTTAAGCCGACTAAAATCATATTGTATGAAAGAATAACATCCGAAAGTAGGAAAAATTGCCTCTATAATACTTAAATTTTTCCTAAAATTCTACCATTTCTGCAAAGAAATTGTAAAATCGATATTATTTCTCTCGCAAATTTAAAAAAGCTACACCAATATAGACTCACTTTGATCAAAATTGGTTGTGTGGCACCTTAAATTTAGCTTTTTCTTAACCACATCTTGATCCAAAACCAGGGTTTGACCAATTGCTCGCGCAAATCAAAGTCGGTGTACATCGCCGAAAAATATTCCAGGAGCTTTCGATTTCCGTGGATAATATTAGTTACGAAATTTAACAGCAAATGGTTACCACCAATTTGCTGCATTTTATAGCTCAACTTCATTTCAGACCCCAAAACTCGCTGAATACGAACATCATACGAAATTAAAAAATCTTTAGAAAAATTTTGCTCCCGCAAACAAACCTCTGCTTGTTCTGCTGCGATGATGCCGCTGTAGAAGGCATTGCCAATGCCCTCGCCAGTTAGTGGGTCTATTAAATGACCGGCATCGCCAACCAACATAAAATGATCACCAGAAATATGCCGACTTTTGGATCCCAAAGGCAAACCATAGCCTTCAAATTTTCCGACCAATTCGGCATCTTTAAACCGAGGACTGATGCTGGGGTCTTCGGCAATGATGCGCTCCAACTCTTTCCGCAAATTGACTCCCCGACGCTTGACAATATCGCTGCGCATTCCGATGCCTACATTTGCCTCTCCATTGGGCAAAGAAAAAATCCAGAAATAACCCGGTGTGACACTCTTGAGGAAATGCAATTCAATGAAGTTGTCTTTGGCCATTCCACTCACGTTGCGGTAATAAGCCCGAATGGCTGCTGCGTAGTGTTTGGGGTCTTTTTCCAATCCAGCATGGTGCCGGCTAAAATTGGAATGCGCCCCCGAAGCGTCAACGAGCAAACGGCAGTTTATTTCCAAATCCTGGTTTTTGCTCCGCAAAGTGTATCCGGCCTCACTGCGCTCGTATTCATCAATGGAGGTTTCCAACAAAAGTTGAACATTTTCGCACTTGCGGATTTCTTCTACCAGGAAATTGTCAAATTCCAGTCGCTTGCAAACATAGCCTGGTGCCATTTTTTCATTGCGCACATAACCAGCCTTAAAGGGGATATCGAGGGCTTTGCGATTGGGGGGGACAAAACGTATCCCCCAAACATCGGTTTGAATGGGTTGGGCATGAAAGCGCTGCATAATGCCTGGATCCAGGCGATTGAGCAGGGTGGTCACCTTGCCACTGATGGCATCGCCACAGATCTTATCGCGGGGAAAGCTGGACTTGTCCACCAATATACAAGGGATGCCAAGGTTGCTTAGTTTAAGTGCAGTGGCTACGCCTCCTGGGCCTGCCCCTACAATACATACTTTGGTTTCAAGTTTCACGGTTGGCTAATTTTTCCCAATATCTTGAAATTTTGTAACTATTTAGCGCCCGAATGGCGCGACATATATTTCGGTGCTGCAAGCAGCACGAAGTTCATTGAAAACATTGAGTTGATGCTTACGACATGTACTTATGAACCCTTGAATTCGAGCATAAATAT